>ENA-OWNT01002077-OWNT01002077.1-seawater-metagenome-genome-assembly--contig:-NODE-2077-length-21946-cov-4.277150_pt1 | contig 21946 bp, 18 predicted proteins | sample MGYA00238136_ERZ651165 | MGnify/ENA primary metagenome ERZ651165 (study PRJEB26861, sample SAMN08777766) | seawater metagenome | isolation source: coastal seawater | place: USA: Florida | collected...
CTTGCTTGCTCCGCGAATGTCTCGTCGGCAATATTTTTGTACATATATTCGGATTTGACCAGCCTGTAGACGACGTCAAAATTCTCGAATCGTCCGAATCCGGCTTCGAATTTGGAAGGTTTGCGAAAATTTGATTACAGGTTGTATGTGTCCACTTCCGAATTTTTCCTTTCTGCTCCACCTCGGCCATGTGAAGACCCAGCCTCACTCACTCACTCACAACCTTCCTTCGCAATTCACTCACTCACTCACTCTCACTCACTCTCACTCACTCACTGCCATCATCGTTCGTTCGTTCGTGGATCTCGTTTGGTTGGTTGTGGTTGTGGTTGCGTGGTTGCTTGTCTTGCTTGCTTGTCTTGTGTCTTGCTTGCTTGTCTTGCTTGTGCTTGTTTGTTTGGAGCTGTCGAGCTGTCTGTCTGTCTGTCTGTCTGTCTGTCTGTCTGTCTGTCGGTCGGTCGGTCTGCCTTTCTGTCTGTCTCTCTGTCTGTCTCTCTGTCGGTCTGTCGGTCTCTCTGTCTCTCTGTCGGTCTGTCTGTCTGTCTGTCTGTCGGTCGGTCGGTCGGTCGGTCTGTTTGTTTGTTTGTTTGTTTGTGGTCACAAAAAATCAAGCACTGTCCTACTGTCTCACTGTCTCACTGTCTCCCGCCGACGTCATGTACTGACTTTAGCCTTCCGCCGCCGTCAACCAAGTCCTCGTCGTCGTTGTAGTCGTAGTCGTAGTCGTAGTAGTTGTTGTTGTCGTCGTCGTCGTCGTCGTTGTTGTTGTTGCAAAGTAATCAGCAATTGAGTAAACTGCTGCGCACTCGCTTACTCACGCCGAGGCGACGAGGTCGTCTTCGTTCTTCGTCGTTCTTCGTCGTTCTACATCGTCGTCTCTTGGCGTTGACGTAGTCGCCGTCGGTCGTCGTCTTTGTTGCTGTTTTCGTTGTTGTTGCCACGTATCGTCACCTACCTGATGCTCTGTCGTCGGCAGACATGTTTGGGTGAAGGCTCCATGAAACATCACGATGCATTGACAATACCAGCAACGCCACGCCGCAGTTTGTTCTTGGGGACAACCACCGACAATAGGGGAGCTCGGTTGCTGCAGGGTAAGACTGCCTGCATTGATGTCGTGGTTTGGTCAAGTGTCCCTCAAGTTTTTTGGGGTCAATAGCCGACACAACGGGAAATGTCGCCGTTCTTCAAAGCTCAATGCTGTGCTCTGAGTAGGCTCTGACCATGAAAGTGCTATTGCGGCACGAGAACGGGGGATGGGCCATTGAAGGCGAGCCGTATGAGACGTCTAAGTTTGGGCGTCCCAGCTCGCTTCGCTCCAGAAAGCAAAAATCCAGCAAGGCACGTCGGAAAGAAAAGGCGAGGGAGGAGGAAGAGGAAGAAACAGTGCCATTTGCAGACGTGAAAGTGCAAGGCTCCCCGCCAATTATTCAAAAACACATTGGTCAGGGCTTAGTTGGGTGCCGCCTACAAGTGTATTGGCCGAATGACAAGGCGTGGTATGAAGGATACTGTAACGACTTCAACGCAGACACCCGGCAACACACCATCAAATATGATGATGGACAAGTTGAAAAAATATCATTGCACGAGCATGCCATCATCTATGTTAGTCGCCTCGTGTGGGCCAAGGTTAAAGGGTATGCATGGTGGCCCGCGCAGCTGATCCACTTCAACAGTCCCATGGGCCAGGAAAATCGACCAGCCGATTCTGAGTACGTGATCTTCTTCAACACAGACGACAACAGTTGGATTAAACGCGATAAGATTCGGGAATTCAACGAAATGGCCCGGCCTCGCAAAAATAAGCAGGTCCAGTCCGCACACGCGCTTGCATGCCAAGCCCTCAGCACGTGGACGCAAGTGCAGAGAAAATACGGCAGGAAGGCGGCCGTCCGCCTCTCCAAGGAGCTTACGGATTTCGACTGGATATCAAGATTTGTTGAGATTCATGACAAAGCCTTGAATTATTCGGCTGGTGGTCACGTAACTGCTCGAGTGTTGTTGTTCGACCCTGTATCCAGCAAACATTTGCTTCGCTACCTATTCCAGTCGGCACCAGCGATGGACTCCATGGCCACGCTCCCTTCAGTGTCAAATATCGTGAAATGGGTAAAGCTCCATCAATGCCACCCAAGCTACGTTGACCCTGCTTCCATCGAGGGCTACACAACATCACTGCGTGATGCTGCGGACACGTGTGGATACTGCCGCTTGCCTTTATCGGAAGAGACACTTGCTCTAGCGTGCACGGAGTGTCAGCGATTGCATCATTTCTCGTGCGTGAATCATCCCCCCAATTCCAAAAGTCGACTGATGAAGTGTGCAGTTGTGAAAAATGGTGCGTTGGTGGTTCAACCCGGAGAAGATGACTCTTTGTGCTGGACCTGCATTCCTTGCACAAAGTGTCAAGGATGCGAGGCTGTCACAATTGGAGACGACATTCGCGAAGCGAAAAGTCGATGGCTAGCATACGACGAACGAACACACAAGGCTGTCAAGGATTTTTTGGGAGGCACAGTCCTGGCCAATAATGTCGCATCAGCCAGCGAAAACTCACACATCCCAAAGTCAGCGCTCTCTCTGCGTGTGAAAGGTCGTGGCAGGTTTGTGAGCCTCGGTCACGGCCACAACTGGACCTCGGTGGAGCTCGACTCCAACAAACGCTTTGTTGTATGTGCGCCTTGCAAAGACAAATACGAGGCCCGGAAGTACTGCGGGGTGTGCCTCAAGCTCTACAATGATGATGAGTCTGCACCCATGATATTTTGCAACTCCTGCTCTCTGTGGGTGCATCGAAATTGCGATGCCGCCAGCGGCAGCCCCAGTGACGATGGCAACGCCGACTTCTTATGGAAAGAAACGTATTCATGTAGTGTGTGCCGCAAGAAAACACTGGTGTCAATGATGCGCAAGTTAGCGCGTCACGACAAAATGCAGATTTTTGGGCTCCCGGTCACTGATGACATTGCGCCAGGTTACTCTGACAAAATTAAAGAGCCAATGGACCTGTCCACCATCAGCAAACGCATTGAGACTGGCCACTACACCGCGAGTCCGCAGTTGTTCCGACAAGACTTTGCTCTCATTTGTGCCAATGCGCTCGATTACAACGTACCAATGGACGTCATTTGGAAGTGTGCAAAACGGTTCTATGAGGCAGGCAGCGCTGATTTAGCCAAGATCCACTGGCTCGCAAAAGATGACGGTGCGCAAGACAAGAGAGTGAAGTCATTTTTCTCGAAACGACAACAAGTGCAGTCTGCGCGACAACAGCTCGCACAGGAACAACGTGCCAAGATTCAAAGCACCAAAGCGGTTATCCCTGCAGCTGTGCCTTTGCCTTGTGACCTCCCAACTTTTTCTCGGCCGCGTACCATAGTTGCTGAAGTGTGTGGCGATGATTTTGGGGAAGTCAATGCCGTTGATGAAAACGACAGTTTACTGCTGGCTGTTGCAAAGCAATGCCATCCGTCATGTCAGATTTGCGGCAGCTTCGGCGAGATCGCGCTGATGATGATTTGTTCTGGATGTGGAGATGCCTTCCACACCTTTTGTCTGAAGCAGCATATGAAGGCATTCAGCGCGGTAGTATGCGGTCGCACGCCAACAGAGCCTCCAAAATCGTCTCAAGTCCTAGACCACACACCTGATGTGACGACTGCTCGACCTGTTTCAACCACAAATGACGAACAGGCTCGAAGTGCCGAATTGGATCCATTGTCTGCTACACCAGCTTTGTCCACTGCCACTGGATGCATACTGAGATCGAAGTGGCCGAAACGGGTCGGGGATTTTGTCCGAGAACCGTTATGGACTTGCTTTAACTGTGCCACTTGCAAGTGTTGCGCCAAACCTCTTCTGCCCACCCTGCCATTCGTTGCCAGTGATCTGCAATGCCACATGATTTGTGGCTCGAACTGTACGAAGCCAACCACCCTCGCACTTGTGGGAGTTGCTGATGCTAAACGGCCTCGGCTTCCAGGTGCCTCATTGTCCACGGAATCGCCGCCGTTGCTTCCGCAGGCAGTGAGTCACCATAACACAGTCTGTGACGCACACAACGAAGCCGACAATGCGTCCAACCCCACAATGACCTCCAATAGAAAGCGTGAACGCTCGGGATCTGGTACATCAAAGCCTCCCTCGTCAGATGATGTTCACCTACGAGTCATCGTTTGCGGCTGCTGCGGGGAATCATTTCATGAACAATGTCTCAGTACACGCTTTGTAGCTTTTGACAGCTCCACAGTGACAATGACTCTTCGCAAATATGGCGTCCACTGTGTCGACCCCATTCTATTCTGCGGTCATTGTGTTCAGTGTCACCAATGTGATTCACAGAGTCGGCCATGTTCAGATTGGTCGCCGCTCCCAAATAGGTGTCTTGAGTGCATTACTCGGAAAGAGCGAGAGCGTCTTCGAAAGGAGCGAGAAGAGCGACGTCGCGCAGAGGAAAAGCGCAAAGCTATCCTTCGAGAGCGCCGACGCGCCGCACGCGCGGCCAAAGCGGCGGCCAAAGCGGCGGCCAAAGCTGCCAAAGCAGCCAAAGCAGCCAAGATCCGCGATCGCAAATTGTTGAGCAATCCAACTGTGAACCCTGATCACGTTTGTCTGATTTGTGACACTCCTGTACGCGACAATGACGAAGCTTTAGAATGCGACTCTTGCGGCGTGTGGATCCACCGCAGGTGTGAAGACATTCAAGACCCTCAATGGGCCCGACTCACTGGAGTTGCAGCAACGACGAACTTTTACTGCCCAGAATGCAGGAGCGCAGGCCGACGTGTGGATTACATGCTTCATCGTTTGCGGGCACTGCGACAAGATTTATACCGAGAAACCGTGCGAGAACGTGCTCGATTCCCTTTTTTCGTCACGCCCGTGAGTCCATTGCCGGCCTTGCCAGGCGCAACGCAATGGCCACAAACCGGGTGGGCATCACATTGTTTCCCTGTTCCATCGGCCTCACATAAACCGCCTTTGGCCCACACAGTGCACGTTCACCAATTATCGACCCAGTTTTTTCAAATTATCCGCGTCGCAGAGCAGCTCTTTCGCCGGCTTCGATTTGTCTTCTTGAGAGCAACCAGAAAGAGTATGAAAGACTTCACGGCGCAGGTCCTTCATCTTGTACGGGATGTGTTCGAGGATCCAGAAACGCAAAATTACATGAAAGTCAAGGGCGTCGCGAGTCCTGGTCAAAGGTGTCGTCAGTACGCGCAGCACTTTTTAACGCGAACAATCATGACATCAAATGACGAGACACAAGACTCCAGTGTTGCCGCAAACAGCAACACTCGTCGCGGCAAACCTTTGGCTCAAGAGGCGGTTGCTCTGTGCGCACACGAACACATGCTACGATTTTGCACCGATGAAATTTCGGAAATTCCTGGCGACCATGAGCGATTCAGCGATGTTTCGTGCTCGGCCGCAACGCGGAATTTTGATCTTTTGTACCATCATGCTTTGAATGCAGTTTCCTTTGTGGACATTATCAGCTTTCACATGATGGGTGGGGCAAGTGGCGCTGGTGACACAAAATCAATGCGACCAACTGTTCCGACACACCTGCGAACTATGTACCTGAACTTGCTGCGTGACTGCACTTCCGAGTCTGGAGCCCAATGCTGTGGAGCCAACTGCGCTTCTTCTCGCATGTTGTGGAGAACAGGCTTTGGTGCCGGCGTGGGTTCGCGCCGTCACGGATTTGGTCGCTGGAACACCCACAGACCGAACTTGGCCACCACAGCGAAGAGAACACCAGCAACCTCGTTGGAACGTGTGAGCGCTGCAGTGCCAAGTGACATCAAGAATGATGATCTATCTCCGCCCGACACTGTGGAGACGACTACAGTGAAAGTGGAGAACTTACCTGCGACAGTTGTGAACGACACCAAGAGGGCTCCTGAACAGGTGCCCACACAAGACACGGACCCTTCGCGAGACGACAATGTGGACGCTCTCAAACCTTCACCCCGAGCCGGAGTGACAGGAGAACCAGTGCCGGTGCCCCACACTACCTCGACAAAAACGTCACAGGTCGACGAAGGAGTCGTACCAAACAGCTCAGACAATTCGATGTCTGCAACTCCATACGTGACGCAAGTCGAAGTTGATTCGCTGTCGCAGTCTCATCCTTTCCTCCTCGACCCAGATGGTCTGGCTTTCACCGAGCCCGATGCAGGTTCTGGCCCGCTCCTCGACATCTGGCCACTGGAATTACCTATGGATGACAGAGATGGAACATATGATGTGCACGAAGTGGGAGTAGAACACCAACAAGATGTGCATCGTGGGGCTGATGCAAGAAAGTGTCTTCTATGCCGATCATGTGGTGATTCCAATGTTGAAGGCCGGCTGCTCCCCATTAGGCTGAAGGCAAACACCCACACTCAGTGGATCCACGTCAACTGCGCCATCTGGACTCCAGAGGTCAGGGAAGATCAAAACGGTGCGCTTTGTAATGTAGAATCAGCCTATCGACGCACTAGAACGCTGTCGTGCACGTTTTGCCGACAACTGGGCGCCTCCATTGGTTGTCAGCATCGGCATTGTCGTCAAAATTTTCACTATGCATGTGGACGCAAAGCAAACTGCATGTTTGCGAGCACAAAACAGCTGTTTTGCGGCAAACACGCTGAGCAGGCCGTGGCCGAGACGAAAGAAACAGCGAACGCTAATATTTTCCCGATTACGTCGCATCGACACGACCGTTGCGTTATGTTGAAGTCGCAATTCGCCAATACCACGAGAACGCGGGCCAGAGGGGACGGCGGCGCCGTGCTGTCCGCGGACAAAACTCGGCAACTTGCCTTGCAGTCAATGTGGAATACGGAGGACGTGGACACGTTGTTCCGAAAAAACCTCCGTCTTGCAGGGGACGGCGGACGCGAATTCATTAGAGTTGGGCCTGTCACTGTCGTATCCCTTGGGAGTATTCAGCATTTGCCTCCAAAGGAGGTGTCAGAACGAAAATCTTTCCACAATGACCACTTCATATACCCAATCGGTTACACTGCGTTGAGGCTGTTTTGGAGCTGGGATAGTTGTGAGAAGACTTCTTGTGGCTCACAAACTATGTTTGTGATGAAAGTTGTCAGTGGAGGACCTATGGTGGGCGCACTGTTTGTAGTCGCTCCTCTCCAAGCTTGGGTTAATCTCTCAAGCTCCACAACAATTCCACAGAATGACATCATCATTGCCCAATCTGCAGTGGAGGCCATGGACGCTTTCTACTCCAAATTCGATCCGCCTTTAGGCGCGAGTAGTACGCGTCTACGGAAGCCTCATTGGATGACTCCTGAGCTGTTTTTTGGGTACGGACTTCCTGCAGTCAATTTTGCGGTGGAGCAGTCACCGAAGGCGATTTATCTTGGTCTGCCGCGAAAACCTTCATCATCATTGGATGATGCCGAAGTTGACATCAACACATTCCAGGATATCGACGCTCTCTCGTGGCCTCAGTACCATTTCCATTGGCGACAGTTTAGCTCTGGTGCTGCCCAACGTGCCCTTGACTTCGTTCGAGCATCAGCAACTAGAACCGCCGCAGTTCTAACAGGTTGCGCACGTGGTGACCCGTGGGCTCCATCTGGCAATTCGGCTCCTGAAACAGCTCATGGAGGTTCAGGTACCCCAAAGAAAAAAGCACGAGTTGCCATGGCCCGCAGTCAATTGCGCCAGGTCAACGCCACAGCAACATCATTCGCATCGGGTACCAAAGAAACGGGAAGTGTGCAAGACGCAGAAGAAGAGACCGCTGCTGCCGCTGCGGCTGCTGCTCTAGCCCAAGAGCCTGAATACTTGCGATACGCTGAAATGAGAAGAATTCCACAAGACGAACGCGTGAGCGCCAGAAAGTCGTCTATTCATGGCTGGGGCGTCTTTTTGGAGAGACCATTCAAGAAAAACGAATACATCGTGGAGTACACAGGAGAGGCGATTCGGCTCGCACTTGCCGACGAGCGTGAAAAACGGTGAGTGTACATGTGGCAGCTGGTCTGTGCGTGCACCAGGTAGGTAATGTGAAATTGTTATTTGTAGGTATGCACTAAGGCATGAAACTGGAGGTTGTTACATGTTTCGATTGGATGAGCACTGGATCGTTGGTAAGTGGATCCGAATGCTGGTATATTTGTTTTTGATACTGACTCTGTGGCGTGTCGTGTTTCAGATGCCACGCACAAAGGCAATGTTGCCAGATTCACTAACCATTCATGTGAACCAAGCGTTAACGCTGCCGTGATCTACAAGGACAAAAACCGTGCCGGCAAGGCCATCATTTTCTTTGCTCGGAGGGATCTCGAAGCAGGTGAAGAGATTACATATGACTATAAGTTTGCGCTTGAAGATGGAGACGAAACCATCACCTGCAACTGCGGGGCCAGTTTGTGCCGAGGAAGAATGAATTAAAATTTTAACAGAACAGTAGCCGCAAGACCACGATTATTGGATGAAACGTCGACCCTCCGAACTGGCGTCACTGGTTTGGCTGAGACTTTCCATGTTTTTTTCGCGAATGCTGAGAGTTCGGTTTCCGAGTTGTCCTTCGGTTCGTTGTGGGCTGACCCCCTGTTGTATGTACAAATCGGCATTGCGATCCAAAGCGGCACTCACCCTTCAAAAAGTGAGCACAAACTTTTTGAGGTTTTTCGCCAGTGTGGCAAGGGTTGCTTTTGCGCTGTTGTTCGTTTCCCTTGACCCTTCTGCCGACCGGTTGCCTCGACGGATTGGTTTCTACTTGCGACGTATCACCTGTCATTGACCCTTTTGAATTGCACGGGCCATTGTCTCGGTCGTGTTGGCGGTTCCGGCTCCTACTTCCAGCGCCGCGACGTGATGAGCTCTGCGACGAATTCTGCTGCCTCGATTGCGCTGTACGCGGTCTGCTGTCGGACTGACGCTGTTCTGCTTGGTGTCGTGGCTTTGCTACACCAACTTTCGACGTTCCATTACGCTTGCGAGAAACCCCAACTGATGCCTGGTCGCGTGGAGCCTCGCAGGCAGAGCAAGTTCTGTTGCGTTGTTCGTTGATCAATGTACATGTCGAACAAGTCCAAGTCGTGTTATCAATACGTGACGTGCTGTTCGCATTGCGGTGCTGTTGTTGCGATTGGTGTCGGTGTTTACTTTCTTGCTTTTTGCGAAAGGGGGTAATATTGACCACTCTAGGTACTCCGTTGGTTGCTACATTGCACAAATATGCGGGTTACCAAGTTGACATGCCTAGACTCGACGTATCACAACAGTGCCCACCTCCGTCGATCACGAAATCACAAGTGGATTTTCGCTGCAGAGCCTCTTGAAGCCTCACAATGCTGGACATTATTCTGTTCTTGCTGGCTGGTTGTGCAAGATAGTCCTGAAACTGGACCTATTTTCAACAACACATATTTGATACCAATATCATGTCTTGATCCATGCACGTAAAACAAAACGAACCCCTGCTGGAATGCGAAGGAGCAAATCGCGCAATGAAGCGCCGACGATCCCGTGAAACACACCACCCCATTTGTCCTCCTGCAGTCACAATTCGTCAATTTGCTGCAACACACAGTCACGTGATGCAGAGCCACGAACTCTTTCGATTGTAATATCCAGAGATGGTTGAGCACGTCGTGTACCGACAGAAAGATTGCGAACGCGTCCACGCACACGATTATCAACCTGGGCCGCTTCTGGGCTCGCGGCGGTCGGGGGCTTCGCTTTTTGTCCTCCAAAACGCTTCAAAAGATCCTGCAGCGGGTTGCGGGTCGAGTTTGCAACTGCTGTCGACGGAGTGGAGGAAGTCTCCATCACTGTGCGTGAAACAGTAGTAGTGCGCTGATGATGATGCGATTGCTTGTCTTGTGATTCGCTGCCGTCGTTCGGCAACTTAAAGCGAGGGAGTTGGGCGCCAACAGACCGAGCCGCGCTAGCTGCCGCAGCTCTGCGGACCCTTTCCGTTGCGTCAAGCTTGCCTGACGCAAATCCAGCTTCAGCCATCATGTCTTCATATCCGACGCGCTTCATCGCGCTGGAAACTGCTGCTTGTTTGGATTTACCCCCTGGCCCTCCCTTGCCAGATCGCTCGGAGCCAGAACTGGCAGCTGCTTTCTTGTCGGCGGCCCAGCGTTTACGAATGTCCTTGGCAGCACTGACGGTGAATTTAAGAAACTTTGGTGGTGGATCATCCTTGGACACTTGGCCGATTACTTTTGTCCACACTTTCGATGGACCCAGTGCTCGCTTGCGCCAGTCCTGAGCGAGATGTCGAACCTCCCCGTCGAGGCGCACTACACAGCTATGCGCAAAAACAGCAGAGGGCTATCGAGTGAACACTACCACCTCAACACAACTGCCACCAAAACAAATTCCCTTGAACGCACCTGGGCTCGAGTAGCAATAAATTTCTTTCATATACGACGTTCCTGAGAACGAGTTTGGTGCCGGGTAACAGAGTTTTGAGAGATAGACCAGGTATTGGCACGTGCTCCAGCGCGTAAACCTTGTCATGCCCATCCGTTAAATGGATGTAGAGGCAGCGCTGCCCGCCGGAATCCTGCTTAATCGACGGTTGGGCAATATTTTTGCACCCAATCACTTGGACAAAAAACGGACCTTGAAGTTGGACGCGATCTCCGGAAGAAGACGATTGCATTGCACGCGGAAAACATCCTTGGGACAGCTTTTTCAAGTCTAGCGCTGTGGCAGCTTGCACCACCTTGTCCACGTTCTGACTCTTGCAGAGCTCAAAACAGGCTTGAAATCCATCGTCTGACAGGTTGAGACCATACTTCCGCGCAATCTGATCTCTCGTTTGCGGGTTCAGCCTTATTCCCTCCGAACGCCCCATCAGTTCTGTTGTTAGACTTTGAAGACCAGCTTTCACCGAGCCGATGTCGATTTCGCGGTGAACTACGACATCGAGAGCGACTGCAACACACGCTGCAAAATCACGCACAAAAACCGGCCCGATTTGGATCACACGACTTACAAAGTTTCTTTCTGACGCATTGGAGGTTTTGTCGACCGCAAGATACTGACGACGAGTCTCCAAGCTGGCTCAAAGAACGCCACATGTCGGCGAAATAATCATGCTCGAGTAGCGTTCGACACGAGGCTCCGATGTTTTTTATGAACGCGTCGTTCGTTGATTGTGTTGTCGTCTGTCTGTCTTCGTCGTCGCGAGGCAGCGACGCCACACTGTCAACAGCGTCAACAACCCTCCACGGAGGGACCAATGTACGTAGTAGCCTGTAGACTTCGGAGGATCGATCGACTCCGACGTCAGCGGCTGGCGGGATATCCTTTAATGGCAATACACGGTTTCTTTGCCGAACAAGGTGCCGCTGACCATAGAATACTGGATAGCGATATGCGTGGACAGCTCGCTCTCCCTCTCGGACCGACGACGGACGGACGGACGGATGGACGGAATTTTTGTGAGGCCGGATGCTCGTCCTGGTGTAGATGCTGACCTCGAATCTGACCTCGAATCTGACCTCGAATCTGACCTCGAAGGTTTGGACAGCCCGCTCTCGGTCGGGTTCTTGTGACTTGTGACCGACGACGGACGGACCGACGGATGGAATTTTTGTGAGGCCGGATGCTCGTCCTGGTGCAGACGTTGACCTCGGATCTGACCTCGAATCTGACCTCGAATCTGACCTCGAATGTTTGGACAGCTCGCTCTCTCGAGTTCTTGTGACCGACGACGGACGGACGGACGGATGGAATTTTTGTGAGGCCGGATGGTCGTCCTGGTGTAGATGCTGACCTCGACTCTGACCTCGAATCTGATCTCGAATCTGACCTCGAATCTGACCTTCTTCTCTTCTCATTCTTTTTTCTTTTTTCTTTTTCTTTTTTGTACGATGGTTTTTGGTGTTTCCGTTTTTCAGTGTACTGCATGCCCTTTTCCCTTTTCCGGTTCCCGGTCGGCGGGTGATCCTTGATTATTTTCACACGTCTGACTTCAGTCCAACGTCACGAGTTCACGAGTCACACGGTGACGACAGAGATCTTGGCGGAGACGGCCATGAAAAGTTCGACGAGCACGACACCGACGATAAAGGTCTCAGAGCAAGATTGAACAACGAATGGTTGCCTAGTTACTGTTGCCGGTGTATGATGGCGCCTGAGCATGCGGATGGTGGTTTCTAGATAGCAAAGAGTCGATGGTAAAACTATCTTTTAAGCCGTTAGAGCTAGAGAGAATTATATGAAAACGAATAAAAAGAAACTATGTTACATTCCACGTGTACTAAACTGCAGGCTGCTTTGGCGCCTACTCACGCACCGAGTGCCTGGCGCAGGATATCCTTGGAGGCGTTGCTCAGGATTCCGTCGGGAAAGTTGACTAAAAATTCAACAACAAGGTTTCCTGGTTGCTGATCTGACCCACTGTATCGATTCCACGTGCGCCTATTTGGTCTCGCCGTACTTGCGGGACGAGGCGGTGGAGGCATCCCCTTACCCTTCACGATGTGGCGATGGCCATGTGGTGTGACTTTTGCAATGCGCGCACTCTGGTTAAAGAATGCCGACGAGATGTAGATCCTCGAACCATCGAGATGAAGCACAGAATGATTGAAACCCAGAAGCGATTCCTGTAGATCGAGCTGCAATTGTAGTTGCAAGTCCAAATTTTTCGATTGCGGGTCAAACTTGAACTGGGGATGCTCCTTAATACGTAAATGAACGACGAGGTCGCCTGGAATGACTCCCGGGTTGTGATGGGATTGACGTGGAAATCGGAGAGTGAAGTCATCGGGAGCTCCACGCGGCACTTCAACGTCTAAACTAAATCGTTCCCGGCGGCACCGCTCTTGCGACGCCACTTCAACTTGCTGAGTCATGACCATGCCGTGAATCACAGGGTGTGGTCGTTCCACGACCTTTTTCTCTAATGGGCACCTATCACGTTGACACAAACCGCAGTCCACACTTTCGTCGATGCCAAATCCGTCAGACTTGCCTCGACACCCACGGCAGTGAACTACCCGATCGAATGTGGCGCTCACAGTTCTGCCAGAATACACGTCCCCCAAATCCACTTCCAAGTCACGATGGTCTTCCTCGCCCCTCAGTGGATTGCGGTGCTCGAATGGCGGCATTCCCGGAAAGAAACCAGCTCCGGGCATGCCGTGGAGGCCATTCATCGCCTGTCGATGATGTGCCTTGATGTCTTCGAACTCGAGAAATTCATCAATAAGGTCCATTCCTCTTCCAGGCTCAAACGGGTGCAGATCATAAAGGAAGCGCAAATCTCCATTTGAAAGAATTTCGTACGCGCGTTGCAATTCTTGAAATTGTTGTGGGCTTCCGCCTTTATCCGGATGCGCCGTGCGGCTGAGTTTTCGGTAGGATTTACGAATCTCAGAATCGGTAGCACCACGCGGAACACCGAGCAGTGTGTACAAGTCCTGCATATCCTGAGGACGAACCATTTCATCTTTGTTGTCGCGTGAGCCCCCACGGTTAGTCCGGTCTCGCCGCCGTCGTTCCCGCCGTGGCTTGGAACGCGCGTCGGCACGCTGCTGGTCTTGACGTGGGTGCCCATTCAGGGCATCGTCATGGTGCTGCTGGTGTTGTTGGAAATGCTGGTCACGACCTTGGCGATGCTGGTCGAAATGTTGACGGTGGTGGAAATCGCTAGGCCCTATGTGACTCGGACGGACTCTGTCGTGAACTTCCCCGTGGCGGAATGAGTCCATGTATTCAGGTAAGTGGCCAGACATAACTAGGGCCGCAACCAATACAAGGATAACACCCACCAACGACACGGTAATGAAGCGGTCGATGATTGGTTCGTCTCCCAATCTGCGCTGGAACTCAAACACGAGCGTTCCAGAATGTTCTTCCTCAAGAAATGCCTGCGTTTCGCTAATACTGCGGCCTTGTAGTGATTGTCCATTGATCGAATATATTTCGTCACCTGGGCGCACATCGCCTCGCTTCAAGAGGATACTATTGTCCTTTATCCATTGCACGACTGGAAATCCAAAGCGGTTGCGTTTTCCGTGAAGAACCACGCCGACGGATTGTTTTTGCAGGCCTTCCAGTCGAACTGGAATCCTCGAAGTGTCAGCAGACACGGGTGACATTGATTGGCGACTGCGTCGAGGTGACTTGCGGAAGAATTTGTGTTGTTGGGGAGAACGCGATCGCAGTCTAACATCGTCGTCGCGCGGCGGCGATCGGGACCGCGGCATAGTCGCATGTGGTGACTTTGTTTCTGTAATCGCCATTTTTTTCGTGGTGCTTCCTTCAGTCGAAGGAAGTTTTGTTTCGCCTTCTGAAGCTGGAGAAAATGTGGTCATTGGTCAGAACATCACTTTCCTCAACAACGATATCAAGCTTGTCCCAAAGCTGAGACAGCTCAAAATGCGAGGAAAACGTGCACACTTGAAGATTCAATTGTCGGTGTTGGGTAGTCGACTAGGAGCGCCACGTCAGGATTCCATCGTCCATGTTGGGTCGTCGACCTGGTGTGTAGAGCATCGATACCGTCGTAGGTGCTTAGTCAACAAGGATTCCAATAGCGTCTTCAGTTTGATGACGAAGACGACACGCGTGTATCAGCGATCGCTCCTACAGCGCGTGCGCAGTGGCCCGCGAACGAGACGGCGTCAACCGTAATCTTTCCTGTGGTATCCGACGTGTGCCCAGTGGCGACCAACACACAAGTGTCTGTGTTGGCAAGCAGCGCCGTCGGAACACATGTCTGGCTGGGTGACTAGCGTGTGTGTTGGCGAATGTTCCATCGAACCGCTGGTGTTTCGCTGGCTGTTGACTATGAGTTGTCACCTGCGTTGGCGTCTACATTCAACTGCCGAGTGCTGTCCGCCAACACACGTCTTCCCTAGCCAACGTGTCCGGCCTTTCTTCAAAACAGAGGTCGTACCGCCCGCGCGATAGAACACCACACGGACAGCGAAGGGGCGGCGACGCGTGGCGACCGACAACAACAACAAAGACAGCGACCGACAACAAAGTAAGGAAGTCATCTCGTTGGTGTGTGTGTGCGTGTGTGGGAGTTTACTGCGGTTTGCGACAACGAACGAACGAACGAACGAACGAACGAACGAACACCGAACGAACAAGCGAGCGAAGGAGCGAACAGGCAGGCAGCCGGCTGCAGGCAGCAGGCAGCTGTTCGTTGTCAGTTGTCGCAAACAAGCGAACACCGCCCGCCAGCCAGTGTGAGTCAGTCAGTCAGTCATTCAGTCACTCACTCACACACTCACTCACTGCCAGAGACACTGTCGGTGAGCTGTTCCCAGTCAGCCACTGTGTTGCGATTTTGTTTTGTTGGCACTCTGAATGACTGACTGACTGACTGACTGTGAGTGAATGCAGCGCCACTGCCACACTCACACTCACTCACCGTCATCTCCCCCACTCACTCACTCAGCCCTCCGTCACTCACTCAGCCCTCCGTGAGTCACTCACTCAGCCCTCACTCAATCCGTTCACTCACCACTCACCATTGTGCTCACTCACTCACTCCTTCTCCCTCCCACTCACAGTCACTCACTCAGCCTCACACACAGTTATTCACTCAGTTCTCAGTTCGATTTTGTTGGCGGGAGAATGAACGGAGTGATTGATGATGAGTCGACGACACACTGTGGCTGTGTGCGCGTGGACATCTTTATATGACAATACACGTTTTTTGCGCAATGAGTGTCCCGTAAAAACACAAAGTTGCAGTTGTAGGTATATTCACAACTGTTCGGTGGTCAGGTGACTTTTTCTTTGTGACTGAAGACGGTTGGTCAAGTTATCTGCTTACGATACTAAGTGGTATTTACCCAGTTACACTCATTCAAATTCACAGAATGGTAATTGTAGATAGGTTTGTCTTGTTGGAATGTTGGTCAGGTGACCGCTTACTAAGTTTCCCCCCATCCAGCCATCCAGCTCATCACAGATACACAGCCTGTATGAATTAGGGAGCCGGTGTTCTGTCTTCTTCACCAACAGCCTGCACTTGTCATGTCGAGGATTGAGGACGGTTGGGTTTTGGGGGCGTTTGGTGTTTCGTGGTGGTGAGGTGATGGTGGGGTTTCGTGTGGCTTGGACTTGTGCCTCGGGTTGTGACTTGTGACGAGTAGTTTGTGGCGGGAGTGTGTGTTGGAGGATACCGTACTATGAGTACTCTCGTACCAGATCAGAGCCTTGTAGATTGCAAACGTTGGTCGTAGACAGAAAGTGTCACACGATGAGTGCTAGCTGTTTGTAAGGATGTCAACTTATAAAGAAAAAACTTTTGTCATTCAACGTAGCTTGAACGTTGGGTCATATAGACGATGCTTTCGAATGTGGTCCAAGACATTCTTACCAACAGCAACTGTCAATTGAGGCACGTAATCATTCTCTTCATTTCCACTGGCTATCTCCTTCCAATAGCGATCCAACAGACTTCGAACCTGCATTCATTGTGACAAGCTGCTTGTCAACGACGAAAAATGTCGGGCAATTGCCGTTGGCAAACATACCTTCGTGGACGAAAACTGTTCAAAATCGGTTGATCCTTCTGTTATATGTTTTGCATAGAATAACTTTGAAAGGGAATCGCTCGATGAGTTCCCTGCAAAAACTTTGCCTTTGCCACTGCCGGCGCGTTTGATGACGCACACGCCAACTCCATTTTGTCTCAGCAAAGAGGAACAATAGACTGCGTGGTCAGCTCCACAGACGTAAACGACTAGCACATCTTTGCCGGGAAATGCCGTAGAAACTTGATGAACTAATTCGTCCACAACTTCCGGGAAATCCGGCCAATGCTTTGTGTGTTGAATCTTGTGTACAACGATGATCATATCATAAAGTCGTGGATGAATCGGCAACGAAACAAAGCACATGCACGTACCTCCCACGTCGACACGTCAAAAGGGCCGCTGCTGAGGAGACTTTCACACATAAGAGCACGATGACTCCCATTGGCCTACAGACGGGCAAAATGAATTAAGCATACCGGTCGAATTGTGCAGAGGATACGCTCTTCACGGACGTGGAGGTGCTTTTTGTTGCATTTCCCGCTGACATAAACATCTGACGATGGTGACAGAAAACCTCCAAGTACGTCGAAGCCCTCGTTGGATTCCAGATGGCGCTTCGCAGACTCCAGCATCTGGGCCTGAGAACAGAATATTTGTTGTGGTCAATTATTTGCACCTTGCGAATTCATAAACACGAAAAGAACAACCACCCAAGGTCTTTTACGTACATGACCGCGATGCACCGGATTTAGCGCTCCCGTGGTGAGCAGTACGCATCGACGTCGAGGCCGACTATCTTCAGCGCCCTCGCTTTGATTTTCCTCGATCTGTTGCAGTTGCTTCTGAATTTTGCTCATTGGCCACGTTGGCAACTTTGAACCAGCTACAAGAATTGCTGCTTCCAACACTTTCACAGCCTCGAGGCTATCATGTGTCGATATTGCTGTCGTAGTGTCTGCTGATTGCGCTGGATGCTCACTCTGCGATAATTCTCCGCGAATACGTTGCCGAGCAACCATCAATGCCTGCGACACAACCTGTATTAGAGGTGTGCCCTGCCAAAAAACAAAAGTAGCAGTATTCAACACCTAAAATACCTGTCCCAGTAAGTTGGTACCACGCCAGCGCCGGAAGTCAGAGGCTGCCTCGTCACTGGCCCCCAATCCAATGCCCCAAATAGCGTCGTTCGGTGATGCTTCAGCCATTATTCTGTCTCCAGTTTGTAGTAGCTGCACCAAAAAGGGCACAAGATGAGAAAGTAAGACCAGAGGAACAGATGCAGTTTTGGTGTTCCTACTTGATCACGAAGGTTAGATTCGTTGCGAAATTTGTAATAGTTTCCTGCGCACACTATGTTGAACTTTTGCTGATTCCATATCTTCCTCTTGAAGCCGCGGACTTGGCGACCAAACTCCTTGTGGTTCCTGGGATTGTTGGTTGCCAGAATTTGCTGCAAGATTTCAGTATCCCCAAATAATATTGCTTTTCCGGCCATCATATATTGCTCGCAGCAGGACCACGTTCGAAACGTGTTTTGATCAGGACCGACAACCAAAGGAGCCTGGAACGAACTTTTGTGCCACTGGCTGTAAATGCCGGAATGGAACAGCACGTAAGGTTTGGACTCGTCAAAGTCAACCCGCATTGCTTTACAAACATCAACCATGTTGCGATAGTTCCACGTTTCAAAAATAAAAACCTGATTTCATTTAACGAAACCAATCAACTACCACATCAATTATTTCGTTGTACCCCTCGAGATGGCGCGATAGCTTTGCAGAGGTTTTTCGTGTTCGCGTGATGGAGCCCCCAGCGGAAACAACAACAATCACATCGCAAAATGCCATTGGGGGACGAGTTGGCTTCCACGCTCAACCCACCGAATTGAAAACCGTCTGATCATGTCGCATACACAGGACGTGCTTTATGTCGGCGGAAAGTCAAATCTAACCCTGCCCGCGCTCCGCGTGCTGCCCCACGCCGTCAGTGCCGCGGCACCACGACGACGCAGCAAAAAAAGATGCGACGACTGACGACTGACGACTGCCGCGCGCCTTGTGACTTTGTTCTGGTGTGCCGATCCGCACTCCCGGCGACCTTCCTGTCAACTGTGTGCGTTTTCGCGGAAACACCACTTCAACAGTTTATGGTATACATGTATGCCAAACCAAGAGTGTACTAAGTACGGTACCTGATACCTAGTACAATAATTAGCTGGATTTCATCATCGTCCGATATATTTTACACAGGCTAGTGTGCGTTTTGCCGACAATTTTTGCACAAGTCGCCGACGCGGTTCAACGACTCAACTGCGACGACTGAAATGTGAGAGCTGTGGGCGGAAAGGTCGCGGCAGGTGACGAATTTAGGTGAGATAACTTTGGACGGCTTGTATCTATTGCGCTTGGGGCTGCCATGCTGATGACTACTCGAGTATGATACCGTTCCGCTTACAGTTGCGCCTGTGCCTTGGGGACGATGTTGCGAGCAAATAGGTGCTGGTCAAGACGGGCCCAGTGCCCGGGTTCGAGCACATCGTCAGCTGCAACGCGTCCGGGTTCAACACAAATCATGGTCTTGTATCTGTAACAATCAAAAGCAACACGGGAGTCAGCACGATAAGTTTCGCTAGTGCGATGCAGGGTTCAAGATAAGAAGTATACGTACTCATCGTTACCGAAGTCACCCATGCGCTCTGCCTTTGCAATCCATGGGTTCCAAACTACAGTATCCATCAACTCGTTTACAGTGGGAGCAGACGATACAACTTTTCGGACCTTGATGGCCACCTGCGCAGATCACCAGCAAGGTGAAAAAACTCCCGCTACAATTTGTCAGTCCACGTTAGTCCAACGTACCTGCAGAGAGTCGCTGAGATCTGCCCGTATCGTTGGTGCAACCTTGTGGAAGATACGATCAACTTCCTCGGCGATGATTTGCGTATGTGGGGCTTCAACGCTACGGAATGGTTCGTCGGGGGTCATCTTGTCGTGGATGGTGAGAGCTGTCAGCTTTTGCCCGTCAGCGTTCTGCGGTGCCGCAATGTGCACGGCGACCTTGGTGGAATCGGGGACGTTGTAGTACGTATGAAAGAGTGCTTGGAACGTAAATGGAACCTTCTCCGCCTAAAACGAGGACGACGCTGCATATTGAGAAGTTAATGGCGTACACATGCACACTCCGCGCATGTTGAAAGGACACACAACAAACCGTGGACGCATCGTGGGTGTTGGTCACCGTCAGAGAAGTACGCAAACTTCCTGGGCCCAGCTCTACTCGAAACACGAGTCGGAAAGAAATATCTCCGTTGAGCCACGGAGAATCGTGCCCCTCAACGTAAATATCTTTGGATTCCAGAGAAAAGTCAGCAAAAACTCGACCACTGAATGGTGTAGATTCAAATGACAGATCGTCAAATCCTCCAGCGGCCAAATTCCACTTGCTAATCCTTGCAAATCCGTGTGAAGGGAGTCCAGTAGGCCCGTTCAGTCCGGCACCGAACTGGGGAAACACAAGGGGAATTCCTCCTCTGATAGCTTTCTTTCCGTTGAATACAGCTTCTTTGGAGACAAACAGAATGTTTTCTTTGGAGCCATTCCCCGCCGTCCATTCGACAACGTTTGCCCCGTGCAGAGTTACTGTCGCGACTGCTCCGTTGGGATGCCTCAGCTGAACAGCGTCCAAACCCGAATATTTAACATGAGACACTGCCTCGAACGAGGTCTTTTCGCCACTAGCCTGCGCCATGGTTGCTTCACTTTCGGCTTCACAAAGAGTCAGGTCAAGTTTTGCGTCAGTACGGACAAACAAACAACACAAAAGCAAAAGTTGAAATACAGACGACAACGGAGTCATGGATCTGCCCAAGATTTATTGACACGTTCAACAACTACATCATATTTTCCTTGCTCTACATACAAGACTCATAAGTCGGTTGCGCTCGTTGTTCACCCACTTCACACTCGAGGTCAGTATTCAATGAACAGGAAGGACATCACGAACTAAGAACCAACCTGCTCATCCTCCCACTGTGCATTCCGGTACAAGCCAGTGGTAGCCCACATACTCAACGACAATAGAACACGACCAAAATACGAACTCAACCAACATTGACACTGCCGTCCTCGACATACACACACAACGACCAAACGACTATCAACACGACAACACGACGACGACAAAAACTTTCCTGCTTCACTTGACATCGTCACGGAGTCACGGACTTGTCGTCGCCGACACAGCCACGTTTTCACGGTCACTAACCGTCACTCCCAGTCAGTCAGTCATTCCAAAGATACAACACCTCGAATGTTACAGGCTTATGCGTGTCATTCATGGCAACAATCGATCCACGGTCATTACAGGCTAATGCCCAGATGTGATGTGAGTTCGGTGAGTGACGGTGAGTGAGTGAGTGACTGAGTGAGTGAGTGAGTGCCTGCCGAGACGGAGGTGACGAGGTGACGTTGTGACAGTGGCTCGAGTCCAGCGAGCGAGTCATCCCGCGAGTGCAGGCGCACTCACTCACTCACTCACTCACTGATTCGTTCCTTCGTACGGTCGTTCGGTCGTTCAGTCAGTGTTCGTTCGGTTACTTTCGTTCGTTGGTGGTTTCGTCGTTGTTGTCGTCCATGTGCCATGCAATGCAGGAAGGGCAGACAAGTCCGGTGGTAAGTGACGGACGAGAAGTTTTGATTGGAAAGTGGCACGTCACAAGTGACAGTGGTGGTGGTATCCTTGGCGTCCTGGGTTGGGGTAGTTGGAGTGGTTGGAGTGGTTGGAGTGGTTGGAGTGATTGGAGTGGTTGCAGTGGTCGGGATGGATGGATGGATGGACGGAAGGCACGAGAGGCGAGATCTCTGCTTTTATACTTGTGGAAGGGAGTGTTGATTGGAGTGATACGTGACCAGCGGTCAGCGACGTGAAGGATGCACCAGTGATGGGTGCGTCCTTGGAATGTTCGTGGATCGGGTGCGCTTGGTGGTCTGGCCGTCGCGTGGCGTAACGATACGTGCACATCTGTCCTCTCGTTCGAGCCGGAAAGGTCGGACAACGTGTAAGGACTGTGCGATTCAGCGTGAGTCAAGGTGCAGCACAGTGGATCCGATACAGGTTCTTGGCGAACGGACAAAATGTTTAAAATATCGTTGTCTCCTTCCAGAATCAAACAAAAATGGATACATATCGTGATTATTTGTTGTCTTGAGTATTCCTGATGACCCAACTTTGAAGTGCCATGGAGGGACAAAAGCAAGAGAACCACCTCAAACTTCCTCAAATTCCAACGGCGCAGGGTGGGGATGATTCTCCTGGTCTTGTCGAGCCACACGGCGTCCTGTCTTCAAAATCTTCGTACACGTCACTGAAATTGCCTCATATTCATAATAGCCGCAGTCAGCAGTTCTCGGCGGCATTTCGCAAGAATGTGGAGCGCGTCATCATAAAACAGCTCAAAT
>ENA-OWNT01002079-OWNT01002079.1-seawater-metagenome-genome-assembly--contig:-NODE-2079-length-21942-cov-4.030231_pt1 | contig 21942 bp, 17 predicted proteins | sample MGYA00238136_ERZ651165 | MGnify/ENA primary metagenome ERZ651165 (study PRJEB26861, sample SAMN08777766) | seawater metagenome | isolation source: coastal seawater | place: USA: Florida | collected...
GGCGTTGCGGAGGTCGGAGATGGTCATCGGGTGGCCTCGGCCTTCTTCTGTTCAGCGATTGCCAGGGTGCGGGTTGCCGTGGTGCGGTTCTTCTTCGAGATCAGCTTGAGTTCCTTGGCGCCGGTGACGTCGGCGCCGAGCACCTTCACGAAGACGATCGCGACGACGGCGACGTACAGGAAGAGCATGATCGCGAACGCGGAGGCGGAGCCGTAGCGGAGCTGGTTGGATTCGTCCCAGGCGAGCATGGAGAGGGTTTCCACGGATTCCTTGCCGGGGCCGATCAGCACGAAGGGCAGGTCGAACATGCGCAGGGCGTCGAGCATGCGGAACAGCACGGCGACCAGCAGGGTGGGCTTGACCAGCGGGAGGGTGATGGAGCCGAGCTGGCGCCACCAGCCGGCGCCGTCGATCCGGGCGGCTTCGTAGACTTCGCCGGGGATGACCTGCATGCCGGCGAGGACCAGGAGGCCGATGAACGGGGCGGTCTTCCAGACTTCGGCGATGATGATGGCCGCGCGGGAGGCGTTGCCTTCGGCGGTCCAGAGGATTTCGCTGCCGAGCAGGGTGTTGGCGATGCCGTCGGACTGGAAGATCCAGCGCCACAGCAGGCCGGAGACGGCGGTGGGCACGGCCCAGGGGACCAGGATGCTGGCGCGCAGGAAGGACCGGCCGCGGAAGGCGCGGTTCATGGCCAGGGCCAGGCAGAGGCCCAGGACGGTCTCGAGGAACACTGTGGTGATGGTGAAGAACGTGGTGTTGCCGAGCGCGTTGAGGAAGCGCCGCCCGGTTTCGCCCACGAAGAGGTCGGCGTAGTTGGCCAGGCCCACGAAGGATTCGACGTCGGCGACGAAGCCGTCCGCGTCCAGTCCGGATTCGGCGCGGTAGAGGGACTGGTGCACCGCGGCGAGCAGCGGGTACACGATCACCAGGGCCAGGACCAGGATGGTGGGGGAGAGCAGCAGCGCGGCCATGCGGCCTTCGCCTGGAGTGCGGGTGCCGCGGTTGTCGCGGTGGCCGCGTTTGCGCGGGCTGGCTGGTTGCGGCGTGCCGGGCTGCGCGCCGGCGGGCGGGGCGGTCGTCGTCGTCATTCTGGGAACCTCACTGGGGTTGCAGCTGCCGGGCCGGCCGGGATGAACGGGCCGGCGAGACAGCAGCTATGGGGCGGAATTACTTGGCGGAGAGCTCAGTGAGCTTGGCCTGCATGTCGTTCAGGGCCGTGTCCGTGTCCTTCTTGCCGGTGATGGCGGCGTACGCCTCTTCCTGGATGGCCTTGGTGGTGGCCCCGTACTGGACCACCTTGGGGCGGGGCTGGGCGTTGTTCAGCGAGGTCAGCAGGGTGGGGAAGAACGGACGCTTGGCAACGACGGCGGGATCCGCGAAGAGGGACGCGTACACGGGGGCGCGGGAGGACAGGGCGAGGCGCTTCCGGGCCTGCTCCTCGCTGGTGAAGAACTTGACGAACTCCAGGGCGGTGGCCTTGTTGGCGGTGAACGGCGAGATGCCGAGGCTGCGGCCGCCGAGCGTGGAGACTCCGGGGCCGTCGGTGCCCGGGATGGAGGTGATTCCGAACTTGCCGGCCACCTTGCTGGAGCCGTCGGTGGCGCTCAGGGAGGCGTGCAGGAAGGGCCAGTTGCGCAGGAAGACGAGCTTGCCGTCCTGGAACGCGCGGCGGCCCTGCTCTTCGAGGTAGGTGATGGCGTCGGAGGGGAAGAGACCGTCCTTGAAGCCGTCCACCAGCAGGTTCAGGCCGGCCTTGGCCTCGGGGGTGTTGACGGTGGGCTTGCCGTCGGAGTCCACCACGGTGCCGCCGGCGGAGGCCACGGCCTCGGAGAAGTTGACCGTGAGGGCCTCGTTCTTGTCGAACTGGCCGGCGTAGCAGGACATGCCGGCGGCCTCGGGGAGGGCCAGGATCGCCTTGCAGGCGGTCTTCATCTCGTCCCAGGTCTTGGGCGGGGCGGCGATGCCGGCGGCCTTGAGCAGGTCGGAGCGGAAATAGAACAGGGCGCCGTCGGTGTAGTACGGGGCGCCGACCAGGGTGTCCCGGTACGTCGCGGCGTTGACTGTGGCGGGGATCATCTTGTCCGTGGGGACGGCGTCCGCAGGCAGCGGCAGGATCCACTTGTTGGCGGCAAACTCGGAGGTCCAGACAACGTCCAGGTTCAGCACGCTGAAGGTGTCCGACTTGATCTGGGCGTTCTGGATGAGCTGCTGGCGCTGCTGGTCCGCGGAATCCGGCAGTTCGATGAACGTGACCTTCTCCTCCGGGTGGGCGGCGTTCCATTCCTCGATGGTTTTGTTCGCGGCACCGGAGGCGTCGCGGTTGGAGACGTAGTTGATGGGGCCCTTGCCCTCGAAGGACGCGGCGGCGGCCTTCGGGGTGATCTTCGCGTCCGTGGCGGTCCCGCCGCAGCCCGTGAGGGCGACGGCGGCGACGGTCAGGGATGCGGTGGTGGCGAGAAGAGTCTGCCAGGTGCGGCGGCGCTGCCTCATGAGTTGCTCCTTGTTTTCTGGGGTGGTACGAGTGGTTTGGTGCGGGTGGTTTGGTGCATGCGGAATCGCGGCGGGTTGCCTCGTGGCACGGGGGAGTGCCGGCGGTCGCCGTGGGTGGCGGTTGTTTTTTGGGGTCTTGGCTAGCTGACTGGGACTTGTGCGCCGACTTGTTCGCCGGGCGGGGCCTGGTTCGCCGGTGTTCGGTTGGGCGGCGCGGTGGAGCCGCGCTCGATCAGCCGGTGCGGCATGATCTTCGGCCCCAGGTCGCGGGAGCGGAGCAGCTTTTTCACGGCCATCCGTCCCATTTCCTCGAGCGGCTGGGCCATGGTGCTCAGCGGCGGGTTCACGTGCAGGGAGGTGGAGGTGTTGTCGAAGCCCAGGACGGAAACGTCTTCCGGCACGCGGAGGCCGCGGCGCTGCACTTCATTGACGACGGCGGCGCCCATCTCGTCGCTCATCGCGAAGATCGCCGTGAGCCCGGGCTCCTGCTGCAGCAGTTCGTCGACTCCGGGAGCGCCGCTTTCGTAGAAGAAGGTGCCGGTGGCGGTCACCGGCGTGCAGTTCGCTTCGTTCATGGCGCGGAGGTAGCCGCGTTTGCGGGGTTGGGCGACGTAGATCGACGCCGGATCCCCGGTCAGGAGGCCGATACGGCGGTGGCCGAGCTGCAGCAGGTGACGGGTCGCGTCGTAGGCTGCCTGCTCGTCGTCGATGGCCACGCTGGGCGAGCCCGACTTGTCGCTGATGGCGACGGAGATGATGGGGACGTTGGTGCCGAGCAGCTGCCTGGTCTCCGGCGTGATCACCGCGGAGATGAGGATGACGCCGGCGGCCCGGTAGGTGCGCAGGGTCCGCAGGTAACCGGCGATGTAGGCGGATTTGGCGCCGGTCCGGCCGAGCATCACGGCGTAGCCGCGCTCCTGCGCCTCTTCCTCCACGCCCTGCATGACCTGGGAAGCCAAGGCGTCCGAGACCATGGGGGCGAGAAGTCCGATCACGGACGTCTGCCGGGTCTTGAGGCCCCGGGCGAGGTAGTCCGTTTCGTAGCTGAGGCTCTTGACGGCGGTTTCGACGCGTTCTCGGGTCTCGTCGGAGTAGCCCACCAGCCCGTTGACAACCCGGGAGACGGTGGCCGGTGAGACGCCTGCGTGCTTGGCGACATCGCGGATGGTGACCACTGTTCCTCCTCCCTGAGGGTGTCATTGTTGTCTGCTTGGCCCGTCTGCGTAAGCGCTACGCAGACGGTTTACGTAAACGGTTTCGTTAGGTGCAGGATCCACAGTAAGGGGTCGGTGGGGGATCGCGTTGCGTTTCGTAAACGGCAGCGTGCAGGCGGCCCGAAGTCCTGAGCCGCGGGTGGAATGTCGGAGGAGGTTGCGCAGCTCGCTTACGTCTAGAAACGGGAGACTCAAAGGCGGCGTTGAGCGCTGGTGAAGTGTCAGAGCAGCTTAGGCTTAGTTCAACAAGATTGCGTATGTAATGCCAATTCTTCGACCATTTGACTAGGGACGGGGCAAGATCGATGACAACGCTAGACGAAGGCTCAAAGATCACTTCTGCGTTTTCGGCCATTTCCGATGAAGATGCCCTTGGATACCTGAATAGGTATTTCGGAAAAGCTGAATGGACCGGAAAGGAGTTCACCGGCGCACACTTCGAAGGCTTGGGAACGCCGGAGCCGGAAAGGGTGACCGCGGAAGATATGGTTGCCGTGGCCTGCCTATCAATACATGTCCCCGCGCGTGCGGCAATGAGTGTCCTCGAGAAACAGCGGGAGAAGATCTCGGCCCATCTGGACGGGATACCGAATGGCGTGGCCCTCGAAGAAGTTCCATTCGACGAGCACGATAAGTACTTCGGTGATGACTCGTCGGCGCACTCACTATGGTGGTTACTCCGAAGCCACCATGGTGTTGGTGCGACGACAGCAAGCAAGATCATGGCGCGCAAGCGCCCTGCGCTAATCCCCATCTACGATTCCGTTGTTGGGAAGGCCACCGGCTTTGCAAATGCCGACGGGACGTGGCGTGCGTGGCATCACGCATTCACGACAGACACAGCATTCACCAGCAGATTGCACTTCTTGCGCTCGGCCGCCGGGCTTGAGCGCGTCTCGCTATTGCGCATTCTCGATGTAACTCTTTGGATGCACGGCACGCATGGCGTCGGCGAGCAGGAGCGTGTAGGCGACACCGAGGAAGCGTAAGCAATGCCAGTTGGAGCCGACCAGGCCGCATTTTGTACGGCTGCCGCCGGAGACGGGAGCCACCTCGAGATGGCCAAGGTTTCCTGGATCAATCAGCGAGGTCATTTTGGACTCCCGCAGGAGGCAGCAGACTCGGCGGGAGCTGCCTTATCCGCGATTTTTCTGGCGCTCAAAGGTGAGAGGGATGCGCAGGCGGCCAAACGGTTCACTCCGTTGCCGGGCGACTTTTATCATGCGCCAACGGGCACCTTTATCGAAACCGATGAGTTGCAGCACTTTACAACCTTCCGGTTCCAAACCCTGGAGCTGTATCCGCCGGGCGTTCCTCTCGGATTCGAGAAGGATGAGTACGCGAATCTTTGCCGACAGTTGGCGCTGCGTGCCGACAAATACCGAGCCGCAAAGGCCGCGACAGGTTTTGGGCCAGGCGGCAGGCAGCGGCAGCGCGCGTACAACGACGCATTGCGCGACTTGGTTATTCCCGCAATGGGCCACCCACCCGTCATCCGTATCTCGATTCTCGACGACAACGGTGAGGCGGCCTACATGCGCAATCGCGAAATGCTGGCGTTTAAGCTCTCACGCTAATTTCGGATCCCGAGTGCCTCGGTCTGCCTCGTGAGGTTGAGAATTCTTGCTGCGGTTTCAGATCGGGCCGTGACCTTGGCGTAGTTGTCGTCGAAGGGATGCTGGCTCTCCCCTGAATCCTCGAGAATCTATGTCCACCGGTGCGGTTCCTGCTGGTCGAATTTGTTCTTCACTGCATCGAAGTATTTAAGTGCCAGAGGATTTCCGCGCTCGCGCTTACGCCCAGGGCTAACGCGAGAACCTACAGCTCAGAGCGCGAACGCCAGGTCTGTTACCAGGACTTCATCGACCACTACAATCAGCGCAGGCCCCACACAGCACTCAACGGCGCCTCACCCATCAGTCGCGTCACCAAGCAACCGGGTTAGTACAGCGAGCGATGCAGCAGGGGGTCCTGTACGGACAGACCGCAAATTTGTCCGTCCGTAAGCCCCTCCGTCCGGGACCCCACTCACCTCACAGTCGGATCAATTCGAGGGAGGCACGATCCCCACCCCTTCGCCCCACGAACGGAGCGCGAGCGGCATGAGGACAACCGAAGCCTCCGCGTGCACCTCCCGCCAGGTCGGGTAGCCGGCTAGATCCCTTGGAGTGATCAACAAGACGACCCTTCCCGCCTTTGCCAGACCGTCTATCCATTCCTTGGGGTGTGGGTCTGAAAAAGCCGCACCGGCGACAGCGACCCCGCGACGATTGACGATGTCCACGGTCGTCTGCTTAGACACGTCGATCGCGAAATCATCCGAATAAGGGACCCGTACGGAGCCATCCAAGAGCTGGAGAAATGACACGGCGCCTAGATCCTGGGGGTCCATCCCCTTCAATGACAACTCTGTCATCGTCGCATTTACGCCTGGAATCCCAACCAGTCCAGGGACATCCGTCAAACGATTCCAAGTGTTGTTACCCATCAGCTCCCCATCTGCATTTACGTGTTTCTGAGGAAACAGCGTACCAATTGCCATGTTCTTCAGTATCGGGACTCGCGGGCTTGCAACCTCGGACATCTCGATGGGCAGAGAGGCGGCCAACTGACCAAGAGGGAGACCTTCGAGTTGCTTACAAGTCATTTTCCTAGCCCTTTAGTCATCGACGACGAAGGATCACTTCGCCACGATTCAGAGACTCAGCAGAGATAGACCGATCCATCCCCCGGTGCCGGGTATCCAAGCACCACGGACATATCAAAGTTCAAGAAGGTCCAGGCAGATCCTCAGAATGGAGCTCCTGCATGCACCTAATCCCGCGTTAAGGGGCAAGCTCTACGAACTCAACAAGCGGAATGAAGGGATTGTGAAGAACCGTCGAAAGTCTTCCGGGACGTTCCGTCCGCATCCCGCCTACGAAAATTCAATACGTTGAAACTCGAAGCCTTCCGCCTGGGCAACAGGGAGAATTGAGGCCTTGATCCGCGAACGAATTTTATTCAACTCTGCAGCGAAAGCTTCGAACTCTGGGTTACCGCTCGTCACAGTGATGTTATCGATATGAATATGGGTGAGCTTCCCGAAGAAGTCTAGGATAGCGCCTTCGATCTCCTCGATGGCCCCAGCCAAAAGGGTGGCTTCTCCATGGAAATTCGCCCGCAGACTGACGATCTTTACCCTAAGTGCGTCTAGCGCAAGGCGAACAAATTGGGGTTGTTCACGGACGTCGGCGAAATACATGAAGCGATGATTGTCTAGCCAATAGAGGAGGTCATAAGCAACGTCGTGCGCCCGACGCATCGCTCCTAGGCGTAGAAGACTCTGTTCGAGGTCCAAACCGGTGAGCCCAGACACCCGTCGCTCATGTTCCCCTTTCCATTCAACCAATAGTGCACTCGGGAAGATTTCCCAATCGCCGTCCACTCTGGTGTGACAAGGTGCACAAAGCCAAATGGCGTTCTCCTCGCTACCTCGGGTCGCGTGGGTTCCGTTTGGAAGGACGACCGGATCGGATCTGCGAGGCCCAGAACCAGAAGCACCCTGAATGTGAGCAGCTTGTGCGATCGACTTTGGCCGCCCCTTGGAACTAACGAATCCGGTGAGTCTCAAACATTCCGGATTGGAGCAGATGTACATAGCCTTGCGTGCTACAACGGCACGGACAGACGCCAAGAATTCTTCGCGATCACCAGACATTCCAGTTCCCTCTCGCCAAAACCGATGAGGACAACCCCGTGCAGAATCTGGCGCCTCCCTTTCACCGCAGGCTACCTTCAAGACGAGCCAGCAGTTAAACCGCGAACTAGATGTCTACCACGTTCCGTCACAGAAAAGCGTCTTGTCGGTAAAACTTCGGCGTCGTGCAGGGAATGCCCGGCCCACACACAAGGGGTCAGCCTCGACGAGAGAAGTAGGGCAAATGCGCGGCGCCGCCGTCGAAGATTCTGTGTTCAGCGAGGCTTAGGTCGGTGCACCCTTGTCTGGCAGCACGCGCAGAGTTCCGCCCACCACCTTGGGAACCACCAAGCACCGGAAGTCACCATCGCACGCTAGACGCCGTCGTACTGTTGTCGTGATTGCACTGGCTGCAAGAGCACTGGCCACCGTTGGAAATGAATCCTGGTTGACTGTTCATGTATGACGAGCAGCTATCGCAATACCAGTCAATCGGTGCGTTACCGGGGACGGGCGTTCTTTCAATCCCAACACTCGGGTGAGGTGAACGGAGAGCAATAGTCGTCATCGTGCCGCTCCCTCATATTCCTTGGCAGCTGGTTTTCCGCAGTTGGGGGCAGTCCTGTGTGGCCATCACGCATTCCTTTCTACTTATTCGCACTACCAAACCTGGGGATCGGTTTCAAGGCCCTCGCCCGATCACACTTCAAGTCCGTCGTCACGGATCTGGACACTCTCGCCCAGCCTTCGCGCATGCTCCAGATCCTATTAGCACGGGACTGGCTTGGGCGGTGGGAACGTGGGATCAGGTGAGAACCTGTGTAAGCAGAGTAGTTGAAGCCATAACTTAGAGCGGAAGGAACCCGGCAGCCTGTTGCCCCAACGGATGCCGCGCAACTGTAAAGGGCAACGACGGTACTCCCCAATGCGTGTTTGGAGGTGCCAGTTACATCGCGTGTCTGTATAAGGGCACGGCGACTGCGCAGGATTGACGGTGGATACTAGTACCCTGGCGCAGTGAATAATTTCATTGGGGGAGTGGCGGCGGAGCGACTGCCCGAGGGCTTGTACGAACTTCTGAACACGGACCGACTGGGCAATCTGCTAAGCAGTGAGTCAGAACTGCAGCCAATTTTCGCGGACATAGACGACGAAGACAGCCCGGATATTCTCTCCCGCCACGTTGCCGACGCCGTCCGCCAGGCCCTGACGGCAGCCAAACCGACGGAACGCGTGGCCCTAGCAAACAAGCTCCTTCAAGAGCTGCAGCACAGCGATCGCATCGCCGAAGGCCCCACGCAGCTTCAGTCACTCCACCGTCCGGACACGCTCAAGCGCCGCAACGTGCGTCGCCCCACCACGAAGCTGTCCGATAGTGCCCTGCTCACCAACAGCAGGGACGACCCTAACCTCGCCGCCGAACTCCGCACCGAGATCGAGTCCGCCAACACGGTGGATCTGCTCTGCGCCTTCGTCCGCTGGACAGGCCTCCGCTTGCTCCATCCGGCGCTTGAGGAGCTCAAAGAACGCGGCGCCAAACTTCGCGTCATTACCACCACATACATGGGTGCCACAGAACGCCGCGCCATCGACGAGCTCGTGATCCGCTACGGCGCCGAGGTGAAGATCAGCTACGAAACCCAGGCCACGCGTCTGCATGCCAAGGCTTGGCTGTTCCGCCGGAATTCAGGATTCGACACCGCCTACGTCGGCAGCTCCAACCTCAGCCAAGCGGCTCTCCTGGACGGCCTCGAATGGAACGTCCGGCTCAGCTCCGTTGGCACGCCTGCGCTGCTGAACAAGTTCGAGGTCACCTTCGACAGTTACTGGGCGCAGCGTGCCTTCCAAAGCTACGATCCGGAACGCGACGGGGAAAGGCTGGACGCCGCCCTGGAACGCAACTGCGGCCGGCGGACGGCAATCCCCGGGGCAGCCACCGGCCTCGAGCTCCAGCCCTTCCTCCACCAGGAGGAGATGCTTGAAGACCTTGAAGCGGAAAGGCTGAAAGGCTGAAAGGCTTCAACCACAACCTCCTGGTCGCCGCCACCGGCACCGGCAAAACCGTCATCGCGGCGCTGGACTACAAGCGTCTCTGCGAGGCGACCGGCAAGAACCTGAAGCTGCTCTTTGTCGCCCACCGGCAGGAAATCCTAAAACAGGCCATGCGCACCTACCGTGACGTCATGCAGTACGGCGCCTTTCGCGAACTCTACGTCGGGGAACACAAACCCGGGCAGTGGAAGCACATCTTCGCATCCGTCCAGTCGCTGTCATCCCTGGGCATTGAACAGCTGGCACCGGACTTCTTCGACGTCGTGGTGATCGATGAATTCCACCACGCCATGGCGCCCACCTACCGCCGGCTGCTGGACCACCTGCAGCCGCAGCAGCTCCTCGGACTGACCGCGACGCCGGAACGCGGCGACGGCGGCGACGTCGCCAAACAGTTCTTTGACGGGCGGACCGCTAGTGAACTGCGCCTCTGGGACGCCTTGGACGCCGATCTGCTGGTGCCGTTTCACTACTTCGGCGTCTCGGACGACGTCGACCTCAGTCAGCTGGATTGGAAGCGCGGCAACTACGACACCGCGCAGCTAAGCAACATCTACACCGGCAACGACGCCCGCGCCGCCAAGGTGATCCGCGAGCTGCGCGACAAAGTCACCAGCACGGAGCAGATGCGGGCCATCGGCTTCTGCATCTCGGTCCAGCACGCCCACTACATGGCCGAGGTCTTCAACCGTGCCGGCATCGCCTCCGTCGCTGTCGACGGCAGCACCGACGACGCCGACCGCGCCGCGGCGCTGAAGCGTCTCGCTGCACGGGAGATCAACTGCATTTTCGCCGTGGATCTCTTCAACGAAGGCCTGGACCTGCCGCAGGTAGACACCATCCTGATGCTCCGGCCTACGCAAAGCGCCACGATCTTCCTCCAGCAGCTGGGACGCGGGCTGCGCCGTGCCGAGGGCAAGGCGGTGCTGACCGTTCTGGACTTCATCGGCCAGCAGCACCGTGAGTTCCGCTTCGACCTGCGCTACCGGGCACTCACCGGCTACGGGCGCAAGGAGCTGGAAAAGGCCGTCGAGGACGAGTTCCCGTACCTGCCGTCGGGCTCGCAGATCGTCCTGGACCGGGTAGCGCAGAAAGTCGTGCTGGACAACATCAAAGCGCAGCTGCGGTTCAACCGCGCCCAGCTGGTCCGGGACATTGCCTCCTACGCCGAGACGGAACTGGAAGCCTACCTGCAGCGGTCCGGGAACGACGTGAAGTCGATCTACCGGTCGACGAAGGATTCGTGGACAGGTTACCTGCGGCAGGCCGAATTGATCGATGGGTTCTCGCCGTTGGAGGCTGTCCTCAGCGGGAAGATCCAGGAACTGTCCGATGCGGATGAGAAAAAGCTGCTCGGTCGAATGGCTGCGCTGATTCATGTGGATGACCAGGAACGGGCCGAGGCCTACTCGAAGCTCGTCGGTGCAGACGCCCCCCGCTACGCGGAACTCGGCCTGCGGGAGCAGGCATTCGCCCGCATGCTGTTCTACACGCTGTGGGACGACGGCGGCGGTTTTCAGTCATACGACGCCGGCCTGGACTATCTGCGCGGCTACCAGTTTGTCTGCCGCGAGATCCGCCAGCTCGTGAAGCTCGGCGCTGGTGCGACCAAGCATGCCGCCAAGGGTTTGGGGGCGGGACTGCAACACGTCCCCCTGCTCTCGCACGCGACGTACCGCCGCGAGGAAATCCTGGCGGCCCTGCAGTACGGGTCGCTGGAGCTCGGCAAGAACGTCCAGCACCGCGAGGGCGTGGCCTGGTGTCCGGCGACGTCCACGGACGCCGTTTTCATCACGTTCAACAAGGACGACAAGAAGCACTCGGCCACCACTATGTACAAGGACTATGCCATCAGCCCGGAGCTGTTCCACTGGGAATCGCAGAACGCGACCTCGCCGAGGAGCCCGACCGGGAAGCGGTACCTGGACCGGGCGTCGCACGACTCGAAGATTCTGATCTTCACCCGGAACACCTCAGAGGACGAGACCGGCCTTACGGTTCCATATACGTGCCTGGGGCAGGTGGACTACGTCCAGCACGTGGGAGAGAGGCCGATCGCGATCACGTGGAACCTGCATCGGCCGATGCCGGCTGATGTGTATGCGACGGCTGCGGCGGTGGCGCAATGACGGAAGTTCCAATGATCCACGTCGTTGTCGTTGGATAGCATATCTACTGATACTATGATCGACGCAGACCGCCCGAAGCAGACTTTTCGATCCACTGCGTCCGGCTGCCCGATTACGACAGCACCGGAGTCGGGCGGGACCCGACAGACATCGTCATTGACACTTAGTCCTATGAAGTCACAGGCGGGCGGCAGTTGGTTCGCTATCGGCGGCGGACTATTGCAGGTCGTGACAGTCCGCCGCCGATAGTTTGTCTAATCTTCTGGGATCGCTTCCTTCAAATATGAGTGTGTAAACTTTCCCCAGTAGGTGCGCAAGTCATCGAACTGACTTGGATTCTTGTGCAAGTTCTCTGCTTTTGCGTAGGCCATAACCAGCAGCAATATTGCTGAGTCGGCCTTGCGCAGCAGTGAGACGAGCTCGTCAATTTCTGCCCCATCCGCCCCATTGTCGGCGACCTTCTTCACGGGATCGAAGACGTCGCGCCACAACGGGTGGCGGTGGTTGATTTTGACGACCGCCTTGCCGTTGAGGTGATTGATCTCGAACATCTCGGAGCCGGGCCATTGAGCGTCTACAAGAGTGATGGCCTGGGACGCGATCTGTTCGCGGACGCTTGAGGCCTTCTCAGCCTCCTCTGGCTCGGTCAGCTGCAGATCTGCAAGGAGGTCGTCGATGATTTCCTGGGTCTGAGCTTCGCTGAGTCCCAGGCCAGCCTGTCCTGGGGGGCTGGTCTGCTCGACCCGTTCCACCGCAGCGGTCACCCCGTTGTAGGGGTTGTCGGCATTTTCGGTGCGGTCTTGAATCTCTGTTGCACCCCACAGGGCGCGGATTTCCTTTCGGGCCAAACGCACCGGGCGGTCCAGCCAGAGTCTCAATTCCTCGCGGAGTTTTGCCACCGGCACGGCACCGCGCTTGACGTTGCGGACCTGAAAATATTCATCCAATACGGCCGGAAACCGGACCTCAATGCCGATGTAGCGATCGACTTTATCGATACCAGATGGCAGCAACCGCGGGACGATGTCGTAGTTGATTTCCCGGTGGTTGCGCACCATGCTCACTTTTCCGGCATTGTACCGGTTAATCTGGAATTCCCCTATGTTCTTGCCCAAGTAATCGATGTCGCCGCCATCACCTTTCCGATGACGGAACTCGACAGGGGCGAGGCTAACCGTGACATGGATGTTGTGGCCATCGGCGATCTCAATATCAGCCTCATCAATAACAGCGCCCCGCACATCCAAGGGTTTGTATCGGTTGATGATCCGCGGGTTGTCCATCAGAAAAAGCGGGTCCAGCTGGGTGACCTGTTTGCCGTTGAGCTCGATGCGCAATCCCTTCTGGAGGTAGTGCCGGTATGCGCGGGCGATGAACGTGCGTAGGTCGCTGAGCTTTTCATCCAGCGCTGTGCCGTAGGTGCCGCCGCTCGAGAGGCGGTCGATCTTGCCGTAGACAACCAGCGTTCCGGACTCGAGTGCATTGCCCGCGATATCGACCATGAGCATCGCATGTGCCGCGGGCCAGGAGGCGACGGTTTCTTTGACGATCGTGGTCTGGGTCTTTCGAGAAATCTCGTCCAGGTCAATCCAGGAGTGCGAAATTTCATCGCTTTCACGCTGCTTGGTATAGATGTCGATGCGCCGCCCCAGGCTCAGCCCCGCAAGTTTCATGCCGACTCCGAAACGGCCGAGACCAGTGCGCTGGTTGTACCGAGAGCTGTAGCCCAGGGACAGCACGCGGGTCATCTGATGAGGAGGGATGCCTTGGCCATCGTCGGCCACAGCAAGTTCATCGATTGACCGGTGCCTACCGGTGCCGCCAATGGTCTGGACCCTGATTACCGACGCCTTGGCTTCGACAGAGTTGTCGATTGGCTCACCCACTGCGGCGGTGAGATCGAACCCGGAGTCGCGCATTGATTCGAGGGCGGTGTCGACCTGAATTATGTCGGTTTCGGTGGGGTCGGGTTGCAGTGCAGTGACCTCCGGGCTTTGGAAGAGGGGATGGCTGTTCATGGTGTTCCTTTCGTGTCATAGACGGGAATGCCTCCGTCTAGGGCTGGAGTGCGGAAGGGCAATCAGCTTACTGGGACCAGGCTGCCGGAACCAGTAGCCGCTGCGTCCGCGTGGCATGGACTTGTGGAGGACAGAATGGGCATTGGGCGCGAGTAGCCTTGGGGGCTGCGGGATGGATGCAGTTGGTAAGAGATTCCTGCTCGCTGTGGTACATGCTGGACTCCACTTCGAAGGCATGTTGAGCGGTGTGGTGCACGTCGTAGGTGAAGTACTCGGCGCGGCGGGCAGCGGCATGCTGAAGAATGCGGCGCCGCAGGTCAGTGTCGCTACGACCGATGTACATGACCTTGCCAGCCCTGTGAAGGGCGTACGTGCCGATGCAGCCCGTAGGAATCACAGCCCGAACGAGCCATGGCTGTAGGCGCAAGGGACGAAGAGCGCTCACGCGGATGCCGCCGAGCCCATGTACTCGGCCCTGGCGCTCCTGCGTGCCCGGGCAATCTGCTCCCGAACGCGTGCGACAGGGATACCCTCTTGCGTAGCAAGCTCTTTCCCTTCGGCACCGTCGAGCAAGGCGAGGAGCAGCGTGCGAGTGGCGAAGGACAAGTCCGCACCCCCCAACCAACACTTGAGTTCAACGAGGTCGTAGCCGCTCTCGCGGACGCTGACCTCAGTGACGAGCACTTCATCGGGGACCTCAGGGGCTAGCTTCCGACGGCGGTCGATGACTTTCGCGGCGTTGGCAAAAGCGCTGCGCGCCTGGTGTTCCGACGGATTGGTCTTGGTAGAGTTACGGACAATCTCATCCAGTGCGCGGTCGACGCGTTCCTGGGTGTAGATGTCGTGGGCATTGCGGGCTTTGGCCTGCAGGATAAGGATGGCGCCTTGCGCCTGGTTACTGATCATGGTTTCTTCCCGGTGTCTGACTGCGGCTCCCAGTTGGTGAGACGCGATCGCGGATAGGTTTCTTATTCAATTGTCTGCAAGGTTATACAGCATAACCTTGCGGTAGGTACCGAACCCGACTAAGTCGGTGGGGCCTGTACTCCTCTAGGGGGGGTGGGAGTAGGCAATGTTGCAGCAGTGCCGCTGGACAAATGCATTTGCATCCACCGGCTTCAACGATGACGCTCTGGCCCAGCCACGACGGCCTGGTCCAACTCAGATGGGCGCCTCGATGTGACGGGTGAAATTCAGGGTCGGCGCCCGTGAGGCGCCCACGGAATCTGCTCGGTATGAACGCAGTAAAGCGAAGCCTGAGCCGAACGCTGAAATCGTCGGTGACCTAGTGGAGCGTGTGACTTGACCGCCGCGGTACTGAGTGAACCTCGGGGTGACCGACATAACCGAGCACGCCAGCGCTCAAGTGAGGCCCTGGTTCTGCGCGGTGGGCTTGACCTGCACGATCATGGTTGCGAGGACCCGGCGAATGCTGCGAAGCCACTGGCGTAGCTGTTCTGCCGCCCAATGCTGGTTTCGCTGTCCCAGATCAGCCGCGGAACCGCGTAGAGGTCCCCGAGTAGCCTCCGCATACCGTCCGGCCGGTCCCCGCTCATACAATGGGAACATCCGGGCCCTGATGGACCGCGAATGCGACGACAACATTGCCAGCTTCGGCAGCACACGGGGTTTGCCGGTCCCGACGCGTATCCGCACCTGCGTGCACCACAGATCGCACCGCGCTTGGTCTCCGGAGGCGAAACTGATCCAGTCATCGGCCACGCTCTTCCGGAACCATGGCGGGGACCTTGACCAGCCCACGTGCTCAGCCAGCACCGTCGCTGGCATGTGCAGGTTCTCCTTCAGCATCGCCCGGATGGCCAGCTCCGCCGCCTTGATCCAGCGGCGAACGAACGTAGGTTGGTGGAGCATTAGCCCTGACGGCTTTCGCGACCTACCTGTACTGGGCCATCAGGTTGGTGACATCCGGGTGATGGGTGTGGTTCCGATGCCGGTGTGGATTTGTTCAGTGTTGTAGTGCCGGAGCCAGGCGCAAGTGCGGCTTGGCGGTGGTTGCTGCTGGTGAAGATCTGCCGGTAGGCCCATTCGTTTGAAGGGTCCGGTTGAAGCGTTCGGCTTTGCCGTTGGTCCAGGGGCAGCGGGGCTTGATGAAGCGCTGGACTGCCCCGGGGTCCGTAACGGCCTGATGGAACGCGGCGGAGTTGCGGTAGGCGAGGGCGTTGTCGGTGATGACGTGTTCGATCCGGTGGATGTCGTGGCCGGCGAAGCAGCCTGCGGCGCGGGTGAGGAACCCCGCAGCGGTGGCGCCCTTCTCGTCGGGGAGGACTTCGGCGGAGCCGATGCGAGTGTGGTCATCGATCGCGACGTGGACGTAGTCGTAGCCGATCCCTCGTCCCTTGACCTGCTCCGAGCGGCCGTGGGCCCGCCAGCCGCCGCCGTCCGGGACGCGTCCGAGTTTCTTGACGGTCCAGATGGATCAGTTCCCCGGGCTGTGCTCGTTCATACCGGTTGGCCGTTGTCCTGGCCGCGCGGATCGGGGCGCCGGTCAGCGGATCGCAGTCCGCCGGCCGCGGAATCCCGTGCCGGTGCAGGATCCGGGACACCGTCCGGGGCCGGGACGCCAGGTGTGTCCAGCGTGACCAGCACGTCACGGTCGACGTTTCCTCGATGCATTCCTTGAGGCCCGGAGCCCTCCGACGAGATCGCCGACCTCGAACCCATCCATCCCATTGTCCAAGCAATGGCTCCCAAGCGCCCTGAATGTGTTGCCCTCGGCATCGAGTGCACCGTCCAGGTCCTCGTTACCGTCGGCGATGACCCCGACCTGATGAAGTCCGAGGCAGCCTTCACGATGCACTGCGCCGTTGGTCCCGGCTGGCTTCCTCAGGGACGAACTACCGCCCCCGGCTCAACTGCGCCGGAGACGGCCTTGCACACATCGCTTTGATTCAGCCGAGTGGTCCGGAACGCAAGAAGAATCAGAAGTGCGTCTTCCCGTCTCAGAGTTGATCGGGTGGTGAATGGTGAACCTGCCGGGCGTCTTCATGATTCCATGGCGGATAACGGCTGGATGCTCCGGTCTCCATGCTTCGAAGAGCGAGAAGCATGGAGACCTACACATCGGCAGCTCAAGTAAATAGGTCTTCGATTGTTCGCGGCTCTTTGGAAAGTAACATGCTCAGACCACGATGGACATGTGCGGTAAGCGCTGTATCACAGGAATCAAAGCCATCTTGTCTTGCTCTTACCTGGATTAGTCCCTTATAGATCTCTTCATGGGTGCCCCCGAACGTCTTCCAGGTCATCTCGATGTTGGAATCTGTAACAATCGGGGACCGCGAGGGGGGAGTACTGTCCTTCAAGGAGAGGCAGAACGCCCACCTGCATAAAACATTCCAGTTCTGAATTCCCGTGTGTCGCTTGAGGCGAATCAACTGATCACGCCCGGACTGAGAAATGCGCACAAAATCAAGCGACATTAGATTCCTCCATGTCCCACCAGTAGCCGCTTTTCACTGTCGTGGAGCCTGTGTCGGCGTCATTGGATAGTAGGTAACTCCTACTTATTGATCCGGACAGTCGTCGCATCAAATCTTCATCAATTTCCTGATCCGTGCTGAGCAGAAGCACTTGGTTGCCAGCGACAGGGAAGTACCGGTCAACGAGGTTCATTCGGTGTTGGCTGTCGAGACGCCCCAAGGGGGTGTCAATGACGGTGGGCAGCCGGTGACCCGCCACACGGGCGAGTCCCCACAGCAGAGCGACGGCCAAGAGCTGGCGTTCACCTGCACTCAACCGGCTCGACGACATTTCCTCACCATCGAAGTCAAAAAGCACGATTCGGCCACTGGTCGCTTCAATTTTGAGATCTCTAACCAGCGAATCCTTTCGCATGAGGCGCCGTAGGCTGTCAAGAGTGGCAACCTCGATCCTGCCCAGGTGCCGCTCCGTGAGACGCTCGGCAAGCGTGACAAGCGTTTGTCGCACGCGCTCGGTGTGCGCTACGACGCGTTGCACGTCGTCGGCTTGAACACTGAGCTCGATACTCTTTGCCTCCGCAACGGCGAGGCGGGACTCCACGGACTCGCGAACTGCAACGCCCCGCGCATGTTCTTCTTGGAGGAGCTGAACCTTCGCGTGACTCCGAGCTAGTACCTCGCGAGCGGCATTGACCTCGTTGATACGCACCGCGATAGTGGCGTCATCAGGAACGCCACCCAGTTGGCCGTCCACCTCATCCAGATCACGTTTCTGAGATTCAAGTGCGGCCAGCTTCTCGTTGGCGGCCGTTCCCGCAGCCAGTAGGGTGGTTTCGAGGGTTGCCAGCTGTGCCCTCCCCGAAGTGGAGAACTCTGTAATCGGAATGGCGTCGGCTTCAACATGCCTTCCACGACGATCTGATTCGAGGGCCGCGGCAAGAAGGTGCTTGAACTCAGCAGGCACCTTCGCAACGATTTCTCTGTCCCGAGTCTCGAGAACTCGAGCGACGCGACTTGAAACCCGCTTGTCATCGTCGCTTTCGGCCTGCGCTGACAGCTCGCTCAGTTGATCCAACAGATGGACAAGGGGGTAGGTGCCCGCGGCGGTTTCATGAAGGAGTTGGCGTGAGCTATCAATCTCCCGTTGCAACCTTGCTCGGCTGTCCTCCAGTTCCTTTCGCCGCAGAAACAAAGTGCCGCCATCTGACTCAAAACGACTCTCAGCCGCCGCTAGCAGTTTCTGGGCGGCGCGCACATCATTTGTCGCGGCAGCCTCAGCCTGGGCAAGACGGTCTAACTCGTCGAGTGCGACCGCACGTTCGGTCTCGAGCCCTTGTAGCGTCGCTTCCGAATCGGGGTCAGAGGCAACTGAGGGTTGCCGGCGCTGTAGAGCCTTCAAATCAGTCCGAAGCTGCTTGATAGTGCCGATGCCCAGAAGCGAATCGATTGCAGAGCGAACCACCGTCGCGGCTGTGTCCGGGTCCGCGAGGGATTCAATTTTCTCGCCGTCGAACAGAAAGAGGCTTGCGATCTCCAAGGGGAGGATCTCTTCCACGTGTTCGGCCCACCCTTCCGAGAGAGCACGGTTGAACTTTCCGTCTAGGAATACATTCACCGTCTCGTCCAGTGATGAGTTCCGAACTCGCCATGACCTTTCGACCCGATACTCCCTTTCGGCCCCTTCATGGTCTATCCGGAAGGTAAGGGCGAGCTTAGAACCCTGCGAGGCGGGGACTCCACGGCTGATGCTTTGACGCAGAAAGGGTTCCCACCCGAGGTTGCCCCGGTTCGACAGCCTTGCGCGGCGCCCGTACAGCGCCATGTGGAGACTATCGAGCAGAGTGGTCTTTCCGCAGCCGTTCATGCCGCCAATGAGGATAACCGGACGAGTCTTCTCAGTTCTCAAATCCAGAGTCTGACGTCCCCTGTAGACTCCAACATTTTCAATGCTTAGTTCGCTAAAAAACACGGTCCAACCTCTGGTCGTTCTCATTGGCTTCGGGAAGGTCCGCGAAGGACGATTCGTCCTCCGCGGATTCGTCATCGCGTACGACAACAAATCCGCCCTTGCGGAGGTTCTTCGCCTGGCTAAGGGCTCGGGCCCGTTCCGTGGCATCCTCTTCGCCGTCGTAGAACGCGCGGCGGACGGACTTCTCTAGCTGGTCGTATAGGCCAGCGCGGCGGGCCATGGTGCGGTGGCTCCGCTCAACTGCAACAAGTGATCGCGTCATCTCAAAATGCAGCCTGTCGTCGCCGCAGATCTCTTTGAGGATCTCGACGTCGTCACTCGCCAGGACCATGTTTTCTTCAAGGGGTCGCCCTGGGAACTCGCATCCGGTGACTTCCTGGTATATACGCGGCAGAGAGTCCTCGATTTCGTGTTTCTCGAAGACCCAGATCCGTCGAATTTCGTGGAGTTCGGGGATTGTGATGAGTTCGATTTCCACTGTTGACTCGGGGCCATGCTCGCGGACCCATTCCTGAGCCTGCAGCAATTTTCGCAGCCAGTTTTCTCGTGCATCCTGCGTGTACGGTCCCGGCACAGTTGCATCGTGAAATGGAGTCACGTTACCGGCCATACGGCGGAAATCGCGAAGTGGCCGGTCATCGACAACATCCAGCTCGTTGCGAAGCTCGAGGAGAGGGAGCATCCATTCCTTTTCCTCATCGTTCTGGATCATGGCCGTCATCGATTTGTCTTTCTCGACGAGCGTGCACGTCCAGCAGCCGAATCGCGAGTCTCCACAGCTGGGCGTGGACGAGTCCACGACCAGCGGGCATTCACCGTCGGCGCTAGCCCCCTGATACATGGTGAGCAAGTCCTTGTTGGGGTAACCCCACTGGTTCGCGACTTGCATGAGGAAGAGCCACACGTCATCGTTCGACCAGTCTTCAACGGGGCTGTAAACCAAGCTGCCCGGCAGGCTGCCATTCGGGGACAGCCGGTCCCTCATTCGCCCTTTTTCGTGTTTCATCATCGACGCGGCCCGAGCCGAGCTTTCGGCTTTTCTCGTGCCCAGCACGAGAATGGCCTCGCCGTACTGCTTGATTTGACTCTTGATGAACTTGTTCGACGGCTTGATCTTCAGCCTGTCGGTGCACCAGCGGAATTTCGGACGAGGGGCCGGGTAGCCCTTTCCTGCAAGATTCACCCAAAAGGTGTCTTTGATCTCGGGAGTGAGGCGGTGAGGTTCGATGGGGATGCCCTGTTCCTGAGCCGCCCGCTCCATGGTTATCAGTGACGACGTCACCCAGGACGCCACAATGGGGTTCTCGACCAAGGTATCCGTACTGATCACGTGTACGGTCTTGGAACGCTTTTCGGCCGGCAACCCTTTCAGGGCGAGCCAAACGAGTTGGAGTACCGCAGTAGAGTCCTTGCCGCCGGAGTAACCAACTACCCAGGGGGTGTTGTCCTCCTGGTAGAGGTTCTGGATTTCCGTCACTAAGTGGTCTACGGCCGTGCTGAGCGTGCGGCCTCCAAACGGAAGGCTAACGCTGACCTTACTCATCGAGCTCCTTCTAGGTAGTTGTCTTCGGCTCGTTGCTCTTCTGGAGTCAGCGCGATGCCTAATTGGGTCTTAATGAAGTTGGTGGTAAGGACGACGTTGTTCGTTGCCTTTGAGACGCGGCCGCCGATCATCGCACGGCCCTCCCAGGTCTTTGTGTTAGATCGGCGCCAATCAATGCTTTCTAGTTTTTGCAGCGACGGAACCCAATCATCCTTCTCCAGGCTCTGTCGGAGGAGAACATTTCCAACCTTCCCCAACGCGTGCAACGCAATGCCGTGACTGTGGAGATACTCGGTTCGAATTTCGCCCGCGGAGACTGATCGATCACTGACTTGCTGCCATTCCGGAAAGTGTCGGGCCACTTCTTCCCAGAAGTCTCTGGCCACGGCGGCCGCCGTTTCTATGGCGTCGAACTCCAGGCCCGAGAAGAGGCTGAGCGTGGCGTTGTACAGCGCCGACAAGGTGAACAGTTTGCCCGAGCGCTGGGACAAATTGCTCTTTTCGGTCTCGACGACTCCACGGAAGAAGGGGGACTTCAAAACCACGAGGCGAACCACGGCAGACTCGTCATCTCGGTGGTCGTAGAGAACGCCGATGCTCTTGGCTGGCCGAATGGCGTGCCTGTTCAAGTCCGCAAACATCTGCTGTGATCTGCTGAGGCCCTCGTCCCCGAAGATGACGATCGGAATGGTCTCCTCCATCAGCGTCGGATCGATCGCCATCGCGTCTTCTATCGCAGCACGCCGGTGCTGTCCGTCGTTGATCAGGAAGCGCGCATCCATGGCAATACTTAGAACGCCGAGACGATTCGTATGACCGGCGTCGTCTTGGACTGCCTCGAACGTCATTTCTCCGTCGATACTGGCCGTCAGTGCGCTAAAAACGTAGTCGTGCCGGTTGTCAACGATGTATTTGGTTAGGGCGGGAACTCGGTTCCGATTTAGGGCCCGCTGAGCGCGCAGCTCCGCCGGTACTGGTTCCTCGTCAAACAGGAAGAGCTTCGGAAGGTGCCGTAGTGGACACATGATCACGTAGAATTCTCGGCCCGCCTGGATGCCCCTCATGGCCGGAAACGAAATTGAGAATCCGCCGCCGGTGCGGGATGAGACGGTTCGTTTGGGGGAGGGCATGTCATGAGTCTAGTACGTTAAAGTGATAACGTACAAGACGAAAAAAATAACATACAGCGCGTCACCCGGAGTATGATCCAAGTATGACAGCATACCTTGATTACGCGGCTACAACTCCTGTGTCGCCTCGTGTGGAGGCTGTCGTCAGCCACTACATGCGGGAGGAGTTCGGGAACGCCGGCTCCCGAACTCACACTTGGGGCAATGCAGCCAAGAAAGCAGTTGCCGAAGCACGGTCCTACATCGCACAGTCGGTTGGGGTCGGTCCCGACCAG
>ENA-OWNT01002084-OWNT01002084.1-seawater-metagenome-genome-assembly--contig:-NODE-2084-length-21848-cov-3.981857_pt1 | contig 21848 bp, 23 predicted proteins | sample MGYA00238136_ERZ651165 | MGnify/ENA primary metagenome ERZ651165 (study PRJEB26861, sample SAMN08777766) | seawater metagenome | isolation source: coastal seawater | place: USA: Florida | collected...
GAACGACGAACGACGAACGACGAACGACGAACGATGAACGACGAACGACGAACGACGATGCCAACCAACGCGGCCACTGACTGACTGATAGTCCGTCCATCCGTTCGCCCGCCCACAGTCAGTCACTATGCGCACTTCGTTCATTCTCCCTCACAGTCACAGTGTCACAGTCTCTCACCGTCACTGTGCGCTTCCCAACATTCTTTCATTCACTTCACTTCACTCAACCCTCCCTCACTGCCGCAGACATTGATGTTATCTACTTATAAGACATTCCACGTTTACGGTATTAACTTTACGGTGCGAAACCGCGTTATTCTTAGGTACGGATACATACATGTCGCAGGGATGGATCGATCGACTTCCCTCCAAACGAACGCCTGAATGAAGGTCAACCTTACGCGCGGAGCTGCAATTGCAGGCAGTTAGGTGTGCACCACGCCTGCAAGAAATCATCGTTGCACATAGCACATAGCGGCAGCACACAAGAGTGAGAGATCGATCACGGCGGCACAGTCACAGCAGCTTGTGTCAATAGCCAACTTCAACGATGTTTTTTGAGGGCGGAGTGAATGCTGCAGGAGTTTCCTGTCCACGATGAGTATCACTGTGCCAACGATGTGAAAGTGAACGCGAAGGCTCGACCCTTTTCTTTGCAGGTTTATTATTTACGTTACATGGCTGCTTAATTAATGACGGTACAACGGTCGCGGCTATTCCGCGGCTTCATCGTAGTCGACAGTGATGAGCTCAACCGCCTCAGAGAATTGTTGGCCTCCATTCAAGGACACTGCTGCCATCACTTTGTCGGCAACTGCTTCTTCTGCTTCTTCTCCGTCCTCGTTGGCGTCGTCCGCTTTTGACTCCACTGCCGGCTTTTCGGGGAACTGAGGAGGATCACACTCAATGCTATGGTCTTCATGGTTGATTTTTCCACGCGCGGTAGTGATCGCACCGTCGGAACTCCTGCTAAAACGGACGACGATTCCAGCTCCGTTGTCCTCCGATCCTCGGTCCGTGAAATGTTTTCCTTCCAGTCTCACCGAAACCGGCACAATTGGGGCTTTCTCCTCAACGACCTCTTCCTCAACGGCGCCTTTCTTCCCCTTCTTGCTCTTTGCGGCTTTTGCTGCCTTTTTGGCCGCCTCGGCCTGTGCCGCCTTTTCTTCGTCTGACAGTGCCTCCTGGGCTAACCTCTTCGCCTCTTTTTCGGCTTCAATGCGCGCCACTTCAACTGGGTCCGGGCCGAGCCACAGCTGGGCCTCGCGCACATGCGGCTTGGCGTAGTATTGCACTCCGTGCGTCGCTGCTGTAGGATTTTCCGAGTCCAAGAAGTCTGCGCCGTTCATTGCGACACGGACGCTGATTATGACTGGTGGGGCGACCTCGCCTACCTCAACAGCGTCAAAAGGTGCTTGGAGATCTTCAGGCAGAGGTGGGACTGTCACCACAACGCAGCCACGCTCGACATCCACCTTGGCGTCGTCGATTGCGGCAATCACACGATCGTTGGCGTAGTCGATGAACTGAACGGTCGGCGTCGCCCCTTCAACGATCCAGCTTGCCTGGCGGTGGTGGGGGAAAATGGACACTGGGACTCCGCCCTCAGCAGACACGACTGCAGGGAACTGCTCGTACTGCTCCAAATCAGCAGCTGTAGGCTCCGGCAGGTTTGGCAGACCGCTCAGATCTCTGGACACGACGCCCACGAGGCCGGCATACATCCTCACCGGAACGGCGTTGGAGTACTCTTCTCCACCGTTGACTGACACACTGATGAGCGCTTCGAGGCTGCCGTCAGGAATGAGCAAGGACTCTGGCACGTCCACTGTGACGCTGGTGCGCTCTTCGAGCACGCACACGTCAGATTCTAAGTCTAGCGTGCTGCCGTCAACTTGCAGGCGGGCACAAACAGCATCTTCGTCGAGCTCAACGATCTCTGGCAGAGGTGTCGCAAGTGACACAGTGATGCTCTTGGTGGTTCGCTCGGCATCCTGGTTCGGCCGCCGCACGCAAACTGAAAACCGACTCCCCGATGGAATCGGTTGAATACTATTGTCGAAAATTCGGAACTCAACTGGTAGCCCGTCTTCGTACTCCTCTTTTTCAGGAAAGTCAGAATTGTTCATGGAGACTTCAATCATTCCACGTCGCACCGGCCCAGATGGGAACTGCACAAAGTCGAAGGGCGGTAACACACAGGCAACTGCGTAAACCGGCTCTCCAGTTTCTTCATCCTCCTCCTCCTCCAGTGTTGCCTCACATAGAACTGTGTGCTCAATTGGATCCCACACAGTTGGACCTTTACTCTTCGTCTACAGCACCCACGCACAAAAGCATACACACACACACATCAGCTCGAGTTTGATTCGATGGACACTAGAACAAATCACGCGCACCGTCTTCTTCTTCTTCTTGGCTTCCGGTATCACGTCATCACCCTCTTTGGCTTCAAACACATTGAAGCGGACGCCGATGACGCTTCGCTGTGAACCCGTAGCTTTTGGGAGTTGGAAGAGACCGGTTCCAGTGATGTGGATGACGGTACCTCGACCGCCAGCCCCTACCACTTCGGGCGTCACCGTGGTGAACGTCGGGTCGTTGTAGAACATGAAGTTGTGTTTCTCGTTCGAGTATGTCAGCCCTCCGTCCAACGAGATGTCCACGACAGTGTGCAGGTTTGGATCAAATCGCGGTTCTTCCTCCTCGTCTTCTTCGGGGCCTGGCGCTGGGCCCCCATTGCGTTGGCGCTCCCGAGCCTCCTTCGCTTTCGCAGCGGCGGCCGCTTCCTGGGCTTGGATCCACTGTTCCTCGTTCGGAATGTAATGGGCGTGCGTGTCTTCCAATGGCGGAGTTGTGCAAATGATGTTGCCGCTCTCCGGATCATACTTGGCGCCAACAACGATGGGGTCCAGACCCTCGGCCGTCGGCGAGAACCGAACACGGATGAGGTCGCTGGCAAAAAACGATGTTCCCTCCAAGTTGAGATCCGTCCCACCCCGAAATGGCGAGCAATTGAACGACATGCTTTTGAATATCGGGCTGGCGTAAACCACAACGCGGTTCGGGGCGCATGCCAGGCGGGTGATACGAAGCTAACAGTGCACACAGAAACAGACAATCAACATCCAACAATCAAAGCGTGCCCAAGCAGCAGCTTCCAATGACATCGTACCTTGGCATCACTGAGCTTTCGAACCAACGTGGCTGTTCCCGCGTTGGCACGCGGCGGCTGGTCGTCGCCTGTGACCTCCATTTGTCCAAACGTGAACACTTTTCCATTTGCGGACAAGGCGGCGCTGAAGTAGCCAGCAGCAGCCACCTGAGCGATTGACGTGTCTTCTGGATCGTCAGACGCACCGCTGTTGCTGAAATCGACAATTGTGGGTACTTTGAGGTACTTTCGACTCTCGCCCTGTCCAAGCTGTCCCTGCATGTTGAATCCCCACGCAAACAGCTCCCCGGCAGCGTTGCAGGCGACTGCGTGCGAGTGGCCTGCTGCAATGGACACCCAACTTGACTCGACCGCGTTGTTGGCCTTCGAAATGAGGAGAGGGTTCTCTTTCAACGCTTGCCCGTCGCCGATGTCGGTGAAAGTGGAGCCCACGACCTGAGGTTTGAACCGAGCGCGAGTGTCGCCGAGGCCAAGTTGACCGCAATCGTTCGATCCCCAAGCCCAAATGCGACCGTCGGTGGCCAGGGCGAGCGAGAAATCGTCGCCCACAGCAATGGAGGAGATCTTGCACTTTTGGAAAGACAGCATACGAGGCACCATCTGGGGACGGCGAGCGTTTCCGCCGTGCTGACCAAAGTAGCCGGTGCCCCATGCATACACATTTCCACCGCGGGTCAACGCGACGCAATGGTTGGAGCCTGCGCGAACCTCTTCAATCTGCGACGCAACTTTCAATGGGAAGGGTTGCTCCAGGTCGTCGCTGTGGCCGTGCCCATGCTGGCCTTGGGATCCTTCGCCTTGCGAGAAGATAATGCCAGCATCCGTCGAAGCAACAAAATGATTACGACCGAAACTGGCGCTGTGTGCAATGCCGCCTTTGAGCTTGTCGCACAGCGTCTGTACTTTATCCGATTGAGCGCCGTGCAGGAGCAATTCCCCGGCAGTAGTGTTGAACACTATGCAGTCTACCGTGGAACCCTTTATGCTGGACAATGGCACTCCCGTGAACCGTTCAACCAGGTGAACTTCGTCCTGGTGCGACCAGGCATACACTTCGCCCATCTTGAAGTTGGGTGACCACGGTCTGGCGTCACTCCCACAAACAAAAGTCCTGCCGCAAGGTCGCACTCGCTAAAGCGTGAGCCAGCCAGCCGTCCTTGAGTTGACGAACGCCACCTCCGACCAGGTGACGCGGAACAGATCAGTAAAGTAATACAAAGAAAAAATCAAACACCACGCAAACGCAGCTGGTGTTCCTCGCCACCATGCCACAACCAGCTGTCACAGTCTCTGCATGACACAGAGACTTACGGCTGCAACAACAAGGGGGTGTAGGGTATCACAACCAGGGTGTCAGTCACGCTGCTTCTTTAGGCGACCCAATGTGAACTCGCCGAGCGACAACAACAAAAAGCAACAACAACAACAGCAACAACAACAACAACAACAACGTCGCGTGATCAACGAACGATCGAACGATCAATCGATCAAACGATCACATGAACGAACAATCAAACGAACGAACGAACGAACGTTGTCCCAACTACAACAACGTTCGACAACAACGTTCGACAACGACGTACGACAGCGACACAACAACGACAACGACGACGACGACGTTGCAACGATCGATCTGACGATTGATGATTGGTTGCATGAAACGTTACGACTTCCTCCCCTTCACTCACTCACAGTCACTCACTCACTCACTCACAGTCACTCACTCACAGTCACTCACTCACAGTGCATCGCATTGCTGTGTAAATTTACGACTTTATTCGTGTAATTACACCACAGAACGTGTAATTACACGTTTTAGAGCCACAGAACGTGTAATTACACGTTTCCCCATCGCGCACTGAGTGGACGTTGTATAAACCCCCTGGACGATGACGGTGTAGTGAACTGACTGATTTTCACTGTTACGCCTCATACACGTGGACTGCTACGCATCCCCGCCCACTGAGTGACTGCCAGCTCTCTTCTCACTTCCATAGTTTCTTCTTCTTCCACTTCGGTTTAGGTGAAACACAGTTTTAAGGCGTACTAAAACACAGTGTAGTGAATGCGTGGAATAGGAACTGTATAGCTTATTCGATGTCACAACCGATTTTATTTTGTGGGCGAACAAACGGACGGTCACTCACTCACTCACTGTCACTCACTCACTGTCACTCACTCATTGTCACTCACTCACTCACTCACTCAGTGGCCCGCCGCGCACTCACTCACTCACTCAGTCGCCGTTGATAGTGGTCAGCGGCTCACTCACTCACTCACTCACTCACTGGTCGCTGTGCACTATGAGTGACTGTGTGACTGTGGGTGACTGACTGAGAGTGAGAGTGAGTGTGAGTGTGAGTGTGACAGTGGGCTGTGAGCTGTGAGTGACTTTGGACGATGAAATTGGATTTGGAATTGGAAATTCGAAATTCGACGTTGGTGTGCGGCGACGGAGGGTCGCTGGAAATCGAGAACGTAGCGTACAGTTACGTATTACAGAAATACTAAAGCGCGTGAACGCTTTGCACTAACTAAATGTATTCACAGTCATAGACTACATTGAATGCTCCTAATTCCTATTTCACCAACGTCGATTTTTGCGAATTTTCGACGTTCGATTTTAGACTTTCGATTTTAGACTTTCGATTCAGCCTTCACCCACCACCGCCGCCGTTCACTGCCCATTGCCCCACCCACTCACTCACTGCCCACAGCAGCGCCGTAAGAAAGAAAATCAGAATCTCTCCCTCCTCCTGCTCTAAAATATAGTGCGCCGCAAAGCGTCCCTATGACCCCCTACTCTAAATTTTAGTGTTTCTGTAGAATACAGCGTACAGTCTAAATTCCAACAAAGTGCACACAGCAATGCCGGGCTCACTCAGCCGCACGCGCTGGCTGAATTTGCAGGTTCCCATGAATGTATGTATACACAGCCTGTAGGAGTGGGTGTCTTGGTCACCGTTGTGTTGTTGTGTTGTTGGTTGGTTGTTGTTGTGGCGTCGTCCGTTACTTTCGAAGATGGTTGGTTTGTTGGTTCGTTTTGTTGTTGTTGTGGCTTGTGTTTGTGTGCGTTGGTTGGGTGGTTGGTTGGGTGGTTGGGGGTTCGTTGGTAGGTCGATCGATTGATTGGTCGGCTGGTGAGATTGTTTGGTTTTGTTTGGTGTCGATTTCGCTTGCTTGCTTAGTTGCTTGGTTGCTTGACCGTTCCTTGTCCGTTGCCACCGACCAGCTCTGTGCTGGTCTGGTTAGCTTGGTCTCGAACAAGCCGTAGTGGCATCGCCCTCGCAGCTGCCGTTTCCGTTGCTTCTCACAGTGACAGTGTACCACCCCGCGCTGTTACTACAATGTTTATACACTCGAATAGCGCGTGGACCGGTGAATGGGAGAGAGTAGCATCGATGGGTAGAGAGGGCACAACCAACCGCAGACAGCAACTCAGCGGAAATGGTTCGAAATGAAGTGGACAAAACAGCACTTTTTTACGCCACTCGAACGGCTTGGGTGAGTTAGTAGCAGAAAGAAAAGATGACGAAGGCTGTTTGTAGCTGTCCGTAGATTAAGTTGGGTGTCGGTTTGCACTTCTACTCGGACGGCGAGCAACCGTCTCACAATAATGGCGGCCAAATGGGAGTGCGCGAAGTGTCTGTTCGACAACGAAGCCAGTATCTCATTCTGTCAACTGTGTGGCCATCATGCGTCAATTGAACTGCTCCACATTCACTTGGAACACCTGGAGATGGAAATTGCTGATTTGAAGCGAAACATCGATGCCAGTCCTGAAAACAAACAAAAGCTTGAGGAAGGCGTCGAGAAACAGCAAAAGCTGCAAGGTATTATTCAAGTTGCTGAACTCGAAGCGCGGCGGCAGAAAGAACAAGAAGCAAAGGATGACATGAAGGGTCGCCAGCAAGGAGGACGGCCGTGGCCGTCGTTGGAGGATACTTTCGAAGATCTCGCCGATTCAATAAGCACCGAAATGGATGCGGATGCCCCAACGTTTACGTACAGCTGGTCCGAACCATCGGCGGACTCTGCAGCTACAAACGGCGCGCCGGCCGGTCTTCGCCCGCAACTGCGTAGCCTTGTGTCAATCAACAACAACCAGCAGGAGGCGCCGGAGCAAACGTTCCCGAAAATGTCGCATAGTACCGTCGTCAAGCGAATTACGTCGTACGAAGACAAATCCGCCATTAGGGCCATGCTCAAATATTATGATGACCGCACAATTGCTCACTGCTTAATAGAACACGAGGATCCCGGTGGACAGTATTGGGCTCTTGATGGCGTTGATCCCAAGCGTAAGAAGCGACACATGCTCCCACCGTTCGGTTGGTCAACTCACGAAAAGCGGGCCCTTGCAATGCTCGTGCCTGCGGAAGATAGATGGTCCACGCTGATGGAGTGTGGTGAATTCTTTATGAAGTTCGGCAATGCAGAAGACGCGGAGTCTATGCTGGAAGGTGCTCTTTTTGTTGCAGAATGCCAGTGGCCAGCAACACATCGATCTGTTGGACAGACATGCAATAGTCTGGGCTGGCTTCGAATGCGGCAATCCGACTTTCATGGTGCTATCGATCTTTTTAAACGGTACGACACACGCAGTGTCCTCTGTGTCTGCCGCTGCCTTGCATGAGTGTTCTATCAAGCGTCTGTGCCTCACGATTCGCGTGTATTTTTGTCGCTTTCGATGGGCGCGCAGTGCCTACGAGGTTTACGAGAAATTGGAGTATCCGCTTCCAAACGCTGTGAAGACTGTTGGAAACCATCCCATGTGCTCGAGCATCTTGCAAACGATGGCTCGCATTAAGGCTATGATCGCAGCGGCGAACGATCATTCCGTTGTGCACCGTGGGAAATGACCGCGCAGTTGCCATCCAATCGATGTATATTATTGGCTAAAAATTACTGGCATTCGGCCACGCATCGTTGCAAATTCACCGTCGAAGCCAGTGCTTGGCAAATGATTCATTCTGACGTCAAGTCAGCAGGACGAGCCCATTGTGACTTGCCTGTTACTGTGTTGAAATAATATGTCCGACCCGTTCTTTGAGACACTTCTTTTTTCCACCGACCGATTTTACGTGCCGGCGCTGACGACTCATGCAATGTGGAAGAGTGATATGACTCGGGTGCTCTACGTTTGTATTTGTGGCGAACTGCACGTTCAGCCTCACGATGCGCACGGTTCGATGCCGCGAGATTGTCTGATGGTGCACGTCCACCAATATTCAGTGACCGAGGGTCATTTTCTGGCAACACTTCAAAGCAGCGGATCGGGGCTTGCCCCACTTTGTTGTGCTCTTGACGTGCTGTGGTGAGTGGCGGCATAAACCGCGTCGGTGGAGGTTCAAGGTTGAAAATACGTTGTCGTTGCAATCTCTTGTCGAAATTGGTCTCTTTGTCACCGTCACAATGTTGCGAGATGAAGATGCATCTGCTTACGCCAAATTCCCCGTGGAGTAATTCCTGTCTCTGTCCGCAACGTAACCGCACACAGAGGCAGAATGTCACAGACCCCAACTCACTCCAACTGACAACACTCTTGTACGCAATTCAAGACCAACAACACCGGCCTACCGTATATTCGCTGTGATTTACTTTGGATACTGCCTACATTCAGCATCAGCGTCGATGCACAAGTAATTATAATACTGAACGCGAAAGCCGTCGAAGAAACCAGGTGGACAAACCCAACGGATCCTTGGAAGAATTGATTCTAAAGACAGAGGCGGATGTGTGAAGGACTTGTACTGAGCCTGCAGCAGTTGAGTACGCATCGTGAGACACGCATGCAACGAGCAACACGGCAATGGCGAATTCACCACTCACAAGATCTTCGTTTGCTTGTGCAAGCCGGCTGCGGAGTTCATCGGGCAGCTTCACTTTCGGTTTGGGCGCGCTGCTGGGGAGCCGGAGAGCCGCGAGGAGATGTTCCCGAACCGACTGGGCTTCGCGGTTTAAGTCACGACATCGATTCTGCAGTTCGGCAAGACGATCGTCCACTTCCATGGCGTACAACATTCCAACAGGGCTTTGGTGCCCTGGAGCGGCGAGATGACGTAGTGCGCGCGGCAGCAATCGGCGCGATGAAAGGGGCAGCAGAAGTAACAGCATTTCGTGCGGGCGCATTGGAAATGTTCCTAATTCCTCGGTTGCCCACAGCTCATCAGTCGACGCATGAAAACTATCCTTGTGCCGCGCAGCCAATGCAAGAAGATGCTCTGCATTAGGACGGGCATCCGCGGACAGATGAAACGTGTAGTCCGGGCAGCGACCAATGCGATAGCAGTTTAAGCACCATAGCAGGCCAACCAAGTATGCCTTTGCAGCACTCAAATCGTCCTCCGACACTGACTCGAGGACTTCCGCCAGTGCAGTGCCAGTGTTGGAAGCCGAGCCTACGCCACTGGAAGACGTCAATAACACGCCATCGCGGAGGAGTCGAGTCAGTAAAGTCGAATTGATTCCGATGGCACACAACTCCGTCGATGCCCGAACGTGCAGCCATTGTCGAGTCGAAGAATTTGCCTTTTGACCTCCGCTTGCCGCTCGGGGCTTCGTTGATGGACCAACGGTGACTAACGGCTTTGCCTCCCAATGCAGTGACGTTCTCACCTGCAAATACAATGGCCACATTCGTCGCAGTCTCGCACCTGCAACAACCAGCACAGAGGTTCAAACACACCAGCTGCTGTGGATACCTCATCGAGTGGCGGCGATTACTCACCCGGAAGCAAAGGAAGGTAGTCATTCCCCTCAAACAAGGCGAGAGCAGCAAAGTCTTGCCGGACTTCAGAAAGCACGTCGCGGCCACGCGATGACGATGAAATGTGCGCAGCAACAGCGTGAGCCCATGCATCAGTGCTGAACAATTGCCACCCTCGGGTCACTTGGTCAGGTTGCAGCACACTGAGATGTGGTACGTCGGCCTGAATGGCCATGACGAGCAAGTCAGCGTCACCCCCGACGATGACGTGTTGCTCAGATGTGCCATCCTCTGCAGCGGCGTGGTGATACAATTCCGCCAGAATTTTCATTTCCCCCTCGCCTGGCACATTGCTCCCCGACACGTAAAACTTCAGCGCGTGAGCGTCCACCGGTCCGTGCGAGTTCGATCGGCTCCGCGGGTTCCGAAGAGCATTTGATAACTTGGCCTCTGCCCAGTACAGCAGCGATGATTGCAGTCGATGCATGAGTTCCGTGCCTGGCGTCAGTGCTTGCTTTAAATCAGAGCCACGGAGAACGCCGTCTGACGCCGGCGACGAACGGTGTTTGTGTTTCTTGCGTTGAGCCGCGGCTTTTCTGCCTGTGTCCGCTCGCCTTTTTCTCTGCTCGAGAATTTTGGCGTATGGGCCTGGGCCGTCAAGAGTGAGAAATACCGATTTTGAGGGTCTGCAGATGTGAATGATGGTGTCCAAGAGTACAAACAGTTCCTTGAATAATTGCGTCTCGTCACGGGCCCGCCTGGCGGCTTGATGCAACAGGTCATTGCAGTCAATGTAAAGTCTGTGACATCGCGTAGGAATGCTTTGACCTCGCAATATTGACGTGAAGCTCGCAGGGAAACTTTCGCGCATAAATTTGTTGAAGCCATCAATTCCCATTGTTGAGCGGCGACCGGGAGCCACGCAACGTTGCAGTAACACCGGACACGTGACGCCTCTGCCGGCGAATGATCAGACAGAGTGAAACTGCTGGCCAGTCATTGTGTATCTCATTTGAAAAAAAAGACAATTAGGCGTATTTGCGCAACTGTGCTGTGTAGCGCAGCAATTTTCGCAACAAACTACAAGCCTCAAGATTGATTAGGGCAACGTAAATCACTGTCCCTCAATCGGACAACACATTGCGGAAAAGCACCCCCGCAATTGCGCTCACTAGCGAACCTGCAGTTGTCACACAGCACGTCCCACTCCGAATTTCAAAGTATCGATTGGGAGCTCACAGTTCGAAGCAAGCACTCGAACAATTGAAGCCAGCACCGTACGTCATCGTGCAGCATGTCCGTCGGAGAAATGTTTGCAACCCAAACCCATGTCCAACGGCCAGCCATCACCGAAATACTTGAAGACGCCAGACCCGGTCACGAGTAAGTCAGCAAGAACGGACAAGCAGCTCAAAACACACAACAACAAGACCAGAAGCTACGTGCACATCGAAGCAACGGCGACCGGCGACCAGCGTCGGGCGACCGTCACCGACGACGCAACAACCAACAACGACACAACCACAGCAAACCAACACCGACGACGTCGAACGTCGAACAGACGAACCGAACCAACGAACCAACCAGAAACCGTGATTACAGTATACAGGCTATGTGTGAGTTCAGTTCAGTTGTCTGTCCGTCTGTCCTCACGTCGCAACTAAACAGTATCGCCCATACTAGTGCCGCAACTATATTGCCGAACGCACTGCCATCACAAGTACGTCACTTGTTTGAAACCGTCCATCAACCCACAGTGAGTGACAGTGAGTGATGAGTGAGTGAGTGACAGTGAGTGAGTGGGTGACTGTGAATGAGTGACTGAGCCAAACCTTCACCACTGACTCCTTGTACTGTCCGCGTGGCACGCGGCCGACCGGTTATGCGATCGTCAGTATCGGTACCGTACTGTACATATGGACATCGCGGTGATGAACCGTAGTTTCGGAGTGTGTATACCCTCCTCCTAAATTCTCCACCAATACCGTAGCGCTGCCCTTAGAACTAATCTAATAGCTACCTCGTATGTCTTAGTATTCAATACTGAGCCAACCCCCGCACCGCGGTCACGCCCCCACCCACACCCACTGACTGTACTCGTACAGGCTGGTTATGTCCCGCAGTCCCGCAGTTGGTTGACAGTTAGTTGAGCGGAGGACCACAGTCAATCAATACAGAAACTACTCGTACTTGGGTACTACTCAAGTACTCAAAGTACGAGTGCGATGTGTGGAGTGTGGATGGATGACTCACTGTGTCACCCATAGTCAGCAGTGAGTGGGTGAGTGAGTGAGTGAGTACAGTGAGTGCCAGTCAGTGACTCTCTGCGTGTGGCGGTAAGGAAGGAAAGAAGAAGGAACGGTGTGAAGAGTGATGTGATGTAATTCAGGAAATTGTGGGACTGGGAGTACTAATGGTGGTACCCGGTATGAAGTAAATCGGAATTGATGGTAGAGGAGGCTGTGGGGGGGTTTGAGTGGAGAGTGGAGAGCGAGTAGGCGAATTTCAGTAATTGTATTTACACTTTGGTGGTATTTCATAGTGTGTTTGCAGATAGGTTTTAAGATTACGGCGCGGCGTTTATGCACTTTGATTGTGAAATTGCAGAGCGTGAATGTACAAGTGTACAGTATTCCTAACTTCAATTTACAAATTTACAAATTCTGCAAATTCGCAAATTCTCCAAATTCTAATTTCCAAACTCTCGCACTCAATTCGAATGTGAGTGACAGTGTGTGAGAGAGAGCCAAAGTGAGTGAGTCAAAGACAAAGTGAGTGACAGTGACTGTGAGTGGGCCAAAGTGAGTGAGCCAAAGTGAAATACAGTGACTGTGAGTGAGTGAGTGAGTGGGCAGACTGCGGGATGACGATGACGCCATTCTGCATCATGACTCACTCACTCACTCACTCACTGTCACCCACTTTGAACTGTGAGTGACTGTCTGTGAGTGACTGTGACTGTGAGTGGTGCCAGACAGACACCACCACGGTCCACCGAAAGTGGTGAAACACTGCATAACGCCGCTCCACGCCGTGGCCGGCCAACGGCGGCTCGCAAAGTGTGACACTTTCGGACATTTACGCACTCACTCTCACAGTCACTCACTCACTCACAGTCACTCACAGTCACTCACAGTCACTCACAGTTAGTTACTTAGTTTGCACTTACTTACTTACGGTTTCGTCGTAAACTTTGGCAACAATTTGCGCCGCAGTTCGTTTGACGTCGACGTCGACGACGACGTCGTTGCTTGCGGCGGTTTGGTCCGCCGTCGCCGTCGTTTGGAGGCAGAAATCCTTAGCAGAATGTTGCACCAACGGACACTCTGAAGGGAAGGGAACCCTCACTCACCCACCCACTCAGTCACTGCGAGTTGTGCGTTCGTTCGTTTGTGTGTCCCTTTGTCGTCTCTGTCCGTCGACAGTGAGCGAGCTGCTTTTTGCTTTGCTGTGCTGTGCTGTTTGGGTGTTGTGGTTTGTGGTTTGTGGCCGCCGCTGTTGTTGCGGTCGTCCGTCGTCGTCGGCGTCGTCGTCGTCGTCGTCGTCGTTGTGAAGTTGTGGTGCACCACTGACCGACCAGCACCACTGACCGACCACTGACCACCACCACCACCTACCACCACCTACCTCCGCCCCCCCCGGCTCATGATCCAGCTGTTTGTCTGTCCGTCCCTCTCTACTTTCTAAGCTGTTGTTCTTGCTTGCTTCCTCACGACGAACGACCCCGTGCCGTGCGGCTTGGGACACGTGAGCGGAGGGACACAGAGACAGACTGCTTGGCTCCGCGTAATGCGGTGTGCGCGGTGCAGGTTCATTGGTTGACTCTCATGGACAGAGACACAGTGGTTGAGGTCGATGGGCAGACGGGCGGACGGGCGGACGGGCGGACGAACGGACGGGTGAGCGCCGCGGACAAAGTCACGTAATGCTGCCCGGGAAAAAAAGAGGAGACAAGAAAAGGAGAGCACAACAAAAACACAAGTCTTTCGCGCTTTTCTTGTATTGCCTCCCACTCGGACCGCACTGCCACCGTCCCTGCCGCCGACCTCGCTCTCGCACCTCTTACCGTCACGATGCTCAAGCGCGCGTTCAGCACCGGCGTCCAGGCCGCTCGGGAAGTCGTCTGCAAGCGCCTCCCCGCGACCTTTCCCGTGGACACCCTGTTCGAGTTCAACAAAACCCACGGCTCCACGCCCCACAACTTCATCCCCGACGGCCCCGTGCGCGAGCATTTGAGCAAGATCGAGACCGGCGAGACGATCGTCTGGGGCGCGTTCCTGCAGGAGGAGCTCGTCGGCTTCATCTCCGCCGGCATGGGCAGCGAATACTGGATGCAGATCCAAGGCACCCACGCGCCCGGGAAAGCCAGTTTCATCCACGAGTTCGTCGTGCACCCCGAGAAGCGGGGCTTGGCCATCGGCACCAAGCTGACGGCAGCCTCCGTCGACCCCGACACGGGCATCTTCAGCCCCGAGCTCGGCGAAGTCGAGGAGATCTACACCACTGTCCATGTTGACAACGTCGCCAGCCGCACCGCTTTCGTCAAGTCCGACTACTCCGAGGTCCTCACCTACCAGGATGCCGCCCGTGACCGCGCCACCACCGTCCTCAAGTGCACCCGCGACGACGCCGTCGCTGCCAAGCGCTCCAAGGAGCTCAAGATGCGCGTCGTTGGGCTGCAGTCCGGCAACGCCGTCGACGGCATCGACGTCGGCGTCTTCGACATCACGCTCCGCGACGCTGACAAGATCGACAAGCTGGACCTCAACTCCTTCGCCGGCAAGATCTCCTACGAGACGATCGCCAACAAGACGTTCTCGTTCACTGAGGACGAGCGCAACTTTGTGCTCAAGCTGCGCGCCCTCTCGTGCGAGGACGGCAACGACTACGCTCTCGCCAACTACGAGCTCGGCCGCATGTTCGCCGACCGCGTCAACCGCCTGCTGGAGGAAGAAGGCATCGACAAGGACACCGTCGACCTCATCGGCTCTCATGGCCAGACCATCTCGGGACACCCGCATTGGGAAATCGGCGACCTGTCCGTGATCGCCGTGCAGACCGGCATCACCGTCGCCGGCGACTTCCGTCCGGCCGACGTCGCCGCCGGTGGCAACGGCACGCCGTGCACCTGCACCTACGACAGCCTCATGCTGCGCCCGAGCACGGGTGAAGACGGCAAGGCTCCCAGCGGCTGGCGCGTGGCCATCAACGTCGGCGGCACCTCAAGTGTCACGTTCTGCCCACCAAGCGAGGGAGAGGAGGCCTCCACGCTCCCGCACGGTCTTGACCCTGGCCTCGGCGTGTTCTTCATGGACTTGGCCACGGCGGACATCGACCCGTCGCTGCCCTACGACGACGAAGGCAAGATCGCCCGCTCTGGAAAGATCCACAAGGACTTCGTGGAGGAGATGATGGAGTGGCGATACTACAAGCAGTCGAAGCTGCCCATCGGAGTCGGCCCCGACGACTTCCCCCAGGAGCTCTTCCAGCAGTGGCGCACGCGGGCACAGGAGCTTGGACTGTCGAAGGAAGACTTTTTGGCGACGCTCACGGACCACTCGACCAAGCAGATCGTTGTGGCGTGCCGCAGGTTTGGTGGGGACAACATCGTCAGCCGGCCCCTCCACGACGTCATCGTCCGTGGTGGCGTGACGAATAACAAGTTCTGGATGGAGCGGCTGCGCCACCACCTCCAGGAGCAGCTCAACGAGGATAGCAACCTGGTGGTCCAGACTCTGGACGACATTGGCTTGGAAGAGGAGTCTTGGGAGAACGCCATGTACGCCACGTTCGGTTTCCTCTGCAAGAACGGCCTCGCCAACTTCGCGCCGTCGTGCACCGGTGCCGACCGCATGGTCATCGGCGGCAAGATCGCGTCCGGAGCAACCCGGCCCTTCACCCAGCAATAGAAACTCTTCCTTTGTGGGCACAACAACAACAATAGAAAACGGCGGGGGCAACCAACCGCGAGCCAGCCACCCGCCTCCCGCGTGATAGAAAGCTTAGTACGGATCCGACCGCGAGGACGGCATGTCTCCTCCAGCGACCCATGGAAGACATGTAATGAGACAGCAGAACGTCCCCACTAGACTACCAGTGTTTGCTCATTCTTTTGTAACGAATAACATAGTGGACGCCACCCAACTACCTCTACCAACGGAGGCGCATACAGTGTGTAAAATGCTCTTGCAGATCAGCGCGCTTCAGAGTCATTCGGCTAGCGCAGAAAAGAGCACACGCCAAGCGTGCGAGTACGATACCAGAAAGAACATAAGAACTGGGGCTACACTGTTATGTTTACTGCCAACGCCTCCACGCCTTTATAACCAGGCACGCGCCGGCGAATGCTTGTAGAAAATTAATCCTTGATGCGGACGCTCATTTCCATGGAGACGGCCGCTGGGAGAGAGCCGGTGCCGACGCACGAGCGGGCGTGCTTGCCCCGGTCACCGAGGACGTCCACGAGCATGTTCGAGCAACCATCGACGACCTTTCCGTGGCCCATGAACTCCGGAACTCCGTTGACGAACCCGGTCACCTTGATGACTTGGTCCACGCGGTCGAGGTCGCCGTCGAGGTAGTGCGACAGGGTCGACAGCATGCGCAAGGCGGCCTGTGCGGAGAGCTCAGTTGCCTGCTCGGGAGACACGAGGCCCTCGCCTTCGCCGACTTTGCCGCGAACAGTCTCGTTGTTCTCGTCCTGACCGACGTGGTCTCCAATGTGCAAAGTGTTGCCATCTCGCTGCGCTTTCACGTAAGACCAGACGGCCGGCTGGTACGGGGGCAGGACGATACCCTTCTCGGCCATGTGAGCCTCCGTGTGCACGAGGCGCCGGGCTACAGTGGCAGTGGCACGTCGAGAAGCGCGGGCGAAGGAAGCAAGAGACATTGTGACAGGAAGTTGGAGAAGGGGGAGAAATGAGCGACAAAGTGTTCAAGAATCGAGAGTTGAACAAGAAGGGCGGCGGCTTTTTCGTCGTCAACTTTGAAGCGGGTGTCCAGGGGAGCAGGCGCCTGGCCCAGTCCAGTCGGGCCCGTCGGTTGATTACTTGCATGTTGTGGCTGAATCTTCTCCCGAGTGAGCGTTTGGCCAGGCGGCCGTCGTCCTTATCAATCTTCGTCGCAGTCGCACCACTCCTTGCCCCTCGCCGCTACCACTGCCTCGCCACCCTTCGTCCTCATCGCCAGTTCGCTGTTGCATCCCATCGCTCGTCGCCCATCACACTCGTCTCCGTCTTATCTCGCCACCTCTTGTCCGCGTCCGCGTCCTGGTCCCAGTCGCTATCGCATTTCATCGGCCCACGTCTTCGCACCCGTCCACGTCGCAGCAACTACGCCTCTTTGAGAGTTCGCGTCACAGTCGCGGTCGTTGTTAGTCGTCCGTCGCGTTCGTCGTCGATTCTTCCGTCGTTGCTATGCTTCGGCCGTCATCCGCCGTCCATGACGCAGTTGGGCGTCCCTCGCGTTGCCTCCCTCATCCGTTGCCTCCCTCATCCGTCGCCTCCTTCGTCGTTGCCTCCCCCATCCGTTGCGTCCGTCGTCGTTGCGTCCGTCGTCTTTCGTCGTTGCCGTCCTTGGTGTCGTCGTTCATGTCGCCGTCACTCGTCCTTCGTTGGCGTCGACGTGGGCGTTTGTCGTTGGCGTCGTCGTTGGTGGTGTCGGGGGTATGAATCCAGTGAATAGGCTGTAGACTGGCGGGCCTCCTTCCACCTGGAGTCACGAGGATGTTGCAAGTGCTGCTGCTGCTGCTATGGAAGCTGTCAGTCGTCGTCGTTGTGTTGCAACGTACATCGCCATTGCCAGTTGTTTCCTGTGGAAGGATTTTCGGTCGAAAAAATAACCTCGGCGCCAGATTTGACAGACATCCGTGCGCCGTAGAATTTTTTATTCAAACAATGCGCCAAGCAGTGTTGAACATCGACCGGTGTCTGCACCCGTGAACGAGGGGTCGAGATCTCGTTGTACCACTGGCGACGCAGAGGTTTTCGTCGAAATGTCAGTTCATCCTAATTGGAACGGGTCCGCTAGTGGGCAAACTGTTAAGTTGCCAGACATCCACCAACCCCGCGGCGGCAGTAACAACCATGAAACTGGAGGAGTCATTGGTACGGAGCCCCCACCGACGCCACGTAAAATCGATGTTTCGCAGATGGCGACGTCAGAAATCATGGAGATGTTGCGGTCTCGCGGAATTATGCCAACTGGATTTCACGCAGATGACAAGCAGAAGCTCCAAAATCTGTTGCATCAAGAATATCTTGATGCGGTGGCGGCCCGCGAAGAGTACAACACAAACGCTGCGGAATCACAGTTTGAGAACATCCGAATGGCGGGCGAGAAAAGGAAAGCACAACGCCAGCTGACCGAAGAAGAAGTATTTTTGAAGAAAAATCCTCACATCCGACAGTGGGTGGAAAATATGGAGCAAGGGCGGTGCGACAAGTACTTTTCGTTGACAAAAACAAAGCTGCCGGGCGTTCGATACGTTCTGAAACACCTCGTGAACTCGTGCCCGCTACGCATTCTTGACATGCGTCACTGCTTCCTCAACGATGAACTTGGGTTGATGCTGGCTGCTGCCATGAGAACGAACCGGTGCATTGAATCGCTCGACCTCAGCGAGAACCACCTGACCTCCACCAGTGCTCAAGCTATTGGACAGGTACGCAATTTCGACCGCCGCCTTTACGGTGCCAAGTGAACTTTGAAGCATGTCCGAATTCATCACTGACACTCGTTACCGTCCGCATTTTGACAGGCTTTACAAGTCAACGATGTCCTCAAAGCCATCAACCTATCCGGAAACCCGATCGCGCAACCTGGTATGCTTGTCACACGCGCTGCAATTGGTGTCATCAGCACCGTAATCGGCAATCGTGTGTTGACAGACAATTGTGGAGTGGATGCGCTATCGAAAATGATCCAAGTCAATCAATCATTGCTTCATCTCAACGTGACCAATTCAAAAATGACTCCCCAACATATGCACTCAATTGCAAAGGCAATGTCTTTCAACCACAATATTTTGGTTCTTGAAATCGATCACCGGAACATGAAAATCAAAGACTCACGCAAAGTTGCGGATGCCATTCAGAGAAACAGGGATTTGAAAAAGCGTCAGGTGCGTCGCAACGTATTGCTCCGCGGCATCATCACCATGCTGACGCTATCGTTCTGTGCGCTCATTGTAGGAAGCAGCTCTGCGGCAAGAAAAGCTGGCTCAGCGACAGGCGGAAGTGGAAGAGGTTTGACACTTGTGCAGTTTAGTTGCCTTCTCGCGTTAGATGGTGACCTTGCTGCCACGTGCACGTGTTCCTGCCAGAAAAAGCAGAAGGTGGTCGAAGCAGAAATCGCCAAAGAAAAGCAATGGATTGAGAAAGCTCGTAGGGCGCGAATGATGGAGCGGCGTGCGGTGAAGACACAACTTCGGAAGGTACGCATACACCCAGTGAATCTAGCGCACAAGCTGCTGCTCCAGCCAGTGATGCTGAAATGCGTTTCACTCACAGGAACAAAAAGCACGCGAGGATGCGCGCCGCGCTGAAAAGGAGCGGCTGTTCCGTGCTCAATTTGAAGGTGCGGCCGTGAAGGCGAAGAAGAAAGGTGGGAAGAAAAAGAAGAAAAAATAAGCGGACACCGCCATGGACTCAAATATAATCAAGTTCTAACATTTACAACGCTCTGAATCACCGACGACGATGTTTTGCTTCGCTCTCTTCCCGCTTTGCAGCTGCCTCTTTCTTCTTCGCCCACCATTCCGCTCGTGCTTGTCGGGCCACTCTAATTTTCTCAGCGTCGGTCATGTTAGATTTCTTCAACACTGCGCTCGACGGCGCCGTCTTTCGTCCGCCATCAACCCTACTTGCACTCTGGTTGCTCGTGCCGGGAGATGTGTTGACACGTTTGGTTGGTTTCTTCGCCGTCACAACTCGAGGTTGCGCCATCTCAGCAAGTCGGCGCGAATTCGGCGCAATTGTTTTCCGTATCGGTGGGCCTTTCCGCGGCGCATAAACCCCCGAGGCTGCTCCCAGCCTCCCAGTTGCTCGTCCCCTCGCCATGCCGGCGCTCCTGGCGCGTGGTCCCGTCGAACCTTGTTTCTGTACAGCAATGCACAGTGTCAGATGACGCGCAACATGCAGGAACGTTGTACGTGGTCGCTGCGTTGCGCACCTTCGAAATTGGAGAGCGAGTGCTCGGAGGTGCATGTTTTATCGTGGACCGGAGCCGATTCGCATACCCTCTGACTGTGGCGGACTGTGTCCTCGTGTGTTTCACTGACAGCCTCGTCCTAACATGGGGTGCAATTGTGACCACGGTGAATGCAGGAGACACGACCGCCGGTGCTGGGGAGCATATCGACTCACCTAACTGCAGAAATCACTGCCTGGATTTGCCGACGGCGAGGACTACGCAAAAACGGAATGTTGCTGGTGCCCTGGTCTCTCACCTGCATCACAATGTCGCCGAACGAATATGGCCGGGAGCCAGTGTTCGTGGACACTCGGCGAGGAATACGACTCTGGAACAATCTTTGAACTCGCCCACGAATAGGACTGTTCCGTCTTGGAGTGTCGCCATCCCCGTCGTCCGTAGGTTGGAAGAGGAATGATCCAATTTGCCGTTTCCAGCGCGTCGCTAAAGGTGTGCCCACATTTGATTGCGCATTGGTGGCGTTGGACTTCGAACGTGAACTCGAGGTCGCCGAATCCCTGACCTTGCTGAGAAAGTCGTGAGCTAGCGGAAGATATTCTGCATAACTGAAAACGGTGTCAAAGTTCCAGTCGTAGCTCGCCAGAAACTGAATGGGAAACACAGTGGTGGAAGATTAGCGGCACTGCTGTCACACTTGCGGCACGCGACTTCCGCGCCAGTACATAGCGCGAGCTCGGAGTGACGAACCTTGTCAACATCTTCCTCTTCGCTGGAAGAACATTCGGCAGCTTGAAGGCCCAACAAAACATCTCGAAGCTGCTGCAAATTCAATACGCCGGTATGATTCGTGTCAGCAGCATGAAATGACGCGTGTACCCGATCGGCACGGCGACGGAATGGAGTCTTGGACGACTCATCCTCGGGTTCGGAGGAAGAGTCTTGGAGCTTCCCCTCCACCTTTGGAGAACGAGCGAGCTGCTTCTTCATGACTTGGGCATGTCGGTCAACTCGGGGCGTCGTAGCGTCCGGTGATGCTGTCGCTGCATCTGTGCACTGCGCCGGAATTAGCTCGCTGACGGTTGCAAAAGCATCCTCGACTGTCATGGTCCCGTCGCTTGGATCCATGTAGAACAAATCTGAATCGGACCGCACTACAAGAAGCGATGCAAAAATGTTGAGAATGCGAAATATTGCCGAAGTAAAATGCTGTGGCGAGCCGGCAACACACCTTTAGGACGCGTTGGCGACACATAGGGGGACGAAGACCCAGCGCTCCGTTGTGTCGGTGTCACTGCAATATGAAAGTTGGGGTGATCTGATGGCGCCTTTGATTCTGTGGCACAACGTAGGAACGAACAAGCCATTAGGGGTGTGGTCCTCAGCAGGGGTGTGGTCCTCAGCTGCAGCAAACAAGGTATTGTGGTCCCTCAAAACAATTGCATCCAGAAAGAGTGTCTCACCTTGCATGTAGTCCATGTAATCTTTGGCAGCCTGTGAGTTGGGGTCAGGTGTGCCCAGCACGTACCTGTGTTGGAGTTGTGGAGACGACGAACGAATTAAGGACTGCCGATGACACTACTACGGTTGTTCAGCCGCTTACCTGTTGAGGGCGTACATTTTATCCACAAGACCAAAAGTACGTTCATTGGCCTGGGGACAAGACGCGAACTCCCTCACGAGTTGCAATTCTTCGTCACTGAGTGCCACTTGTGCCGGCCGACCACGCGTTCGGATCGCTCTCGTGGCGGGAGATGTTGCCAACGTCTCAATTGCATTGGCCACTTTCGTTGGGGTAACAGTTGGCTTTCGTGG
>ENA-OWNT01002085-OWNT01002085.1-seawater-metagenome-genome-assembly--contig:-NODE-2085-length-21846-cov-3.904222_pt1 | contig 21846 bp, 23 predicted proteins | sample MGYA00238136_ERZ651165 | MGnify/ENA primary metagenome ERZ651165 (study PRJEB26861, sample SAMN08777766) | seawater metagenome | isolation source: coastal seawater | place: USA: Florida | collected...
CTTTGGAACGAACGAACGAACTTGGGAACGAACGAACTTTGGAACGAACTTTGGAACGAACGAACGAACTGTGGAACGAACAAACGACGGAGGAGGATTCACAACTTTCCAAATTCCAAATTCTCTTTGCGCACTTTGCAAGTGAATCGCTTGACGTAGTTTAGCGCGTGGTCTCGTGTAAGTGCGTAGATAAGATCTTACAAAATCGGCGCTACGAGCCGTACCGTACTAAAACATGCAAGAGCCATTTTTCATTTCTGACGTCGAAAGTTCGACGATTTTGTGACGCTGTGACATTGGACTGTGGTGGGTATGTACAATAGACCATTGTGACATCAACACTGTTCTCGAGCGTACCCAGGGCCACGGTGAAACCCTCTTCCTGTACTGTACGTTGCATGTGTACTGCTCTTGTCTGCTGGACAAATTTCGGCACGTCCACAAACGCTGTCGCATCACTGCTAATTCAAATTACGACTGTACACTGAATGGTATTTGAACATTGATTGCGGTGACATAGGGTATGTCACCATCGTTTTGTAGTACTGTAGCCATAAATGTTTGACACTACAATTTGACAATTTGACGTATCCCATCCAAGTAGCCGCGCAGTACTACGGGCAGATCTTTTATTCCGGTATCAGCGGTAACGAGGAAGTTTTGCATCATGGTACTGCTCGTGTGAAATTCCAAATAACACTGATGCGAGATCTTAATTAAGTCGTACAGGCTACCTCAGTAAATGTTTGAATCGCGCTTTGATCGTTCGTTCGTTCGTTCGTTCGTTCGTTTGGTCGTCGAAGTTCGTTGTCGTCGGCGGCGGTTGGCGGTCGGCGGTTGGCGAAGAACAACAACAACAAAAGGAAGAGGAGGAGGAGGAGGAGGAGGAGGAGGAGGAGACCGACGGGATGTTGGACAAGACAGCAGTAAGCCTTTGCGCCGTCTCTCTCCGTCTCTCTCTCTCTTTCTCTCTCTCTCTGCACTCGTGCACCGTGGTGTTGGCACGCTCGTTCACAGTTTCTGATACTGCTTCCTAGATGGTGTGGTGTGGCGAGATCATTGTGGATGTGAAAGGACCACAACGGATGGACGCATGCATCGACGGTTGGACGCCTTTGATGATGCCGGTGGCGTCTTGCCTCAGTTGCGCGATCATGTCGACAGTACCCCATTCATGCCGCTGCCAGTTGGAGCAACGGATTGATAGTGATGGCGACTTGATTCTCTTGTCTTCCAACTTGTGCGGGGTTGTTGGAGCGAGTGGCTCTCGTTGGGTTGCTGCTTCATGTTCCTACGTTGCAGTCTGGTTCAAATAATATTGCGATGCGGATGCCGTTCAACTTTTGCGCACCTTCCTCGCTCGCGCGCCACAGACCACCCATCACTGAGGACAATGCATCAGCTCGTCGCCTCACGCGGCTTCTCGGCCAAGGCATGCACTGAAACAGCAGCAAGACTGTGAGGAAATGGACGCTGCCGGTCGGCGGGTGGCGTTCGAAAAGCCGTCTCACCGCAGCAATGACGAAGCAACAGCGCCCGCCGACTCCCAGTCATCATACGAGATCCACGACTCATCTGTAGCGTTCTCACTGTCCGAAGACGACTTTCTGGGCGGCAACCCTGTCGCGTCGTCGGCGTCGGCGTCGGCGTCAGCGTCGGACCTGTCGCCGCGTTTCGGGCTCGAGAGCGATGTCGGACCTTCTCCGTCCCTCCCCACGTGGTCGCAGTCGCCGCTGATGCCGTTGGCTGAGTCGGATGCAACTCACGTAGGCACTCCCGCACATGAACATGAACGGCAGCATGGGACATCATCTACAACGACATCGGTTGCCCCAAAACCATCTCCAAGCACACTTCATAATTCACTCTCAAATAGTTTGGTCGCGTCGCGAACCACGACCACGCGGTCGCGAGCGCGCCGGCGTCGTCAATCAAATTCCCCGATGCCACCTTCATCTTCCCGCCCTGCTCCGCAAGCGGCTGGCGACGCCTCGACACCGCACCCCAGCACGAGCCCTAGCATCAACGATGGCGGGAGCTTGGATTTTTCGTTCGACGAGGACATGTTCGAAAGCGGGGAAGGGTCTGCAACGGTCGGCACCGAGACGGACGTCCGGCGCTGCGCCCGCGCACGCGAACGCTCCCCGGCGAAGTCTCCCATGGATGCCTCCACGGCATTGAAACGACCGCGGCGCACGTCGCCGGGCACTGCATCCGAAACGTCGGCGCAGGCACCCCGCGCCGCTGCGGGCTCTACTACCCGGCGACGACGCAACAAGCTGCCATTGCCTGCCCCGGAGCACCTGGCTGTGTGGACGCGCAATAAGTTGGACCCCACCGGGTACGTTGTTGCCACAACTCAAACACCACTTCGTTCACATCATACGCAAGCTCAAGTTGCACCACTTTACTCGTCATGTGTGCATGTGCGTGCCTGTCCTTTTTGTAGTCCACGAGTATATCGCAGCCTGCAGGGACGGACGATCCCCAACGGGCCGGACGCGCGGCGGCAAGCTGCCGAAGATGCTGAGCGCTTGCGCTCCATCCACGAGCACTACGAATCAACTTCCAGTTTTGGTGGGTGGCGCACGCTTCGCGTCGTAGCGCACATAAACGCGTTGTGTGGCGTAAACTTTGACGACCAAACTGTGCATGCTGTTGGTTGTAGCCGACGCCACTCCGACGGCCAGCGCCACGTCCAGCGCCTCGCCGACCACGGCCACGGCCACGACCATGACGCCGGGCCCGGGTCCGGTACCACGACCGCTCCCATCTGCAAAAGCCAGCAACACCATTACCGCTAGCTCCCCGTCATTGCGACTGTCCCATTGGGGTGTGCCAGCAGAAGTGGCCGATCAGTATGCGACCGAGGCCAAAGTCACGCAGCTCTTTCAGTGGCAAGCGGAGGCTCTCCGGAGTCGCTGCAAGAACGCAAACTCCACTTCGCGTCGTGCCAGCGATCGCTCACGACCACGGCTGCCCGCCTTCCAGGCCGGCAACTTCGTTTATCAAGCCCCCACGAGCGGGGGAAAGAGCTTGGTGGCCGAGATTTTAATGCTGAACCAGCTGCTGTGGGCCAAGCAAAACGTGCTCTTCGTGCTCCCATACATCAGCGTGATCCAAGAGAAGCTCGCGCATCTTCAAGCGGTGTGGCGTCCAGCGCCAATTTCAGTGCTCGGACTGTAAGTTGCTCCCTCGTTGACATTCGGCGCAATTGCGATCAAATTCTCGACCAAATTATTCACCGAGGCCCTGTTTTACGACTGCGTTGTTATAGTTATAGCGGGCAAAGCGAGGGCGTCGCGGAGTTCTTCAATGGTACGGGGTCTTTAATTGATCGCATGCGATGTGTCCGAGCCTCAACCCACGAAAGCGGTGTTTCTCATGTTGGGTCTGGACGTTTTGCCATAGGACTCTCCACCCCCGACGGCCCCACGCAACCTACGCCAAACCCTACGACGTGGAACACCGCGCTGCTGTGCACCATCGAGAAAGCCAACAGCGTTGTAAACAAAATGATTCTGGACCGGTGTTCTGGTAAGTGGTTCGCGCTTTGAGCGAATGTCGGGCGTAATACGTGCTCACTTGCTCGCTGTATCTCCGGGGGCAGGTGGCCTTGGTATGGTCGTCATTGATGAGGTGAGTGTGTTCGTTTGCGTGGTCGGTTGCGTCGCGTCCGGCCTGTGGTGTCATCACTGTACTCTCGTGCTTTGACAATGACTGTCAGGTCCACATGGTCGGCACAGACCATCGCGGTGCTCTCTTGGAAATGGTGCTCTCGAAGGTGTCTCAATTTTTTCCTGACACTCAAATAGTCGGTTCGTTCCTGTGCATGGTGGAGACGCAGATGGCAATGACATTGTGACAGACAATTCTTTTGTGTTCGACACAGGCCTCTCAGCGACCTTGCCCAACATAAGCGAAGTGTCGTCGTGGCTGCAGGTTCGCATTGTTGTCGGATGCTCTCTGTTATCGCACCAGGAGGCTACATTCGTGACCTGCGGTTGCATGCGTTGACAGGCATCAACGTTCGTCACTGAGCACAGGCCCTGTCAGCTTCGTCAGTTTGTGGTGTACGACGGCTACGCTCACGACGTTCAAGGCAGACCGGTTAGCGCAGCCGAGACAGCAGTTGGGAGTGCCGCCAATCCAGCAGCCCCACGCGAATGCAAATGCTATTGCTGTCAGAAGAAGTCAGCAGCAAACGCCGTCGGGCGGCGCCCAGAGGCCTCCAGCTCCACCGTGGGTGCTCAGACGAAATGGTGCACCGCGTACGCGCCGTCTTCGAGAAGCAAGTGCGGCATTTCCGGCAAAGTCATCCCCAAAGGCGAACTTCGCGTCGGCAGATGGGTGCCCAGTCCACATTTGCGATCTGGCGCTCGCATGGTGTGGAAGTGGTATCTTCCACAGTACCTCTTTGGTGAGCAGACAAGGGTGAACATTCCCGCGAGGCTGCAAGTGACTGCATTGGCTGGGTATGACAAGTTGCGCCCGCCAGACCAGCGTAGGCTTGGTGTGCTGCTGTCAAACGCGAAACGCAACCACAGCTTGGCACCACCACCCAGGGGCCCAGAAGGTCCATTGACATTCCAGCGCCTCGTTCTAGATGCGCTGCAGCGCTCGCGACAAGTCCTGGTGTTCTGTGCAAACAAGAAGTGGTGCGGGGCTGCCGCATCTGCCATTGTTCGCGCCATGGAAGCCAACGGGTCAATCGTACCAGAAGTATCAGCGACGGTTGCCAACGCCCGAGCCGCGACCATTAGCACTCTCACCGCTTCCCCAGACGGAATCAGTCCGGACCTTCAACGAATGATCACATTTGGTGTGGCATTTCACAATACAGACCTTTCCAATTCGGAGCGAGCCGCGGTTGAATCGGCGTTTCGGTCAGGTTGCATTCGCGTCCTAACAGGTTTGAACTTCGCCTTGCTGGATGGTGATTCACAAGCGCAGCACTCTCATTCTGTGTGACCGTGCTGGTGTCCGCTAGCCACATCGACACTCGCAGTTGGAGTGAATTTACCAGCAGATCGTGTCATTATTCGATCACCTCAGGTAGCATGCGACAATATTGACGCCCTCCGATGTCGCCAAATGGCTGGACGTGCGGGAAGAACTGGGCACGGAGCTGGCGACGCCTTCCTTATCTTGGATTCATCCGACACCTCACGGGACCCAAAGTCGGGCGCGCGGCGGCGCTTGACTGTGTCAGAAGGCGCGGCACTGTTAAGTGGCCCGCTAGCAATGAAGTGCGATTGCAGCTTTCGTGAGCCAGAGATCTTGCGGCGTGTGCTGTTGGAATTAATTGTCCTCCACCCCAAGGGCGGTAGATTGGAGTCACAGTTACGTTCGTTCATGACAAAAACGTTCTTTTTCAGAAGCTTGACAGGTGGGTCGAATCATGGTTCGTTGCAGCGTGACCACTACAAAGAAGTTGACTGTTTCGGGAAACTATGGTGCGCAGGGAAGGAGAACGTGCTTTCCACCATAAGTGGACTCGTGAAGGACGCCCTGAAGTTCCTCATCGCCGAAAACTTTATCACTTCAGAGCGCTCTCACAAAGAGAATGCCCCGGGCAAAGATAACCGATCAATGCCCGACGCCGACGCCGTTGGCAAAACGAGGGCGGATGTGTGGCGATTCAGGGCCACTCGCCTGGGAATCGCAACCGTGCACAGTGCCCTGGAATGTGAAACGGTACCGATTATGCGCAACCATGCATGCTGACGACAGCGTGTTAATCTCACGTGTTCAGTCGCGGTGTGTGTGTGTTTGCGTGTGTGGACCAGGCACTCAGCCTCAAAGCACATTTGGCACGAGCCTCGCAGCGCTTGTACTTGCTCTCCGACCTTCATCTGTTGTACTTGCTGACGCCATTCTGTTCGTCGTTCGCGAACCCACGATCGGCGACGTCAGATGCCGAATCGAGTGCGCAGCCGTCATCGGGACAAGGCCAGTTGTCCCGGTCGTCATCTGGCTTTTCGTTCACCGCAAAATGGCAGCTGTGGAACGACCACCTCAACGCCATTGCGTTCGACGACCACCCTACCATTGCCACTGCAAGATTAATAGGAATCCAGCGCAGTGTCGTGCAGCAAGCGGCGCTTCAAGACTCGTTTCCGAGCCGTAAAGCTTGGGTTCGGCATTTGACAGAAAGTGACTACAAAAGGTTCTTCTTAGCTCTTGCTCTGCACGAAATTATCAATGAAGTTCCCTTGGCAGTTGTGTCGGATCGCTTCGGGTTCCGTCGGGGCGATTTGCAACGCCTTCAGGCGCAGGCATCCATGTTTGCGAAACAGGCCCTCACGTTCTGCTTTCATTTAAAATGGGAGCGTATCCAACTATTGTTGCAAGGGCTCGAGGAGAGCCTCAACTTTGGCGCACAGGTGCGTCCACTGACGCAAACTATTGATTTCTTTTGAAGCAAAACCAATTTCTCAAACGAACTTGCTGCCGACAACGATCAGGTCGAGATCCTCCCTCTGCTGAAGATTCCAATACTGAACGTTGCGAAGGTATCGTGACACGGCCTTACTTTTGACCCAATGACTTCAATCCACTCACTGTGAGGTCACATGTTTCATGGCTGCCAGGCACGCTTGCTGTACCGCAATGGACTACGCAAGCCTATTCACGTTGCGCGAGCCAAAGTCCAGGAACTGATTGACATTTTCGTGAGTGACCAACCATCGTACTCCTGACATGCTGGCTTCGTGTTGACTTCACGCATCGGTTGGACCTGTTGGACCTGTAGGTGGACGACCTGTCGCAAGCGCCGGTCGGGCTGAGTTCAGTGGCTGCAGTAAGTCGCAGTTTGTTGTTGTGCCGTGACAGAAAATGGTAGATGATTCACACCGCACTGACGGTTTTACTTCTGCAGCACGAGGAACGATGGCGTAGCGACCGAGCCCGCCGAATGGCCGTTGCTGTGCATGCGAAGGCCGTCGAGCTCGTGCGCAACAAAGTCACTCGCTTAGAACAGCATCTGCGCAGGGCCTCGCAGGACCCAGTTGCTGACGTGTCTCCGCAACTGATGTGAACACGCGGCCCTCGAACGTCAGGCACATACAGTACTCATCTTATTTATAAACTTTACCTCTGTGACCTTTCGTCCGAATGTTGTTGTGGCATCCCGCACTGCCGTTGAACGCCAACCCTCGATAGACCGTCATTGCATCTGCTGGATTAGAATTCTTCGGCATTGAACATCGATTTCTTTTCGTTTTCGAGTGTGCTGCAATCGATCGCCGTGTCGCGATCTCGGGCCACGGAGTAAACAATTCCTGCCGTAAGGGTACCATGCAAGCCTTTGTTCCAATCGAATGCGATCTATATCTCATACAACGCGATGTTGTGTTACTCTCCCGATGCAATGCTGCGATCGAAGGAAGTGATATTCTCCTCCCAATGCAATGCTGCAATCCAAACGCTATGCTGCAATCCAAACGCTATGCTGCAATCCAAAAGCTATGCTGCAATCCAAAAGCTGTGCTGCTATGCTGCAACGAAGTGCAGTGAATACAATGCAATCGGCAACAATCCTGCATCTGGCTTTAGCCCTCGCTATTACCACGAGTACCGATTCGAATCACCCCAACTCATTGAGTGTGCATGCGATACACTTTACGACAGTTCGCTAGGAATTCCTCGCACATTGCGCTAGTATAAGCATGTCGCCGTAACTGATGTGACAGAGCGGGAATGACGAACAACATGTTTATACCAGTGACTTCGTGTCGTTCGCAGTTTGTCGTTCGTCGTTCGTGGTTCGTTGTTTGTTCGTCGTCGACATCGACGTTCGTTGTCATCGTTGTCATCGCTGTCGTCGTTGTCGTCGTTGTCGTCGTTGTCGTCGCTGTCGTCGTTGTCGTCGCTGTCGTCGCTGTCGTCGTTGTCGTCGCTGTCGTTGTCGTCGTCGTCGTTCGTTTGTCGTCGTCGGTCGTTCGTTGCCGTTGTCGCCCTCGAACAACAACGAACAACACTCAAACCAGCGCACATGCTTGCTCGAAACACGCGGTCGCGTCCGCGAAAAAATGTCATTGTTAGTACTACGTTAAGCCAAGTACTGGTAATAACTGCATTGATGAACGCATTATTCATTGCGCACAGACGCCATCGAATTCGATGGTTGCTGAAGGTGGTACCGAGAATCATGTTCAGGACTGTAGATTGTGTGATTGTTGCATGTATGAAGATTGCTGAAGAGCTGAGAGGCTGTGTCTACGGACAGCGGAGGTAAGTACGGCTCAATATTTGATAGTTTACTCGGCATATCAGAACTTAACAAATTGCTGACTTTCCCTACCGTACACTACGTTGACTCTTCTTCAATGAACGACGCATGCACGATGTTGTAAAATCACAACTATATGATACCTCAGTGCGTACATTACCGGCATTAACAAACTACGCACATTAACACCGCCAACAGTGAAACTCCACTCGAACAACAGCATACCGTTCCGATTGTGTGTGTGCTGTACTGCAAGTACAGATCATGTCGGCATTGTTGCGTCACTGTGAGCAGCTCACCACTCAGCAATAATATACTGTACTGCCAGCCAACCAACGTCCACGCGTTCACCAGATTTACGTTAGTACACTATCCGTTATTGGCATTATACTATATAACCACCGTCCAAGAGCGCGGATTACGGCCATTCCTATTAACGGACACTATGTACTCACTGCAAATACCACGCGGCCCGTTGTCGTGGTGGTGTTGTGGGGGTGAGGTCGGCGGATGAAGAAGAAAGTGGAAGTGAACGAGTGATTCTGGCGCACAGTCCCACACGAGTGACGACGAATTCCGAAGAGACCAACGGATGGACTGCGTGTTTGGCGACCACTGTGTCGCGGCGTGTCCTGCGCCTCTGTTCCGTGTTTGGTCTTCCTCGCGCGTTGGTTCGTTGGTTCGTTGGTTCGTTGGTTCGTTGGTTCGTTGGTTCGTTCGTTGGTTCGTTCGTTGGTTCGTTCGTTGGTTCGTTCGTTCGTTCTTTGGTTCGTTCGTTGGTTGGTTCGTTGGTTGGTTTGTTGGTTGGTTCGTTGGTTCGTTGGTTCGTTGGTTCGTTTGTTCGTTGGTTCGTTGGTTCGTTCGTTCGTTGGTTCGTTCGTTCGTTGGTTCGTTCGTTCGTTGGTTCGTTTCTAAGGGTCCGTCGTTTCGACGTTCCGTCGTTTCGACGTTCCGTCGGTTCCGTCATTTGTTCGTTCGCGTCTGTGATTCGTTCGTTTGCGTCTGTGACTCGGTCGCTCGTCGTTATCGTCGCTCGTCGTTCGCCGTTTCGTTGTCGCTGTTGTTGACTTCCTTGACGTCGTATGTTGTTGTTGAAGTTTGTGTCAAGAAGTAGTCGTCATCGTCGTCGTTGTCGCCGTTGTCGTCGTTGTCGCCGTTGTCGTCGAACATGGGGCTGGTGTTGGTGCTGGTGTTGGTGTTGGTGTCGGTGTCACGGCGTTGGCTTTGCAGGCAGGCCCTCGGGTGGCGGGACGTTGGTTCTTCGTTTGCTTTTTTCTGCCTTTTTTCTGCCGTGCGGGGTGCAAAGGACTCGCAAGTGGAGTTGAGGTGCTTTGGTTGTGCCACCAGACACGCTCCTCCGCACCCTTAGTAATCAATTCTGCACGCGCTTTTGCCCGCACTTTCTTTGACAATGGCCACGGCTGAAGACGAAGCGCTCTTGGCGTCTTTCGATAACGATGCCAACACGAACGCCACTGACACTCCGGCGGCAACAACATCACCAGACGACATTGCCGTAGATTTTGGCGAAGATGAAGATGAAGACGAGGAGGACGATGCGGAAGACGCATCCGTCACTGGCGACGACGCCGCTGCTCACCCGACCGATGACGGCGCTGATACCACTGCTGTTGCTGGTACGGATGCCAGCGCCGACGACGATGATGGATCGGCAAACGTAGTTGGCGATGACGCCGACGCGGCGGATGCCAATAACGCAGAAAACTCGGATCAGGCTGACGGCGAAGACGACGGCGGCATCAAGTCCGTCTCTCGACAGAAGGGCGAGTTCAAGTTCAATATCATCTTGGACACCGATGTCGTCGAAGAGCCACCAGCAAACGAGCAAGAAGAGGAGGGGGGCGCTGATGAGGACCAGGAAGCCGCGGCGGAGGACGAGGACGAGGACGACGGTCGCGAAGTTCAGTTCCGCATCATTATCGACGATGACCCCGAAGAAGTAGCGGCCGTTCAACAAGAAACCTCCTTGAAGGATATGGTGAGCAATTTTACACTGGAGACGTTACCAAGCGATGCCCCAAAATGGCTGCGCATCCTCATAACCCAAAAAGAGGCCCACATGAAAAACGTGGAGAAAGAGATGGAGAAAGTGCGCGCCCGCGCCGAAAAATTTGGAATGCCGGAACCAGTCGAAGCATTGGCACGTCTGCAGAAGCAGATACTGGAGTTTGACTTGAGGAGGATTCCTGAAATGCAGCTGTCACTGCGTGAGTGCCGCCGTCTGCTGAAGGCCTACATCACAAAGCTACAGAAGCAGCAGGACGGCGCTGCAAAGACGAATGGAGAAGGTGACGCGGACGAAAATGCCGACGAGGCAACAGCCACCGAAGCCGGCGAGGCTCAAAGTGCTCCTGAGGATGCTGCGGCCATTGCGACCGTGTCTGCTCAACAAGCGGAAGAAGCTCGACTGAAGGACCTCGCCAAGGGCCGGGAAAGACTGGAGAGATTTGGATTCCAACAAGGTTACTATCGCAAACTTGCCACCACGTTTCTGCCAAAAGCACCTTTCACCAAGGGAGAGCAACCACGGTGAGCGTCCGACTTGAGTGCGCGTATATCTGTTGTGGAAATACCGCCGTTGTCGCTGTTGCCGCCGTTGCTAACTTTGTTGTCGATGTGCCCGTTTGTTTAGCCTCGACGCCATATTTGTGCGCCCGGCCGTCAAGTTGATTCCCGCCAACACCAACGACATCGTCAAATTTTTCGAGCCATACGCCCCGCAGTGGGTCGAATGGATCGGCGCGACTTTCATCGTTGTGCTAGAAAGCGAAGCTCAGGCGAAGCGCGTGTTTGAAGAGATGACAGTTGCGGTCCGTACCCCAAGGCGAAATGCGTTGATCGTCCTGCAAATATGCAGACGCATGTAACCACGTCAATGCTTTTTGCGTTCGTAGGTGCCGACGAAGTTCGAGAAAATCGAAGGGGGACAGGATGAGGTACGCGACATAATACTACAACATTTGTGTACGCGCAATCACAACAAGAATTACTCTTACGAAACTTTCTTCACATGCCCGCAGGTTGTTCTGGATGACGAGCCTGGATGGAGGTTATGCTTGAAGCCTGTAGTGAACGAGACCAAGGGACAATGGGGCTACGGCACGGGGGAGAAGACGTATTTGTTCATTCGCCAGGTAGCCTAGTGCCACGCCCGAATTGTTTTGTTCATGTGCCTCTTACTAACGCGACTAATTTCGTGGGTACGTCAGGCTAATACGGGTGACAAAAAGAAGCGGAAGGGCTTCCGTCCCAACTTGGACGTGGCGATCAAAGCTGCCGCACACTGGGGAACCAAAGCCAATGCCATCAAACGCCAAGAAGAATATCGTAGACAGAACAAGCGCTCACAGAACCGTGGTCGAAAGCAACGAAATCAAAATCGTCCCCGAAAACAGAAACGGCGAAGTGCGGACAGTGAGGCAGCACCCGCAAAAGCTGCGGCAACTTATGACACGGCTGATGACAGCGGGCCTACACGGCTACAGCGCAAGCGGATGCGCAGCCACGAAGCAAATGCGGACACTGCGGGGGAATGATGAGCGCCGGGGCGTGGGATCGACTTAGGAAACGCGGTAGCAATATGCTTCGCGATGGTGTTAAAACGGGATGATAATCGATAAATACACGTGCACATGTTGTGGTCGGCGATCTAATTTCAACTGCGAGGTTTCGTGCTGTGTCGACGGCTTCGAATGCGGGCGCTTCGGCGCAAGGGTGTGCTGGGACAGTGTGCGCGGGCATGTCTCGGCAAGGGTAGTTGCGGTGCCGCAACTTTCTCTTGTTGTTTTGGATTTGATGGCCAGTCTGGGCAAATCTCGATGTCGTGCTTTGGACGAAGAATCCTCAACAAAGACTGACAACATTGGCATTGGCAAACGCGATCACTCCAAGCACTGTTGCCCGCACACACACAAATGGCAGACACTCCATTTACCAGAAAAGCAAGGTCGATGGCGAACAGCATACAGATGATTATTCCGAATAGTGGGCCTGGCGCAACAATCGACGATGAGAGAGCGACTACGACCATCGTCGAACGTCATGAAAGGCCTGCGACAACGAAGGAGTCAGTAGAACTACCTGCTTGTCTATACCGAGCAAGGTTTGCGACTGTGGACTGCTTAGGTGCGGCCTGTGAGAGTACACAATACTCATCACACATCTCTAAACAAAATTACAACTGTATGGAGAGACACACCTCGACGCTTCGATAAACAAATGAAACAGTGCGCTCGGCCTAGAAAATCACACAGCGATCATCGACATTCAGTGTTAATATGAAAACGAAACATGCAGCACAATTGGTGACATACGACGCGGTCCCAGTTGTAGTATTCTGAGGTAATTTTGGCAATGGCACTGGTGTCAATGTTCTTGCACTTTGGAATGGCCTGGGCCACGGCTTCCACCAACGCATTAACAGTTGGTTCCGCGTAGCACACCTTGCAAGGACGCCGCATCGCAAATAGAACACATCAACAATAGTCAAGGAGACGGCAGCACCATTGGCACGGAAAAACGATGGCACGACTTACTGTTTCGTCCGGCAAAACTTCCGCCACACCACCAACCTTTGTGCTAACAACGAATAACCCACAGCTCGCAGCTTCGACAATGGCGATACAGAACGATTCCGTCAACGAGCAGTTCAAGAAAATATTGCCACGGCGCAGCGTCTCTTGTACTTTGGCGTGTGGAACGTGGCCCAACAACTCCATTCGATCGTGCAAGAGGTACCGCTCACGGGTTTCATGCAGCAGCACCATTTTGCTGCCGTCACCGCCAATGATGAACTTAACTTGCGGAAAGCGAGCGCAGATCAGGGGAAGCACACCGACCAGCAAATCGATGCCCTTCCGATACACCATTCGCGACATCACGACAATGTTGACTGTTTCCGAATCCACTCCCGGCCGTTGCGAGAAGTTTGGTTTGAAGTTGGAACTATCGACGGCGTTTGGCAACGTCAGAACTCTTGCCGGGTCCACGGAAGCACGCAACACCAGGTTCTCACGGCACGTGTTGGAGACGCAAATGCATTTCTCGACGTTGGCGAGAGTGAAGCGCAGCACCTTGTTGACATTGATGCTGGCCATGTCGGAGAACCCGAAGAGGGAGTGATCGGTGTAAACGGTTGGGAGTCCCAGTGCTCGTGCATGGAACAGCGATTCGTGTGTGAGCTGAGACGTGGCCTGGTGTCCATGCACGAGTTGAATCTGCTCTCGGATCAATATCTCTCGAATCATCGGAAGGAATCCGAACAGCGTTGGGACCGACGCTTGGTCGAATGGAGCGGCAAGGGGAGTGTAGTACACCTTGAGGCCGCCGGACATCCACCGCACGCCGCTGCGGTCGTCATACGAATGTGTGATGACAATGACTTTGTGTCCAAGTTTCAGCAGCGACTGCGAAATGGACCAGATGTGGTTCTCTACGCCCCCAAATCGGGGATAGAAAAAATCACAAACCATCGCAATTTTCAAGCGGCCTGCGGCCGCTGAAAACGACGGCGGACTCTCCGTTGTCACCATGGTGGTAGTGGCAGACGCGGTGCCGGCGGGCTCTAATTCATTCTATGAGCAACTCCCGATCCCATCGGCCCACACCATCGTAGCAAGATGCTCACGAAGGACGCGTCACAACTGCGTCTGCATTCCAAAATGTTGCAGGAAAGCATTCCATTTTCTTCTCCGCGAGCATTCATTTTTGCGTACATCCCTTTCCATCCGATCAACCGCACCCTCACTTCCGCCATTCACTCTTTCTCGCCCACCCCTCCGTCTCCTGGCTTCTCCTGGTCCTCGCCCCCGAAATCAACACGCGCACCTCAGTCGAACATCACTCAACGACGACGAACGAACGGACGAACGAACGATCATTGTTGCGTTGGCGGTCGGTTGGCGGTTGACAGTGTATTGAACCTGTACGATTTCGCTACCAAACTTTTTTCTCTCGACGGTGCTCTTTTGGCATCGAACGATGGCGATAAAATGCAATGTTGCCTCCTCTGTGCTGCCGGGGCACGGTCACGGTTACGGTCACGGTGACGATGACTACTTGATTTTACGTAGAACCAACCGGCGACGCATGTTGGACGGCACTGTGGCGTGGCGTGGCGTGGCGTGGCGTATTGCTGCTGTGATGTAATGCCATGCTGCCACCATGACCGCAGCATGTGTCTGGCGACATTCATGGAGATTTGCTTCGACTGACATTCTTCACGTGCCCTGGCGCAATACGTTCAATTCAAACTGCGTCAGCAAGGTGCAGTGAACACTGGTGATAGACAAAGTGAAAGGAAGTTGCTACAACAGCGAAGCTGAAACTAATTTTTAAGTGCGAGGACTCGCATGGAATGGAAGGCACTCGCAGCTACAAAACTTCACTCGGTCAAAATCTAATGTCAAAATCTAACACAAAAACCCGCGAACTGCTGCTCCTTAGCGGCAGGTCACGGCTTTGGGTTGGGCCGGATCTCGAGAAGGTCACTGGAAAGGTTCTCGAAGAAAAACACAGCATCTCGACTTGCGTTTGACGGAGACGACGAGCAGAAAAACTGGCGGAGACCCGATCTACACACGCAAAATCAACTCAGGGCCGAACTCAAACAGTGCGAGGTGTGGCCATGCCAATATCCCAACGAACCTTACAGAACCAGTGCGCGAGGCGGTAGACACGCTTTTGCCCCCAACTTCGAGAAGCTTCTTCATCCTGCTGATGGCATTCGCTCGTTGGAATGCAACCACATATACTGGGGCGCTGCTAAGGTACTGGGCGACACTGTCGTCTGCACGGTAGTTGTCGACTTCAGTGACCAGTGGCGCATGGTGTTGCAGGTAAGCCCGCGCTTGCTGAAGGGTTAGTTGCAAAGTGTCCAGACCGATGACTGTGAAGTCTTGGTCCCGAGCGGCGTCGATAAGCTGGCACACCAAACACACCAAACATGAAATTCCGACGGCAACAATACTCGACTATCAATATCGCTGCAACGATGCCTTGTACACACCTCATACAACTGAGAGTTTAAGCCCCGCGCACAAAGCCTCGGCGTCAACCTTTCTCTGTGGACAGGTCCCACGACAACAATGGCTGCTTCTAAGAAAGCCACTCGTTGCTTGGACTTGGAGCCTACTACATTTTGCTTTTGCTGAACGCTGTGCGTCAAAATTCGTTGTCTATTTCCAACATATGAGCGCGGCGGAAACGCCTCGTGTCGTACGCGACTGTTGAAGGCGACCTCCTCTGTTTGCTTCGGCATTGTCAGAGTGCCTCGGACGCCATCTACGATCCCATCGTAAGTCTTGTTGCGTTTGCTCGGCTCGCAGTGGGAGTGAACTGCAGCCAGGACGCCGTCGACGGCTTCAGAATAACTAGAGGGAGCCGCCAACGACACGGGAATCTCAGACGTAGTAAGTGTGAGCGACTTGCCATGCTTTCCCACATCACGCTTTTTGTCAGTCTGTAATAGCAACAGGGAATGGCGAATCGCGTCCACATCTCGAAAAAGCAATGCTTGCAAGCGGGCCTGCTCGCTGTGGTCCGCAAGCTGCTGCAGGAACAGTCCGGTCATGTGAAATCCTTCGCGGTGGAATAAGTGGCGTAGCCGCTGCATTGCGCCGGTTATCAAAGCACTGCGGCGGGCATGAAAACTAATGTTGGGTTCTTCAGGATCGCTAGTCGGGACAGTCGCACTAACAGTTGTGAGCTGAGAGTCGGGATTCAGCTGCTGCTTGAAGATAGAGAACAACTCGTCACTGGTGCCCAAAGTAGTCACTGGGGCATACAAGGACAAATCGGACCGCAACAATGATGAAGTGATCCCCGCTGAACTGCGGCCACTAGTACCAGTGTCCGTTGGAGGCAACACTAGGTCTGCACCTGTGAAGAACAGCGATGCGAGGCGGAAGACGCCCAGACTGGATGTGCTATTGCCTGATGCGGTGCGGCCCTTCGATTGAGTCGGGCGGTGGTGCGAATGTGCAACCCACGCGCTAAATTTTGCTGTGATTCACAAACAAAGAAAACATTACCAAAGAGTCAGCGGCGGAAATACTCGAAACAGAGTACAGCACAAACAGGGCAATGCCATCAAAACACACGCACCGTCAGGGGCACCGTGAGCCCACGAGAAGCGGGCGGTGCTTCCGAACCGCTGCTGCAAAAGGTGTAAGTCCTCGGCCTCGTCTCCAGATCCGCTCGTCTTCAGCAGCATCACAATGAAATCAGTGCTGCTGCCGGTTCCTCTTCGCTGGGTGGGGGCACTTTGTTCTGCAACTCCACCGTCTGCTACACTGAGCTTGACGGCGCTGCGTCCAAGCTCAGCAGCCACGACTGGCGATATGGGACCACGTACGTGCTTCAACGCGACAATCTCGAACCGTTGGTGGAGTTTGGGGACAGAGCCCTTCTCTTCTTTCGCCCGCGGGATACTAAACTGCGTCAGCAACTCGACGAGCGGGCTATGCGCACTTCGTGTTGTCCGCTTTAATACATCGAAAGCGATTGATGACACGGCATCACGTGAGTCTGAGTCACCATTTGCGGTAGCACCATCGGCGTGCGCGGCGTTTCCGAGCGCTGACAGCGAATGGTCAGGTGGCGTTGCAGTGACGACGTTGGAAAGATGCACAGCACAAAATAAGAGCCGGACACCGCCGTCGCCTTTTCGAATGAAGCCCTGTGAAGACGTTCCCGATGTGGAGCTGGTTTTCCCACCCACGTGAAGCCTTTCACGTGTCATGGTGACGAGTGGTGCCTTTCTCTTTCGCATTGTCGACTGATGCTGTCCAAGTCTCCAGCGCTCGCGCACGTCGCCATCACCTGGCAGATTTGTTCCCGATCGAACCAGATCAGCCGCATGCTGCAATACATCAGACTTGGAAGAATGCTCACGTGTCGAAATGAGCTTGGTGCTAACGATTCCGCGGTCCACGGAGCTGGCGACAATGTCGCTAATGTACCGTTCGGCTAAGTTGTTCGCATGATGTCCAATGCGATGGGTGTGGGAGACTTCTGCGACGAGTACCCAGACATGCTGCAGCTCACCATTGACGGGGAGACTCAACTTTTCCATCACAGTCGGATCCGTACGTGTCAGGGCCACATTGCTGCATTGCAAACCTAAGTAGCTGAAGCCTTTCAGTACCGCACCGACGACGGCTCCGTCGTGCAGCAAAGTGCCCGGAGAATCGGGCGCGAAACGAGGAGCAACAATTACAAATGCTTTTTGCGGCGACAAAGACACAATCGAAGGTCCTGGGCATGGTTGTGGTACCACAAATTCCCGATGTTTCTGTGGAGTGTTGGTGTGCTTGGGCAGTACTCTCCGCCCGAACCACCAAGCAACGAATGCATTGGCGTCGAGCCGTGACTCACACGAAGATATCATATGGTGAGCGTGCGACGACGGGCTGCTGTATCGTGCCCTTATCGAAAACGGGGCAACGGCTTTCGCGAGCATAGGGTCCGAGGGTCCCAGCAAAGCAGCCACTCGAGCCACTGCACCAACACCGCGAAGCGCTAAGACGGTCGTTGCAGCGCGTGTTGATGCCATAGTCGATTCACCGTCTGTTCGCAGAGGATGAGGAATAATTGATTCCGGAGTTTCAAGTGCCCCGGCTGCGGGCAGATAGAGGACGCGGCAGCCCACCACGTCAAGCCCAGCCAAGTTGGCTGCCAGCAGAAAGGCTTCTAATGCGGTATCTTTGTCATCCGCGTGGTGCAAAGAGTTACGCTTCCGGAACGCTGGCTCATGAATGACTACTGGGCACGTCTCCATCAAAGGTGCCTCGACAGACGACTCGATTGGCGCTGCACTCGAGGTTGGCGTGGACTTCGCCACGTAGGTTGTGAAAGCCGGCAAGCGAGCCAGTAGGTGCACCGGATGAGACAACGAATCTTGATTCGAGACGTCTTCCGCACCATCTCCGCCTCCGAATTCTTGAACGGCAGTGAGGCGCGCACATGCCACAACGAGCCCATCTTCAAAGGCGCGGCTGACAGTTGCCGATGGTATCGAGGTGGCCAGCGCACGCATTGCTGTTTGTGCGCAAAGTTGCGGGTCCGACACCCCGGACACATGAAATGCCATCACTAGCACTCGCTCAGCGCCTGGACTACCTACTTCTGGAGGATGGATGGAGGGCCGCTCGAACGGTGGCTCCATGCAAGTCATGGTCAGTCCAACTAGGTGCACACTGCTGCCACTTGATTCGACCGGCGTAGTAATCGATTGAAGCGCCCGAGCGATAATTTTGTACAACGCATCTGGCGGCAACTGACTCTCGCGGACGATCACCACTCCCACGTTTGTGGCTTTCATAATTGTTGCTTCGTCCATCGCATGCTCGTTACTTTGAGCAAATGGAAACAACGAAGTCCACATCGATGGAGGGAGCGAAGGCAACGGAGTGTCGTATGAAACGCGGCGGTCGTACAGAGTTTCGACGCCTTTTGTAATAGACGCTTCTGCTGTCGCCGCGAGCATTTTCTCCACACTAACATACCGTGGCACTGCCTGTGTCGTCTCTGGAGCCGCAGCGACATCTGCACTCGGCGGGGTTTCATCACCAATGTCCGCCTTGGAGCTTTGTGTTTCGTCGCCCGTTGCATTGGTGATCGTGGCATCAGGGAGTTTCGGTGCGGGCTCCGCGGAGGCCAACGGCAACGACGTGTTTGAATTGGCGTCGTTTGATATCTGCGCCGTCTCGGGTATCCGGGGTGCAGCTTCTTCCGCGACGTGGACAACCTCGCTCATGAATTCTTCAAAGTTCCCCAAATTGATCTTTTTTCGATTTTTCTTTTTCTTTCTGCCGCGTTTCTTCCCCGGTGCTGGTTTGTCAGCGGTGGCTTCTTGGATAGGTTTTTGGGAGGCATCGCTCCCCAATTTCTCCGCGGCAGCTCGCCCAGCTGATGATGTGGATACGTGGTGCGCCGCTGAGCTCGCTGCATTTCCTGCGTCGCGTGACAGCTGTGGGGTTTCGTAGGTGTGTTCTTGAACTACTACTCCTGTTCTTGCCGTTGACGCGGCTGGGTCTGTGCGATGACTCCTTTGTTTCATTGCCTTGCGCATACTTCTAAAGTCTTCGTAGTCTTCAACTTCATCGCTGCTGAATCCATCGTTGCCAACCTTTTCGTCAACATCTGGGCTTGGATGCTGTGGATTGCGTCCACCACGGCCACTGTGGGTTCGTATTGTGCCACGACCGCGACCGCGACCGCGACCCCGCCCATTATTGGCACCGCGACTACGGGAGGCGGCTCTGGCCAGTGCGGCCTCCTTCTCAGCTTCTCGTTTGGCGTGAGCTTCCGCTAGGCGCTGGCGTTCTGCATCGGAGCGCGCTCGAGTCATCTTAGCTACTTGCCGCTCATGCAATTGCTTGTGGCGTCGTTCACGCTCTTGCTGCTCCTGCTTTTCTTTGCGTTGACGTGCCACTTGCGCTTGTAAGGCACTCAAAGAAGTTGGCCGCATGTCTTCCAGTGGTGAAATTGCTTCTAAAAGATCGTTAGCAGTCATCGTATCTGTCTCCTTGTTGCCTCCAGCAGACTCTTCGCTGCCGCTGTCATGGCGTGTTGCCGAGTTTGCTGAAGCGCTCTCAACCTAAAATGCATGTTGCATTCAGACAAAAACGAGGCGGTTCAGGGGCCTGAAGTGATGAAATGGCGCAAATGCGGTGGGTTTTGACCTTTGTCTTCGCTGCTTTTTGCTTCGCCGCCATCGCCAAGTAGTGAATGACATCTTGCAGCGACTCAGGTTCCTCCGCAACGGCACCCTCTGACGTAGTTGAATCCACATTGGCTTCGCTTGGCAGCGCATCAGTTTCCAGCGTGTCACCGTTTTGCCTCCTACACCCAGCACCCAACACACAACAACAAGCACACAAGCAATCAGCACCTCTGCTTCGCCGCGGGAAAAATAACATCATTGCATCGTACGTGGAGCGTCGAGCTTCGAGACGACGGTCTACTTCCTCGTGCACTGCACGGGAAGGAAACAACTCGTTGCGGCGTAGCCGTGCACGCACAGTTTCGTCGATTTGTCGCCGGCGCTCTTCTTCGCTAGCACGCGGTGATTCTAACTTGCGTGTGGCGAGGGCGGGCTGAGTGTCCCGCGAAAGGGCGTGATCTAGACCCTCATTGAGTTGCTCAAATATCGTTGCCTGGGCCTCAGCCATGGCCAAACGGTGCTCCTCGAAGGAGTAGTTGAACTGGTAGAGAAGGTTACTGGAAGTCATGTCTGCTTCGACAGTCGCAGAATCGATGGCGGCTTCCAGTGACCGCTTCGCGTTCTCAGCTTGTTCTTTGGCTTGCCGCTCTGCCTCCAGCTTGGCCGCCAGGCGAGCTTGTTCCGCAGCTCGCAGCGCTTTCGCTTCTTCCTGCTTGCGTAGCAGTGCATCCCGTTCCGCTTGTCGTCGTGCCTCCTCGCGAGCGAGCTGCGCAGCGCGAGCTTGTGCGACCTTTTGCTCTCGAGCCTCAGCAGCAGCGGCGGCCACATCTGCCTCGACGCGCGCACGTCGCTCAGCTTCTTCTCGGGCCAACTGTGCGGCAAGTTTGCGAGCATTGAATTCAGCTACCGCCTTGGCTCGTGCCCGCTCAGCCTGCTGTTGTCTAGCAAGACTATCACTGACGGTGTCGTCGTCGTCGTCGCCGTCGTCGTCATCATCAGAGTCTGAGTCCGAATCACTGCTGGAGCTGCTTCCAACTTCTGACTTGTACAGTTGCGTCCAAAACAAGCGGCATGAAGCCTCGGAGGCGTTGGGGGCGAAAAGTGGATGGTTGGGGAACGTCGAATACAGATTTTCGCGTTTCGCGTACGCCGAGAACGAACGCCACACGTCCGCCCACACATATTTCGACGCATGGACAATGGCACGGAATTTTGCAACGTGGGTCTCCGCAAGTTCAGATGGCGTTGAGCGCGCGGACCCAGCTGTTGGCATGGTGTTCCGTGTTCCACGTACACAGTCGGCGTGGCGTGATGCGGAGACGCAAGGTATTGATCCAGGGGCCGCCACCAAGGCCCACTGTGACTCCGCGTCCTACCAATACGCAAGGAAACCACGATAGTGCCTCTGCCACAGGACGCGGACCCCCAAGGCAAGAAGGCAACGAAAACCACACACAGATCCGAGCCCGTTCGCTCAATATAGAGCTACAGTGCATCCGTCACCACCAACTGAGTTACGGAGAGCAATTTCACTCGCGACTGTTCCTCGCGCCTCATGCGCAATCCTCCTTCCCTCCCTCCCTCCCTCCACCGCTCTCCACGCCGTCCCCTCTTTTCATACAGTCTCGCGCAGGCAGGCAAACCAACGCATTCCACCATGCCCGTCCTTCAGCGACACCACAACTGCCCCCGCCCAGAACATCATCGCAAAAAATCGACGGAGGAAGCGAGGAAGGAATGGACGCAGGAAGGAAGGAAGGAAGGAAGGAAGGAAGGAAGGAAGGAAGGAAGGAAGGAAGGAAGGAAGGAAGCAACAACAGCGAACGACGACGAACGACGACGAACGACGACGAACGACGACGAACGACGACGAACGACGACGAACGACGACGGCAGTGCAACGAACGACAAAGACGACGACGACGAC
>ENA-OWNT01002086-OWNT01002086.1-seawater-metagenome-genome-assembly--contig:-NODE-2086-length-21839-cov-4.168689_pt1 | contig 21839 bp, 18 predicted proteins | sample MGYA00238136_ERZ651165 | MGnify/ENA primary metagenome ERZ651165 (study PRJEB26861, sample SAMN08777766) | seawater metagenome | isolation source: coastal seawater | place: USA: Florida | collected...
TGGCTGCGTGGTGTGCCCTGATGGTGGTGTTGGCGGGGCGGGAGGCCACGGCCCGGACGTCGCGTGCGGTCCCGGGGATGTTCGGTGGAGCGGTGGTGGCCATGGCCCTCGGGGGGGCCGGCACAGCGCTGTTCACCACCGTGGTGGTGCTGCGGCTCGAGCCCTGGTGGGCGCCCCGGTACCTGGTGCCGCTGGTCGGGATGGTGCTCGGCAACGCCCTCACCGGGGTGAGCCTGGGGCTCGACCGGGTCCTCACGGGGCTGGACCAGCGGGGCGACGAGGTGGAGGCGTTGCTGGCGCTGGGCGCGGGCCGGTGGGAGGCGTGCCGAGATGTCGCCGGCGACGCCGTCCGGACCGGCATGATCCCCATCCTCAACAGCATGTCCGCCGTCGGGCTGGTGACCATCCCCGGCATGATGACGGGCCAGATCCTCGGAGGCACCGAACCCCTCCAGGCGGCCCGCTACCAGCTGCTCATCCTGTTCGTCATCGCCGGAGCGGTGGCCGTGGGCACCACCGTGGCCGTGCTCTGGGCCGTGGGGCAGGTGGTCGACGGCGACCTGCGCCTACGGCGCGACCGGATTCAGCGGCGGAGCCGGTAGGCGATGGCCCCGTGGGGGCGCATCTGTCAGGGGAACAGGGTGGTGCTGTAGTAGATGTAGAGCTTGGCGGCAGAGCGTGGGTTCCACTTGGGCCAGGTGGAGTCGCCGGTGCCCTGTCCGCCCCACTGGTCGACGACGACGAGGTCGGGCCATCCGTCGCCGTCGAGGTCTCCGGTGTCGAGGAGGGCGCCGAATCGTGAGTCGAGGGGGTTCTCGGCACCGAGCACGAGGTCGGGGACGCCGGAGTGGGTGCCGCTGAAGGGCCCGCGGAAGATGTGGACGCGCTGCTCGAGCTCGTGGCCGACGATGAGGTCGAGGTGCCCGTCGCGGTCGAGGTCGGCGAGGCGAACGTTGCGGTCGTCGGAGCGTGTGGTGGGGATGGTGGCGACGGGGGCGGTGGCGAGGTCGGTGGGGGGCCAGGAGCCGACGTAGGTGGCGTCGAGGGTGCTGAGGACGACGTCGTCGACGCCGTCGCCGGTGAGGTCGCCGACGAGGAGGATGTCGCGGAGGTAGTCCCAGGGGTTGATGTACGCGACGCCGGTGGTGCTCCAGCCGTTGGCGGCAGGGGCGCGGTCGTCGAGGGTGCTGGTGCCGTGGGAGAGGTCGGTGAGGTGGTGGATGGCGGAGTCTGCGCCGCTGACCTGGTGCACGAGGAGCTCGCGCTGCCCGTCGCCATCGACGTCGCCGGCGGCGATGTGGCGGTCGCCGTCGCGGGTGATGGTGAGGTTCACGGGGATGGGGACAGGCTCCAGGCCCGAACCCTGGATGCAGTACGGGATCTCATCGACGGGGCCGAAGGCGACGCCGTCGGTGATGCAGAGCTCGTCGACGCCGTCGCCGTTGAGGTCGCCGCAGGGCCAGGTCTCGTGACGGGCGGGCGTGGTGCCTCCGTCGCAGTAGACAGAGCCGGATGTCCACCACTCCCGGTAGATCGTGGAGAGTGGCCCGTTTCGGGTCTGCAGCCCGTCGCCTGCGAACGATGCATCGTCGATGCCGTCGCCGGAGATGTCGCCGATGTACCGGCTGTCCTCGGAGATGGGGAGGTCGTCGTAGCCCTTGAAGCCGTAGCTGTTTCCGATGGGATGGTTGGTCTTCCAGCTGACCAGCCCCGTCTCGAATCCGTCAATCTCGTAGATGGTTGGGGAGAGCCACGATGTCCCAAGCAGGATGCGTTGGTCGGTCTGGCTGACCGAGACGGTGTGCAGTTGCTCTTCGTCTCGGAAGGTGCGGGTGACGTTGGCCGGCAGGAAGTCGGGGCCCACCTCGAAGCCGGTGTCGGCGGTGCCGCTGGAGCCCGTGTGGGCGGTCGTCTGCCCGGTGTGCGCGGTGTGCCCGCCGGTGCGCGCGGTCGTGCCCGTGACGGCGGTGCCGAGCCCTGTGTGGCCCGTCGTGGCAGTGGTAGCCGTGGTACTGGTCTGGCCCGTGGTCGGCGCGGTGCCTGTGGGCGAGGTGGCCGTCGTCGCGGTGTCGTGGGGCGACGGGGGCTGCGTGGGGCTTCCACCGGTGCAGGCCAGGGCGAGGATGATCACTGACATGAGAGGTTCCCCTGGTGGATGTGGTCGTCGGCCTGGGCGTGGTCGGCGGCGCTCATGTTGTGGAAGGTCATGCTCTCGTGGAGCCGGTGGTAGGGGAAGCTGAGCTCGAGCTGGGGTGACGGGGGGGCGACCATTCCTCCGCAGGTGTCTCGCGCAGCCCAGGTGGGTGGGCAGGCGTCGACGTAGAGGTCGGCCATGGCCTCGGGTGGGTACGGGTCGACCGCTCGCTCCACGAAGCTCCAGAACATCTTCGCCACGTCGTACACGGTGCTGCGGTTGCCGTCGTTGTCGCTGGCATCTTCGCGGCACACATCTATGAGCGTCCAGCCGGGGCCGAAGCCCTGATCCATCGCGTACGCGAGCCAGTTGTCTTCCCCGCCGGCGGGATTGCTGCTCGGGTCGGGGAAGCCGATGCAGTCGATCTTGTTGTGGCCTGCCACCGTGTCCATCGTGCCGTCGATGTCGAAGTCGTACTCCTTCGAGGTGTTCATGTAGTAGCAGTCGCTGTCGGTGCGGCGGTTCCATGCCCACACGCCGACGAAGTCGGCCCAGCCCTCCTTGAAGGCCTCCGAGAGGTACTCCTTGGTGAAGTTGCCTCTACTCTGGGCGCCTCCGGTGTCGCCCGGGAGGTAGGTTCCTCCGATGCCGGGCCTGTAGTTCCCTACGCAGCCGTCGATGGGGGCGTCCTTGTTGCGGGACTCGCGGATCCCCAGCCGCGTGGCGGCGATGACATGGCCGTACTCGTGGGCGAGCACCGTCTTGCGGCCGCACTGGACTTGCACGACGGGGCGGGTCTGCACCTTCTCCCACTGGCTCCAGTTCGCGGGGAGCGGGTCGGGCTCGTTGGGCTCGATGTCGCCGGTGGGCGAGACGAAGACGACGGCCTCGCCGTCGACGGCGGACTTGCCGCAGTAGCTGAAGTGGGAGCTTGTTGACGGGGGGGGGCCAGTGAACACCAGCAACGGCCCGGTCACCGGGGTCAGCAGCTCCGGAGAGGCCCCCATGCAGGTGCCATCCGTCAGCAGGCCAGGATCGTCGGCGGCGCAGCACGCGCGACTGGGCCCCTGGTCGAGGTGGAAGGTGCTGCGGTGGAAGATCCACGTGCCGACAGCGAGGGCGCGCCAGACCTGCGCGTCGGGGATGATCCGCTCCACATAGCCGGTGGTGGCGTCTACGTTCCAGGCCACGAGGGTCGGAGGAATGCTCGGCGGGGTCTCGTCGATGAGCACGAAGCCGCTGGGCGTGTCGAAGGCGCTGTCTTCGGTGGCGTGGATCTCCACGCCGTTGACGGTGGACCGGCTGCCGGCCTGGAGCTGGAAGCCCTGGGTGGTGGCGTCGACATGAACCGTGGTGTCGAGGCACCCATCGCGGCCGAGCACGAGGTCGCGGCTGGTGGCTTCGTCGGTGATGCGAATGTGCAGCCCGCGGCCCTTCTTCGGGACACTGTTGTCCGTCCAGAAGTCTCCGACCGCTTCGTCCTTCGTGAACAGGGTCTCGATCTTCAAGCAGATCTGCACGGGTGCGTCGATGTTCTGGGCGTGGGCCGTGTGGGTGGCGAGGAGGAAGAGGAAGGCGTTCATGGGGCCACCCCCGTGTCGGCCTGCGACGGCGTGGAGGGCGGCGGAGGAGGAAGTTCCTGCTCCGGACTGGGCAGCAGCCGGACGCCGTCGTCGAGGTCGGCGGCGAGGGAGGGGTCGAGGACGCCATGGGGCGCGAGGATGTCCATGTCGGCGGCGAGGGAGAGCTTGGGGGAGCCGGTCGGGCCGTCGGGCCAGGTGAGGATGGCGGCCGGTGCGGTGCTGGTGTGGGGCCCCATGGTGACGGTGAGGTGGTAGTCGGTGACGTAGTCGGCGGCGTCGACGCTGGGCCAGGTGGTGGGAAGGGGGGGATCGACGTGGCCGACGCCGAGGAAGGTCTGGGGCGTGGTGCTCAGGTCGAGGCGCTCATCGCCGATGGCGACGACCGCCGTGAGGGTGAGGTCGCCGGCGTCGAGGGGGCCGTCGATCCAGAGCCGCAGCGTGTCGTTGGCCTGGTCCCATGCCAGAGCGATGGGGCTGGCCTGGTCGAGGCTGCAGTCCTCGCCGGGCTCAGCGGCCCAGGCTGGCATGCTTAGTGCAGCCAGCCAGCCAGCCAGCCAGCGGCGGTGAGAAGCGAAGGATACGGCTCATGGCAACTCCAAGGGTTTCGCGGTTTTGCCGTCGTTGGACGACGATACCACCCCGTGCAGGTTTCGTGCCGGTGATTCCCTCGGTTGCCCCGTGCGAGGAGGGGTCAGATGCCCCAGCGGCTGTGCGATAGCGCCCTCGGGTCCCTCCGGTCACAGACCGCCACGACGAGCCCGTGGTCGTCGAACCAGACCGCGAGGCGGTCCTGGCCTTCTCCCGACGCAGACACCTGGCGTGTGACCCAATGAATGGTTTCCATGGAGGAGAGGTACCGCGTTGGGGCACCGCTACGCTGAGATTCGGGCATGGGGGAGCGCGTGCCCTGCGCGCTACGGGGTCCCCAGGGCGAGGTGTGCGTCGGCTACCCGCTCGCCCTGGCGAGGGTCGTGGGTGGTCCACACGACGGTCCGGTCGGCGAGGGTCGCCTCGATGGCCCGGGTGGCATCGGGGTCGACGGCGGCGGTCGGCTCGTCGAGGAGGAGCACATCTGGGCGGCGGGCCACGGCGATGGCGAGCCAGAGACGCTGGAGCTCGCCCCCCGAGAGCGTGCGGATGGGCCGCTCCCAAGCCTGGGATGGCAGACCCCAGGATGCCGCCAGGGCCACGGGGTCGTCGGTGACGCGGCCCTGCTGGGCGGCCAGCTGGGCGACGCGGTCCCGGAGGGCGAACCCGGTGTCCGTGCCGGCGTCGGCCAGGGGAGGACGCTGGCCCACATAGGTGACGGACGCCCGCCAGGAGCGCACGGGCACGGCCGAGGCGGGCTGGCCTCGGAGCCAGAGCTCACCGGGACCGGGCACCAAGCGGGCGAGGCGCCGGAGGAGCTGGCTCTTGCCGGCGCCGCTGGGCCCCTGCACCCACAACGAGTGGCCCGCCGGGACGCTGAGGTCGAGGCCGCGAAAGAGCCAGCGGCCGCCGAGCTCCCGGCCCAGGCCGCGGGCGCGGAGGAGCGGCTCCGCGGGCTCAGTTCTCAGGGGCGGGACCACCGGTACCTGCGTTGGTGCCCGTGTCGACCGTGGCGGTGTCGGGGCCCATCACGGTCCCGCTGCTGGCCCCCGTGTCGGTGCCGGGTGGCACGGTGCCGGTGGTGATGCCGGTGTCGGCGGTGAACCCGATGGTCGGGTCGGTGGGATCGGTAGGCCCGGTGGTCGTGGCGGTGTCGATGGGGGTGGTGGGACCGGTGGGCAAGGTGCCGCCGGTGTCGGTGGCGGTGGTGCCGGTGTCGGGCGGGGTGGTGCCAGTGTCGGGCGGGGTGGTGCCGGTGTCGGTGGGGTTGCCGCCGGTGGGATTGCCGCCGCCGGTCTGGCCATTGCCCTTGGAGCCGAGGCGCTCCACCTCGGTCTCGATGGCGGTGCTGCCGCTGCTGTTGCAGTCGATCCGAACGTCGACCCAGGCCATGTCGAGGTCGACGGCGTCGGCGGGGTGGATGCGGTCGGCGGCCGCGTCGTAGGCATCCTCGCGGGTGTCGCCGCCGGGGGCGAGCCAGCGCAGGGGCATGTGGAGCGCGTCGTCGAGCTCCTCGGGGTGCAGTCGCCAGTCGCGGACGCGCACGTTGTCGATCCGGGTCGAACCGTCGCCTTCGTGCTCCCAGCGGCAGCCGGTGCGGTCGGCGTCGAAGACGTAGTAGTGGACTCGGCCGCCGGGGAGCTCACCGACCCAGGTGCCCACCATGGACCACTCGAGGTCGGTGAGCTGGTCGTGCTCGTGGTCGTCGTCGTCGTCGTCGCGCCCGTCCGAGAAGCAGGCAGCCAACAGGGGCAGGGTCAGCAGGGAGCGGCGGAGGAAGCGAGCGGTCATGGGGACTCCCAGGCATGGCGACGCGTGCCCCTGCGCCCCGATGCACTGCATCCGCCTATCATGGTCGCGGAGGTGACATGCAATCCGAGCTTCAGGCGTTGCGCCGCTCTCTACGTCGGACCCAGCTCGCCCTCGGAGCCTGCCTGGGCCTGATGCTGCTGGCCGCGGCGGGCCCCACCAGCCTCGTGCGGGCCGAACGGTTCGAGCTGGTGAACGCCCGGGGCGAGGTGGTCGGGACGTGGACGCAGGCGGGTCTCGACCTCGGCGAGGGAGAGCTGACCACTCGGGGCGCCCCGATGAGCCTGCAGGCGCCCGTGTCGGCGCCGCCCGCCGCCGCCCCGGTCGCCGTGGGGCCGGGCGGGGTCGAGCTGCGGCTGGAGGCCTCTCTGTCCTACAGCTCGGTGGAGGTCGTGTGCCCATCGGGCTTCCGCGACCGTGCCCCCTTCGTCGGTGGCGTCGCGCGCTTCGCCGACGTGCCCGGCGCCTCCTGCAAGGCCGTGTTCAAGGGCGGGGCTCCGGCCAAGGTGGTCGTTGGGAAGGGGGACCGCCTCACCTGCTCGATGTCGGGTGAGATGCTCCGTTGTGAGTAGGGTCAGACCCCGCGCACGGGGGGGCTGAGCCCGATGAGGAGGTCGCCCACGTTGGTGCCGGTGTCGACGCGGTCGAGGAGGTCGCCGGCCGCGGCCAGCGCCCGGTGACTGTCGGCGGCGTCGAGGGCGGCCACGGGGTCGATCCCAGCGGCGCGTACCCGGCCTGCGGTACCTCCGTCGACCAGGGCCCCGGCGGCCTCGGTCGGCCCATCCCGGCCGTCGGTGCCCGCGGCGAGCACCACGGCCTCGGTGCCCTCCAGCACCAGGGCGGCGGCCAGCGCGGCGTGCTGCATCCGGCCACCCGGCGGGGCCTCGGCAGGGAGGCGGAGGGTAGGCTCCCCCGCGACCAGCAACGCCATGGGGGGCTGCCCGGGAAAGCCGAGGGTGAGGGCGTGGGCCAGGCGCTGGCCGAGCTCCGCGGCGTCCCCCGCGGCATCGTCGGAGAGCACGGTCACGGCGTAGCGGAGCGCCCACGCTTCGGCCTCGGCACCGCGGAGGGCGTCGCGGCGGGTGAGGACGAGCTCTCCGGGGGCATCGGCGCTCACGCCGGGGCCGGAGCCGACGACGGCGGGGTCGTCGCCCAGCACGTCGCTGATCACCAGGTTTCGCCAGGATGCGTGAGGGGCGAGCGCGCGGAGCCGGCCCCCCTTCAGGCGGGAGTGCGCGATGCGCCAGGCGTTGAGCTCGTGGATGTCGGCGCCGGTCGCGACGAGGGCGTTCTGTGCGGCGACGTAGGTGTCGAGAGGCTGCACGGGGGCCACGGCCATGGCGCTCGCCCCCCCGCTCCACAGGCCGAGGACCTGTGCGTCGGTTGGCAGGTCGCCCACGAACTGCCGGAGGGCCTCGCCGGCTCGGAGGCTGCGCTGCGTCGGGAGGGGGTGGTCGCCGACCCGGACGCGGATGGGGCCGAGCTCTGCCGGGGCCGGCGCGACGACGAGGCCTCCAAGGACCCGTGGGCCGAGGGCCTGCAGGGCCCCTGTGGCCATGCCCCGCACGGCCTTTCCCGCCCCCACGACCACGACGGGCCCTGCGGGGGGACGGGCGGCGAGGGCCCGCTGGACCGCGGTGGCGGCGTCCACCGAGCGCAGGGCGGCGCCGTAGATCGCCCGGGCGTCGCCTCGTCGACTCATCGCATCGGGGCCCGGTGCCGGGTGAGGCGCAGGCCCATGGGCAGGGCGGGACCGAAGCGTGGCTCGACCGGGCGCCGCCAGCCCCCGAAGGCCTCCTCGAGGACCTCACCGGCCGCGATGGTGAGGGCGTCGTTGCCCCGGGCCGCGGCGATCTGGACGCCGATGGGCAGGCCCTTGCCGTCGACGTCCACCGGGACCACGGTGACCGGGCTCTCGGTGACGTTGAACACCGTGGTGCAGCCTACGTCCCACGGGCGACGCAGGGCCATGCCGCGGTGCCGGGGCGCCGTGCGGGGGAAGGGCGGGTGGAGCAGGACCCCGTGCGGGCCGAGGGCGTCGTCGAGCTCCTGCCCGAGGGACCCGGCCAGCTCCAGCAGGGGGCCGAGGTCGGTGGGGGCCCGGTCGAGGAGGCGCTCCAGCAGCAGCAGCACCAGCACGCCTCCGGTGTGGCGTGAGCGCCCCATGGCGAAGCGGAGGAGCTGCAGCCATGGGCGGGTGCCGGCGCCGTCGCTCACCAGATCGTCGAGGGTGGAGGGACCCATGGACAGCAGGGCGACCCAGGCGTCGAAGGCCCGGCGGAGCTGGGGCAGGTCCATCTGCACCCGCTCGGCCCCCCGCTCCACCAACGCCATGCCGGCCTTGTGCACGGCCGCCCGCATCTCTGGCCGCACGGGGGAGCGGCTCTCGGGCAGCTCCACGACCCGCACCCGAGACCAGTCGACCTCCGCCGGCTCGCCCTGGAGGCGGTAGCGGATCTGGGCGTCCTGTCCGTCGTCTCCGGCGATGATGCGCAGGAGGGGCCAGAGGTCGGTGGCACGGCGAGCCATGGGCCCGAGGACCAAGGCGGCCAGCTGGTCGACCGGGGGGGTGGGGTAGTGGCCCGTGGTGGGGACGAGGCCCCCGGTGGGCTTGTGACCGGCGATGCCGCAGAAGGCGGCGGGCATGCGGATGGAGCCGCCGGTGTCGGAGCCGATGCCGAAGGGCGCGCCCCCTGCGGCGAGGATGGCTCCCTCGCCGCCGCTGGACCCACCGGGGGTTCGATGGAGGTCCCACGGGTTGGAGGTGCGGCCGTAGACGCGGTTGCTGGTCTCGTGCCACAGGCCGCCCTCGGGGGCGTTGGTGGAGCCGAGCACGATGGCGCCTGCCTCCTTGAGCCGGCGCACCACGGTGGCGTCCTCGGTGGCCCGCACGTGGCGCCGGGCGACGATGCCCGCCGTGTGCGGCTGCCCGGCCACGGCCACGAACTCCTTCACGGTGCAGGGCACCCCGAGGAGGGGGGGCAGATCGGCGGGGGAGGTGCGCATCAGCAGGGCCTCGGCGGCGCGGGCCTCCTCCCGTGCGGCCGCGAAGCGGTCGGCGACCACGGCATTCAGTGGGCGGTTGACGGCCTGGATGCGGGCGATGTGCGCGTCGACCACCTGCACCGGGGAGAGCTCCCGCGTGCGCACGGCGGCGGCGAGCTCCATGGCGGACATCGAGAGCAGCTCGTACAGCGTGGCCTCCTGGGATGCGCGACGGGCCGAGGAGGGGCCCGGCCGGCTAGCATACTCCCGATGGAAGAACGCACCCACGCCCACGCGGCCGGACTCCTCGCCAACATCGGGTTGGCGGTGGCCAAGCTGATCGTCGGGGTGGCCGTGGGCTCGCAGGTCTTGGTGGCCGACGGCATGAACAGCACCGGCGATGTGCTGGCGACGGGCATCGGCTGGCTCGGGTTCACCCTGGGGCGGCGTCCCGCGGACGACGGGCATCCGTACGGGCATGGCGCCTTCGAGGCCGCCGCGGGGCTGGTGATCGGCGCGGTGCTCCTCCTCACCGGCGTGCTGGTGTCGGTGGAGGGGCTGCTGGCGCTGACAGCGGGGGCCCACCAGGCCCCCGGGAGCGCGGCCGTCGGGGTCGCGGTGGTGACCGCCATCGTCAAGGAGGCTCTGTACCGCTACACCATCCACGAGGCCGAGCGGCTTCACAGCCCCGCGCTGCGGGCCTCGGCCCGTGACCATCGAGCCGACGTGGGGCTGGCGCTGACCGTCGGCGCCGCGGTGCTGGGGGCTCGGTGGGGAGCGCCCTGGATCGACCCCCTGGCCGCGGTCCTGGTGGGTCTGTGGATCGTCTGGATGTCATGGGAGCCCCTCCGCACCAACCTCGGGGTGCTCCTCGACGAGTCCCCCCCGGGCGTGGCCGACGAGGTGGCCACGGTGGCGGCCTCGGTGGAGGGGGTCATCGAGGTGGTCCGCGTGCGGGTCCACACCCTGGGGCCGACCCACAGCGCCGACGTGGAGATCGCCGTCGACGGAGGCTGGACGGTGACCGCCGCCCACGATGTGGCGCATGCCGTGGAAGATGCGGTGGTGGAGGCGCTGGGGGCGGTCACCGAGGTCCGCGTGCACGTGCAGCCGGCGGGGTGACCACCTGACGCTCCCATGTCACGGGCGGTCGCGGCCCGGACAGATTGTCGAGGGAGAGGCTCGGAGACGCGCGAACAGGCCCTCGTTGGGCTGGCACGGGCTTCGCAGTAGGCTGGGCAACCACTGGAGGTTCCATGATCGTCGCCCTCGCTTCTCTCGCTCTCCTGCCGGCCCATGCTGGCGATCTCACGGTCACGGTCACCGCCGATGGCCTCACCAGCGAGATCAAGCTGGAGCACGTCGCGCCCTGTGAGATGCAGCGCTTCGAGCGAGAGGGGGCCGGGGAGAAGGTGAAGTTGGGGGCGGTGGTCGAGCCCCTGGCCGATGACAAGCTCCTCGTCACCATCGACTTCGAGCGAAACGTGCGCGGGGAGGGGCCCTGGCGCGGGGTGAAGCTCGGTCCCGCCGTGCGCGTCGACGATGGTGAGACGTCGACCCTGGCGTTCACGGTGGACGACTCCGAGGCCAGGATGAAGCTCGCGGCCAAGGGCTTCGAGGGGGTCATGTGCGGGAGTCGCGCCTCCACGGTGCGCCGGACGCGGCGCTCCTCGACTACCGAGGAATGACGTCGATGCGTGGCTCGGCGGCCACCGCTTCGTCGGGATGGGCCAGCAGCCCTCGCGTCCACAGCTGCCAGGCCAGGTCCGGGCTCACCACGCCGTCGACTTCTTCGGCGGTGGCTCGCAGGGCATCCCGCCAGTGGGTCGCTCCGTCGAGCTTGCTCAGGAAGGTGAACACCCAGGGAGGCGCGAAGGTGGGGTCGTAGATCGACCACGACTCCAGCTCGACGCGGTCGTCGCGCACCTTCCACGCCGCCACGTAGGGAATGGGGGTCGCCGGCATGGGCTGGTCTCGGCGGTGGGCTCCCTCGCGGAGGCGCTCCAGCAGGCGCTCGGTGCGCGGGGTGCGGAAGCGGGAGGGGTCGAGGGCCGCCGCTCGGTGGGCGCAGGCGATGTAGTAGCGCTCCCAGTCGCCGTCGTGCTCGGCGGGGTCGTGCTCGACGGCCTCGGCCACCATGCGCTCGGTGCTGCGGAGCAGGTCTCGGCCGGCCATCCACGCGTCGTAGCCCGGGCCGCCGCGGACGATGCGGCAGTGCCAGGTGCGGCACACCGACTCGCGGAACGGGTGGATGCCGCAGCCCAGGTCGCCCTCCACCCAGTAGGGGCAGGTGAGGGGCTCGTGCTGCCCGAACTTCTTTGCGATGTCGCCCGACCACTCCTGCTTCCAGCGGATGGGTGGCTCGATGCCGCGGGGGAGCAGGCCGTCGGGCTGGGTCAGGCGGCGTCGGATGGCGCTGGCGCCGGGTCCTCCCGCCTGCAGGGCCTGCCCCACCAGGAAGTTCACGAGCTTGGGGTGGAAGGTGCAGCAGCGCGCGGCCGCGGTGAACACCGGCCGATCCGGGGAGGTGGGCACCGACATGGCGCACCGCTCGCAGGTGGCCAGGGGCTCGTGGGCGGGCAGGAGGCCGGGTACCTCGGGGAGGATGGCGTCGAGGGGGGACGGGAGCTGCATGGCCCGAGGCTACAGCACGGGGCGACCGACAGGTCGTGGTGGGTGGCGACACCGCGTGACGAAGGCCTGGGGGTGTGGGCCGTCGACGGTGGGCATGGGTGACCCCTGCACGGACGGACCGTGCCCGGGGTCGTGCCACGCAGGAGGAACCATGACCCGCACGCTCACCACCGCCGTCGCCCTGACCGCACTCGTCCTGGCCGTGGGGTGCAAGAAGAAGGCCCCGGAGGCCCCCGTCCCCGAGCCCGAGCCCACCGAGGTGGAGGCGCCCGCGCCGTCCATCGACAAGCCGGTTCGCTTCGGCCCCACCGTCGCCGCCGTCCACTTCGAGACCGGGGGCTCCGCCGTGCCCTCGGATCAGATGGACGCGGTACGGGAGGCGGCCGAGGTCCTGAAGGGCAGCGACTGGACCTGTGCGGTGGTCGGCCTGGCCGATGCCACCGGCGACGCGGCGATCAACAAGGAGCTGTCGCAGCAGCGGGCCGAGGCCGTGGCTGCCAAGCTGCTGGAGCTCAGCGGCGTGCCGGCCACCCGGGTGAAGGCCAAGGGCATCGGCGAGCGACTGGCCACCGGGGCGAGCCAGTCGGAGCGAAAGGTCGAGTTCGTGTTCTACCGAGACACGGGCCGGCCCCTGAAGCAGGTGGTGATCCGCTCCGGTGTGCTGGAGGAGGACTTCCGCGCCAAGAAGGCCAGCGAGTAGTCAGCCCTCGCTGAGCGCGGACAGCTTTCGGTACAGGGTGCGCTCGCTCACACCGAGCTGCTCGGCCAGGGCCCGGCGCTCGAGGTCGGGACGGTCGGCGCACCACTGCAGGTAGGTGGCCTCGACCTCCGCCAGCGGGAGGACGGCGTCGCCCCAGGGCCAGGGCCCAGGGCCGGTCATCGATGGCGCGGCCGCCGCTCGGCCCGCGGTGCCCGCGGTGGGGGGCTGCCAGCCGTGGGGGACCCGCAGGTGGCGTGACTCGATGCGCTCCCCGTCGGCCAGGAGCACGGCGCGCTGGAGCAGGTTGCGGAGCTCCCGCACGTTGCCGGGCCAGTGGTGGTGGTGCAGGTCGCCGAGGGCCTCCACGGCCAGCTTCTTGTCGGTGCCGAGCTCCTCGAGGATGGAGCGCACGAGGATCGGGAGGTCCTCCTTGCGGTCGCGCAGCGGGGGAAGCTCGATGGGGAAGGCCGCGATGCGGAAGTAGAGGTCTTGGCGAAAGCTGCCCAGGCGGACCATCTCGTTCAGGTCGCGCCAGGTGGCACAGACGAGGCGGAAGTCGGCGGCGATGGGCTGGGTTCCGCCGACCCGCCGGAAGCTGCGCGACTCCAGCAAGCGCAGGAGCTTCACCTGCTGGGCGAGGGGGACGTCGCCGATCTCGTCGAGGAAGAGGGTGCCGCCGCCGGCGGCCTCGACCAACCCGGCGCGGCGCGCGGTGGCGCCCGTGAACGCACCCCGCTCGTGGCCGAAGAGCTCGGCCTCGATGAGGGACTCGGACAGCCCGCTGCAAGCGACGGCCACGAAGGGGCCGGTGGCCCGGGGGGAGGCCTCGTGGATGGCTCGGGCCATGCGCTCCTTGCCCGTGCCGGACTCTCCCAGGAGCAGCACGGGAACCTCCGCCGGCGCCGAGCGCAGCGCGAGCTCCAGGGCTTCGTTGAAGCGCCGCGAGCGCCCCACCTGGTGCCCGGCGCGGGGGTCCGCGCTGGCGCTGTCGACCGGCTGGAGGATCTCCATGTAGGCCACCACGCTCCCTTCGGCGTCGAGCACGGGCTCCAGGAGCACATCCACATGCTCCAGGCCCCGCGGTGTGTGGTGTACGTGCAGGGAGCGTGCCGGCTGGCGGGTGTCACGGGCGGCAGCCAGGGGGCAGGTCTCGCCGTGCTGGTCGCACGGACGGTCGTAATGGTGGGACACCTCGTGGCACTTGCGGCCCACCACGCCGCCGCCGAAGGACTTCACGTACGCCAGGTTGGCCGCGAGGACTTCGTAGGTAGGGGAGAGCAGGATGGCGGGGAGGGGGCGCGCCTCCAGGCTCTGCACGAGATCGGCGATGAGGTGCTGCATTCCCGAGAATCTGCCATGGATGACAGTTGACTGCCAGGGGTGACACGCCAACGGTGGCAGTCGCGGCCCGGGTCGGGGGTCACGATCCCCTCACAGCGCGGAAGTCGGGGATGGCACGGGGCTTGCTTGGTGACGCACACCAGCGGAGGCCGCATGTCCCAGGTAGCAGCGCAACCCGATCGCCTCGACGAGGTGATGAGCCGGCTCGACCGGATCGAGTCCCGGCTCGATCGACTGGTCGGCGTGCTCGATCAGGCCTTGCCGGTGGTCGCGATGACCGCCGATGCGGCCGACGAGGTGCTGGGGGAGGCCGCTGCTCGGGGGGTGGACGTCGACGAGCGGGGGCAGGCTGCCCTGCGTCTGGTGGAGACGGTCACCGAGCCCGACACCCTCGACCGCCTGGCCGCCCTGGTGCAGCAGCTCGACAAGCTCGAGCCCGTCATCACCCTCGCGGCAGGCTTCGACGACACCGTCGCCATGGCTGGGGATGTGTTCGACGCATGGGCCCACCAGCAGATGGACGACGGGGTCGATCTCGATGCCCGCATGACCACGGCGATGGACCTGGCCATGCGCATGACGGAGCCCCGCACGGCTGCGTCCCTGGGGCGGCTGATCGACGCGCTACCGGCGCTGGAGCCGCTGGTGCACGTGGCCACCACCTTCGAAGACTCCGTGGCCATGGCCGGGGATGTGTTCGATGCCTGGGCCAACGACGCCGTCGCCGGGGGCATCGACCTGGATGCCCGCGCCCGCACCGCCCTGGAGCTGCTCGAGGTCGCCACCCGGCCGGAGCAGGCGGCCGCTGCCCAACAGGCCTTGGAGCTGCTTCCCAACCTCCAGACCACGATGACCCTGGCCGCTGGCTTCGACGACACCATCGCCATGGCGGCCGACATGTTCGACGCCTGGGCCAACGACCAGGTCGAGCGGGGCTTCGACATGGACGGTCGGGCCCGCACGGCCCTGGAGCTGCTGGAGGTCGCCACCCGCGCCGAGCAGGCCGCCGCCGTGAAGACGGCCATGGAGCTGCTGCCCAAGCTCGAGTCCACCATGGTGCTCGCGTCCACCTTCGACGACACCATCGCCATGGCGGCCGACACCTTCGATGCCTGGGCCGCCGACCAGGCCGCCCGGGGCATCGACATCGGCGACCGGGTCTCCAAGGGGCTGCAGTTCATGGAGACCGTCACGGCCCCCGGGAACATCGAGGTCGCGGAGCGGATGGTCTCCCAGCTGCCGCGCTTGGAGCCGCTGGTGCACCTGGCCACCACCTTCGAGCCCACCACCGCCATGGTCTTCGACATGTTCGACGAGCACGTGCGTGGCTGGATCGACCGTGGCATCGACGCCGAGGAGCGCTTCCTCCAGCTCTCCGGCCTCGTGGAGCGGCTCACCGACCCGCTCTTCCATCACCACCTGGTGACCCTGATCGACGCCGCCCCCAACCTGATGGCTGCCACCCGCACGGGCGAGCTGTTCGGCATGGCCGTGGACCGCGTCCAGACCCAGCCTCCCGCACCCATGGGGGCCTTCGCCCTGCTCAGGGCCCTCGGCGACCCCAAGGTGCAGCAGGCGGCGGGCTTCGCGGTGGCGGTGGCCAAGGAAGTCGGCACCGACCTCTCCCTCGGTGTCCACCTGCCCGCCAAGACCTGACCGCGCTCGCTTCCGTACTCGACCGAATCCCCACGCCTTCGAACCCGAACCTCCTGGAGCTCCCCATGGCCACTCATCACCACTCTGTCGTCGTCGTCGGCGGCGGCGCTGCCGGTCTCTCCGTCGCCGCCATCCTCTGCAACCGCGACGAGAACATCGATGTCGCCATCATCGAGCCCTCCGCCAAGCACTGGTACCAGCCGCTCTTCACGCTGGTCGGTGGGGGCGTCTTCCCGCTCGACGAGGCCCTGCGTGACGAGGCGGACTTCATCCCCGACGGCGCCACCTGGATCCAGGACAAGGTGACCACCTTCGACCCCGAGAACAACTCGGTCTCCCTCGCCAACGGCGACATCGTCACCTACGACCAGCTCGTGGTCGCGGCGGGCATCCAGCTCGACTTCGACAAGGTCGAGGGCCTCTCGGAGGCCATCGGGTCGGGCGGCGTGTGCTCCAACTACGGCCACGACAAGGCCGAGTACACCTGGGAGTGCATCAAGGGCTTCACCGGCGGCACCGCGATCTTCACCTTCCCGGCCACGCCCATCAAGTGTGCGGGGGCGCCCCAGAAGATCATGTGGCTGGCCGAGCACCACTTCCAGAAGTCGGGCATCCGCGACAAGGCCCACATCATCTACGGCAGCGCCACCGCCGGCATCTTCGGCATCCCTCGCTACGCCAAGACCCTCGGCAAGCTCGTGGAGCAGCGGAACATCGACACCCGCTTCCAGCACGACCTCGTGGCCATCCGCGCGGCCAGCAGGGAGGCCGTGTTCCGCGACATGCAGACCGGCGAGGAGGCGGTGATCAACTACGACATGATCCACGTGACGCCGCCCCAGTCCTCCCCCGACTTCATCAAGAAGAGCCCCCTGGCCAACGCCGACGGCTGGGTCGACGTGCACAAGCACACCACGCAGCACAACACCTACCCGAACGTGTTCAGCTGCGGCGATGCCTCGAGCCTGCCCAACTCCAAGACCGCCGCCGCGGTGCGGAAGCAGGCGCCGGTGCTCGCTGAGAACCTGCTGGCCTTCCGGGCCGGCAACAAGCTCACCGCCGAGTACAACGGCTACGCCAGCTGCCCCCTGGTCACCGGCTACGGCCGCCTGATCCTGGCCGAGTTCGGCTACGACGGGAAGATCATGGAGACCCTGCCCTTCGACCAGTCGAAGGAGCGGTACAGCCTGTGGGCGACGAAGGCGTACGCGCTGCCCCGCATGTACTGGCACGGAATGCTTCGCGGTCGCTGGTAGCCCAGCGCCGAGTCGGTGGAGGGCTTCCTCTGCCGGCTGGAAGCAGCCCGCCGTCCCTCGCCCTGGGCGGCGGGCTTTCCTGTGTCCGCTCCTCGGGGGGCTGTACTGGCGCGGCGTACGAAACCTCCGCCCACGTTCTTGTGCGGAGGCCGTCCGCGGGCGACGACATGCACTCCCTCGACGTGGAGTGAAGCATGATCTGGGCGCTCGTCTCGGCTGCCATCGCGGGCGGCATCACGGTGAAGGAGACCGCAGGCCAGGAGCTGGCCAAGGTGCGGGGCCCCACCACGGTCACCTTCGAGCCGTGGACCGGCGGGTCCGAAGGCACCACCATCTACGAGGTGCTGGAGGAGTCCCAGGGGCTGGCCTCGGGCTTCGGTGGGGGCTGGGCGGCGGCCTCGTCGACCAGCTACCGCGAGGTGTGCCTCGCCCCGTGCACCCTGGAGCTCGACCCGGGTTCGTACCGGTTCCGGGTGGGCATCAGCGAGGCCATCTCGAAGAAGTTCAGCGTGGTGGCGGACGGCACGGCGCAGACCTGGGCCGTGCGCAAGGCCCGACCGGTGCCCTGGGCCACGGGCCTGCTGGCGACCTCGTTCGGGGCAGCAGCCCTCGCGGGGGGCGGCCTGCTGCTGGCGGTGGACAGCGACGGCGGCGCCCGCGGGACCTACACCGCCCTGGCGGGCGGGGGCGCGGCGGTGATGGCGGTGGGCATCGGTGGGGTCGTGGCGGGCATGCCCCGAGGGAAGCGGAGGCGTTGACCGGGGTGTGAGCCGGGCCTGGCTGGCTCGCACGAACTGCCAGCCTGGGGCCCGCCCGCCGCCTCACACTTCTTTACCGGGGCGAAGCCTTTCGGACATGGCCTGGGGAGTATTCCCAACAGGTCGAGACCAGCCGCTGTGGTGAGGTGACTGTGTGGAAGGCGAGCGTGATCGTGTGGCTCCTCGTGGCCGACGCGGCCCTGGCAGCATCGGTGCAGGGCCACGTGGCGAGCGAGGGCGCTCCTGTGGCGGATGCCGAGGTCTACGGCGAGGTGGGGGGCACGCGTCGTGCGGCCACGACCGACGCCGACGGGCACTTTGTCCTGGACCTACCCGAAGGGGTGGGCACGCTCGAAGTCATGTCGTTCGAGCACGAGCCGTACACCGCGGAGCTGACCGTGGTGGCCGGGATGGAGCCGGTCGAGGTGGCTCTGCTGCCCGGGGACTTCAACGAAGTCGTGGTGCTCTACTTCGATGATCCCGACCCGGTCGTCACCAAGCGGTCGGTGACCAATGCGGAGGTCCAGCGGGTGCCGGGGGCGTTCGGGGACCCGGTCCGGGTGGTGACCTCCCTCCCGGGGGCTGCCCGCCCACCCTTCGGCAGCAGCCAGCTCATCATCCGTGGCGGCAACGAAGACGACACCAGTGTCTTCCTGGATGGGGTGGAGATCCCCATCGTCTACCACCTCGGCGGGTATCGCAGTGTGGTGCACCCGAGCATGGTGGCAGAGGTGGACTTCCTCCCGGGGGTATTCCCCGCGCGCTACGGGGACACGACCTCGGGCGTCGTCGACATCCAGACCCGGGCCGACTGGTCGGACCAGTGGGAGACGAAGGTGCAGGCCGACCTGCTCGACGCCTCCGCGTCGGCGCGCGGGACGCTCTTCTCGGAAGGCGTGGGGGTCGCGGCCGCGGTGCGCCGGTCCTACATCGATGCCGTGCTGGCGCCGCTGTCCGACGACTTCATCCTCCCGTGGTGGTCCGACTACCAGGTGCAGATGCAGACCCTGAAGACCGGCCGGCACACCTTCCGCCTCGTGGCGCTGGGCTTGACCGACCGGCTCGGCTCGGAAGACTCCGACTTCGGCATCACCACCTCCACGGTGTCCCACCGTGTCGTCGGAACGTGGCTCGTGGAGCCGACCGACAACTTCGAGCTCTTCGTGCAGCCTTCCGTGGGCTGGGACGACGAGCGCGTGGGGCTCGGCAGTACCATCGAGGTGCAGGAGAAGGGCACCCGGCTCGGCGTGCGCGCAGAGGGGAAGTGGACCCCCAACAATGCGTGGGTGGTGACGGCCGGCGCCCAGGTCCAGGCGTCGAACCTCACCATCGATGCCCAGCTCCCCTTCGACCCGTCCGACAGCGACGCCGGGAGCGGCTTCTCCACCAGCGACGCCCGCTGGATGACCCAGCCGGACCCCTACGCTGAGGTGCAGCTTCGGCCCTTCTTCGAGCGGGACCGGCTGCTCCTGTCCGCTGGTGTTCGCGCCGAGACCATGCTCCGCCAGGGGCTCGAGGCCGAGACGGGCCTCTCTCCCCGGGGGAGCGCTCGACTGAAGCTGTGGGAGGGGGCGGTCCTCAAGGGGGGGCTGGCCCGGAGTCACCAGAGTCCCGACGCAACCGCCCTCGCGTTCTCGCCGGACACGCAGCTTCGGCTCGAGCGGTCCACCATCGTCGAGGGCGGCGTGGAGCAGACGGTCGAGGATGTCCTGACCGTCGATGTGGTCGGCTACGCCAAGTGGATGGATCGCATTGCGACGCAGCAGTTTCGTCGGCCCTCGTTCACCAACGACGGCATCGGGCGTTCCTATGGGCTGGAGGTGCTCGTTCGGAAGGAGCCCGTGGGGCCCTTGTTCGGGTGGGTGAGCTACTCCCTCGGCCGCTCGGAGCGGATCGACGACCCCGAGACCAGCGATGAGTGGGTGCTGTACGGCTTCGATCAGACGCACAATCTGATCGCCGTCGGCGGCTACGAGCTCGGCAAGGGCTGGGATTTCTCCAGTCGATTCCAGTACACCACCGGCAACCCCTTCACGCCCTACGAGGGCGCCGTGTACGACCTGTCCGATGGCAGCTACATCGGCATTCCCAGCGGGGACGAGAACAGCGACCGCATCCCCGACTACCTGGCTCTCGATGTGCGGGTTTCCAAGACGTGGAGATGGCGCAATGGGTCGCTGAAGGCCTACGTCGACGTGCTCAATCTGGTCCAGGGTCAGAACCCGGAGCTGGTGCTCGACGCGTACGACTACACGGAGCGGGCCTATGTGACCGGCCTGCCGCTCCTTCCGTCCCCGGGCGTCGAAGCCCAATGGAGGTTCTGATGATTCGTCTCGTCGCCCTGGTCGGTGCCACGCTCCTCGTCGGCGTCGGCACCGGCTGTGACCTCGAACTCCCCTCGGAGCACGTGCTGGACCGGACCCGACTGCTCGCGGCCCGCAGCGATCCGGCCCAACCCGCGGTGGGCGACGTGGTCTCGATCAGCTCCTACGCATGGAGTCCCTCGGGCCCCCCGATGGTGGTCTGGTGTCTACCCACGGGGTGCGACCCCACCGACCCCGGGGTCGCGGAGGCCGCCGCCCTGTCGGATCCGTTGTCCGAGGAGGCGGGCGAGCTGCGGGGCCACCTGGCCGACGTCGGCATCATCGGGGTGGAGCCGGGGCTGCCCGTGATGGCTCCGGCCTACGATGTGGGTGACGGAAGCATGGTGCTGTTGGCCTTTGCCGTTCCGCCCGAGGGGAACGACATCGAGGAGGCCACGCTCACCCTGCCGCTCCGGGTCGACGACGCCGCCCCCAACCTGCACCCCCGCATCGCTTCGGTGCGGATGGACGACGACCCGGTCGACGACATCGTGCTGGCTCCGGAGGCCGAGGCCCTACTGACGGTGGACCTCGACCCGCTGGCCGAGGAGGAGCTGGACGACGATGCCGACGTACAGTGGTTCACGACCGTCGAGGAGAGTCAGGGAGGGGGGCCCGGCGGCCGCCCGGGTGGCTTCCTCGGCGACGACAGCCTCACCCTCAGTTCCGAGTCGAAGCATCAGGGGGTGGTGGTGGTCGTGGTTCGTGATGGGCGAGGGGGCGTGGACTGGAGGGAGCTGCCCGTGGTCGTCCGATGAGCGAAGCACCGAGGAAAGGCGCGCGCCGCAGGTTCGCTCAGTCCCCGATCCGCGCGAGGACGGCCTGGGCCCGCCGGGTCTCCACGGCCTCGGTGCCGACCTTGGCCACCAGGTGTTCGATGGCCCGTCGCAGCACATGCTCTGCGGCGGCTCGCTCGCCTCGGGCGGCCAGGGCCTCCGCGCGGGCGACCTGGGCTCGCTGGGTGGTCACCGCCTCGGCCCCCCGCTCCGCGGTGTAGCGGGCGACGGCCGCGTCTCCGTGGGCGACGGCCTGATCGACCTGGCCCTCGAGCAGGGACACCCGACCTCGCAGGTGATGCCAGTAGGCGGCGTCGGCCCGGCGCCCCTCGTGGGACCGAACATAGGAGGCCTCGGCCTCGTCGAGGTGGTCTCGGGCCGGGAGGGCCTGACGGGCATCGGCGTGGGCCTGCGCGACCGCGAGCCGGGCGTTGATGCTGCGGCGGTGGTCGGGTCCGAGGAGGTCGACCCGCATGGCCAGGGCCTGCTGGAGGGTCTCGAGGCCACGGGGATCCCCCGCCAGGGCCTGGGTGGTGCCGACGTTCAGGAGCCCGGTGGCGACCTGGGGATGTGGGTCGCCCCACACGCGTCGGTCCTCCGCCAAGGCCTGCTGGTAGAGGGCCTCGGCCTCTGCGAAGCGTCCGACGGACCGCAAGGCGTGGCCCAGCTGATTCCAGGTGGCGGTGGGGGCTTCGGCCTCGGGGCGCTCGGCCGCGACCCGCAGGGCCTGGCGGAAGGCCTCCTCGGCGGGCCCGTAGCGGTCGGCGGCGCGGTGGATGCGCCCCTCGGTGTGGTACAGCCCCTGCCAGGTCTCGTGCACCCCGCTGGGGAACAGGTGCTGGGCATCCGTGCGCGCGTCGCGCAGCAGGGCGGTCGCTCGGTCGTCGTCGATGCCGCGGTGCCGGTCGGCCAGGTAGAGCGCCGCGGCGACGCCGTCCTCGGTGGCGCCGGCCGTGGGCCGCAAGGCCACCGCTCGCTCGAGCATGGCCTCGGAGGCGTCGTCGCGGGACAGCCCGCGGTAGGCGAGGGCGAGGGCTACCCGCACGGCCACCTCCACGGCGGGCTGGTCGCTGAGGTCCCCCTCCTCGAGCTGCTCCACCGCGGCGTCCATGGCCTCCACCACGGTGATCTCCCGCCCGGGGGAGTGGTCGGGGTGGGCGGCCACGAACACGTCCCCGAGGAAGGCGGTGACGGCTTCGGCACGCCGTCGCTCGACTTCGACCGCGGCGAGCGCTCGCTCCGCGGCCGCGCGCTGG
>ENA-OWNT01002088-OWNT01002088.1-seawater-metagenome-genome-assembly--contig:-NODE-2088-length-21832-cov-8.432222_pt1 | contig 21832 bp, 16 predicted proteins | sample MGYA00238136_ERZ651165 | MGnify/ENA primary metagenome ERZ651165 (study PRJEB26861, sample SAMN08777766) | seawater metagenome | isolation source: coastal seawater | place: USA: Florida | collected...
GAGACATCATCAAGCAGCTTCTCCTGAACGCGTTTTAGCTGTGATGAGGGCGCCTGTTTGCTGTTGGTTAACACCTCACTGAATGCACTCTCAATGAAGTCATACAGACGTGACTCAACCTGAAGCTGACTCGCCTCCTGTTGCAGCGCGTTAAACAGAGCTAAGTAGTGTTGCTTGATGTGTGGGTCACGCTCTAGTGGATTGCGAAAAGGGGCGTAATCATCGCTATAACCGCTATGATGCTGACTAAGGATCTCTTGCTGAATCTGCCCCATCTGTTTGGTGTCGACAAACAACATACTATAGGACCAGGTGCCCGCTTCCGGGTTGCACGAGTGCACATCGGCCGGATTGATGGTCACGATGTCACCTTTGCCGATATGGTGGGTAGCCTGATGATTACGATAGTCGGCGCGCCCTTGCTGGATGATGCCGAATGAAAACTCATCATGAGAATGCGCTTCATAACAGGCGGTACTTTGATTGGCGATACGCAGCTCAACCCACGGCAACACCGTACTCTGTTTGAAGTTTGCACTTTTATCTATCTTCATGCGCAGCTCCTTTGCGCCCCTAATACCAAATCATGCTAACAGATGCGCCAAGAATAATCGCCATAGTGCGATTAAAAACTCGTTGCCTGTTCGGCTGCGATAAGTAGTGAGCAAAAGCTCTGCCCGTTATCGCCCATAACCCGACACCAAGCAAACAGCAGACTAAAGAGACGCTAGTAAATGTCCACAGCCACTGCTGCTGATTCACCTGCCCGACAACATACAAACTGACGCCGGACATGGCGACCAGCCAGGCTTTAGGGTTGAGTAGTTGAGTCAGGGCTCCAATCCACCAGCCAGACCCATTCGCCTCGGCCGAACTCAACTCGCTCACTGGCGCAGTAAATATCTGATAAGCGAGATACAACAAGAATAGACTACCAGCCCAACGCAGTGTGCCTTCCAACACTGGCATCACCTCGACCAGTTGATGCATTACGCTACCAGATAAAAACACCACCAGCGCATAGGCCAGCGATGCGCCAAGTACCAGCTTGAAGGCTTCCCTGCTGCCTCGCTGAACTGCAGTAGTTGTCGCTAATAGATTGACTGGTCCTGGTGTGGCTGCACCTACAAAGGCAAATGCGAGCATTGCTATCAATACATTATTCATGGTGTTCTCCTCAATTACCCATTCAAGGTAACCAATCACACCAGAGAGTTATTGAACGATATTGCACGCCTTAAACCAAAAGACCGACTTGGGTGGGCACACGACAAAACCAGCGTGGAAGAGGTTTGGGCACTCATCAGTTTAGAAAAGCATTCAGCAGTCTCTTAACGGGACAGGCACCATAAGAATCGAAAGGTAATTATAGTACCCGCCCCTTAATATATTGAATTTTATACAAATTAGACAACTAAAGCCGCCGTTCCGAAAAACAACAATGGGGAGCAATCACGCTCCCCATTCTTTTTTTGTCTCGATGCACTGGTTTGAAGATATATGTTATCCGTTAAAAAGCGACTTAACTCTTAAAGCAAGGTAACCCCTGCGACAAGCGCCACTCTTTGACGATTCTAACAATATTTTCTGGTGTTCCATCTTCAGAATTCTCTGGGTAATAAATCAGATCAGAGCCATCTGGATGCTCTGTCGTAGCGATAAAGTTTTCTAATAATTCATCTTGATATTCATCAGAACCTTCTGCGCTGATAATAATGTTCAGTAACTCCAAAAACTCTAACTCGGTATAATCTTCTAACCTATCATGTAATCTCATCGCTAGCCCTTATGAATGTTTATATGATTTTTAGGTGTATTAACTCTGATGTTATCAACATTGTAGACATCCCCACCATGTTGAATTTCGTTGACGTGATGCAATTCAAATGAACGACGTCCACCAACTGTATCTTTGAATCTTGCTCGAGGAGCCTTCCCATCTTTCATCCGTTTTATATTCGAAGGAATAAATTGTTGAGCTAATATTGGGTCTTCAGATACCTCTATCCAAAAAGCCGCCCTAAACGCATCAAAACTACTGAACTCCTTTTCTCTCAACTTGCCAGCAATTTGCGAAGGAACTGGAGAGCCTAACCCTTCACTGGCTCTCTCTAGCCAGATTCCTGTAATATCTTCACCATTTCCCGTCACCACCCCAGATTCATCACGGGCAGTTTTCTGGAATACTAGGTAGAGAGGAGGGAGCCCAGCATCTGCAGGAAAGGTCACAACATACTCAGCGAGTTCTTCCTCAGGATAGAGAACCGTGCCGATCTCTTGCTCATGCTCTTCAATCGGGCGTACCCAGATATTCTCAACATCGAGCTGGTCATTTTCAGGCAATACCGTATCGGGTGTCAGCACATCCGCTGAACCATCCGGCGTCCACGTTATACTAATGCCGTTATCTAGCTGCGCTACAAAGTGTTGTCCTTGTTGTACTGCCATACGCTTCGCAACTCGGTCACCGTAGGCACTGCCTTCCCCCGTTTTAATACCCACCACTTGTTGCTTGCCATTTTCATCCGTGTACATATTAAAGCGTACCCGTATCGTAGCAGTGTCATCGGTAGCAAAGTCTTGATTACCATCCAAGGTTCCATCACCAAGCTGAGAAGGCCATAAGACCGCAGCTAGAAAGCCGCCCATTCGAGCAAAGCCCGTGAGCGCTTCTCCTGATATTGACCAAGTACCCATTGTGTTAGTCGTGTTGGTACTTAGGATACCTAAGTTAGTCGCTGCTGTATGTGCTGGAATCGTTAACAGTGCCGCATTGCCATAATCGGTTGCTTTAGACGCTGTGGCAATGGTAGTTAAGTTGATGACAGGTAAATCTTTTTCAAACAAGCGCTCACTGTTTATCGCCTTAAACTGTGTGCCTGAAATAAAGCAATCCGAGTAATCATAATGAGTATTCGCTAAGCTGCCATAGGTGCAAGGTGAGAGCGGAGGTAACGCTGTTGCTTTTTCAGGAGTGCTTTTTGGGGGCTCGGCAGCCTTAACGATAAGCGAATCACCAACCTCCAACAACATTGGGTCAGCATTGTACTCTGGGTTCAAATCAAGGAGTTGTTTGGCTGACAACCCATATTGCTCTGCTATCGCTCCCCATGACTCACGTTGATGGGAACTTGAGTCTGTAGAAACGGTATGCGTTTCTGGTTTATTCTCTACTTTAGCCTTTTCGACAGGTTGAGTCGGTTGCCTTTCAACGACAGGTTGCTTGGGTGCGGCAAGCAATTCTTTGATATCAAGCTTGATACCATGCTCAGTTAACCAATCATCATTGAGGTTATCGAGTTCTTCTCGGGTGATTTGCTTCTCTAAGTACACCAGGTGTTGGTTTTCGACCTCTTTCCCTGCGAGCTTCCAGTAAATCAGAATGGCACTTTGATAGCGATTGTAGCCCTGTTCATCGTTTAGCCGTTCGTGAATAGAGTGTGTGGCATAAAACAACCATTTACCGTCACCGAGCAACTTGTATTCTTGGACTAAACGACCATTATCGAAATGGTAGTAATAGCCTTCTGTCGGTAACCCCAAACGCTCCCCAAGTTGTACTGACGGTACGACAGGGATAAACGCCTCCCGGACAACACCTGAGCCTATCCGCTTGAGCTTTACACTATAAGGCACGCTTATACCCATTAAGCAATCTGCCACTTTAGCAGTGAGCTTTTTCGGCTCATCATAGGCAGCGTAAGTGGTATACTTAATTCCATGTTCAGTGGCCTTGGTTTGCCAGCGCCCTATCACCCCTTCATCTTTCGTCTTCGCCAGTTCAAATGAACAACCTACGCTTTGCCTAAACGTCTCGTCGGAACATGCTACTTCAAAACAAAATTCATATTTCAGTTTCGGCGGTGCATCAGAGGTATCAGGTTTCACAGGCTCTGGGACATAGGTGTCTTCAATGTTGGGGACATAACCTACTGAGCTTAGGCTTGGTGCAGCACTTTCGGCTCCGCCACCAGACATCTTCGCTCTAGCCAGGTACGCTTTTTGGGCTTGTGGTGATAGCGCCTCTTGCCCTTGAGCAGACAAGATCCATGATTCACTCATTTCGTCACGGAGCATCACAGGTTTAGATGGAATATCCGTTAACAATGCCAACTCACCGTTTCTGATCTTGTCCATGCAGCGAGAAAAACTCACCCCATTAGGGAGTGCTGACTCCACAGCCTTTTCCGTTAAGCTTTCAATATCACCTTCAACTTGCCCGAACTCGTATGTCATCAGTTGAGTTAGACGTACTACCCTATACCCCATAACGAAATCCACTGGCCATTTCAATGAAATCTATTCTATCTAATTATTTGTTATTGAAAGACTTACAATCAGGACGAATGATTAGAGATTTATTAAAATGTGCATCTCACTCATGGAACTGCCATATTTAGTGACAATAGATTCAGTTAAGGACACGTGTTAGAAACTCAAGTGAAAGACACCCTGAATTGAACTAATACCAGCCCCCCCAACTCCAACCCTTATTACCAATAACTCATACGTATCTATGTCCACATTATTGCTCTCTACTGCACTCATCACCTCCACTGAAACAACGCTTACATATCAATTGGAACAGGTAGCGGATCGTTCTGACGTTATCGCCGTCAGTGTCGATACTCATCAGCTCGGAGCATTCCAGGCTGTGCCAGCAAGAACACTCACGAACGACACACAACCTGACTTGTTCTGCGTTGCTGCGAATGGAGATCGAACCTCTATTGAATACCAAACACCGATTCAATGTGACCATGTCACTTGGCAGCTGCCACTTGCTGAAATAGACCAAGACGGCTTTGATATTGCGAAACAAATCGATAGCTATGAGCCCCAAAAGGGCTGGCGGTTTGTCAGCGAGTTTAACTCTCTTCCAAGGTTTTCTGCGCACAATGAAGGGCCTATTCCCGCGCAAGTCTGTGCTCCGGATAACCAATGTGGCTGGATGCCGAATGCCGACCAGCCACCGCTGTTTGTCGTCTGGGGTCTCAAGCCTGTCGAACTGGATATCAATGGTAAGGCAATCAAGGTCACCACTGATACCGAGCAGGTTTTGCAATCCATGGAAAAGTGGAAGCCAGCGCTGGAATCCCAGTTGAACTATCTTATAAGCCTGTTTCCTGAAAGTGCTGTCAATCAGTGGGATATCGCTTTCTTTAGTCGAGATAAACAAGCAGGAAGCGTTAGCGGTGCAGCAGGGAGCGATAAGATTCTGATTAATGCCATCCTGAACAATGGTCAATTGGAAGAGAGTGAGATACCAATGCTGCTTAAGATTGCGGCTCACGAATCGATGCATTTGCTCGACACAACCTCGCCACTTTGGGCCGCAGAAAGTATTGCGGAATACTATGCTAACAAGTCGTTAGACAAGACGACGTATGACTTTACCGATCCTCAAACTCAGTGGCGCGATTTTAAGCAAAGCTTCCCATTTGCCAGCACGGGACTGCTGGAAGCCCACAACCGTGTTTCAAACGAACAGCAGTACCAGTATTACCCACTGTTTTACGTCAAGGGTCCTGCATTTTGGCAAGCAATTGATCAGAGCCTAACGGATAAAGAGGAGAGTTTAGATACCCGACTACCAACTCTAACTTACAACCAGGATGGTAGCCTTTCTGACGCTTCAATCGCCGACCTAACCAAAGTGATCGGCAAGAATAAGTGGCAAGAGCTGGTGAAGCTATACCTATAGGTGGGTAAGCGGTAGATACCCGATAAAGATCAGTGAAGACATTCACGGTAACTATGAGTCCAGATCACCTATACTCAATAGGGCAAAGCGAATCACCTCATTGCTGAATAAATGCCTTCACAATCAAACAAGGGATATGCGTCATGGCAGACATAGATACCGCTCAATTGGTCGTTCCGGATTCTGTACTCAAGAGCTGGCAAGAAATTGTTGATTTGGTTGCCAAAATGACACAGTGCCCCGCTTCGCTAGTCATGCGTATTCACGAAAATGACATTGAGGTGTTTTCTAGCAGTCGAAGCGAAAACAACCCCTACGCACCAAATGCAAAAGACTCACTTGGGCATGGTCTGTATTGTGAAACCGTGATTCGCGAGCGGCGCATGCTGAACGTCCCCAATGCGCTCAACGATCCTGAATGGGATCATAATCCAGACATTAAGCTGGGTATGATTTGTTACTGCGGACTGCCTGTGTTTTGGCCAGATGATACCCCCTTCGGGACTATCTGCATGCTCGACAGCCAGGAACGTTACTTTGATGAAGATGCAATGTCGCTGCTTGCTCGCTTTCAAACCGCTATCGAAGGTCAACTCGAAACCCTATACCGTAAAGAAGAGCTTGCCCAGTTCAATCAGGAGTTAGAAAACAAAGTCGCAGAAAGAACCAAGACACTTGCCGATCTCAGCAGCCGTTTACTCAAAGAAATTGAGCAACGTACCGCTGCGGAAAACCACTTGGATTTTCACCTTCACTACGACCCGCTCACGAAACTCCCCAATCGAATCACACTAGCGGACGACCTCGCTAAACAGATGGCTTCTCTAGAAGACGATGAACAAATTACCCTGATTTATTTCAGTTTGAGAAACTTTAAGTTTGTTAACGCAAGCTATGGTTACATGTTCGGTGATCAGATTTTGTCGTCACTGAGCCAACGGATCTGCCACAAACTGCCCAAAAAGTGGAAACTGGCCAGAATTGTTGGCTCTGATTTCGTTCTGGCCGCCCAGCATCTGCGTACACCCGAACTTCAAGAACAAGCCATAGAACGAATTACCAATGCGTGCACCCAACCTTTTAGCGTCAATGGTATGAGTATCAATTTGCACTGTAACTTAGGTATCGCAGTGGCTCCATTGGATGCAACAGATTCGTTCAGCCTCATTCAGCGAGCCTGCTCCGCAATGAGTGAAGGTAAAAACGAGGGTTTGCAGGTCGCCTACTTCAATTTTGCTGCACAAAAAGCCGCCGAAGAGCGTTTACGACTTGAATCACATCTTTCTAAGGCGCTGCAGAACAACGAACTCGAAGTCCATTTCCAGCCGATCATTTGTCTCAAACAAGGAGGGAAAATCATTGGTGCTGAAGCACTGTTGCGATGGAGCAATCCAACACTGGGGCAAGTCTCACCAGACCGTTTTATTCCTCTAGCGGAAAGTAACGGCCAAATAATAGAAATCGGCTACTTCGTTTTGCATCAAGCACTTAAGCAAGCTGCGGAATGGCATCGCACATCCCCGCACTCGTTTAAAGTGGCCATCAACATCTCACCAATCCAATTCCAGGAACAACACTTTGTACAACACTTACAAGACATTATTGATCTTTACCAACTGCCAGCGAAGTGCGTTGAATTGGAGCTAACAGAAGGTATTCTGCTGCAAGATGAAGAGTATGCGCAAAATGTCCTCGCTCAGTTGCGTCAATTCGGCGTCAGTATTTCTCTTGATGACTTTGGTACCGGGTACTCTTCACTCAGTTATCTGCAAAAGTACGCTTTCGATACGCTAAAAATTGATCGCAGCTTTATCAATCAGTTAGAACACAATCAACACAACCGAGAGCTTACAAGAGCCATCATCGCAATGGCGCACAAACTCAATATGATGGTGATAGCTGAGGGGGTAGAAGAGCGCTATCAAGAAGACTTCATTCGAACCGAAGAATGCAACTACGCTCAAGGCTTTTTGTATGGCAAAGCCGTTCCTGCTGACGAGTTTACGCAACAATTGACAAGTAAACCTTAGTCAGCGTCAAACGTTATATGCACTCGCCAACAATAACCACTTGTCACCTAGTTCTCTAAGCGGCCATTTCAGCGCGTGTTTACCCTAGTAAATCAAATTCTATCTGGGTACTCATTCTTAAAAAGGAACACCAGATATGGCTTCACGAAGTACATAGGATGATTGGCAAGCCATCAAATAAATGGACAGCCCATCATGGGTTGCCCATCCTGATCTAAGCCGCTATTTTGGGCTTGGTTCATGGAGAAAGTGGTAGATATACGTTAGATTATAATGAATCGCCAAACACTAAGCGCTCCATGAAAAAGTACCAAGAACTTGTTCAAGATATAATCAGTAAGATTTGCCAAAATATTATTGATGTCAAATTACCCTCAGAAAGAGAATTAGCTGAAAAGTACGATATTTCCCGCTTCTCGGTGAGAAAGGCAATGTCTAAACTTGAAGCAATTGGTATGGTTAAATCCAAAGCAGGCTCGGGGTATTATGTAAATACGTCGAGTGTAGATTCACCATTAATATACAACTCAGTAACTGAGAATAAATTTGGTGAAATTTCTTATAAGAAAATAAAATTAAATAAGAGATTGCCAACCATACATGAAATGCAAGTATTCTCGATTGAAGAAGATGAATATATTTGGAATGTGAAACGCTTGAGGTTAATTCAAGGCAAAGTCACCCAGATTGAAGAAGCGAGACTACCCGTGAAATTATTCCCAGTGGTGAACGATACTATTATCGAAAGCTCTCTTCAGAAGCATGCACTTTCGTTAGGGTTGGAAATCGATAGCTACCTCACGACCTACCAAGCGATCAGTGTTTCAAAGGACGACGCAGACTTGTTGGGATGCAAGCGTTCGAGTTCAGCAATGAACATCACCAACCGTGGTTTCCTCACTTCTGGTGAAGTGTTTGTCGTCAGTGACATTATTGATATCAACTACCAGTGTACCTACCACACCAAGTTTAATCCTGATAATTTGAATTACCGAGATCAAAACGACCGCGATTAGCGGTCGTTTTTCTATTTAGATAGAGTGGGCCAAGCATTATGGCGTATGAATGCTACCATCAGGCAGTCGGCTCTGAGTCCACTCGTGTGGGCGATAAGTGACAGGGAAGTCTTGTGCAGCCTCTTGGTTAATTTCAACCCCGGTCCCTGGCAACTCTGATGCGTACAAATAACCATTGATAGGCTCGGCAGCATTAGGGAATACCGCTTTTGTATTAGCATTATACTCAACGTGCTCTTGAATCGCAGCGTTATGCAGGTGCACGTTTAAGTGAGTATTCACTGCTGCGCCAATTGGTGTCATATCTGGTGGGCAGTGCCATGCAATGCGCACTCCAAAGCTTTGGCATAGGTGACCCAGTTTCAATGCTGGAGTAATCCCCCCAATCTGAGAAACATGGCATCGAATGAAGTCGATACGGCGATTAATGATCAGCTGTTTCCACTCTTCAGGGTTGTTAAATAACTCTCCTAACGCCAGCGAAACACTGGTTTGACTACGAAGATTATCCAGCCACTCAGTTTGGTTTGGCGGCAATATATCTTCAATAAAATATGGCGTGTACTGTTCTACTCGTTTGGCAAATTGAATTGCTTGATTTGGGAACAGGCGTTCATGGACATCATGAAGAATGTGGAATTGATTGCCATACTTTTCACGCAAGCATTTGAACATCTCAACCGTGTTATCCATATACTGGTCTTGGTCGTAGTAAGACCCTTCGGTTGGGTTATTTGCCGTGTGGATATTTTCTGGCACACCACCATAAAAACCTAACTGGCAACGAATATGTTTATAGCCCTGCGCTAGGTATTTTTCGATCTGCTCATACAGCCCTTCCATTGTATCGCTTGTTGCATGGGTATAGACCTGAATAGCATCACGAGCTTTACCACCAAATAATTGATGAAGCGGCATGTTGGCTAATTTCGCTTTAATATCCCACAGCGCCATATCAACGCCTGAAATAGCATTATTGATTACTGGTCCATTACGCCAATAAGCGTTAACCATCATCATTTGCCATAGGTCTTCAATATTATTAGCGTCTTTACCAATTAATAACGGTTTAAGATATTCATCAACCATTGCTTTTACCGCCAATGGTCGTTGCTGGAAAGTCGCACAACCAAAACCTTTTATCCCTGACTCCGTTTCCACAATAACGGTAATCAGGTTGTGTCGGTCAGGTTTGGTTATCACACACTCAACATTTGAAATGATATTTTTATTCACTTTAAAACTAGCTCGGTCAACAGGATTTATTTTATATAAGCGTGAAAAAATGCAGATTTCAAGCGGTAATTTATACTGAAAATTAACTGGTTCGTTCCCGTTTCGAATTAGGATAAAAAAACGAACCAGTTGCTAAAAAACGGCCAAAATTAATTTTTTAGCTGTTTTAATGTGAGTTTTATCACTGTTTTGTCGATTGGATAAAAACGCTCAATCGCTAAGATTATCGCAGTAAATGAGCAGAACAGCACATAGGAATGTATGATGCAATTGACAGAAACTAACATGGCTATCGGCGATAATGCGCCAGAGAAAGCAGACAGCTTTAGCATGAAATTACAAGAATTGGTTGCTGCCCTTGGCGGTAACGAAAACATCGCAAACATCACTCACTGTATGACTCGACTGCGTTTTAAATTGGTCGATGAGTCAAAAGCGAATAAAGAAAAACTCGAAGCCATTCAAGGCGTGAAAGGTGTGGTTCTCGCACAAGGTCAAACTCAGGTGATCATCGGCGTTGAAGTCGAGAAATGGTACCTAGCGCTATCCGGCGCAAGTGCAGCGCCAGAAGACGCAGAGATTGAACAAGAGAAAGGTAAACTGTTCCAAAACGCAATGCGCATCGTCGCGGGCATCTTTGGTCCGGTCGTTCCTGCCATTGCCGGTGCAGGTATGTTGATGGGCCTATTATCAGGGCTTATTGCGACCAATGTGATTTCGGAATCTTCCGACACCGTGTTCTTCTACCGCTCTATCTCTGTGGCTGTGTTCTTCTTTTTGCCTATGCTGGTTTCGTTCTCTGCAGCCAAAGTGTTCAAAGTGAATGAGTTCATTGCATTGGCGGTGGCTGCGGCAATGATGTCTCCAAAGCTAGTAGAAAAAGCCGCCTTGCTGTCTGATGCAGGCAGTAACGCCGAGCTTAACGTGTTTGGAATGGTGCCGATTGAGTTAATGAATTATGGCGGAGCGATTGTGCCAGCTATTCTTGCGGTCTGGGTGCTATCTAAGATCACTCCGATGGTGGATAAGCTGGTTCCGAGCTCAGCTAAACCAGTATTTACGCCACTGCTAGCCTTTACCGTCACATCAACTGTTGTCCTTTCACTGGTTGCGCCTGCTGGCATGTGGGTAAGCAATGGTGCTGGCTGGGTGGTTAGCTCGCTACTAGAAATCTCACCAACTTTGACTGGTTTTGTGTTCGGCTTAACTCGTCCAATTACGATTGTGTTTGGTATTCACCACAGCATGACGCCAATCAGCCTAAATAACTTTGCGCTTTACGGAAAAGACCTGTTAATGCCAATCATGTGTCTGGGTAACCTAGCAATTGCAGGTGCGACGATGGCGATTTGGTACAAGCAACGTAACAGTGTGTCTAAAGAGCAGTTTTCGATGACGGTAGGTTCTGGCGTGACAGCGATTCTCGGTATTACTGAGCCAGCACTGTTCGGTACATTGACTAAATATACCAAAGCGCTGTTCATGGCGAGCTTGGCAACCGGTATTATGGGCGCTATCTCAGTAACTATCGATACGCACCTAACAAGTTACATTCTATCGTCAGTATTCAGTCTTCCTGCGTACTTAGCGAGCGGCACACAGAACTTTGTTCAAGCTGTGATGGGTGTGATTGGCGTGTTTACTCTGTCATTTATCCTGACCATGATGTTTGTTCGCTTAGATAACAAATAATCCTTCAATAAAACATCAGGTCTGCTCAGCTTAGTTTGGCAGGCCTGACTTGCTTAAAGAAATAGTGCGATGAAGACAATTGCCATCATTGGGGAATGCATGATTGAACTGAACGGAAAACCGTTTGGGGAGATGCAGCAGACGTTCGGTGGAGACACCTTAAACGCCGCGATTTATCTATGCCGAAGTCAGCGACACTCAACCTCTGAGCTGTCAGTGAAGTATGTCACGGCCATGGGAAGTGAAGCTCTTAGTCAAGAAATGACGGCTCGCTGGAAACAAGAGGGCGTTGATACCAGCTTAGTACTGACCGATACCAAGCGCTCACCGGGGTTGTACTTGATTCAGCTCGACGTGCAAGGTGAAAGAACCTTCTTGTATTGGCGAGACCAATCTGCGGCGAAATATCTCGTTCAGCACCCAAAGTTTGCACAGGTGACATCAGCATTAAAAAGCGCTGATATGGTGTTTGTCAGCGGCATCAGCTTGGCGATCTTACCTAAGCAAGACAGAGCGCAGATGCTGGAGTTACTGGCGCAGTTAAAAGAGTCGGGTGTCGAAATCGCTTTCGATAGCAATTATCGACCGGCACTTTGGCCTGATGACAATCATCAAACCGTTCAGTCTGCTTATCGCCTTATGTATCAAACGACCGATTTAGCCCTAGTAACGTTTGATGATGAACAAGCCATCTGGGGAGACGAAACTCCTCAGCAAACTTGCGAACGGCTCACTGCTCTTGGGGCAAAGACAGTCATCGTCAAACTTGGTGCTAACGGGTGTTTAGTCTCGGAGCCCGGCGCTAATGAACCCTATAATGTGTCAACAACGGTGGTTGAGAATGTGGTCGATACAACGTCTGCTGGTGATTCATTTAATGGCGGCTTTTTAGCTACGTACCTTGAAACCGGCGACGTCAAACAAGCTTGCCATAATGGTAATGTGCTGGCTGGTGAAGTGATCCAGCATAAGGGCGCCATCATCTCAAAGGCGTTCACAGACGCCGCAAAGCATAAATTCAAATAGGAACAAAACAATGCCTAACTTAAACGAGCAGCTACAAGCGCTGAAAGTTATCCCTGTTATTGCGATTGATAATGCACAAGACATTATTCCACTGGGTAAAGTGTTGGCGGAAAACGGCCTGCCAGCAGCAGAAATTACCTTTCGCTCAGAAGCGGCAGTAGAAGCAATTCGACTCCTGCGTGAAGCCCAACCTGACATGCTGATCGGTGCAGGCACGGTGTTAAATAAACAACAAGCAATGGCAGCAAAAGAAGCGGGCGCAACGTTTATAGTGTCACCGGGTTTTAACCCAAATACTGTAAAAGCATGCCAAGATATTGGTATTGATATCGTGCCGGGTATTAACAACCCAAGCACCATTGAAGCGGCATTAGAAATGGGCCTAACCACACTCAAGTTCTTCCCTGCGGAAGCCTCAGGTGGTGTAAATATGGTTAAGGCACTGCTGGCTCCATATACGAACGTGAACTTAATGCCAACGGGTGGAATCAATCCTGCCAACATCAAAGACTACTTAGCTGTGCCAAGAGTGCTGGCGTGTGGTGGTACGTGGATGGTTGATAAAAAGCTGATTGAAGCTGGCCAATGGGATGAACTGGCTAAGCTCACTCGCGAAGCGGTTGCCCTCGTTTCTGAATAATTAAGTTATCCCCCACTGCTCCTCCAAGCGCCTCCACTCTGAGTCAGATGGAGGCGTTTTTGCATCTTATCGACAGTAAACGTTCGTTTTTCATCGAATTAATTTCTTAAGCTTCTGAATAGTAGAGTAACCAATCACACCGGGTTAACCCAGAGTTTGGCAAAATCGCACCAGCCAATAGAGTTAATTGCAACATTTCTAACTCGAGATGGGACAGTCAGAGTTAGGTTTTCTGACTTAAAAATTGCCAGTACATTATTGTCGTAAAGGAAGGCAATCAGTTGATCGAGCATTGCCTCTTGTTGAGTAGCGGAGGCACTGCTACGTATTGATTGCAATGTCTGCACTAGATAGTCGTGCTGCTCCCAGGTCAGGCTTTTGTTCCAATAAGGATAGAGCTTAAAGAAAGCAAATAAACTGGTCGCTCTGTCTCCTTCTAAGCGGATACCGCCAATCGCTAAATCTTGGTTAGGGGCAGCTTGCCCATAAGTCACCTGGCGTACGGTCGACTTTTTCTTTCCGACTGAGTCGAGACTGATTAGCTTATTTGCAAACTCACGATTGTCGTTGTTATTTTCGTAACTAAACGAAACAGGAAATGGCAATTCAAAACACACTTCCTCTTCGCCTTGGAAAAGCCTCAGTAGAGCGTGCTTTGTCGAGTCCGTTTGCAGCTCGCGATGATTTAATTGCACGAAGAAGTAACCAATATTATTGGTTGATACTTTATAGCTATCCTCGTCACCATCGAGAAAAAAGAAATTCTCAGCGCACTTTTTATCTTGCTCCCACTCTTTATGGATCCAAATTTCAATCTTCTCAACCAATGCACATTGGCCACTGTATTGGTTGTTTCTCACCAGCCTCAACACTCGTTCTGAGCTGATATCGACCATAAATGGGCCGGAGCCTATCGGAAGATAGCTGGTTTCTGGCAGATAAACGGTGTTACGAGGCAAAATTGACGCTTCTGCACGGCTGAGCAACAACGGCAAATTAGGATCTGCCGTTGTCAAAGTGATAACGACACAGTACAGCGACACCGCTTCTATTTGGTCGATATGGTCATAGAGTCTTCGCCAATATGTTGATTGCGTCATGGCTCTTAAGCTTTCAACGACATCGGCAGCTGTGACCATAGATTGATCATGAAAAGTGGCTGATGACCTAAGGTGAAAGGTCCATTTGGTCTGAGAGTTATCACTGTCCCAACTGTGGGCAAGATCTCCTTGCAGACCAGACCCCTCAAACGTAACGAGAGTCTGGAACACCTCATGAATCAGGTGTCGCTCCGTTCGTTCCATTGAGTGGTGAGGGTGAAGCTGACCTATCTTGCGATGAAAGGGGGCGTAGATGGTTTTTTCGTTCTGGCTGGATGTTCGCCCCAAATACTGCTTTAAGCCAGCAGCAATATCACGGCCATTAAAACTGATCAGTTGATGTGCCAGCTCATACTTCTTTTCTTCAATCGCCAAATCTACCTGTTCGTAACAAGCATCAATAGGCTCGCTATGACAATTAAGCTCTCCTTTCTGACCGCGCCCTCTCGCCGGAAGCCAGGTTAACCAACCACTATCAGACATTTGTTTGAGCAGTGTTCGAGCATGCCTTTCGCTGCACTTAAAAGCACTGGCGATCTGTTCAATGGTAACCTTGTTCACACCGGGTCCCATCTTTTGAAACAGGTCCTCGTAGAGTTCTAGTTTGCGTTTATTCATTTGTTGTCATGGCACCATTGGTCAGATCTTCGCTCTGGCATTCAGGGGGAATTGGTTGCTGTAACGTTGTATTCTGCCAAAACTTGTCAGTATCAAATATCTCGTTCAGCCTTTGAACTCTTTGTTCTGGCGTCATATAGAAGAGCCGAGCCCAAAACCCCTCAGTTTTCTCATATTTATAAGTGGATTGAATATAGTTTGCAATGTAGTCATAGATAGTCATCGTGTTTACCTGTTTGGCTTCGAGTACCAACAGGCTAAATGACTGAGAAAAAAGAAAACCGGAACAGATTTCTCAACTGTTCCGGTTTTTATCCGTTCAACTTTATCGCTATGCCAAAAGTATTTCCGCGCCTGACTGAGCTGATATTGGCAACGGCGTTTCCTTCACATTACGCAAGCTTAAAGCGATTAATCATATTCATCAGATTTTCAGACACGTGCCTTAGCTCTTTACCAGAACTCGCCATTTGCGCAGACTCGCTAGAGACCGAAACCGCCATATCACTCAAGCTAACCACATTGCGGTTAATATCGTTAACCGTTGCGGTTTGTTCTTCCGCAGCCGTAGCAATATGTTGTGCCATTTCCTCAATGGTATGAACCTCTTGGTTGATCTTATCCAATGTTTGGCCTGCCTGAGTGGAGAGCGCCGAAGCTTTATTCGCTTTGTCCGTCCCCTGATTCATTATTACGACAACATTTTCAGCGCCCGCCTGGAGTTTCTCGATAATGTTCTGAATCTCTAGAGTCGATTCCTGAGTACGTTGTGACAAGGTTCTGACCTCATCGGCAACCACAGCGAAACCGCGACCTTGCTCTCCGGCTCGTGCTGCCTCAATCGCAGCATTGAGGGCTAACAGGTTGGTTTGCTCAGCGACACCGCGAATCACTTCAAGAACGGTATCAACATTTCTGGCATCAGTTGCCAGCTTCTGTACCACTTGCGCGGCGGAAGCAATTTGCTCCGCAAGTTCATTGGCTTCAGTGACATTATTTTGAATGATGGTATGACTGTTTTGAGTCTCCTTCGCCGCGAATCGACTTGCTTCGTTAGCTTCAGACGTTCTGCCTGCCACCTCTTCTACTGTCGCAAGCATTTCCGTCATTGCAGTCGCAAGCATATCGACGTCATTTTGCTGTTGATTGAGGCTGTCATCAATGTGATGTACGGAGTTAGACAACTGAGTGGCAGATTTCGACACCTGTGTTCCGGCATCGCTAATATTGAGCATAATCGATTGAATTGAAGCAACAAACTGGTTGAAGTAACGCGCTAAGTGAATGAGCTCTTTACTGCCTTCTTCCGGTAAACGCTGTGTCAGATTGCCTTCACCTTGAGAGAGGGTTTTCATGGCACGCAGAGTACGTTTTAATGGTGAAGTTATGGTTTTAATGAAGTAGCCCACCACAAGTGATAACACGGCTAAAATAGTGATTGCATAACTCAATGACGTCACTTCTGCACGGTGAGTGACGGCCTGCAAAGCGACCATGTTCACCCCAGAGCCGACCATCCATCCCCAAGGCTCAATCATCACCGCGTAGCTGGTTTTTGGCGCAAGAGTTTCGCTGTCCGGATTCTTCCAATAGTAATCAACAAACCCTCCACCATTTTGCGCCGTTTGATACAGCTCTTTGACGAAATAGGCACCCTTACTATCCTGTAAGTTCATGATGTTCTTACCTAACAACGACAACACACCTGTCGCAAGCTGATAACCTTCACGATCACCGACAAAAATGTAGTTGCCATCATCAAATCGCATTGCAGAGATGGTTTCTAATGCTCGGGCCTGCGCCTCTTCTTTGCTTAAGGCACCGCTTTCACTCTGTTGTTGGTAGTGTTTGATAACGCTGACTGCGCTCTGAACCAGAGTTTCAACTCCTCGCTCGTAATTTTCGCGCATATGTTGACGAGAGGTATCGATATTAATAAAAGTATTAGCAAATAGACCTATCGCAAATAATCCAAGTATCGACCATGCCCTGGCCGCAATTGAGACATTCTGAAGTTTCCTAATTAACATACTGATATTCCCTAACCAATTAAATTTATTATTAACCCTACAGAAAAACCACTACTATTAGATGGTTATAAACTGGTCGGATTTACTTTATAAATATAACGGTAGCAGTAAAATTAACGGTTTGTGCAAATGGAATATGAATTTCTCAAGACTTGGAAAGTAATAATATAAGCCTCAATTTAACTGACTGAAAATATAATTATTTAAAGTAAAAGGGCGAGTCTGGTAATTTGAAAAGTTTTGTATGACTAAGCAGTAAGGTGAAACTGTATCAATGTTAATCTTGCTACATAGCCTAAGTTCGACAACCCATTCGGAAAAATAAAAAAAGCCACACTCGAAAGTGTGGCAAGACAAAAAGAACTGGCAATGGATAGTTCGTTTTGTTACTCAGCGGTCTAAAACAGACCGCAAAGGATGAGTTAGTAGGTTTCAAACACTCCGCTGTTGTAGTCACGGATGGTTTGCTCAATTTCAGCCATGCTGTTCATGACAAATGGACCGTAATGCACAACGGGTTCATCAATCGGTTGGCCAGAGAAGATAAGTACCCCACCCGACTCGCCACTGGTTAGTGTTACCTTGTCGCCTTTACTCAGCAACGCGAGTTCACCTTGCTTGATTGCTTGTCCATCAATAGCTACTGAGCCCTGGTAGCTAAGAACCATCATGTTAAAGTGTTCTGGTACCTCAATGGTAAGCTGCTGTCCTTGTTGAGAACGCCAGTCAGAGACACTCAATTCAACGCCTGTCCTGTCTAGTGGACCATGTAACGCCTCACCATTCGCAATCAGGTTGCCGGCCAACACTCTTAACAGGCCTAGCTCTTCTCGGCTATGCTCTGTAATGGTTTCCGGTTGGAAATCAAAATACTCAGCTGGTTTCATTTTGTTGCGTGAAGGCTGGTTAATCCAAATCTGAAAACCGTGCAGATCGCCCTCTTCCATAATCGGCATTTCGCTGTGAATCACGCCACGGCCCGCCGCCATCCATTGAGCGCCACCACTGCGAAGTTCACCAACGTTACCCATATGGTCACGATGCTGAAAGTGCCCTTTGAGCATATAGGTCAGAGTTTCAATGCCACGGTGTGGATGTGGAGGAAAGCCACCAACATAGTCTTTGCGTTGATCCGATTTCAGCTCATCAACCATCAGAAATGGTGAGAACTGCTCATTGTTAAAACCAGCTACACGCTGAATTTTCACTCCGTCGCCATCAGACGTTTCATGAGTGCGGATGATTTGCTTAATAACTCGGTTTGCCATAATCGCCTCCAAATTCCTTAGTTGTTTGTAGTGTAGAGAGCGAGGTGCAATGCATACAGAGGGTAAAAACGAACAGCTTGTTTGAAAAATTTGAATGACTAATTACGGGGCTGACTGAGGGCAAATTGAACTGATAATGGAAAATCGGCATTATGGCCTGTATTAGTCGCCACAATTAATCGATAGGGAAGCAATAAATGTACGAGATGTTAGTTGGCTTGGAAGTATCGGACAGTAATGTATATGGGCAGTATCGTCAGGCAATGAAACCGATTCTGGACTCATATGGTGGCGGGTTTGGTTTCGACTTTACGGTTTCGGAAGTATTGCTCTCTCAGGTAGAAGAGCCGATAAACCGCGTATTCACAATCAACTTTCCGAGCCAGACAGCTGCGGAAAGTTTTTTTACTGACAGTCACTACCTTGAGATAAAAGCCCAATATTTCGCAGCGTCGGTAGCGAATACGACCATTATCTCAAGTTACCAAAAGCACGCTTAGTTTTTATCGTACTTGTTGTTGCCAGTAGTGGTACAAGCCATCAATATCGGCAGAGCATAACAACGGCATTGCTCCGGAGAGTTGTTGATCACTCCAGTGCCACCACTGCATTTCACTCAGTTTGCTTATTTGATCGTCGCTGAAGCGGAACTTGATATGCTTAGCCGGATTCGAGCCAACCACTTCATACGGCGCGACATCTTTGGTCACAACTGCACGGCTGGCAATAATGGCACCATCGCCAATTTTTACGCCAGCCATGATCATCGCCTCAGAGCCAATCCACACATCATTACCAATGACAGTATCGCCAGCCCGTTTAAAGCCATCCTCAGCCGCTGAAAAGTGCTGGTTATCCTGATAGAAAAATGGAAAGGTCGAAATCCAGTCAGTACGATGGCCCTGATTTCCCGCCATCATAAACACCGCACCAGAGCCGATAGAACAGAAGTTACCTATGATGAGCTTATCGACATCATCCCGGTCTGGATTTAAATAACGGGCGCAGTCATCAAAGCCGTGACCGTGATAGTAGCCAGAGTAGTAGCTATGGCGACCAACAATAATATTTGGGTTGGTCACTTGCTGATTTAGCGGTTTACCCGCAAAAGGAGATTCAAAGTAGTTCATATTTATTGATTCTTTTAGTTAGCTATGAGTTTTGAGTCGATCAATTGATTTACTCAGGCGTAAGCATAAGCAGAAAGTTGAACTTGGTCACTTAGATTTTTGCTTAAGCTTACACAAGCCTCACTCCATCAAACATCAATTGGTATCTGTGGCACATCAGGCTAAGATACGCCATCCACAAGTCACGGAAGTCCTGATAACTATTATGAATGCTCACCAATTTATTGATGCGGGTGTTAAATACACGCCGCACTATTTCCAAGTTCCCTTAAACTACGCCGATAGTTCACAAGGTACGATTGAAGTCTTTGCTCGCGAACTGTCACTGGTCGCCGATGGTGAAAGCACTAAGCCTTGGCTGGTCTATTTTCAGGGTGGACCGGGGTTCCCGTCTCCACGTCAGAATGGCCACAATGGCTGGGTAAAACGTGCCCTGCAAGAGTACCGAGTTCTGCTGCTCGATCAGCGTGGCACAGGTAATAGTTCGGTGATCACTCATCAAACATTGGCGCCGCTTTCTGCCGAACAGCAGGCGGAGTATCTCAGCCACTTCCGAGCCGACAACATCGTTCGTGACGCAGAATTTATTCGCCAGCAGTTTGGTGTGAACCAGTGGGCGATACTCGGTCAGAGTTTTGGTGGTTTCTGCTCACTGACATACCTTTCGCTGTTTCCTGAAAGTCTCTCTCGCAGTTTCATTACTGGCGGCGTGCCATCAATTCATCGCCACCCTGATGAGGTGTATCAGGCGACCTTTAAACGCACTTTGCAGAAAAATCAGGCGTTCTTTAAACAGTTCCCGCAGGCTCAACAGTTATGTAAGAAGATTGCTGACCACCTGATTGAAAACGAAGAGTTTCTGCCAAACGGACAACGTTTCACCGTTGAGCAGTTCCAGCAGATTGGTATCAACTTCGGAATGAGTGATACCTTCCTGCCAACCTACTACGCGCTGGAAAATGCTTTGATTGAGGTGATGAGCTCTAATCACGGCAATGAGAAGCAACCCCTGCATCAATTTAGTGCAGTGTCTATTCAAGGAGATCTCCCGCCTCATGGAAGTGATATGCTTGTAAGTTTTCTGTGCGCATTACTGGTGCATTTACAAGGCTGCAAGTTTGTTGACCTAAGATACATAGGAAACCAAGAGCTTGTCAACACGCTTCGCGGCAGAATTGAAAATATTCATCGCCTAAGAGATAGGTCTGTTGTTGTTATTGAAAATGATCCAAATGGAATCAAGTCAATTTTGCATAACGAGCTTTTAACCAAAGGACTAGTCGTAAGATGCAGAGAATCTATAAAAATAGAAGTGGTTCCAACGGCAGAGGAAGTAGATTTAATAGCAAATCTTTTATTTGCAGTTTTGGAACAAAGAGAGGGAGCAGCAGCCTGTTTTGAGCTCAATACATACACTGAGCGTATGGAGCTAAGATTTTTAGGTGGGCTAGCAGATAGTGACCGTCTTCAGTTGCATGATACAATAAAGCCGGGCCTATCTAAGCTTCTTGGGATGCTAATCGCAAAAAAAGCCTCATCGAGCAGTCCTGTGCAGAACTTATCTGATAGGACCATTTTTCCCGTTTCGAAAGAGGTTACAGATCTTAGAGGCCATCTGAGCCTAGAGCCAGAGGACTGGGTTAAAAGAGTTCAGAGGGCACAGCGTATAAGCAAACTTACTTCGAAAGAATTATCTCCGACAGCTGGATACATTCGTAGGAACGCTGTCCAAGGATTTTCTAGAACTAGTTTTAGCTTAAGTGCAGAGAGCGGAAGATTGGACGATCTTGTGAGAAAACTTAGAAAAATTTCATCGATGCAAAGAAGTGTAAGCTTGAAAGTCAGTGGAGACAATTTCACGCAACTTTGTCAGGAGCTAGCAGGCGAAGCGCAAGGAAATAATGGAGAAGCATTTGGAGCGGTCCTGCATCTTGAAATTGTGTCTACTTCCGAAGGGGAAAACCCACAGGCCGCATTGCAGCAGCTTGTGAATAATATGCCGAGCTTGAGTTACATCAACCTTTATCGCTGCGGTTCTCAGCCAAATACTAGGAGGGCCCTACAAGATGTTAGAAGAGCTAATGGGCAGGGTGTTATCGTGTTTGGTGGGCTTGCGGATCAAAGGGACAGTGTGAAGCGCAGGCTTATAGAGCAGGCGCTTTTCGGGCAGTTTCCTACCTATAGGGGGGTCGATCAGCTGGTGCATAGTGAATCGGCTAGGATGGCAGTTATTGATGCGCGGTACATTGCGCCTGAGGATGCGCCAAGAGCGCTTGCTATGCATATGGCTAGCTTAAGTGAAAATGCTACACATCTTGAAATTGTGGGGAGGTGTAGCGATG
>ENA-OWNT01002089-OWNT01002089.1-seawater-metagenome-genome-assembly--contig:-NODE-2089-length-21827-cov-3.749103_pt1 | contig 21827 bp, 20 predicted proteins | sample MGYA00238136_ERZ651165 | MGnify/ENA primary metagenome ERZ651165 (study PRJEB26861, sample SAMN08777766) | seawater metagenome | isolation source: coastal seawater | place: USA: Florida | collected...
AAGGAGAGGTTGCCCCAGGCCAGGGCGAGCAGCTCGACGAAGCGGTCGTCGTCGTCGCCAGGGGTTCGCTTCGCGGCGGCCTGCCAGGGCGCGACCTCGAGGGACCACAGCAGGGTGCTGCCCTCTCCGTAGAGACGACCGGTCCACCCGGGGGCCTGGCGCTCGGCCCAGCCGAGGTCGAGGGGCTCGGCATCATGGGCGGCAAACCACGTCTCGCTGCGGGCGTTGGCACGGGGGACCAGGTCGTACGACCGAGTCCACGCAGCGGTGAAGTCGTCGACGGTGGCGATGGCTTCGAAGGCGACCAGGGACTCGCGCAGGGGGGCCGCGACGTCGCCGAGCAGGGGCTCCCAGCGTGGATCCCAGCGGTCGGCCCGCTGCCCTGCGGGGGTGCAGCGCGCGTCGAAGGCCCGTGGGGTGCCGAAGGTGTGGGCGTCGCCGGCGGTGAGGGTAGAGGTCGCGAGGAGGCGCTCCTGGGTGAGGCCGTCGTCGCTGTCGCTGAACACCACCGACAGGGCCCGCGGCTCGACGGGGAGGGTCAGGGTGAAGCGATGGCCGCCGTCGATGGGGGTGACGACGGCGCCGAGGGCGTCGGCCGCGGGGCTGCCGTGCCCGGGGTGGACCGTGCCGTCGACCATCACGCCCCACTGGTGGGCGGGCCAGCGGCCTTCCAGGCAGTGGATGTCGTTGGGGTCGCGGTCGTGGTTGAGCCACAGCTCCAGGTGGTCGGCATGGATCCAGCGCTCGGCGGTGGGGTGCCAGTGGTCATCGAAGACATCGACGACCACGGTGCGTTCGTCGTGCAGGGCCACCACCATGCGGCCGTCGGTCGGGGTGGACGGCTCTCCGAAGACGACCAGGCCGCGGTCGTCCCCCGCGTGGACCTCGGCGCCGCAGGGCCCGGGGCCCTCCTGGGGCGGAACCTGGGGTAGCTGCACCCCTCGGACCTCGGTGAGGCGGGGCTCGTCGCTGTCACCACACCAGACCTTCTCCTCCGACACCCAGCCGGTCAGGGTCTCCCAGCTCCATCGCCGCTCCGCGGTGTGCCCCATGGGACTGCGCCAGCTGCCCGCCCACTCCTCCACCACGCGCTCGGGCCACAGCTGGACGGTCTGGCCCTGGCTCCAGCGCCAGCTCGACCCCCCCATCTGGTCGTGCACAAGGCGGTTCGGCTTCACCTCGACGCGGTCCTCCCCGACGCCGCTGGCGCCGTAGCCGTCGTTGCACAGCTCGAGCACCTTGCGGTGGCCGATGACCTCCTCGGCGGGGCCGTAGCGCACCACGTGCCACTCGAAGGGGGAGCAGGGCTCCCCGTAGCTTGGCCAGCGTGCCGCCTCGGGGTCCGCCTCGGCGAGGAGCAGCTCGACCACCTGGAGGTCGTGGCCGAGGGCGTCGGGGCCGGCGTAGTGATGGCTGACCCGCTGGCAGGGCGAGCGGCCCGCGCAGATGGCGGCCATGGCGGCATCGGTGGGTGGGTCGGCCAGGGCGGGGGTGAGGAGCCACAGGAGCATGCCTCAGCCTACCAGCCCCTCCGCCGCAGCCAGGCCGGGTCGAAGGTCCACGCCTGGAAGACGAGCATGCCCCACGTGAGGTCGGCGAAGTCCACCAGCGCGAGGAGGCCGAGCTGCAGCATCAGCAGCGCCAGCCACAGGAAGGGGCGGACGCGGCGGGAGAGGGCCGCGACCGGGGCCGCCAGCTCCAAGGCGAGGGCGGACCAGGTGGCGAGGGCGAGGGCCAGGGGGTGCTGGGCCAGCCAGACCCGCAGCGGTGTGTCGCGCGCGAGCGGGTTGTCGAGCACGTAGGCGAGCGCCTGGCCATCGAGCCAGCTGGGCGCAGCGAGCTTCGTCCAGCCGCTGTACGCGTAGCCCACGGTCATGAGGGCCCAGCCCGCCGCGAAGATGGCCGGAGGGAGCCGCCACTCGGTCCCAGCGTGCGGGTCGCGCCACAGCACGTCCAGCGGCGGCGGCTGCGGGATGGCGGCGTGGGCGAGCAGGAGCCAGCCCACGTGGGGCAGCGCGGGGTTGAGGATGAGGGGGTTGGTGGCCTGGAGGGAGGCCAGGACCCAGAGAGCCACCAGGGCCGCGAGCCGGTCCTGGCGCCCGGCCGCCACGAGCAGCGAGGCGACGAGGCCCACGCCGACCCAGGCCGAGGCCACGAGGCCAGAGCCGCTCAGCCACAGGGGGCTGGGCACGAAGGGGAACAGGGGGGAGACCGGGGCGGTGGCCATGCCGGCGAGGGAGAACACCTCGGCGGCCCAGGGCAGCAACTGCGCGAAGTGCACCGCCAGGTAGCCGCCCAGCAAGAGCCGGAGGACCGCCCAGCTGCGGGCCCGCCAGCCGGTCTCGCTCAGGACGGGCACGTCAGCTCCAGGGTCAGGGGGAGGTCGTTCTTCGTGCCCGGCCGTGGGTGGACGAAGAGGGTGATGGGGCCGTCGGCCGCGGGGGCTCCCAGCTCGGTGAGCACGTCGTGCTCGCAGAAGGCGTAGGTGACGACCCGCTCGTGCAGGGGCCCGAGGACGGGGTGGGTGGCGAGGAAGGGCCCCCCGGCGAGGGCCGCGCCGTACACATTCCGACGGTTGTAGGGCCCGGCGAGCTGGCCGTAGACGGCGGGGGTGAGGGCGAGGGACTGGGGGGTTCCGCCGCTGTTCCAGTGGAGCGTGTAGTCCGCGGAGAAGCCCTCCAGACCCTCCCGCGCGGTGAACACCTTCGGGCTGGGGGAGGCCCCCGTGGCGAGCCCGAGGCCGTGGAGGAGGTCGCTGCCCACGAGGTCCCCGACCATCGCGAGGAGGCCGACGGCGAGCAGGACGGCCGCGCGCTTGGTGCCGGCGACCATCACGCCACCTCACGGAAGCGGAGCATGTCGCGCAGGCGGGTCTCCGCGGGGCCGAAGCCGCAGTCGACCTCGTCGGTGACGGGGTTGTCGAGGGTGCCGAAGAGGAAGTCCCACAGCGGGAGGTCGGCGTAGTTGGAGGCGTGGCGGCCTCGCTCGTGGTGTACGCAGTGGCTCTCGGGGCGCTGGATGAACCAGCCCAGCCAGCGCGGCGTGGGGACGTTCCAGTGGTAGAAGAACTCGGCCAGGCCGCACAGCAGGGCCACTCCCGCCGACTGGGCGGGTGTGAGGCCGAGGACCCAGACCATGGCGACGCCGCCCAGGACCACGTTGGTCGCGCTCTCCAGGGGGTGCTTGTAGTAGGTGGTCAGCAGCTCGAGGCGACTCGGGCTGTGGTGCACCTGGTGCAGGGTGCGCCACAAGAAGGGCACCTCGTGCCGGGCGCGGTGCCACCAGTACCAGAGGAAGGTGATGCCGAGGTAGCCCACCACGGTGCCCCCCAGCAGCCCGAGAGGCTCGGCGCTGAACCAGCGGAGGTCTTGCAGCCAGGGGTCCAGGAAGCGGGCGCCGAGGTAGGCCAGCGCGACCTGCATCGCCGAGAGGGCGGCCGCCCGTCGCCGAAAGCGGGCCACGTGCTCCAGAGCCCGGCGAGGGCGACGCCACTCCAGCGCCAGCATGGCGCTGCCGGCGATCAAGAGGCAGAGAGCGAGGACCATGGTTCCTCCAGGTTCCCCGTCAACCTGACCTCCCGAAGTGAAACGCAGGTGACCGCGCCGGGTACCTTGGTTGGAACCTGAGGGTGGAGGACCCGGTGGGACGCTGTGTGATCGTGGGGTCGGCCTTCTCCGAGGCGACGGACCTGTCGCCCGTGGAGGTCGACACACCGTTCGGCCCGGCGGTGCTCCACGAGGCCGGTCCGGGGCGCTACCTGCTCCATCGGCATGGCGCCCCCCACCGCTGGCTCCCGCACCAGATCCCGTACCGCGCCCATGCCTGGGCGCTGCGGGCCCTCGGGGTGGAGGTGCTGCTGGTCACGAGCTCCGTGGGGCTGCTGTCGCCGGAGGTGCCTCGCAATATGCCCGTGGTGGTCACCGACCTGGTCTGGTGGGACCAGCGCCTGCCCGACGGCCAGGCCGCCACCATGTTTCCGGCACCCACCGACGAGCAGGGGCATCTGGTGCTGCAAGACGGCTTGTTCTCCACCGCCCTGTCGGCCCGGGTGCGAGAGCTGCTCGCTCGCCGGGGGCTACCGCCGGGTCCGGAGGAGGTGGTGTTCTGGTATGCCCCGGGGCCCCGCACGAAGACCCGGGCGGAGAATCGGCTCCTGGCCGCCCAGGGCCTGCACGTGAACAGCATGACCCTGGCTCCGGAGGTGGTGCTGGCCAACGAGCTGGGCATCCCGGTGGCCGCCGCCGTCGTGGGGCACAAGCGGAGCGACGGCCACACCGCGACCCCGGGTCGCGCCGACGTCGCCCGCAGCCTGGTCGAGGCGCGCGCCGCCGTCCGGGACCTCGTCGACGACTTCCTCGCAGACGATGTGGTGCCCGCCTTCGCCAACCACCTCTACCGCTTCGGAGACGCGCCATGACGCCGGACACGGCGGCTCAGGTCGCGGCGTCGGTCGGCTTCGTCGTCGACCGGCCCCCGACCCGCCTGGTGGGGGGCCACCTCAACTGGGTGTTCCGGGTCCGCCGGGGGCGGCACCGCGCCATCCTGAAGGTCGCGCCCCCACATGTGGCCTCCCGCCCGGACATCCCCCTCGACCCGCGGCGGAGTCGGCAGGAGCGCCGTGGCCTGGCCCGGGCCGCCGAGGTGCTGGGTCCCTCCCGCGTCCCCTTGGTGCTGGGCTACGACGACGAGCGTCACGTCCTGCTCCTGGAAGACCTGGACCGCGACGGCGATGGCGCCGACCTGCTCCAGGGGCTGTCCGGGCCCGGCCCGGGGGTCGACCGTCTCCTCGAGGAGCTCGGCGACACCATCGGGGAGCTGCACCGGGCGACCTGGGGCGACGAGGACCGAGGGCTGGCCAACCCTGCGGTGCAGGCGACGCGCTTCTCGGTGCAGTACGAGCCTGTTCCGGGCTGGCTGGCGGCCCGCGGCTACGACCCGGAGCTGGGGCGCGCGGCCGTGGGGCTCGGGGCCTGGCTCCGGGAGGCGCGGGGGCGCTGTCTGGTGATGGGAGATCTGTGGCCCGCCAGCGTCTGGGTTCGAGGCGACGGCAGCTGGGCGCTGTTCGACTGGGAGCTCTGCCACCATGGGCAGCCCCTCCAGGATGTCGCCCATCTGCGCGCTCACCTCTGGCTGGCGGCGCCGGACGCCGCCACCGCCGCGGCCTGGCGTGCGCGCTTCGACGATGCCTACGCGGGCGCGGGCCCGGTCTGGGATCGGCAGCAGGTGCGAGGGGCCCAGCTGCACGAAGGCGCCGAGCTGCTGGCCCGCAGCGTCGGCGCCTTTCCGCTGTTCCCGTTCGGGGACCCGCGCATTGACGAGAGCGTCGCGCGGGCCGTCCGTCTCATGAAGCGCGCCGGCGGCGGCTGACCAGCAGGCCGCCCAGCAGCAACAGCCAGCCTCCGCTGGTGCCCGGGGTGGAGCAGCTGCAGCCTCCCTTCTCGTCGACGGAGGCGCTGGGGGTGCCGCTGCCCGTGGGGTCGGGGGTGGTGGTGGTGCCGGGGAGGGTCGGGTCGGTGTCGGCGTCGGCATCCGAGTCGGTGTCGGTGTCGGTGTCCGTGTCGGCCGCAGACGTGGGCGTGGTGGTGGGCTTGGACCGCACATCGCAGGCCATGACGGGCAGGAGCAGCAACAGAAGAGCGCGCACGGGGACCTCCGCGGTGCCCCAGCATAGCCGGAGCGAGGCAGGCCGGCCGGCTGCGCCAATGTGGATCAGTGGGTGGTGCGTCATCCTGGAGCAGCTGTCGGCGGCGCGACGAGTCAACCTGGACAATCGGGGGTGGCACGGCCCTCGCATTGGACCCGGTCAGACCAAGGGAGGTCCACATGAAGGTTCGCTTCTGGGGTGTGCGGGGCAGCGTGGCAGTGAGCGGCGGCGAGTTCGCCCGAACGGGCGGCAACACCACCTGTGTCGAGGTCGAGCACGAAGGGGAGCGGCTCATCCTCGACGGCGGCACGGGGCTGCCCGCCCTGGGGCGCTCGCTGGGGGCGCCGGCCAAGGCCACGCTGTTGTTCACGCACGTCCACTGGGACCACATCCAGGGGGTTCCCTTCTTCGGGCCCGCCTTCCATCCCGACAGCCAGCTCACGTTCGGCGGGGCGCCGGGGCTGCGGGAGGCGCTGTCGCAGCAGATGCGTGCGCCGCAATTTCCTGTGCCATTGGAGGCGTTCCAGGCGGACATGCGCTTCCTGGATCTCCGGCCGGGCCACCCAGTGGAGATCGGCCCCTTCCGTGTGATTCCCATGGAGATGGAGCACCCGCAGGGCGTGCTGGTCTACCGCATCGAGGCCGGAGGCCGGAGCCTGGTGTTCGCGACGGACGTGGAGCATGGCGAGTCCCTCGACCGCCGCATGCTCGAGCTGGCGGAGGGGGCCGACCTCCTCGTGCACGACGCCCAGTACACCCATGGGGAGTACAGCGGCCTGGTGGGGCCGAGTCGGCGTGGCTGGGGGCACAGCACCTGGGAGCAGGCCGTGGAGCTGGGACGGGCCGCTGGGGCCTCTCGTCTGGCCTTGTTCCACCACGACCCGGCCCGGACCGACCAGCAGGTGGCGGTCATCGAGTCCATCGCGGGCCAGCGGCACCACGGCACCTTCGCCGCGCGCGAGGGCGGGGTCGTGGCCCTTTGACCGCGGCGGCGCCATCTGCCTACCCTGTGGGGTCGAGCCGCGAGGTCGTGTTGAGCCAGGCGTGGATGGACGAGCTGGGAGCGCTGCTCCACGACCGGCAGGTCGACCTCGACGAGGTGCTCGGCAAGATGGTGGAGGCCCTACAGGCCCACTTCCGCGCCGACCGCGCCACGATCTACCTGGTCGACCATGCGGCCCGGGAGCTGGTCAGCCGGGCGGCGAGCCTGCCCGAGATCAGCGAGATCCGCCTGCGGTTGGGGGAGGGCATCGCCGGCTGGGTGGGCGCCCGCGGCGAGAGCATCGTGCTCGGGGAGACGCGCACCGATGCCCGCTTCTCCCGTCGGATCGACGCCAGCACCGGCTACCTCACGCGGTCCATGCTCTGTGTGCCGGTCCGGGACGCCGACCACACCATCGTGGCGGTGGTCCAGGTGCTCAACCGGCACGAGGGGGAGTTCAGCAACGCCCACCTGCGCGACCTGCAGGGCATCGCTCGGTCGCTGGCCCGACTCCTCGACGGCACTTCGCTCCGCAGCCAGCTCCGCGCCGACCACGAGCAGCCCCTGGCCTTCCGCTTCAACTTCATCGTCGGGGCGTCGGCCCAGATGCGCGAGGTCTACCAGCGCGTGGAGCGTTGCGCGACCACCGAGGCGACCGTGCTGGTGCGAGGCGAGACGGGCACGGGCAAGGAGCTCATCGCCCGGGCCGTGCACTTCAACAGCCCCCGCCGCGACAAGCCCCTCGTGAAGGTGGACTGTGCCGCGCTGCCCGAGCAGCTCATCGAGAACGAGCTGTTCGGCCACGAGAAGGGGGCCTACACCGGCGCCGACCAGCGGTCCGAGGGCAAGGTCGCCGCGGCCGACGGCGGCACCCTCTTCCTCGACGAGATCGGCGAGCTCTCCCTGCCGGTACAGGGGAAGCTCCTCCGCCTGCTCCAGGACCGCACCTACCTGCGGGTGGGCGGGCGCCGCCCGGTGGCGGCCCACGTCCGCTTCGTCGCGGCCACCCACCGCCCCCTCGAGGAGCTCGTCGAGAAGGGCCAGTTTCGCTCCGACCTGTACTACCGCCTGCGGGTCGTGGAGATCCGGATGCCCCCCCTCCGCGACCGCGGGCATGCCGACCTCGAGCGCCTGATCGACCACTTCCTCTTCGAGCACGCGCGCACCCACCATCGGCAGGGCCTCACCTTGTCGGCCGAGGCCCGCGCGGCGCTCCACGGCTACGCCTGGCCAGGGAACGTGCGGGAGCTGGTCCACTGCCTGGAGTCGGCGGTCGTGCTCTGCCCCGGCCGGGTCATCACCCCCGACCTGTTCCCGTTTCGGCAGCTGCCCCTGCGGGAGGGGCCGTCGCTCCCCGGCGATGCCTTCGTCTCCCCGGTGCGCCCCCTCCGCGACGTAGAGCGCGCCTACGTCCGCCACGTGCTGGAGCTGTGCGACGGCAATCGCTCGGAGGCCGCCCGGCGCCTCGGGATCGGCCGCAACACCCTGCTGAGGAAGATCACCTGATGGACGCCCTGATGCGCAAGCTGTCGCTGCTGGCGGAGCCCGTGCGGGTGCGCCTGCTGGCGGTCCTCGCCGAGGAGGAGCTCGGGGTGGGGGAGCTCACCCGGGTGCTCCAGCTCCCCCAGTCCACCGTGAGTCGGCACCTGAAGACCCTCCGCACCGAGGGCATCGTGCGCCGTCGAGCGGAGGGCACCCGGGCCCTGTTCCGTGCGGTCGACGACCTCGATGACGACTGGGTGATGCTGTGGGCGCCGGTGTACGAGCGCTTCGGCCAGACGCTGCAGTTCACCGAGGACCGCGCCCGCCTCGGGGCCACCTTGGAGGCCCGGCAGACCGACTCCAGCACCTTCTTCGGCCGCGAGCATGCCCGCTGGGACCAGCTCCGCGAGGAGCTCTTCGGCGAGCGCTTCTGGGCGTCGGCCCTGGCGGCCCTGGCGCCCAGCGATGCCGTGGTGCTCGACCTGGGCTGCGGTACCGGTGCCACCCTGGAGCGGCTGGCCCCGTGGGTTCGCACGGCCATCGGCGTCGACCGGGAACCCGCCATGCTCCGGGCCGCGGCTCAACGACTCCGCGGCACCGGCAACGTGGAGCTGCGGCAGGGATCCCTGCAGGCCCTACCCCTCGACGACGGCGTGGCCGACGTGGCCCTGTGCACCTTGGTGCTGCACCACGTGGACTCGCCTGCCGAGGTCTTCCGAGAGGTGCGGCGGGTGCTCGCGCCTGGCGGGCGCTTCCTCCTCGTCGACATGGCCGCCCACGACCGCCGCGACTGGCGCCACACCATGGGCCACCGGTGGCTGGGCTTCTCCGTGGAGTCCCTGCAGCGATGGGCTGCGGATGCAGGCTTGAATCCTGCTGGAACGCTGGCTCTCGCCCCGGATCCGGCCGCTGCGGGGCCGCCGCTCCAGCTGCTGAGGTGGACGACGTAACGGTCCGTGCGCAGGAAGGACTCTGTCTACAGGAGGTGCCCCCATGGCCACCCAGGAAATCACGAACGAGAACATCGAGACCACGGTCAACGACAACGGCATTGTCATCCTCGACTTCTGGGGCCCGCACTGCGGCCCGTGTCACCGGTTCGCTCCGGTGTTCGAAGAGGCCAGCGAGAAGCACGCCGATGTCGTGTTCGGCAAGATCAACACGGCTCAGCAGCCCGACCTCGCTCGCTCGCTGCAGATCCAGGCCGTCCCCACCCTGATGGTGTTCCGCGACAACATCCTGGTCTACCGTGAGGCCGGCGCGCTTCCGCCGCCCGCCCTGGAAGACCTCCTCACTCAGGTGAAGGCGCTCGACATGGACGATGTCCGGGCCCAGATCGCCGCGGCCGAGAGCCCGGCCCAGGCCTGAGGCTCGTTCGGGCCACGCCGCACCGGCGGTCGTGGCCCCCTGCGACGCCCTCACGCACGCGTTACCGGCGGCCTCCACCCCCCTCGAGAGCTGGGAGGCCCCGTGAGCATCACCGTCAGCGAAGTGTCCAAGGGCTTTGGCGGCCGCACGCTGTTCCAAGACGTGAACGTCGTCTTCAACGCCGGCCACAACTACGGGCTCACCGGCCCGAACGGCGCCGGCAAGTCCACCTTCATGAAGCTGCTCATGAAGATCGAAGACACCGACACCGGCACCGTGTCGATCCCGAAGCGCACCGGTTGGCTGCGCCAGGACCACTCCGCCTTCGATGCGCACCGCGTCATCGACACGGTCATCATGGGCAACCAGCGCCTGTGGGGCGCGATGGTCCGCAAGGAAGAGATCTACGCCAAGGGCGACGACATCACCGACGACGAGGGCATGGAGCTCGGCGAGCTCGAAGGCGTCGTGATGGAGGAAGACGGCTACGAGGCGGAGCCCAACGCGGCCATCCTCCTCGAGGGCCTCGGCGTCCCTCAGGAAGAGCACGACCGCAACATGGGCGAGCTCCAGGCCGGCCTGAAGGTGCGGGTCATGCTGGCCCAGGCGCTGTTCGGCGACCCCGAAGCCCTCCTCCTCGACGAGCCCACCAACGGCTTGGACATGGAGTCCATCATCTGGCTCGAGGACTTCCTCGTCCGCTACCAGGGCGCCCTCGTGGTCATCAGCCACGACCGTCGCTTCCTCAACGCCGTGTGCGACCAGATCGCCGACATCGACTACGAGACGATCATCACGTACAGCGGCAACTACGACGACATGGTTCGGCAGAAGGCCCAGGTGCGGAACCGGGTCGAGAAGCAAAACGCCGTGCGTGAGAAGAAGATCAGCCAGCTGAAGGACTTCATCGCGAAGTTCGGCGCCGGTACGCGCGCCTCCCAGACGCGCTCCCGCTCGAAGCAGATCAGCAAGCTGCGACCCGACGAGATCAAGCGCTCCAACATCGCCCGGCCCTTCATCCGCTTCCCCGAAGGCGAGCCCAGCGGGCGCGACGTGCTCACGGTCGACGGCCTGTCCAAGTCCTACGACGACCACGTCATCTTCACCGACATGCACATGTCGGCCCAGCGCGGCGACAAGGTGGCCATCCTCGGTCAGAACGGCGTCGGCAAGACCTCCCTGATCAAGGCGCTGCTCGACCAGAGCAACCAGGACACGGGCAAGGTCAACTGGGGCCACAACACCCGCATCGGGTACATGGGCCACGACCACCGCGACCTCATCGAGCCTGGTCTCACCGTGTACACCTGGCTCTTCGCCCAGCGCCCCGAGGTGGGGGAGCAGAACGTGCGCGGCATCCTGGGCCGCATGCTCTTCTCCAACAAGGACGGCGAGAAGCCCACGGCGACCCTGTCCGGCGGCGAGGCGGCACGGCTGATCCTGTCGTACCTCATCCTGATGGAGTTCAACGTGCTGGTGCTCGACGAGCCCACCGACCACCTCGACCTCGAGAGCGTGTCGGCCCTGAAGGAGGCCATCGAGGCCTACAAGGGCACGGTCTTCTTCGTCACCCACGACCGCGACGTGGCCTCGGTCGCCACCCGTATCTGGACCTACCCGCAGCCCCAGGAGCTCATCGACTACGGGGGCACCCTCGACGAGTACCTGGACTGGCACGAGAAGCACTACAGCAAGCGCGCCTCCTGAGGCTCGCTCGCGGCGGCCTCAGCGCATGAGGCCGTTCTCTTCGAGGGCCCGCACGGCGCCTGCGCGGGTCTTGAAGACGGCGATGAAGCGGTTCTTGTGGCAGAACACGCTGCCCGGGATGCCGGTGACCGCCTCGAGGGCGGCGTCGGTCAGGCCGGCCCAGGCCTCGGGCAGGCTGACCTTCTGGGCGAAGCTGCCGAGCTCGGGGGGGATGGCGACGATGCGCCAGCTTCCGTCGGTGGCCGGGAAGGTGACGAAGTCGGTGGGGTGCTCGGCGCCGCCCAGCTCGAAGTAGGCCGGCTTCCAGCGCACGTAGCCGTCGAGGAAGAGGACGCGGCGGCCGTCGGCCCGAGCGGCCATCATGGCGTCGTCGATGATGCGACGGGCCTCCTGGATGCTCCGATGCTCGGCCTGGAGGCCCTGCACCACCCCATGGGCCATGGCGACGGCGCTGAGGAAGGCGGCGTCGTACTCGGCGTGGGTCTCGGCGGGCTGGTTGTAGGCGTCGACCAGCTTGGGGAAGCAGGGGACCCCCGCCTTGGGGGCGACGCGGCCGTTGTCGACGTCGTCGACGTAGGCGACCATGCTGTCGCGGAGGAAGGCCGACAGGGGGGGCGCGACCTTGCCTGTGGCTTCGAGCCAGGCCAGGACCATGCCGGCGCTGGACAGCGGGCCGGCGTAGCTCGCCTGGTGGTGATCGAAGCGCTGGGTGGCCGGATCGTAGGTGCCGCCCACGTCGAAGACGAGATCGGCGGCCGCCAGCTTGAGGGGGTCGCGGGTGCGCACGATGGTGGCGTCGGGGTCGACGAAGGAGCGGACCAGAGCAAAGGCCAGCACGTCGTCTGCGTGGAATGGGCCGTCGTGGGTCGCGGCGTTGATGGGCATGCCGTCTCCGGGAAAGAGCGCAGGGTACGACAACGACGCGGCCGGACCAAGCGTGCACCTACGTGGGGCAAGAGGGTACCCTCCCGCCGTGCTCGACCCGGCCTCCATCGCTGCCCCGGCTCTGCTGGCTGGTGGGATCGCCATCGGCGCCACCATGGCCATCGAGCGCTGGGGTGGGGTCGCCGGTGGCCTCCTGGCCACGCTGCCCACGACGGTGGTGCCGGCCTCCTGGGCCTTCTGGGCCGTGACGGAGGCCGATGCCCTCCGGGATGCCCTCGGGGCCGTGCCGGTGGGGATGCTGGCGAACGCGGGCTTCCTCTACGTGTGGCGGGTCCTGCCGAGCCACGTGCCCGGCAGCTTCGGGGCGCGGCTGACGACGATGATCGCGGTCTCCCTGGGGTGCTGGGTCGCCATGGCAGCGGCGGCGGTGGGCTCGCTCGAGGCGGCGCGCGCGCGGGGCGTCGACGTGTGGGCGGTCGGTGCGCTGGCCATGCTGATCACCGTGGTCTTCGGCGGGTGGGCGGTCGCGCAGCAGGTGCCCGCCCCCCGGGGCGGCGCGAAGGTCCCCTGGTGGTCCCTGGTGGCGCGGGGGGGGCTGGCGGCCCTCGCCATCGCCACGGCGGCGGTGCTGGCGGCGGTGGGCGGCGAGTTGCTGGCGGCCCTGGCCTCGGTCTTCCCCGCCATCTTCCTCACCGCGATGGTGTCGCTGTGGTGGGCCCAGGGGGAGGCTGTGCCGTCGGGGGCCGTGGGGCCCATGATGCTGGGCTCGGCCTCCGTGTCCGGCTACGCGCTGCTGGCCGCGTGGACCCTGCCCAGCCTGGGGCCTCTGCTCGGGGCGGCGGTGGCCTGGGTCTTGGCGGTGGGGCTGGTGACGGTGCCCGCCTGGGCCTGGGCCCGGCGGGTGGGCCGGCGTCAGAAGGCCTGACTCATGCGCAGATAGACCTGCGGGGCGGGGGAGGGCTCCAGCCCGAGGGCCCGGCTGCCGAGGGTCCAGCCGAGGGTGGCGCCCAGGCCCATCTGCTCGGCGCCCAGGACGTCACCGACACCCAGGAAGCCCGCGGTCACGCCGCTCGCGGTGACGACCTCGCCCTCGACGGACGCCGCGACGGCCTCGAAGCCCCCGGTGAGCTGTAGCTCGCTGCCCCACGCCAGCAGGAGTGGCACCGAGAGGTTGCGCAGCGCGGCCCAGCGGTACTCCAGCGCGACCACGCCTCGCTCCGTCGCGAGCACCGCGCAGGGAGAGGCCGCGTCGAGGGAACAGGCGGGCAGCACGGGGATGGAGCGCATGGCTCCGAGGCCACCGAGCTGGAGCAGGCGGTGGGGCACGGTGCTGCGGGCCATGGCGCCGCTGAGACGGGTGGCGACGACCACCCGAGGGGAGAGGCCGCCGAGGAGCGTGACGCCGCCGTTCAGGCCTCCCCAGCGTTCGGAGGTGCCGGGGAGGGTGCCACCGGTGACCGCCGCCGACACGCGCTCGCCGGACAGCGGGAACTCGTAGGACACCCGCGTGTCCCAGCGCCACGACAGGACGGCGTCCGTCGCGATGCCGAGCCCCTCGGTCGGGGCGAAGCGGCGGTCGAGCAGGCTGGTGGAGCCCCCGAGTCGGACGGCGTGGCGGCGGGCGAAGCCGTCGACCAGGGGGCCGACCTTCCAGGTGTGCCCGAGGGCGACGCGGACGAGGTCGGCCCGGCTGTTGGAGAGGGTCCCCGACCAGATCCGCCGGGTGTCGTACTGCTTGCGGAGACTGCCGTAGAGCGTGCCGTAGATCAGGCCCTGGGACAGGTTCAGGGTGCTGATCCAGCCGCTGGCGGTCACCGTGTAGCGAGGGGGCCAGGTGTCGCTGCGGCGGCTCCGCTGCCAGGTGTGCCACTCCGGGTCCAGGGCGACCCGCCGGGCGGGGCTGGCGAGGGGGATCCGGGTGGTGCCAGGGGAGGCGAAGATGGGCCGGTCTTCCCCGTCGATCCGCACGACGACGACCTCGGTCAGTGCGTCGGGCGGGGCGTCGCGGGTGACCAGCACGGCGTCGGGGAGCACCTCGAGGCGGTAGTCCTGGGACCGGGGGGGCGGGGTGCGGAGCTGGCGCAGCAGGCCAGGGAGCTCGGGCAGGGCCTCGGCCAGCGGCGCGCCCTCGGCCAGGGCCGTGGCGGTGGCCTCGGCGGTCCCCGGGCCGAAGCGGTCGTCGAGCTGCGCGGCGGCGGCGGTGCCCGGCGTGGAGGGGCGGAGGACCTCGGCGAGGTCGTCCTGGAGGGGGTCGCCGGGCCAGGCGCGGTTCAGGATGTCCGCGTAGAAGGCCATGCGACGACTGGCCAGGAGGCTCTGCACTTGGGGCACCCAGGCGAACACGCCCAGCACCTCGTCGGCCTCGAGGGCGCCCAGGACTCGCTGGTGGGCGATGGAGAGGCCCGCACCCTGGAGCTCCCGCTCGAAGGGGTCGGCCCGACCGGACCAGGCGGCGCCGATGCCTCGGGCGACGGGGACGCGGTGGGCGAACTGAAGCCCCGGGGTGAGGCGGTAGGCGCGGTCGGACACGTAGGCGAGCCCGGCCCCCGGCCGAACCAGGCGGCGGCGCAGCGGCCCCTCGACGACCACCCCTGCGAGAGGGGTGGGCCAGGAGGCGAGGTCGTGCTCCAGCTCTCGTACGAGGCGCCGGCGGGGGCGCCCCCGGGTGACCAAGGTGCCCTTGGACAGCGGCGTGGTCCGCCCGCGACGCACGACGGCGAGGCTGGCGCGGTCCGCACGGCCCTCCCAGTGCACCTGGTCGGCCTGGCTCACCTGGTCCCCGAGGGCACCGACGGACCCGGCGGGCACCGTGACGTCCACCACCCAGTCCACGACCGGCAGCCCGTCGATGACCGGGTACCAGCCGCCGTTGGCGAACAAGCCGGCCCGGGTGCTCCCCGTGGCCCCGAAGCGACGAGGGAGGGTCGCGCTGAAGCGGATGCGGTCGCCGTCCCTCGTCCACCGCACGTCGCCCTGGTCCGGGCGGTTCGGGTAGGTGCGGAACAGGGTGAGGTCGGTGCCCGGCTCGGGCAGGCGCTCTAGGGCGTCGATCAGCTCGGCGCCATCGAGGCCGTCGACGGTCATGGTGCCCCGCACGGTGCGGTGGTCGGCGTCCACCGAGGCGGCGATGGTGACGGTGGCTGCCTCGGCGCGGCCCGTGAGGGCCAGGAGCACGCCCAGGAGGGCGGAGGCGCGCGCCCCGATCAGAAGGAGAAGCCCATGCCCGTGGACAGCTCGGGCACGGTGGCCGGGGCCCAGCTGGCCGACAGCCGCACGAAGAAGCCGCTGGACGTGAACTGCGTGCCGAAGCCGAACCGTGGCACCACGATGGGGGCCTCGAACTCTTCGGTCTCGCTGCGCTGGTAGCGCACCGCCCCGATGGCGCGGGAGGTGTCTTCGTCGAGGACGGCGTTGGCGGACACCCGCATGGTCGTGAAGTTGACCCAGGGGCTGATCTGGCCGTTGTTGACCCCGGGCAGGCGCCCCACCGGGTAGGTCGAGCCCATGGTGACGCCGAGATCGAGGGTGCTCACGTCGAGCTCGTCGTTGCCGACCAGCCCGCCGTAGCCGAGCTGGAGGGAGAGGTCGGGGAAGGGCTTGTAGCCCTCGAAGATGGCCACGCGGCCGTAGCCGGAGAGGACGCCGGCGGTGCTGCCGCCGATCCAGCCGGCCGTGAGCCCCACCTCGGTGGAGAGCGGCAGGCCCTTGCGGGCGCTGAGGGTGGGCACCACCTTGTAGGCGCCGGCGTCCTGGTCGACGTGGGCGCGGTCCCACGGGGAGGGCTCGCCCTTGCGGTCGATCGCCTCGGTCATCACGAAGGAGGAGCCGAGATCGAGGGCGAAGCCGTGGGTGCCGAGGGTCTCGGCGGGCATGGTGGGCTTGTTGGCCACCATGGTGCCGACCTCCATCACCAGCTGCCGGTAGGCGCTTCCGAGGAGCTCTTCGTCGAGCACGAGCTCGTCGTCGTACTCGGTCATCTCGGAGAGAACCACATCTTCGGGCCAGGCGGCCTGCGCCTCGGACGCGGCCAGCAGGCCTGCCGAAGCGACGACGAGGACGAGGTTGTTGAGGAACTGGCCGCGCACGTACCACCCGGGAGCCCCCGCACGTTAGCGCGCAACGGCCCTCGCTGACAACGGCTGCTGCGATGGGATACCCGCTGCCTCCCACGGAGTGCCCCATGTCCGACCCGACCTCCTTCCTCCAGCCCGCCGCCACACAGGTCCGCGACCCCCTCAGCGGCCGCTCCGTCTGGCTGGCGGGGATGATCAAGAATCCTCGTCCCAAGGGCGACGCCGACCTCATCTACGACCTGCACTTCGAGGCGGCCCACACGGTGGAGCAGCGCCAGCAGATCACCGAGGCCATCGCCACCAAGCTGGCGGAGCAGGGCTTCGGCGGCAAGGTCTACGCGATGCCGGCGGGCAGCCCACCGAAGCGGCCGGCGAGCGGCGGCACCCCCAGGGTCAGCCAGGCGCAGGCGGGCGGCGGTGATCCGGTGAAGGGCATGAGTGGGCCCGGCATGGCCCCCCACGGTGGTCCCATCGTGAAGAAGGCCCTCGAAGGGGTGAAGCACATCATCGCCGTGGCCAGCGGCAAGGGCGGTGTGGGCAAGAGCACGGTGTCGAGCAACCTGGCGGTGGCCCTGCAGCAGGCGGGCTTCCAGGTGGGCCTGCTCGACGCCGACGTCTACGGGCCCTCGGTGCCCACGATGATGGGGGCCTCCGCGCGTCCCATGGTGGATGGCCAGCGCAAGCGCATCCTCCCGGTGGAGGCCCACGGGGTGAAGTGCCTCTCCATGGGGCAGCTGGTCGACGAAGAGGAAGCGATGATCTGGCGCGGCCCGATGGTGATGGGGGCGATCCGTCAGTTCATCCAGGACGCCGACTGGTCCGGGCTCGACTACCTCGTGGTCGACCTTCCCCCCGGCACCGGCGACGTGCAGCTGTCGCTCATCCAAGCGGTGCAGCTGTCCGGCGCCATCATCGTCACCACCCCGCAGCAGGTGGCCCTGGCCGACGCCGTGCGGGGGGTCACGATGTTCCAGAAGCTCGATGTCCCCCTGCTGGGGCTCATCGAGAACATGGCCTGGTACGAGCTTCCCGACGGCACCCGCGACTACGTCTTCGGGCAGGGTGGCGGTCTGCGGGTGGCGGAGCGCTACGACACCGAGGTGCTCGGGCAGGTCCCGCTGCGCTCCCAGGTGCGCATCGCGGGCGACGGCGGCACCCCGGTGGCGCTGTCCTCCGACCCGGTGGCTGCCTCCTTCGCGGCCATGGCGAAGCGGGTCGCCGAGAAGGTGCCCGTGTGAGTCTGCCGCAGCCGGTCCCCGGCGCCACCATGCCCACGAGCGGCCCGTTGGTCGATCGCTTCGGGCGGGCGCACACCTACGTTCGGGTGAGCGTGACCGACCGCTGCAACTACCGCTGCACCTACTGCATGCCGGCGAAGGGGCTCGACTGGATGCCCCGCGACCACCTCCTCACGTACGAGGAGACCGCCCGCGTGGTGGGGGCCATGGCCTCGATGGGGGTGCACCGGGTGCGCCTCACGGGCGGCGAGCCCACCATTCGCGCCGGCATCGAAGAGCTCGTGGCCATGCTGGCTGCGATGCCCGGCATCGACGACCTCGCCATGACCACCAACGCCCACCTGCTGGCGCGCAAGGCCGAGGCCTTGGCCCGTGCGGGGCTGCGCCGGCTCAACGTCTCCCTCGACGCGGTGGAGCCCGCCCTGTTCCGCCAGATCACGCGGGGCGGCGACCTCGCCCGTGTCCTCGAGGGCATCGACGCCGCCCTGGCGGCGGGCCTGGCCCCGGTGAAGGTGAACGCCGTGGTGGTGCGTGGGGTGAACGACCACCACGTGCCCGACATGGTGGCTCACTTCGCTCCCTACGGTGAGCAGGTGGAGGTGCGCTTCATCGAGTACATGCCCTTCGGCGGCGTGGGCGACGAGCGGCGCCATGTGCCGGCGGCCCAGATGCGGGCGCTGCTTCCTCCCATGAAGCCGATCCCGCGGGACAGCGGCGGCCCGGCCAGCCGCTACCGCCTGGCGTCGGGCCAGGTGGTGGGCTTCATCTCGCCCATCACCGAGCACTTCTGCGACGCCTGCAACCGGCTGCGCCTCGCCGCCGACGGCCACCTCCGCACCTGCCTGAGCCGCGACCGCACCCCGTCCCTTCGCGACCTCCTGCGCGAGGGCGCCACGGATGACGACATCGAGCAGTCTCTGCGGGCCATGGTATGGCAGAAGGTGGCGGGCCACGAGGCCCACAAGAGTGAGGGATTTCGGGCCTTCGAGGGTGTGATGACCCGTGTTGGCGGATAGTCCCTCAGGCAAGGCTTGCCCCCAGCCGATGGGTGCCTAGTTTTCGTTCCACCGGTCGAGGCGTCTCGTGGTAGATTCCCGGCCCCATGCGTCGGAGGAACCGGCGCCCGCGTAGAGGACCCCGCCATGCTGCCTGCCGACGAATACCTGAGCAAGGAAGAGCTCGAGACGCTGAAGCGCGGGCTCGAAGAGCAGCTCGAATCCTTGATGTCGCAGTCTCGTGATGCCGTTCGCGCCGTCACCGAGGTCCGCGAGAACGACGCCGACCCGCTCGACCTCGCGGTCAGCGAGTCCAACCGCGACTTCACGTTGCGCCTGGCCGACCGTGAGCGGCGCCTGCTGGGCAAGATTCGCTATGCCCTGGAGCGCATCCAGCAGGGCGAGTACGGCGCGTGCGAGAGCTGTGGTGAAGAGATCACCTACGGCCGCCTCATGGCGCGCCCCGTGGCCACGCAGTGCATCGACTGCAAGACCGAAGCCGAGCAGGTCGAGAGCCGCAAGCGCGTCTTCTGAGCTCGCTCGCTGTCGCGCCACGAAGGCCGCCCTCCGGGGTGGCCTTTGTTCGTCATGAGGCCCGCGAACCGGCCCTACCGACTCAGGAACCGAGCAGTGCCTCGACGTGGTCGGCGGCCTGGGTCGCGGCGTCGAGCCGTGCCTGCCCCTTGGCGGCCTCGGCCATGCGCTCGAGCCCGGGTGCGTCGCCCGCCAGTTCGGTGACCTGGGCCACTGCGGCGGCGAGGTCCCAGCCGTGCTCCACGAGGACCCGCGCTGCCCCGACCTCCTCGAGGCCACGGGCGTTCTCTTCCTGGTGGTTCTCGGTGACGTTGGGGGAGGGGACCAGCAGGGAGGCCATGCCCACGGCGCACAGCTCCCCCAGGGTGGAGGAGCCGGCCCGGCAGACGACGAGGTCGGCCATGGCGTAGGCGTCGGCCATGCGGTTCTCGTAGTCGACCAGGGTGTAGCCCTCGGGGGGCGTGCCCAGTTCGGCCGACACCGCCTCGTGGTAGCGGGGACCGCACAGGTGGAGGACCTGGAAGTCGCGGCCTTCGTGGCGGCCCGTGGCGATGGCCAGCTCGTTGATGCGCTCGGCCCCCAGGCTGCCGCCCACGAAGAGGACCGTGCGGCGCTCGGGGTCGAGGTCGTACTTCTTCGCGGCCTCGGCCCGGGTGCCCTGGAGCACGGCCTCGTTGATGGGCACGCCCACGAGGTGCTTCGGGCCGGGGCTCGTGAGGCGGCCGCGGGTCTTCTCGTAGGTGAGGAGCACCAGGTTGGCGACCCGGGCGCACAGCTTGTTGGCCATGCCGGGCACCACATTGGCCTCGTGGATGGCCCGGCGGCGGCCAAGGGTCCAGGCGGCGAGGATGGGCGGCGCGCTGATGTAGCCACCGACGCCGAGCACGATGTCGACGTCGTCTTCCTTGAGGGGGGCGCGAGCGGCCCACACGGCGCCCAGGAGGCCCAGGCCGAAGCGAATCTTCCCGACGATGCCCCCGCGGGGGTACTGCAGCGCCTCGATGGTGCGGAACGCGTAGCCACGCTCCGGCGCGACGCGGGCCTCGATGCGCCGGGCGTCGCCGTAGTAGCGGACGTCGTGCCCGCGGCGCTTGAGCTCGTCGCCGATGGCGATGGCCGGGTACACGTGGCCCCCGGTGCCCCCGCCTGCCAGGACGATCGTCGCCATCTCGCCTCCCTGCCCGCCGCCGGCGATGGATCGAGTGGGAACCAGCCAGCGCAGGCGCGGTCCGATACCCTGCAAAGGGGAGCCCGTCATGCACTGTGGCCACTGTCGTCAGCCCATCCCCCACGCCCTGAACGTGGAGGCGCCGTGCCCGCGCTGTGGGGGCGAGGTGCTGGCCGAGGGGCGGTGGCTCCTGTTGTCAGCCTGGGGCGAGGGCTTCGAGGCGGTCGACCTGTCCACGGGGGCCCGCAGCACATGGCCGGAGGCGCCCGCGGCGTCGGCGCAGCCGGCGGACCCCACCGACGACGAGGTAGCGCTCGACGAGCTCCTCGCGGCGTCGTTTCCGGCGCTTCCGGCGATGGCTTCGGTGCCCGCTGGCGCCGAGGCGGCCGACGAAGGGGCGGTCGAGGTGGTTCCCCGCCCCGCGCTGCGGCAGCGGCTCGTGCGGCGGGCGAGCGTGTTGGGGGTGAGCGTCACCCTGGCGGCCCAGCTCGGCTTTGCCACGGCCCCCGCTCCGAAGGACTACGCTCATGCCGCCCACGCCACCCCGGGTCATGAGCACCTCATCGGGCAGGTACGGGCCGACCCCGGCGTGCAGCGCTGCCTCTCGGGGCACCGGGCGCTGCCCCGGGCCCAGGCCGAAGCTCCCGCGCTGCTCCAGCTCGCGGTCGACCCGTGGGCCACGCCCCGCACCCGTGTGTCTTCGGTGAACCCCGTGCTGGTGGGCTGTCTGATGGAGGCCGCCGGCCGGCTGGGGCTGCCCGAGGGGCGCTACGACCTCGCCGTGCCGATCACGGAGCCGGGGTAGCTACAGCGCCGGCGACGGGAAGACTTCCTGGGTGATCACGTTGGACACCTCACAGGTCGCCGGGTCGATGACCGCGAAGCCGTTCAGGCCGGCGTTGGGGGGCATGCGCTTGGTGATGACCGCGTGGCCGAGCGCATCCGTGGTCCAACGGCGGGAGCGGCGGGCCTCCCCCAGGGGCAGGTCGGTGGCGCAGGCGCTCCAGCTGGTGGTGTCGCCCAGGTAGCCGCGCACCAGCACCACCTCGGACAGCGGGGTGGCGCCCTCCACCGTGAAGGTGGCCAGCTCCCCGGCCACGGGCACGGAGGCGTCCGACAGCTGGAGGTCGGTGCAGCTGACGAGGTTGTCGTCGTCGTCGTCGCAGTCTCCGGCGCAGACGGACCAGCCGTCGTTGTCGCCGTCGACCTGCTCGAGCGCGTCGTCGGCGTCGTCGCAGTCGTAGGGGGCCGAGGCCAGACCGAGGCCGGCGGAGGCGCAGCTGATGTCGTCGCTCACCACCAGGGTGGTGCTGCGGGCGCCGTCCTCGTCGCCGTCGACGTAGCAGAGCTCATAGCCGTCGCAGTTGGCGTCGACGCCATCGGCCGCGGCGTCGTAGGCCCCGGGGTAGCGAGTGTCGTCGCCGTCGTCGCAGTCCTCGCAGGACAGGGCGCCGTCGTTGTCGCCGTCGAGCTCGTCGGTGCCGTCGCAGTCGGAGTCGATGCCGTCGCAGACCTCGGGCGCGCCCGGGTAGCGGCCGTCGTCGCCGTCGTCGCAGTCCGTGTCGCCGCACACGCCGTCGCTGTCGCCGTCGAGGGTGGTGTCGTCGCCATCGCACAGGTCGACGCTGTCGCAGCTGCCGTCGCCGTCGCTGTCGTCGAGCGGGTCGGCGGGGCAGGGGTCGACCAGGTCGCAGGTGCCGTCGCTGTCGCTGTCGGCGGGGACGGAGGCTGCGGAGAGGTCGCTGGTGCCA
>ENA-OWNT01002090-OWNT01002090.1-seawater-metagenome-genome-assembly--contig:-NODE-2090-length-21821-cov-4.284998_pt1 | contig 21821 bp, 14 predicted proteins | sample MGYA00238136_ERZ651165 | MGnify/ENA primary metagenome ERZ651165 (study PRJEB26861, sample SAMN08777766) | seawater metagenome | isolation source: coastal seawater | place: USA: Florida | collected...
CATCGAAGGAAGGGCCCGCCCGGAGGCGAGGAGGTGGCGCCGGCTCGCGGAGGAGCTCGCTCCTAGTACAGCTGGGCGGTGAGCTTCTTGCGCCATCCCGCGGTGGCAGGATGCTCAGCTCCGAGCACGTCGAGCAGATCGACGAACTCCTGGCGGGCGTCGTCGTCGCCCTTCACCGTCGGCAGCAGCTCGGCGAGACGGGTCTCGATCTCGGCCTGCTTGATGGGCTTGTCTTCGTCGGGGGTGTCCTGAGGGTTCTGACGCCGCTGGATCTCCGCCCACACGTCGGCATCGGTGAAGCCCTCCAGGGCGGCCTGGGGCTCGGGGAGGCCCCGCAGCATCTTCAGGAAGTCGAGGGAGGGACACGTGGCCAGGTGGGACTCGTAGACCTTGGCCACGGCATCTCGCAGGTCCTTGTTCGGCTCGGGGATCGAGATGACGGACAGCACCTGGGAGAAGAAGACGTTGCTGGCCGTGCGGATGAGCAGCCGGTTCGCGTGGGGCTTACCCGTGGCTTCGTTGACGCACTCCTCCCGGGCCATCGGACCGAGCCAGGGCATCCGGCCTCGGCAGTGACCGAGCACGCTGGCGTCGGGAACCTTGGCGGCACCGAGGGGGCGACGCTTCCGGCAGGCTTCGCAGCGGACGAAGATGTCGGCCATGTCGTTGCCCGAGCCGCCTTCGTCGATCCACAGCTGACCGCGGCACGGGTCCTTGAAGTCCTCGTGGACGAAGGCATACCAGTTCACGTCGAGGATGTGGCCGTTGGGGCAGCCCTGGACGAAGCGGACCGGGACGACCTTCCGCTTCTTCCGGCGGTCGTCGAGGTACTTGCCCTGCACCAGGCTCTCCCAGTGGACCAGCGGGCGGCTGCGGTATTCCTTGCTGGTGACCGGGTCCTTCCAGATGGCGGGCGGGTCCAGCTGGGCCACGAACCACTCGGGGAACTTGAAGGCGGCGATGCCGGTGCGGGGAGCCCGAGGGTCGGACTCGTCCACCGGGGGCGCCTTCATCTTGATGTTCGGAATCGCCAGCACCTCGCTGACCTTGCGGGCCAGCCGGTCCTCGGTGATCGGGCGCATCTGCCCGTACCAGTGGTCGAGGCCACCGATGAGCACGGCGTGGTCGGGGAGGTCGACCATGGCCCCGGGGCCGTAGGTCGAGATGATCTGGCTCTGCCGGATCTCGCCAGCTGCGGGACGGCTCATGGGTTGGTCTCCTCGTCATCGACCTTGCCGTCGGGTCGACGCAGCCAGAGGTTCACGCTGGGCTCCACGTCCCGAAGGGAACGCTGGGCCTTGAACTTCTCGGCCGGTGCGGGTTGCTTGCGAAGCTCGGGGTCGAGGGGCTGGTAGAGCAGCGGCGGTGCCTTGCCGACCTCACCTGCGTACTGGAGCGCCGCGCCCTTCTCCTGCTTGCGGGCGGCGATGTGCTCCCAGGCATCGAGGAGGTCTTTCACCCGGCCCTTCAGCGTGTGGCGCAGGGCCTCCTGCTGGCTCGCATCGAGGTCGGCGTCGTGGAACTCCCCCCGCTCGGCGATGAGGTTGGCCACCTGCTCCAGCTGGGATCGGTAGGCCAGGATCTGCGAGGCGTGGGTGGGTGCGGTGAGGGCGTCGTTCCCGAGCCGCGCCAGGGCCACAGTGATGGCGGCGAGCCCCCGGTCGATGGCCCGCGGTGAGAACGGGGTCACGCTGGTGGCCTCGACCGACCGGTAGAAGCTGCGGTGCCATGCCTCGAAGCGCTCGAAGTGGGAGCGGTCCCGGGGACGGTGCAGGTTGAGCAGGGTGACCACCAGGCCGGGCCGCTTGTCGTCGCGACCGACGCGGGAGGTGGCCTGGATGTACTCGGCGGCGGTCTTGGGCTGGCCGAGCACGACCATCAGGCCCAGGCGGGTGATGTCGAGGCCGACCGAGATCATGTTGGTAGCGAGGGCCACGTCCACGTGGTGCTTGTCGGTGTGGTCGAGGGCTAGGCGCCGCTTGGTCTCCGAGACCTGGTTCGTGCTCACCCGGGAGGTCAACTCGCGAGGCTCAATGTTGATCCTGCGGTCGGCGAAGGGCGGGTCGGTGTCGCCCACCCGGCGCCGGTTCGAGTAGCTGGCCAGCCGGGCGGCCACCTCGTCCTCGAAGATCCGGCGGCTGCCACCAAGCTCCCGGAGGGCGTTGAAGTAGGCCAGGAGCGTCATGTAGGGGTCGGCGGGGTTCGGGTCGGCCTTCTTGCCCCCGGCGACCCTCCACTCCTTCTCGGCCGTCGCCATGAGGGCCAGGGCGGTTCGGAGGAGTACGACCTTCAGACTGCGTCCCTGGGCGGCGACGGCCACGTACAGGCGGGGGTTCCGCTTGTCCGAAGACACGGTCTTCGCGAAGTAGCTGTCCCGTCGGTCGGGCCCAGGTGGAGGGAACACGTCCACGTCGTTGCGGCCGAAGAGCGCCCGGATCTGTTTCGTCGCCCTGCGGACCGTGGCGGTCGAGGCCACCACCTTCGGGCGGATGGTCTCTTCCTCGTCGTCCCGGGCACACAGGGCGTCGATGGCGGTCTCGTAGAGGCCCACCATGGTGCCCAGAGGACCGGAGATGAGGTGAAGCTCGTCCTGGATGATGAGGTCGGGCGGCGGGAGCGGGCCGTCCAGGCGGCTGCCGATCCCGGGATGCATGGGCCCGTAGAACCCGGCGGCGTCGTGGCGCTCGACCCGCCCGAACAGCTGGCCCGTGTCACCCACCCAGGGCAGCTGGGCGAACTTGTCGACCGTGGCGATGATGAAGCAGGGCAGGCGTCGGTAGATGGGGTCGTCCACCGCCACGATGGGCAGCGGGTTCTTGCCGCCGAACGGGCAGCGCAGCTTCCTGTCGCCGCAGGTGACGCGCAGGTCGGTGGGGGCGTCGTTGTTCGGCCGCAGCTGGAAGGAGTGCCGGGTGAACTTCGTCCCGCACCACGGGCAGTTCTCCAGGGGGATGGGCGACGGCTTGCCCTTGTCGTCGTTGTGGAACCGGATGGTCCGGGCACGGGCGCTGTGGGTGTTGTTGTCGCCCTTGCGGCCCATGCGGTTCGGGGTGGCGGTCTGACCGACCCACAGGCCGATCTCGAAGGGCCAGGGACCGAGCTTCTCGACGTTTTGCTGGCGCTCCAGTTCGAGGGCGCAGATCAGCGTGGCGGCACGACCAAGCTGGTCGAGGGTGAGCAGGCGCAGGGTGTAGCGCATGATGACGCTGACGCCGGCCCCCTGGATGCTTCCCTTCGCACGGAGTCGGCGCAGCACGAGCGTAAACGCCGCGAGGCCCAGGTATGCCTCGGTCTTGCCGCCGCCGGTGGGGAAAAAGAGCAGGTCGACGAGGGAGCGGTCCTTGTGGTGCGGGTCGACGATGCCGGTGAGGTTCATCAGCACGAACGCCAGCTGGAACGGGCGCCAGGCCGGCGGGTCGAAGGACCCAGGGGGCTTGCCCTGCTCCGCTGCCCAGCGCTGACGCAGGGCTCTGGCGATGGCACTGTTGGCGATGCGGAAGGACTCGAAGGCGTCGGGGTCGTCGAGGGAGGCGAGACCTGCGCGGATGCGGTCCGCCACCTTCTCGGCTCGATTCAACATCGAGGTGGAGGTGTCACGCCTGCTGGGATCAGCCGGAAGGTCCGACCGCTGCGCGATAATCCATGCGTCGTAGGCGTCCACGAGCTTGCCGACCATGCCGCGGACGGCCTCGGGGGACTCGGCCTGGGCGAGGTCTTCGAGATTGAGGTTCACGCCCTCTTCGAGGTGGGGCACGACCTTCTCGACCTCGGCGGTGGGGACCCACGTGGTGGTGACCTGGCGGCAGCTGCCGGGCTCGGGCTCGACGGCGTGGACCGAGACGTTGTGGCCCACCGCGAACTCGAAGTCGTTGCGGAACTGCACGTCGGCCACAGCCTCGTCCCAGTCACCGCCGTCCCGCCCGCGCACATCGGGGCGGGGGCAGAGGGGTACGTCGCACTGGATGTCCAGCTGGGCCTGGAAGGCGAAGCCCACGTCCCGCTGCACATCGGGGGCAGGACGGCGCCGGTTCACCAGGAACACGCTCACAGCCCGGGTGCCCTTGGGCACGAGCTTCTCGGCCTTCACCTCGCGGATGGAGGTCTCGATCTTCAGGCCGCCGCTGTAGGGCACGTCCTTGGGCTTCGGCTTCTTGCCGAGGTCGATGGTGACCGACTCGGTGTGCCCGGTGCGGCGCCAGGTGGTCCACCGGGTTCCGGATGCCTCGGGGTTCTCCTCTTCCGGGTCCTTCTGCGGGGCGTAGTCGCCCCAGGAGACCTGCACCTCCAGGGTGGTGGCCTCGGGGGGTACGAGCAGGCTTACGCCCATCGAGGAGGGGAAGAAGGCGCGGCGGGCCGAGGGGCTCTCGGGTTCGATCTCATCGTCGCCGGGGGACTGCTCGGCCACGGTGTCGAGTTCGTCGTTGCCGGTGTCGTCGGACCGCTGCTCGGCGCTGGCCTGGAAGGGCACCAGGAAGCCGGTCAGGTACCAGCTGGAGGGCGCCTGGGGAAGCTCCTCGTTGCGGTAGGACTCGTCGTCTGGGGTGGGGCCGACCAGGTCGAGGCGGAGGGCATCCACGAGGGTGGCGCGGACTTCCACAGGGCGGGTCATGCGTCACCTCCGAACAGGGTGTCGGGCTGCGGGCGGGCGGGCTTCGGCGTGGCCTTGGCCCGGGGCTTCTTCGAGCCCTTGGGCTTCGAGCGCTTCCGGTCCTTGGTGAGCTTCTCTTCCTCTGCCCGCTTCTGGTTCAGGTCGAGCAGGCGGGCGAGCACCTCGTCGTGGACCTCGTCGGGCCACCGGTAGCGCCAGGGCTTCTTCTTCCGTCGGCTGCCGGCCTCGTCGTCGTCGACCTCGTAGTCGAGGAGGAACTCGCAGTCGGTGGGGATGTCGGTCCAGCCGTAGGCATCGAGAACGGCTCGGTCCATGGCCTCGTGAAGCTCGCGGAGGCGGAGGATGCCGGGGTCGCGCTCGTCGGGGTCGTGGAAGCGGTTGTAGGTCTTGGTGAGGCCCTCGTTGTTCTCTACCATGAGACGGGAGCGCAGCAGGTCGTAGTTTCTACCAGCATCGTAGAGGAGTTCCCCTGACGAGGGCCGCGGAAACGTGTTGAAGCACGGCGTCGTGTACCGTAGGTCGTCCTTAAGGGACGATCCCAGGAGGCGAGCCCACACTTCGTGAACGCGAGACTGGAGAATCGCGAAATCGGCGTCCGTGTGCAGAAGGAATGCGTAGACGGTGTTGGCCAAGACGATGCCCGGCTTGACGAATGCGAAGGAAAGATGCCTTGAAACCGATGTTACAGCAATGATCCTGCCGTGCTCCTGAGCGAACGCCGCAGCCTCCGGTGCCCGGTTTGCGTGGAGCCACCATTCTTCACGGTAGTTGCGCTGCTTGTTGCCCGCCCTCACGGGCTTCACTCGCTCTTCAACCATTGCGAAGAGCATTGGCCATTCTTGCGCGTCCGCCTTGGATATCCGCCCGAAGTCGATGACAAACCGGTCCGGGCTTTGTGTTGGGCTGGAGTTAAGCTCCCTACCCCCCATGTAGGGGTAGATCACTTCAGCGTTCTTGGCATCGCTCCCCAACGCCATGTTCATGTCGTCGATAGACCATGAACCTCCAGAAGGCACTTCTTCGAACGTGAAGCCAGCCCCCCACGGTTCTGCCCCGCGGTAGCAGGCACCGTTGTTTTCGTGAAGCGTGGACGGGTTCTTGTCGGCATTTCCGGCGAGGAGGAATGCTGACACGCGTGCCACAGGGTGGCCGTTGAGTCGCGGCGGAGTGGGCGAATCGGCCGACTTTGCGACGTGGACCACGCTGACGACGACTGCCGCCGACCCTGGCCACCTGACGCGTTGTCGGACACTGAAGATAGAGCCACCCTCCGTGAGGATGGTCTCCAGACCGGCGACCCGAGTGTCGCCCTGGGCAACAGTATTGGTTGCGACCAGGCCGAAACACCCTCCACTGCGAAGCAGGTCGAACGCTCTACGGAGGAAGAAAGCAGCGAGGTCAGCCGTGCCGGAGGCCGGCGGGTGCGCGTGGACCAAGAAGTCGTGGTAGGAGACGCCCAGGCGACCGCCGATCATTGTTCCGCCCATGAAAGGCGGGTTCCCCACGATCGCGTCGAATCCGGGAGTTTCGCGGTCGAATACCTCGGGGAACTCCAGGTCCCAATGCAGGGGGGCCACGTCTTGCGCGCCGTGACGGAGTTCATCGACGACACCCAACGCCATGAGCGTGTCTGCGGCCTCAAGCGCCGCCTTGTAGGTGCCCCGACGCGTCTCCCGGTCCGCCTTCGCTCGCTTCTTCCGCGCTCGGTTTCGCTCCAAACCAAGGAACGCCGCAACCACCAAATCGCCGGACACGCGGGCATCGTGCAGCGCCTCGTCTGCCTCCCGCAGGTGGGCTCTTTTTGTAGCGACGTGCCCATCTCCCAAGGCGTGAATCGCATCTCGTTGCGAACGGGCTCGTCCAATCTGGTCGTAGATATGAGCCAGCAAGGGCGGCACGTCTCCAGGGTCATCCCAGGTGAACATCGCGATCTGCTTCCGCTTCAAACCCACCAACGAGTCGCCGTGCTTTAGGGCGTGGTCGACGAAGGTGAACGCATGGTCCCGAGCAAGGGTGACCAGCCACAGCGAGAGCTTGGCGAGGTTCACGGCGAAGGGGTTCCTGTCCACGCCGTAGAGGCACCTTTCGGCGACGAGCCGTCGAGCGTGGTCGAGCGGTTCCTCGTCGGGGGGAATCTCGGGCAAGCACTCGTGGTGGTTCCAGGCGTCGACAAGCTCGTCTGCCAGCTGGCGACAGGCTTCGACCAGGAACGCTCCCGAACCCATGGCCGGGTCACAGACCTTCAGGTCGAGGATCCGGTCAGGCGCCGGCCTCTCCCCCAGATCTTCCAGCACCGGGCGAAGTGTGGTCCGCACGATGGGTTCGGTCAGTTCTCGGGGCGTGTAGTGCGATCCCGTCCGGCGCCGTTCCTCCCCTGGCTGCAGGTACAGCGAGTTCGCGGGCAGCACGCTGGGGGTTCTCGGGCTGATTCGCTTCCCGATGGCCGCCACGACCTCGTCGATGGTGCTGGCCGCCTTCAGTTCCTTCTTCGCTGCCCCCTTGATGTCGCAGTTGGCCTCGTCTTTCAGGAACTTCGCCCGCTTGGCGCCGGGGGTCTCCAGCACCCTCCGCAGGTCGACGACCACGTGGCCCTTCAACTTCGACGAAGCCCCGCCTGAAGGGCGCAATGCGATAGACGGGCCGAAGGCCCGCTCCACTTCGAAGCCCATGATGGCCTCGTACACCGAGCCGATCTGTTCCACGTCGAGGGCCCGGTAGGAGAGTCGCTCGCCATCGAGGATGAGCAGGTTGTTCAGCAGCCGGAACACCACACCATCCGCCACTCGCGGCGGGTCGAGAACCTCATCCACGACCTGCCGGCTGCTGCCGTAGGGGCGGCCTTCGAGGAAGGGGTAGGCGTTCGGGTCGAACAGCTGCCCGTGCCGCGCCGGAAGCCGGAGACCATGATGGTGTCCGCCGTCGTAGACGAGGCGGAACAGCGAGAGCAGCCATGCCCATGCACCGAATCGCTGGTCCATCGTGTCGGGGTAGAGCGCGGCGTCTTCCCGCAGCCGCTCGAACAGGCCCGCCACCGAGTAGTTCTGTTGGTAGACCTCGTCCTCGGGCATCAACCCGCGGTCCTCGGCGTACAGCACGAAAACCAAGCGGAGCAGGACGGTCAGCAGGCCGCCGTAGAGGTGCTGAGGGTCTTCACGGGGCGTGGCTCCCAGGACACGGCCGTTGGACGCTTCGTCGGCTGCCTGGAAGCCACGCAGAAGCTCCCACAGGGCATCGAGCACCTGCTCGGCCAGGTCAGTCGAGACCTGGGCCTGGTATTTCCGGCTGTTGGCCAGGATCGCAGGGAGGCGCTGCTCGGGCAGCAGGGGCCCCTCGAACACCCGCTGGGCCTCCAGCAGCATGATCAGGCCCCCGAGCACCATCCGGCCCGGCACACCGACCATGAAGCCAAAGGGAAAGGTGAGGTGGCCCGAGGTCTCGCCACGGGGAGCGTAGACGATGCGGAGGTCGGTACCGTTGAACAGCAGCCCGGCAGGCACCTGGGTCTCCCGGAGCAGCCGCTCCATCCGGGCCTGGGGGCTGGTGTGCCACCCATCCTTGGTGGCTGGGTCGGCGTCGTCGAAGGATTGCCCGGTCGCGATGGCCTCGATGAGCAGCCCGTAGCCGTCGCCGTCGGGGTCCTTGGTGCACCAGTCGGCCGTGAGCAGGTCGTCGTATTCGGGAAGCGCCACTTCTAGTTCGGGTGGGACCGGCTGAAGGTCCTCCTCGTACCAGCCGAGCACGTCTCTGGTGAAGGTCGGGAAGTCGGTGAGGACCACCGTGCCCTCGTCGTCTTCCTCGCACAGGGCCTGGAGCGCCTGCTGCTGCTCGATGATGTTGCGGTTGACGTACGCCTGGGCGTCGATGAGTGCTGGGGGCGACACCACCACGCCCACCGGCTGGAGGAACCCGAGCCATTCCTTGTGGGCGCTGATCTCGCGGTCATTGCTCGCCATGGTTCACCCCGACACCGGCCAGAGGTAGACGAGGCCCACGGGCTCGACCCGGGTGGCTCGGATCTCGTAGGAGCCCCGGATGCGGTCGGGCTCCTCCTTGATCTCCTTCTCGATGAGCCGCAGCCGCCGGGCCCAGTGCCGCTTGTCGGCCTCGACCTGGCGTCGCTCGTCGGCAGCGAAGGGCAGCATCTGCTGGGGAGACTCCAGTTCCTTCTGATGGTTGAGGATGCGGGTGCGTTGGTTGCGGAGGATCTCCACCATCGCGGTGGCCTCCTTGTCGCCACGCTTCTCCAGGTCTCTGACGGCTCAGGCGACCAGATCGGACGCACGACGTTCGAGATGGGGGATCAACTCCGCCACATCCTGCTGGGCACACGCCTTCAGCCGTGCGTGAATGGCTTCGGGGACCGCCCGCAATCGCGGGGTGGCGAGGGAGTCTTCGAGCAACGCGAGCACTTCCTTCTTCTCGGACTGGAGCATGGGCCGGAGCTTCGATCGCCCCCGGGACGATGGGTCGGACCAGTCGGCCGCGACCGCCACCACCTCGTCGTGCAGCCGGGACGCGCCATCGCCGTACAGGGACAGCCGGCCGAGGGCGAGCACCTTGGGCTTGGCGTCGTCGGTGAGCACCACGCAGGCCCGGGTGAGTTCGTGGTGCACAAAGCCCTGGGCCATGAACCGACCGAGCAGGCGCTGGACCACCCGGTGCTCCAGGTGCAGGTGCACGGAGTCTGCGTCGAGGGTGCCGGAGTCGCGGAAGATCACCGGCCGGATGGAGGTCTCCCGCCGCCACTCCCACAGCTTCTGCTTCCGACCCCGTGGGGGGCGAAGGGTGTCGAGGGTCGTGGCCCAGGACGGGTCAGCGCCCTCGCGCTCATCGAGGGCGGGCAGGAACCACTGGGCGGTGGACGGGTCCTCGGCCGCCTTGGCGGCGTCGATGGGGGACAGGGGCTGGGCACCCATCAGCACCAGCGAGGCTGAGATGGCGTCTCGGAAGTGCCGGTCGTCGAGATTGAGCCACTGCTGGGACTTCTCCAACATCTCCTGGAGATCCTCGATCTGCCTGTGGAGCTTCTGGTTCGTCCGCACGCCTTCGAGTTCCGTGCTGATCCGTTTGTGCTGCGGGTCGTCGTCGGCCTTGTCGATGTCGTGGCGGAGGCGCTCGGCTCGGTCGTGCTGGATGCCCTCCTTCAGCAGGGAGGACAGCTTGCGCTCGACGACCGGGGAGAGTGACCCAAGCTCCTCGTGGATGCGTGCCGTCTTCTCGACCAGCACTTCGAGAACCCGGTCCTCGGCCCGCTGGGGCATCACAAAGTAGTGGCAGCGGACCACATCGGCCCGCTGGAGCTTCCGGTCGATGCGGCCGTTGCGCTGCTCCATCCGTCCCGGGTTCCAGGGCACGTCGAAGTGGATGAGGTCGGCGCAGTGGTTCTGGAGGTTCACGCCTTCCCGGGCGGCGTCAGTGGCGATGAGGATGCGGAGGGGATGGTCATCGGGGTCGGCGTTGAAGGCGGCCTTGATGGCCTCGCGTCGGTCCTCGCCGATGCCGCCGTGGAAGGTCTGGATGCGCTCCCGCTCCCGGTCCGAGCCCGCGATCAGCTGCTTGATCTGCTGCGCCAGGTAGCGCTTGGTGTCGGTGTACTCGGTGAACAGCAGCACCCGGCGGCGGTTCCAGGTGGCTCCCTCCTGGCCCATGTCGGGGCAGAGGTTCTCCTGGAGCCAGGTTCGCAGCCATTCGATGCGAGGGTCGGGCTGGAAGCGCTTGGCCTTGGCGATGCGCTGCATCTCGTCGAGGAGTTCCACCTCGCGGGAGGTGGGGCGGCCGTGGTCGGCCTTCTCGGTGGCGCTCTTGACCTGCGCCTCTTCTTCCTTCTCCACGTCCTCCTCGGAGAGTTCGGCACGGTCGTCATCGGAGCCGACCGACTCCCCGAGCAGCGACAGTGCCTGGGGGTTGATGCGGCTGGACTCGTCGGCCTCCTCTGCCGCCTCGGCCCGCCTGCGCACGGCGTCGGCGTGGACGCGGAGGGTCCGGTGGAACGCTTCGATGGAGGACAACAGCCGCTTCTGGAGGTTGGTGAGCACCAGGGCGGCTGCGGTCTGCTTGCTCTTCGGAGCGGCCTTCAGCCGGGTCTCCCGTAGGTGTCGGTATTCCTGGAGCAGCTGGGACAGGACAAGCTCGGGCTGGTCCTCGGGCAGGTCGCCGAGGACCACGGGCACCACCTTGCGCTCGGGGAAGCCGCCCTCGATCTCGCGGATGTCTCGCTTCAGGCGGCGGACCAAGACCTCATCGCGGAGCTTGTGGTCGACCGGGACCCCACGGACGAAGCGCTGGGGGTCGAGGATCTCCATCAGCGAGGCGAAGCTGTTGCTGTGCCCGTTGTGCGGGGTGGCGGAGAGGAAGAGCTTGTGCTCGAAGCGGGGGGCCAGGTCGCGGATGGCCTTGGTGAGCTTGCTGTCGACGGCGTACTTTGAGCCGCTGGATGGGGCGGCGTTGTGGGCCTCGTCGAGGATGAGCATCGAGCCCGCGGCGAACACGTCCAGCCAGTCCCGGAGTGCGGCGGCGTAGGACTCGTCCCGCACGCGGTTGTGGCTGATGATGAAGCGGTTGTGCGTCTTCCACGGGTTGGTGGCGAAGCCGCGCTCCTGGCGGCGCTGGGCCACGAAGTCGCGGTCGTAGATGACGAAGGTGAGCCCGAAGCGCTGCTCCATCTCCTCCTGCCATTGCCGAACCACCGAGGGCGGGCAGCAGATGACGACGCGGCGCACCTTCTGGCGCATCAGCATCTCCCGGAGGATCAGACCGGCCTCGATGGTCTTCCCGAGGCCCACGTCGTCGGCGATGAACAGGTTGACCCGCGGCATGAGCAGGGCCTTGCGCAGGGGCTCCAGCTGGTACGCCTTCACCTCGATGCCCGCCCGGTAGGGGGCCTGGAAGAGCTTGGGGTCGGTGCTGGTGACGCAGTTCCAGCGCAGGGTGTGGAGGTAGGCCGAGAACAGCTTGGGGTCGTCGAAGCCGCGCTTGGCGACCTGCTCCCAGGTGGAGTCGCCGAGGACCCGGGCGTCGACCTCGCGTTCCCACAGGACATCGAGGTGGTCTCCCTGGGCGTCGTCTGCGAGGCAGGACAGCCGGACCAGGGTGTCCTGGGTGGCGTCGGGTCGGGGGACGACCTCTTCGACGAGGTAGGGGCGGGATCGGACGTGGACGATCTGGCCTGTCTGTGGCTGCACCTGAGCGACTCCTGCGAGGCCGCCCACTGTACGATCCGTGGGGTGTCCACTCCAGGCGTTCGCAGCCGATGAGCGCTTGGCGCACCCTGGCGGTTCCGGGTGCGAGGTACTTCCCGTCAAGGATCGCTGTTCACAGAACCCGAAAACGGCACGCGGAGGTGTGCTGGCCGGGGTTCTCCGTCGGCGCGAACGGCGCCGAGCTCCCGGCCGGCGGGCCGGGAGCAGCCAGGCGGGAGCCCGTCACGGGGTATCGTCCCTGCCCATGTGGCTCGCCCTCACCAACGGAAAGGTCCGCCTCGAACGAGACGCTCGACGTGCGCTCGATCACGAGCTTCGCCACGCCGAGGATGTGCTCACGAGCATGGTGTTCGGCCGGCTGGCCTACCTCCCGCCGCAGCTGGCCTGGGAGATCGTGGTCGGGGCGGCCGAGGTGCTCCGGGGTTCGCGAGTGCCCGCGCCAGGTGCGTTCTCGCAGGAGCTATGGCCCACACTGCGTGCGCCGGACGACGTGCAGCAGGACCGGGTCGAGCCGGATGTCGTGTGGACCGCACCTGAGTTGGCGCTGGTGGTCGAGGTGAAGTGGCACGCTCCGCATACGGCCGGGCAGATCCGGAACGAGCAGTGGACCGTGGCGGCCCACCACCCAGACTGCCACGTGGTCATGGTGGCGCTCGGGTCGGTGCCTCGGGCGGTCCGGGAACAGCTGGCTCGGGATTGCGAGGTGCCTTCGTTGCTGGCGCTGTCATGGGCGGAGCTTCGCGCCTCGATCGACCGGGTGGTCGAGCGGCAGGGTGTCGCCGCGCATCACCGGCTGGTGCTGGAGGATGTCCTGGGCATCCTGGAGAGCCGGGGGCTTCGCAAGGCGCAGCACCTCTCGGACCTCCACATCGAACGGCCGCGAGAGACGGCGGAAGGGGACATGGCCCGGTGGAGGGTGACCTGATGTCCGATGAGACCCGAGAGCTTCTTATGGACGTGCGGCGGGCGTTCCGGCTGGTGCACGGCTACCAGCGGCGGCTGCTGGATGCGCTCCGGCCGGCGGTTGAGGCGGTGCAAGAGGTGCACCCAGACCTGCGGCACCTGGAGACGAAGCCGTTCCCGTACGCGAAGCCGATGAGCCGGCACGACCCCACGGCCGGGAAGTGGGCGTGGGACTACCTGCCGTTGGCGCACTGCGACATGACCTGGGCCACGTCGAAGCGACCTTCGGACGGGGCGGTGTACTTCGGGGTGCGGCATGTCGTGGACACAGGGTTCAAGGAGGAGCGAGGCCGTGAGCCGGACTCGGCACACTTCGACCCTGCGGCCGAGTGCGCCACGCTGATCGAGCCGGTGATCCTGCGGGTGGTGGGGGAGCCTGCCCACAAGGAGTGGGACGGGCTGTACGGCGCCTCCGAGGAGGGCAGCAAGTACGAGGGCTGGGCCGAGCCGAAGGTCCACGAGGTGGTGGTGGGTGGATGCCGGGTGCGGTTCGGGGGGCTCCGGGTGGATGTGGCCGACCTGGAGTCGGCGGATACGGTGCGAGAACGGCTGGTGCAGCCGGTGGCGCTGCTGGCGCAGCAGCTGGCGGGGCCGCGGTAGTCCTTCGATGGCCTCCGGGTAGCGGAGGCGACGATGCAGCTGGAGATGGTCGAGGCCGCAATGGCGGTGGCGCTGAGTTCGAGGGCGAGGGAGGCGGTGCTCTCGGGGGACCAGAAGGTAGCGGTGGTGCTCCTCATGGCGGTCGAGGATCTGTACGTCCTGTCCATCGACGAGTGGGTGCTCGTGCACGGGCCGGATGTAGTCGCCAATGGGGGGCCGGATGCCAACGACCTCCTCGACTACCTGATTGCGGCCACCCGAGGTCGGGAACCGTCCCTTCTCCCGGTGCTGGCGCACGTCCAGGGGCTGGTGGACAGCATCGGGGAGGACCCCGGCCGTCTGCGTGACGTTCTGACGTTCCTGGTCGAGCAGACCGAGCTTCCCGCGCACCTGGTGGCCGAGGTCACGGCCGAGGTTGCTCGGCTTCAGGGGGCGGTAGGGGACGAGCCGGCGCCTTGCCCGCCCCGTGACCTCGATCACGCCGTTGCCGCGGTCCGGCAGGCCCTACAGGGCGAGGATGATGCAGTCGTGCGTGAAGTGCTGAAGCACCTGGCCGAGGACGCTGGAGTGGGGGTGACGATGCACGGGCCCGACGAGATCGACACCATTCGGGCGGCTGGGCGTGCTGCCATCGATGCCCTCCGGTCCGGGCTGAGCACGGAGGATGGCTTCACGTGGATGTCGACCAGGGACGCCGGGCAGGCTGCAGTGGATGGCCTGGTCGCGGAACTGCTTCTGGACTGCGATCGTTGCTCTTGACCTACTTGAGAGTCCGGCCCGCCTCCCAGAGGAAGTGCGCCGGCATTCGAGACAAGCTGTCGTTCTGACTGGCCAGAGTCTTGGCCAGCTTCGCCCCCGCGGCGAAGGTCGCAGCCAACGACCATCCGGACGTTGGGACGGTCAAGGCCACACCAGCGGCGGCGATTGCCACGTCCTGGAACAAGGACCGCCGAAGTCGTGCGACTTCCCGTTCGACCTCGGGCAGCTGGCACTCCATCAACTCATGCTGTAGCTCGCGCAGTGAAGCGCCTACTTCACCAGGGTCGCCACCAGCGGCTCGCCTAAGACCTCGGGTGACTGTGGTGCGGTAGGAGGCGAACGACTCGCCGTGATCCTCGCGAAGTCGAACAAGGGTCTCCAGGGAAAGGTCGTCGAGGACGGGAAGCGACAGCTGCATTGCGACCGACGACGTTTCCGCAGCGATACTCCGGTCTGCCTGCGGCGCAGCGGCTTGAAGTACCTCGTCCACCAGGGGGCTGGTGGTGCTGATGAATGCACCAGCCTCCGACGCGACTCTGACGCCCGCGGAGATGCGCTCCAACGCGACCCACGCACTGCGGTTGATGGACTCATCGACCCATCGGTCGAACTGCTCCTGCGAGGGGGGCTTGTCCGGCATGGAGTCGAAGAACTGGGCCTTGCCTGTAGCCTCGTCCATCGAGATCAGTTCCCGCTCCATCAGGGTGTAGATCATTCCGCAGGTATGCCGACGAAACTGGACGGATATCGCCCTGCAGGGGTCGTTCGGAATGTCTCCTCCGGAGATCCACCCGTTTTCGACCTGTCTCAGCGGCCACACCTCAGACCACCGGCGAAACACCTGGAGCAGCTGAGGCGGCACAAGCTCGTAGAAGCCCGTCTCGGAGTAGAGCATCGGGATCTTGTCGCCCCGCTCGTAGAGCTTCGACACTGGAATGACCTTGGCCACCTTCCCGGCCACCAGGGGGCGAACGAGCACCAGGTATCGGATGGCTTGAACGACGCTCTCACGGTCCGGCCACTGGAGTCGGCGCATGCCCATCAGGTCGTCGTAGGCGCCTTGCAGCGAGTTGGGCGGCTTTGCGGCGGCATAGAGCGGGTCGGGCAAGACCAGAAGGTCGAAATACAGGGCCGCGCGGCGAATTCGTTCTTCGCTCGGTGTTTCTTCCTCGAAGTGGTCGAAGTATGTGCGGAGCGCCCCAGCCTCACGGAGTTCCGCCATGAGCGCAGGCCAGCCTCGGTGCACATGTTCCCGGTAGGCCAGCAGTTCCTTTCCAAGCTCGTCATCAGAAAGGCGGGTGAACCCATCGGCGACATGCTCGGGATGAGCCAGAACGCTGTCGCGCAGGAACTCGTAGAGGGTGTGGGCCATGTTGTTCCCCGGGAGGGAAGCGGGCGCATCGTGTCCGCTCACCGCCCACTATCGTACATCCCGGCTTTGAACGCCTGAAGCGTCTCAGGCTGACCCCGATGGAACGCCTTCTTCGCCCACATCAGGGCCTCCTGCCGCTCGCCGATGGCGAACAGGCAGTGTCCGAGCAGGTCCATCGCGAGTGCGTGCTCGGGTTCGTCGGCCAGTGCGGCCCTGAAGCGATCGGCAGCTTCCCCGAACCGCTGGGCCCGCATGAGGGCCACGCCGTGCGTGTAGTTCACGTGCACGGCCTCGCCAGGGGTCCGCGGGGGCCTGGCCGCAAGGAGTCCCTCGAACACCGGCAGGGCCTCCGCCGTGCGTCCTTGGTCCAGCAAGATCACGCCGACCTCCGCTGCCGCCATGCACCAGGCGGGGTCCAGCTGTGCCCCGATTCGGCACTCCATCAGTGCCTCGTCGACCTGGCCGAGCTTGCTCAGCGTCGCCCCGAGCCACAGCCGGTACTTCGCGTTGGTCTCGTCGAGTTCCACGAGGCGTCGAGCGTGCGGGAGGGCGCCCCGGTAGTCGCCGGCATGGGAGGCCCGGGTGTACTGCTGCTCACGGTTGCCCTTCTTGAAGTCCGTGTCTCCACTCATGCGGACCCACTGCCTGTCCTCGTCGGGAAGCCCCAGCGGTGCCGGCAGGAGGATGAGGCCAGCTATGCCATCGAAGAAGTCGTCGATGTCCAGGTCGGAGTCATCGAACAACGCGGCCATCTGGGCTTTGGTGGCCTCGGGCTGTTGAAGGTCGCCCTGGCGGTACCACCCGATGACCCGCTGCCCCCAGTCGGCAGTGGCGAGGGCGGCGAAATCTGCATGCAGCTGTTGGTCCAGGGTCAGGGTGGAGAAGTGGTCCATCACCTCCGGGACAGCACGGGCCCCCTCGAACACGACCTGCCACATTCTCATCTGGCGCACGGGGCCTTCGAGGTCGGAGTTGGCCATGTACTCGTGGGCCGCCCCGAGGTAGCTCGCGAAGGCGTCGACCATCCGGGTGGTCGCTCGCTCGCCGAGGTTCGATCGGAGAACACCGACGGCGTCCACGGTCGCGGCGGCCACCCGCAACGCAAGCCCCAGGTCGACTGGCTCGTGGTCGTCGTACTCGGCCAGGGCGTAGGCCAGCTGCTCGATCTGCTCCGACTGCGGGACCTGGCGCCCGTTCATCCAGGCGGTCACCGTCTTCCGCGAGACGCCGGCAAGCTTCGACAGCTTGTTGCCAGAGAACCCCTTCTTCCCGGCGCCGACGTTCTTGATGATCTTCGCGAGGCCGTTTCCTTCGCCCACCGCGGTCCAGCAGGCCGGACCGGGCATGGGCCAGTCCTTCAGCACCATCATGGCGGCTGCTCGCACGGCCACATCCAGCAGGAGCAGGCGTAGCCAGGGCACGTAGGCGTGGTCCCAGCGGGTGACCCTCCACGTGCTCCTCGCCAGCCCGCTGGCCTCGTCCCAGTGGCCGAGGAGCGACGCGAACGCCTCGGTGGCGACGGATCGCACGCCGTTGCGGTCGACATCCCCGGGCAGGAGGTCGTCGACCAGCAGCACATCGATGAAGGCCCGCACTGCGGTGGCGCGGGTCTCGGGCTTGGGTTGCTCGTCCCCGGACAGGTAGCGGCGTGTGGTCCGGACCTTCACGTCCTCCTTCTGCTCCATCGGAGCACGAAGGCGAAGGGCTTCAACGAGCCGGCCGAGCAGCCAACCCGAAGTCGGTAGCTCGTGCGTGGTGTGTTCCATGCTGCCAGCGTCGCAGACCCGGCCGGCCGCGACCATGGGAATTGAGCGGCCATTCCCCTTGAGCAGCCCGAGCCACGGGCCCTGACAGAAATGGCCGGGTTCCTTCCCCTCCTCAGACTCGGCATACGCGGCCAGATTCTCTGCACCCGGCGATTCTGCCGGGCTTCAACGAGAAGGAGGCCAACATGGCCAAGGGTTCCAAGGGCAGCAAGGGCAGCGGCAAGGGTCAGGGTAGCGGGGGCGGCTGGCCGTCCACGACGCGCAACAAGTCCGGCGGCGGGCGCAGCAACAACCCGCCCGGCGGCAAGAAGTAGCCACCTGCCCGGGTCGGCGCCTCCCACGAGGCGTCGGCCCACTTCCCCCGATCCAGCGCATACACTGGAGAGACGATGTCCGACTCCACACACAAGCTCGCGGTCGCCGATGCGGAAGCCCATGAGGCCCAGGCCCTCCTTGCCGAGATCGAGGAGGTGATGGCGGCCATCCGCGGACTGCACGCAGCCCTGGCGGAGTGCCCTGACGACGGAGGCCAGGCCGAGGCCGAGTTGCTCCGGCTGATCGAGCAGCGCCACGAGCTTGCCCGCTCCCTTGGCCCGAGCCTGGTCCGGTGGCTGGTGGCGGGTGGCCAGGTGGCGCTGACGGCCGCGGCGGCCGTGTCGGAGGAGCAGTTGCACGAGGTGCCCCTCGCTACCGAGGACGACGTGCTCGATGCCGAGGAGCCGGAGTCGGTGGTTCCCGAGCCCGAGGCTGATCCAGACCTCGTGGAGGAGGCCGTCGGGCACGGGGCCCATCCCGTGGTGGTGGAGGTCGAGGAGCCAGATCCCAAGCCGCCCCCGGCGACCCCCGAGCCAGCAGCGCCGGTCGTCACCCCCGAGGCCACCCCCGTGACCCAGGCGGCCTTGAAGGCCCTTGCGCAGGGCGGGTTGACCCCGAACTGGTCCAACGACAACACCCTCGCCCAGCGGCAGCGGGCTCTCCGGCGCATCCTGCGGGAGATCGGCAGCCCGACCCGGCCACGCACCCTCAACCAGGTGCACCAGGCGGTCGAGGCCCTGGCCAGTGCCATCGCGAGGATGAACGCCTGGCTCGACCAGCCCCAGGAGACGCAGAAAGCGCTGATGGGCCTGGTGTCCAGCATGGCCCGACACCTCCAGGATGAGCAGAAGCGGCCCCTCGACGCGGCCGACACCGCCACCATGAGCACCCTGTTCTCCAGGATGACCCGGTGGTCCGGAGAGCATCGGCCGGGCTTCGTGTCGGGGCTGTCCCGCTCGAACTCGCCGGACACCGAGAACTGGCTGTCGGATGCACGCGAGTGGTGGGACCGCCTCCAGCGAGATGCTCACCCGGCCGGGGAGGAGCCCGAGTCGCCGGGCGCCGTGCTCCGGGACCTCGAAGAGCGCATCGAGGAGGAGGGGCCCGATCGCAAGGAGTTGCTTGCGATGGTGAAGGCCGCGGTTCGGGCAGGGGTCTCGCAGAGCGACCCCCGCCTCGTGAGCCTGCTTCTGCCCCACCGCGACACCTTCAAAGGGGCGAAGGGTTTGAAGACCTTGAAGACCCAGCTGCGGCAGGCTCAGCGAGCGGAAGAGGCTGAGCCAGTGGCTGACCACGACGGTGACGACCCGATGCCGCCCGGGTGGCCGCTGTTCCACCGGACCCGTGGCAAGGTCGCGGTGATCGTGGGCGGGGACGACCGCAGCCACGCCGCGGACCGGATCAAGGCTGCCTTCGAGTTCGGTGAGGTCGAGTGGGAGTCGGGCTCGCCGCGGCGGGCTGCGGCGCTGGCCGAGCGGGTGAAGGCGGGCCGCAGCGTGGACATGGTGATCCTGCTGCGGAACTTCATCAGCCACAAGTTCCCGGACATGATCGTGCCCGCGTGCAAGGAGTCCGGCGTCGACCTCGTCGTGGTCGACCACGGGTATGGGGTCACCCAGGTTCGCCTGGCGATGGAGCGTTTTCTGGACGAGGCCGACCGGTAGCGGGTGTGTGCGATGCTGACGGCACCCCAAGGGAGTCCGTGATGTCCGACCCGCACCTGAAGATGGCCGAGTTCGACCTGCCGGGCCCGCTCCCCCAGCCGGTCGAGCAGATCGCGCAGGTCGCCACCAACCTGGTTCTGAAGGACGTGGTCGAGGGCAAGGTGTCGTACCTCATCCTGCTGGCCTTCAAGGGGGCCAAGGTGCGGCTGTGGCAGCTGCACGAGCCCACTGCACCCGATGACATCGTCCGAGCCATCATCCAGCGGGACGATCCCGAGGTGATCGCCTTCGTGTACCCGGTGCCGCTCCCACCCGAGGTCGAGGGGGAACGCGGCTACAACGTGGCGGTCGAGGCGCCGACCGGGAAGTTCGACAGCCTGATCGCCCTGTGGGGTGGTGACGGACTCGGGGGCGAGATGATGCGCATCTACGGGCGGAAGGTCGACGACGTTGGCCACCGCTGGCTTGGCGTCCCGCCTGAAGGTGAGGTGGAGATGTGGATGGAGGGCCCGGTTGGTCTGGTGGGGCCGAAGGGCGAGGCGTAGCTCGCCAAGCCGGACTGGTCGGAATTCCGGCTGAGTCGCACGGATTTTCGTACGATCTGGACCGATTTCTGGTCCCGACAGCGAGGATTCTGCCCTAACTCTCGCCCCTACGCCTCGTACCCGCCGTCGTCAGATGGTCGCCGCAGTGGTTGATCACCAGGCGTCTCGTCTTCTTGTGCGGAGCGTAGTGGAGGCGCAGGATGCGTGGCTTCTGCGTGCCGTGCTTCACGTGCGGGGAGCAGTCAAGCTTCTCACCCTCGAAGGTGAACTTCCTTGCGTTGGCCAACCCGGAGTCCTTCTTCGTCATGGACCCCTCGGTCAGGGTCATCCGGAACCCGGTGGCTTCGTAGAAGCGGTCCGTCAGGGCGCCAGGCTCGTTGGCCTTGGCCTCGTCGAAGTGCAGGTCCCACAAGGCGGTCGCTGTGGCCCACAGGATCTTCCAACAGGTGCCCTGCTCGCCCTTCACGCCGTTGATGGCGGCCTCTCGCGCAGACTTCTTCGCGTCGTCGGTGAACACGAGGCGCTCGGCGAAGATGCGCTCGATCTTGTCCACCATGGCCGGGAGTCCCTCGGGAAGCTCGGCGAACTCCTCGAAGGCACGAGCCTGAGCGCGGACCGTCGCTTCGGCCTGCTCGGCCCGGCGACGTTCCCGCTCCTGCTGCTTCTCGGCGACCTCCTTGTCGAGTCGGGCGGCCTCCAGGGCGTCCTCGGCCTCGGACAGGGTAGCCTCGATGCCCTCCATGACCTTCAGCTGCGCCCGCAGGTCGTCATTCTCCTTGTCGACCTCCTTGAACCACTCCTTCTGCTCGTCGGTGGCGTTCTCGCGCAGGTTGCGAAGGCGGCTCGACCGTCGCCGGGTCTCGATGTCGTCGATGGTTGCGAGCACCGTTGAGTCGACCAGGCGGGTGCGGCGGTGGATCGCCTTCACCAGCATCTCCTCGACCCGACGTGGCCCGACCTCCTCGATGCGCTTGGCGCTGAAGTAGCGGTGACGCCCGGCGTCTTCGTTCTCCCGCAGCTGCACGCCGGGGTGGAACACACGGACGGCGCCACCCCAGCAGCTGAAGTTCCGGCGCAGGAAGTAGTCCAGTTCCCCGTCGAGGCTCGGGCTGTCCGCCACTGCGACCACGGCGGTCCCAGCGAGCAAGCGTGCCAGGGATGCGGCGTTCAGGAGCGGGGACTGCTCACCATGGCTGATGTACACGATGGGCACCGTGCGGTCCGGGTCGACCAGCATCTCCCGGAAGCTCGGCCCCGCGCCGACGGCCAGGTGCAGAGGGCTGGTTGTCAGTGCCATCGACCCGCCGAACGCGTCCAGCTTGTCGGAGTCGAGGATCTCGCGCACGACGTTGGGGGCTGAGGGCAGGGGCCGTTCGGGCTCCTCACCGATGAACTCCGGGCGGAGCCAGTGGGAGACACCGAACGAGACCAGCACGCGGTCGTCGCCGAGGTCGGTCGTCGCCACATCCACGCACCACTGCCGGAATCGCACGCTGCCGCAGGGATGCTCGAAGCGAAGGGCCCAGAACTCGGGGGCCTCCTTCGAGCCGGACCCCTCGTGCTGAGCGGTCTCGATGCGCAGTCCCCGGGCGGGCCCATCCCAGCTGCCACCCTCGGTGAACGCGTCCCCGCGGAGAAAGCCGCGTGCCTTGCGCTCCTTGCCGCCGATCCACCAGGAGACCCGGTGCCTCACCTCTCGGCCGGGGGAGTCGTCGCCCCGGGCTTCGAACACCGCTCTGTAGTGGAGGTTGTGGGGCTGGAGAATTGGCATGCCTTCGCCTCCCGGTACGGACGGTGCTTCGTCACGTATTCGCCATCCGGGATGGCCACCACCAATAGGTACAGGCCAGCGCTCACTGAGGCCGCGTCACCGGCAGTCGCGGGCTCGGGCCTCGCTCTCGGAGTGGGTCTCCCACTTGACCTTGGGCTCGTCGTTCCACGCCTTGCCCACGTGAGAGTGAACTCGCTCATAGAGGGCGGCGTAAGCACGTTCGACCAGGGCCCTGGGCGCGATGGTCGCGGAGGCCGA
>ENA-OWNT01002091-OWNT01002091.1-seawater-metagenome-genome-assembly--contig:-NODE-2091-length-21819-cov-4.287324_pt1 | contig 21819 bp, 13 predicted proteins | sample MGYA00238136_ERZ651165 | MGnify/ENA primary metagenome ERZ651165 (study PRJEB26861, sample SAMN08777766) | seawater metagenome | isolation source: coastal seawater | place: USA: Florida | collected...
AGGTTTTGCGGAATCGCTCGCGCAGGTCGGGTGGGGCCTCAGACAAGCGGAAACGATCACCGCGGCTATGCGACAGCGATACATATTCTGGGTCTTCAAATGACGGAGAGTCGCCATGAGTGGTCGACGTGTTTGCGTCGGTCGAATCCGGGTGCCCACGAGTTCGTGATTCGGGAAGTTCCAATGAATCTAAAAATGAACTCTTCGAGGCAGCGACATTTGAGTTCGGCAACGGCAGCCCCGTCACCTTCCGCACTTGAACACATGTGGCACAGGTACGTGGTTGTGGACATGTTTCAAAATGATTCAGAAGGTATTTTGTCTGGGTACAGGACCGAACAGTGCAGTTGCCGGTGCAACTGTCCATGTGGTCGAAGAGCGTGCGCATCGGGCGGCAAAACGGGTAGTTATCAGGACATGTCGACCCATTCTTCCTGCAAGCTCTGGTATGCAGTGCCATGCAGATGCGATTGGCATCAATCATGGGGTCTGACTTTGTCCCGCTCGTTGCCATTGTATTTGCTAGAAAGTTCACCTCACGAAGCCCAAGGACGCAGTGGTGCCTCAAACATGCGTTGCGTAGACGGGACTGGACTTGACTTGACGGGAGTCACGGCAATCAAAGCCCGCGGCGCGGGCCCGCCGTGGGTTGACTTGAAGACGACACACCGGATTTGTTTCTTTGCTGTTGTTTTCCTTTATTTTTATCTCTACTTTCCCCTTTTTGTTTTTTGGCCAGAAAATTTATTTCTGCGCCCGTTGCGTTGTCCCGTGGCCTTGTGCACCGTCCAAACAGCACGCGGCCATTGCTTGCTACTTTCTGGTCTCGCTCCGGAAGCCTTGACGGATCTGATGCGCAAGAACGCCGAGTGCTTTTCAAAGAGGAAGGCGGGGTGTGCTGATTCAACAACAAATCTGTACTTACTCCGGCAAACAAACCCACGCAACCAACTCATTGACGTGCAGACAACTGCGCGCCGCGCAATTGAGGTTTAAACCAAAGTTTCCACCACAAACCTGCGACGTCACGGACTCATAAACACGAAACCCACGCACTCACCGTCTACACCAACACCAACACCAACGCCAACGCCAACGCCAACGCCAACACCTCACCTACGCCACCACGACCACGAACTACACGGCTGGACTCTGCACACTCGACGACTCGACGGCCACGGAACGACGCACGAACGACAAACGACTAACGACGCACGAACGACGAACGAACGACGAACGAACGACGAAGTGACCTCGACAAAAAAGCAAAGCACAGCAGCGACGGCAAACGAACGAACGAACGAACGAACGAACGAAGCGCTCACTCACTCACAGTGCACAGTCCCACAGCCCACAGTCCCACAGTGGACCGACCGACCGCTTCTTTTTACTGTACTTTCTACTTTCAAACAATCGAGCGGCCGTCCTTATTTTCTCAACTTTCCTCGCGCGTTCATTCACTTATCCGTTTTCACACTTTCACCGATTTCAATCCCACAATCAATCAGACAATCGTACAGTACCATCGTATGGCATACTTGGCGCGGCCGAGCGTGTCTGTCGTCTGTCACGCTCCCCGCGCCAACAAGCGGGGCCATTGTATCCACAACCGGCATTCCACGGTTTTGCACTTCCTTACTCACTACCCAACAACGTAATGCCAAATATAGATAACGCTGTCCCCCAGCGCCACTGTGCAACATATCTATAATCAGTATTGCACCGTTTCGCGGCGCACCGAACGCTGAAATGTGTGTAAGTATCGAATGTAGATAGCATCCACGACGTCACTATACCTATCTACAATCGGGATTCTGCGTTTCCTGTGGACTCTGTGGGCGGAAACACTTTGGAATGTCAATTGTAGATACCATCGCCGAGTCCCAGACCCGACAACGCACACTTCCCTGCGCGCTGCGCGCTGCGCAGTGCGCACTGCCACGCCCAGTCCCGCGAAACGTGAGCCCAGCGGACAGGCGGGCGGCCGCGGTCACTCAACCCTATTACGCCGTCCGCCTCCACGCCCACTAAAAACGGCGTGCGATCACTCAAGACTATTACGAAGTTTGTGGGAAAAGCGGGGTCGGTCAATCAGACTATTAACTTTCAGTGGGTGTGGAGGCCGGGAGAAGCAGCGTCGGTCAATCAGAACTATTACGAAGGTGTGTATGGTGGGGCGCACCAGTGCCAGTGCAGCCTGCCTGCCGTACGCCAGGATTCGTGCGGTGAGGACGTTGACTGATTAGTATGGGCTGAGAGGGGGCGAGTGACGAGACGAGACGAGACGAGACGAATCCTGGACGCACGCGCAGTACGTCGCTGTCAGGCAGGCACTCAGTCAGTCAGTCAGTCAGTCGGTCAGTCAGTCGGTCAGTCAGTCAGTCAGCGCGGTCGGTGGTGGTGGATTAGTTGGCACTCACTCACTCACTCACAGTCATTGTTCGTTCGTTCGTTCGTTCGTTCGTTCGTTGATCGCTCTCTCTTCGCTCTTTCTTTCGATCGTTCGATCGATCGTTCGATCGATCGTTCGTTGATCGTCGTCGTCGTCGTTGTCGGCGTCGCTCTTCTTCTTCGTTGGTTCGTTGGTTCGTTGGTTCGTTGGTTCGTTGGTTCGTTCGTTCGTTCGTTCGTTCGTTTGTCGTCGTCGCAATCCGTTCGTTCGGCACTCTTCGTGCGAGCGACGGTCGCCGTCGTCGCTGTTGTCATATTGGTTTCAGAAGATACTCTCAGGGGTGTTCGTTTTGTCAACGACGACGACGGCGGCGGCGGCGGCGGCGATGGATTTCCGATGGATGGGCGTGACGGACAAAGAGGACGATACGGGAAGATTCTCCGCAAGATACGCTGACGACGGATGGATCGAAAAGGGTCGATCCGGCAACGACTTTCGGACGGGACGTTGCGGGGTGATGGACTGACCGCTTGGCTTCTGCCTTGGGCGTTTGGGTCTGTGTAGGAGCTTCTGTGCGTGTGCGTATCCAAGTGTGCCGCGAAGACTGGCAGACCTCCAATGGCTTCGCTCGGTCACCGCGGGTCGAGACGCGTGGGCGCTTCGACATTGTGAAAGCGAGACGTGGCGGCTGCTGGAAGCACCCGTTTTCTTCACGCTGCTGGCTTTTGTCGCGTTTTTGTTCCGCGGTGCGTTCTTCTTTTTGTGCGCTTGCAACGTTTTGTGTTTTTCAGTTCTCTCCCTTCTTTGCAGCGTCTTTCAACCTCGTTGCGCGCTTGGTTCTCCATTCTCCGTTCACCGGTTTCTCGAACAACATGGCCGAAGACCAACCTGATTGGGTTAAGGTTCAGGTGAAGACGTTCACCAAATGGGTGAACCTTCACTTGCGCCCGAAAGGCGTCACCATCGCCGACGTCCAAAAGGACTTCCAGAATGGTATCGCTCTTGGCAAGCTCGTTGCCGAGCTGACCGGAGAGAAGGTGAAGACCCGCAAGAAAGCGACGATGAAGCTGCATTGCCTGGAAAACCTCAACGCCACCATGCGGTGCTTGAAGGACAAGGTCAAGCTCGTCAACATTGGCGCCCTCGACATCTACGATGGCAACATCAAGCAGATCCTTGGTCTCGTGTGGACTCTCATCCTCAAGTTCGAAGTCGAAGACATTGAGATCGACGGTATCTCCGGAAAGAAGGGTCTCCTGCTCTGGTGCCAGCGCGTCACCAAGGAGTACGAGAACGTCCACATCAACAACTTTGACAAGTCTTGGAGGACCGGTCTGGCGTTCAACGCCATCATCCACCACTTCCGCCCCGACCTGATCGACTACGAAAACCTCGGCTCCGACGCTCGCGAGAACGCCGCCAACGCCTTCGAAGTCGCTGAGGAGAACTTCGGCATCCCGCAGCTGCTGGAACCGCAGGACATCGACGTGCCCAAGCCCGACGAGAAGGTCGTCATGACGTACGTCGCCGAGCTGTACAAGTACTTCAGCAAGTACGCCAAGGCCGACGCCATGGTCCGTGGTATCAAGGAGGCAGTCGCCTGCACGCAGCGTCACGACAAGATGATCGAGGAGTACTACACCGTCGGCGACGAGCTTGACAGCTGGATCGACGAGCAGAACGAGAAGTTCACCTCCGACGACTTGGGCACCGACGCTGACTCCGTGCAAGGCAAGATCGAGGAACTCGAGGCTGAGTCCGAGGGCGCCCGCCCGGAGCACTACGCCATGCTCAACACCCTCGAGTCCATTCTCGACACTCTTCACAAGTCTGAGGAGGCCAACGGCCGCTCGTCCTGGGAACCCCGCGAAGGCCGCCGCCTGACGGACCTCAACAACAAGTGGGAAGAAATGACCACCGCCGGTTCCACCTACCGCGACAACCTGAAGGAGAACCTCGTCAACTACAAGAAGTACGACACCCTCCTCCACAAGTTCCGCGCCAAGCACAAAGTTGTCAAGGACTTCCTCGACGACCAGGACCAGTACTACGACAACGCCGATGTCGACCGCACCAACGTCGGCAGCATTGAGACTGCCATCATGCGCTGTGACGCCACGGACTCAGCTCTGTCTCGCTATGAGCCTCTTGTGGCGGCCTTGGAGGAGATGGCCGGCCAGGTTGACGAGTCGCACGTCGCCCACTCCGAAATGAGTGAAAATTCTGCTGCCGTCCGCGAACAGCACGGCGCCGTGACGGAGAAGGCCGCCTCGTTCCGCGAGGGCCTCAACGCCGATCTTGCCAAGGAAAAGGAACTTCTCGAAACTGCCAAGAAGTACCGCATCGCAGCTGCCGACTTCCTCCTCGACGTCGACGAGCTCACGGAGTCGACCTTGGAGCCGGTCGAGGGTGCCGCCACGTACGTGAATGTGTCCACTGTGCCGTTTGTGTCTGTGGCATGGCATCACTGACTCTGCCTACTTGTTTGACTTTTCAGCTACGACCGCGAGAACACCCTTGAGCGCAACGCCGCCATGAAGGAGCGTGTTCCTGAGCTGCAGCAAAAGCTCGACGACCTCAAGGACGATGCCGACACGCTTGCGGCGGAGCGCCCGACCTACGTGGACGACCACCACGCTCACGATGTGCTGGTGCGTTCACACGCATGCGAATGCTTTGTTCACTGGTTGGTTGCAGGATCTCATCGCACATGCCTGTTCTTGCTCTTCTGCCAGTCCGAGAAGCTCAACGCCGCCCAGCAGCAGCTCGACCAGTACAAGGAAGATCTTGACGAGGCCATCGCACAAGCCGATGCCAAGGATGAGCGCATGAAGGAGTTCGCCGAGGCTGCTAACGGGTTCGTTCGTGTTGTGGGACCCTTGCAATGCCGATGTCACCGCACTCTTTTCATCCCATTGCTCACAATTTGTGTTGGTTTGTGTGCTGCAGCCACAAGGAAGTGCTCAAGGGCCACCGTGACGCAATCTCGAACGTGTCCGGAGAGCCCGCCGACCGCATCGAAGCTTATGATGCTATCGGTAGCAAACTGGAGGAGGATAAGGCGGCTCTTGACTCGCTGGATGAATTCGACAAGTCTGCCACCATTGGAAACCCATACACAAAGGAATCGGCTTCTGGATTGAAGGCCCTCGCCAACGACATCGAGCGCTCGCTCAACCGCGCCAAGGAGGTCGCCCAGCAGGAGTTGGAGCCGGTCGCCCAAGGTTTGACGCCCGCGCAGATTGAGCAGCTCGAGCAAGCTTTCGCAGAGCTGGACCCGGAAGGTACTGGCAAGCTCAACGAAGAGGCATTCAAGACTGTGCTGACCGCTGTCGGTATGGTGCTCCCCGACGATGTCGCTGCCGTCATGCAGAAGTACGGTGTGGATGGTGAAATCGACTTCGATGGTCTCAAGAGCTTCGCTGAGGACGCCTTCGCATCTGGTTCCACGATCGCCGACGTCAAGCGCGGTTTCGAAGCGCTTGCCAACCACCCGTACTTGGCAACAGATGCTCTCGTCAACCAGCACTTCGCAGAACCCGCTGGAATGGCCGACTGGATCACCGGCGAGATGGCAAGAGTGTCCGAAGGTCAAATGGCTGAGGGCGAAGAAGGTTACAACTACGTACTGTTCACGGACGACATGTTCACGCGTTAAAGTTAAACGGCCCACCTCTCGCGTTCATTTTAGCTGGTTACTGCAGTTTCTCGATCAAATAGAGCTGCAGCACACCGCCAGGCGCGTGTTCCCAACCACACGAGTTGCGATGTTGATTTCCACAAGTCACTTTGTTGCCAATTTACCGACACAAGCCATTCTGCAAAGCCATTCCGATGGATAACATTGTCAGGCTGCTTGCAATCACGTCACGTCACGTCGCCTTCCACGTCACGTCGCCTTCCACGTCACGTCACCTTTCACGTCTCGTCGCCTTCCACGGCGCGTCACACTGCCTCCACGGCAACCTGCAACAAGAATCAAACGAGAAATAATAACAAAAGGGGGCGGTCGCAAATTACTCCTCAAGAACCGAGCAACGTCGCAAATTTGTGTCGCAGAATCGATGTAAGAAAACAAACAAGCCTCGGGCAATCAACGCCGAGGTATGGATCGCCAAGCTGCATGCATTGCAAGCAAGTACAGGCGACAACTCCCTCAGCCGTTCAGCATGTTTAGCCGATGATATATACATGCGTTCTGTGGTATTTCATCCCTATATGGCCATTTACGTGCATTACCACAAACCGACCGAGTCGCTTCGCCGAATTCCAAACGCGATGCAGCGTCCCGTGTACAGACAATGTACACCACACGAAGCGTACAATTGGCGCGGTCATACAGTGCGTTTGCGGGAAACTCGATCTTGGATCTAGGAGTGTACGTTAGAGTGTACAGAAAGTGTACACTCAGGATCTCGGAGTGAGCGCTTGAGTGAGTGAGCGAGTGGGTGAGTGAGTGAGTGAGTGAGTGAGTGAGTGAGTGAGTGTGCGTTCGTTGCCGCGGCCACTCACACGGTGGTCGGTCGGTCACTCTCACTGACAATGAGTTGGCGTCGTTCGTCGTTCGTCGTTCGTCGTTCGTCGTTCGTCGTTCGTCGTTCCTTTGTCGTTCGTCGTTCGTCGTTCGTTGCGGTTGCTCGTCGATCTTTTTCGCGGTGCTCCGGCCCATCAAATCAAGCACACGTTCGAGGCGCTGGACAAGACATTCTGAGATCAACAAAAATAATGTCGCTGCTAGTTTTTTCGAAGAACTCAAGCCGACTGTGTTGTCCTCCACCGTTTGAGGGAAAGCTCCTGCCCGCCACTTGTGGGGCGAATGCCTACAGTAGAAGATTCGGCACTTTGATCCGAAAGCACAGCTGATCTTGCCAAGATGCTGGCGTCCCGTAGCAGCCAAAGTCACGAAATGCTCACGAGTTGAGCAGTTAGTTGCTACAGTAGCCGAGGATGCGGCGATCGGGCTCTTCGGCGTCGACGACCAGTTCCCAACACTATCGCCCGCTCAAACACAGGCAGCACGGAGAGAAAGGTGAGCGTAATGATTCGCACAGGAAAGCACAGCCACCATCGCGTGAATTAGTACTGCAGGAGCTCGCACGCTTGCGCGACGAGCGCTTGGAAGTGTGGAGAGGCATCCTCGTAGCCCAGCACAAAATTTACAAGCTTCTTCATTCAAGTTCCGGTTACAAGGCGCTCGAAGACGAGAAACGATCTCGCATGAAAAACGCAGAGCGGCCTTCACAGTATGGTCAGCGATCCGTACGTGGGGATAGACGGCGGCCTGGTCTGAGCGAAAGGCGAGCCCGTGTGCAGTCATACAAAGCCATGGCAGCGCTTTTGATCCAGGAATTCAAGGCAAATTTTGTGTCCTCCTTTCGCAAGAAAAGACCACCGTTGTGCGATATTTACCACGCCAAGGGAAAGTGGTGCCGCATCGACTACAAGGCTCCAAAACTCGACCCGAAGATCGCCAATGGTACGCCAGAATTTATTGAGCCAAAGAACAACGAACATTTTGTCCCTCCGCGTCCGAAAGGACCGATTAGCATGGTGCAATTTCGGGAGCCCTTCCTGTTGGGCGTGGTTGACCACCTGGTGCGAGGACTGGATCGACGCGAGGCCGCGAAACAGTTGGCGGTCTTGGACATGACGTCTCGAATGTTCTGCTACGGATCATTGTCCATCACAGAGCTCGTTGCTCGCGAGATATTTTACAGAGAGTTGCCCGAGACCGCAGTTTTTGCGGGACGGTCGTGGAAATGGACTCTTTATTCCTTCGACATGACGATCGAAGAGTGTCTGAAAGTTCACGGTGGAGAGTACAATGCCTCCCGAAAGTGCTTGAACCTCGCGTGGAAAAATATCGGGGATACGGGTGTCTCCTGTCTTGCAGCTGCCCTTCGAAGTGCAGATTGCAAGCCAATAGATGAGCTGCGACTCAGCGACAATCAAATTACTGGCTACGGTGTCAAGTTCTTCTCCATGGTGTCATCGACGGCTGCTGGGGCGGCGACGCTCGCCGGCATCCGGTCGCTCAACTTAGAAGACAACAATATCGGGAAGAGCAAAGGCGTCGAGATGTTGGCCAAAATGTTACCCAGACTTCCCGCACTGCAGGAACTCTTCCTCAGCGGCAACGGCATCGCGACCCGGCCTGCCCTGTATCTGTTCAGGGCCACGATTCTGCACCCGAAACTTCGTGTGCTCGGCCTCGGGGGCAATTCAATCGACTCCATCAAGCCTATCTTCGAGATGTTGAAGTCGAAGGAGGGCATGCACATGAAGACTTTGTTGGCTGCCAACCCGAGGACGCTGTACCTCTCGGGGAACAACATCCCGGACTCGCAACTCAAGCAGCTGCGCAAAGACAATAGTTTCATCGTGTTCTAGCGAGGAGTTAGGTTCTAGTTTCATGACGTATGTTGTGGAGGTCCGTCTGTCTTCGTGCATGGCACACCCAAAGAGGAAGACAGACGGACGGACAGGCTTCGGCCGATAAAAAGCATGCGACATGCGACCGACACGCAACGAAGTGCCATCGTGTACAAATGTATTCCCATTTCGCGACAACCGTAATTTTAGTGCCATAACAGCGTGACTCTAATGTTCGTCTTGTGAGACAACAACTAACTTTCGTTCGTTCGTTCGCCGTCCATCGTCGTCGTCGTCGATGGTCGTCGCCGTCGTCGCTGTCGTCGTCGATGGTCGCTGCCGTCGTCGCGTCGTCGTCGCCGTCGTCGCCGATCGTCGTTGTGTTGCTTTGTTGTTGTCGGACGATGACAACGACAACGACGACGGACGGCGACGAAGTGACAAAGACGAAGTGGAGACAACAAACAGTGACAACGTCAACAACGATGGCCACAGACAGTAACGACAAAGCGTCTACGTTGCCTCGTGCGCACTCCTTCCAAGGACAATTCCTCTGTTTTTGTTCTCGTTTCGGTTCACACGACACATGCACACACACACGTGCACGTGACACAAACCGAACCATCTGTGTCGTTGATTGGATTCCCTGCCTTTTGAAACCAGCACAAGCATCTTTTCTTTGACATTTTCGAACGTGCCTTGTGGGCCCTCGATTGTCACGAGGGCATTGTGGTGCTGCGCCGACGCCTCGCAGTGGGCGCAGCCTCTTGGTTGCGAACCGCATTCTGATAATGTCTTTGCCCAGGCGGAATCTCTTCCTGTGCGCTGTGATGTTCTCCGGCGTGTTCGGTGTGGTGACTTGCGAGCCAAAGACCCTGCCTGCGTTTCCGCAACAGTTTTCGGCGACGATCACGACAATCGCGCACCTTGTGGATCGCACTTCGGACTATCCGCCGTGGAAGCAGGTGCTGCAATTAGAATACGACTATCAGCAAAAGCGAGCACGGGTACGGAAACCTGTTTCATGCACCGCTGTTGCGATTCCTTTGTCGTGCTGCTAAATGACCTGACTTCTGCACCTCTTGCTACAACACAACAGGTGACCGGTGTCGAGGGTTTCCATGTGAATAAAATCTTTCTTCAACGATACGACACCAAGAACGAGTACTTGATTCGCACCGGTGACTTTCCCGAATGCAAGCGAAGTTACCTCAGCGAAGAAATGCCGTTGCCAGCCCTTCCGTCGCAGACAGCGGAATACGAGGGCACGGAATCCATCGATGGCGTTGTGTGCGATCATTGGGTTGAGTCGCAGGCCGACTCGCGCATCCACATCTACATGACGACCGCGGATGGTGCCCCGTTCCAACTCATCGATGAATACGTCGCCAGCGACACAAAACTTTCCGAGCCCGTGATGACATACATGGTCCGCAACTTTTCATCGACGGCACCACCAGAACAAGCGTTCGATATCCCAGAGCCTTACAGCCACAAAGAGTGCGAACGGCACATTGGAGGCCACCCGTTCCTGCATTTGTTTTCATCTTACCTCCAGGTGTAACATTTCGTGCGGTACGGATTACGAATTGCTTTGAAGCTGGTCGTTGTTACGGCACCGTGTTGTCGCCGGGACGTGCACACGTACGAACGAGGGCGCATACGTTGTGGAACGCACTTGTTGATGCATGAAAGCAAGCATTTATTTATTTTACTTTATCTCACAACACACTAACCATTTTCGGCTGCTGGATCTCGCGATGTTTGCTCATCCGTGCTAACTTCTGGTGCGGCCGCTGCCACCGTTTGCCGCATCATTCAACTTGGTCTCGCTGCCAAAATCGGAGCCATTCGATTCCAGAAAGTTCAGAATGGCCTTATCGGCTGCTTCCACTGCGGTTGGCGTCGCAATTGCTTCTGTCATCAAGCACGGCGGTACGCCGACGAAAGCATGGCGAGCATCGGCCTGATCACAACATAACACACGCCCAGATTTTGTCACCAAGATAGTGTAGCAACCACTCGACACACCAGATGTCCAGGGGGTAAATTGGATAGCGTACCTCGAGCAGCCCCACTGGAACGTTCATAGCGGACAACGACTTGAACACTCGAAGAGACGAGAGGAGGAGGGGGTCTCGATTGCCGCAGACGAGCAGCGAACGTGGAAAGCTAATGTCAGGGTTGCGCGCGAGGATATCGGCCACAAAAAATCCAAGCTCGTTGTAGCAATGCCGAACCTTGAGTGGCGTCGGGACGTACACCAAGTCGGTGACGAACGCCAGGCAAGACGCATACATCTGGAATTCCGTGTTGCTCAAGTGAACGGTGAAATCTTGCCCTGTGGTGTCCTCTGCCACAGGCGCTCGCCACGCGGCCCCATCTAACACCCCGTAAACGGAAAGACACGTTGCAACTGATGGGAACCAACTCGGATCACGAGTCGCGGCATCGCCCAAAACGTCATCGTATTCATCAATATCGAAGGAAGGTCCCAGTTTTTCTTGGAGTGTCAGCGCGTGGTGCTTTTTCACTGCACGCTGAAATTTATGCAGTAGCTGCGGGTTGCACACCAGAGCTGCTACGTACGAGGCAACGCAAGCTCCGGCAGAATCGCCGTATCTGCAACACATGCACCAACATCCACAGACATGTGGTCAGATTTACCAAACATTGCCGCAATGATCGCACGTGGTACACGCACATGTGACAGGTTGCAATGTTTTGCTCTGCTCGCATGTGCCGAAGCAGCTTGAGGCCAGACAGAATAGGCATCGGAAAGGCGCCATCCTATGATCAAGAAATCCACCGTAGAGCGTGGGCACTCCACATCAGTTGCAATGCCCGCAGTAGAGTGCATACCTGGCCCATTGGGTAGTCGGCGGCGTACACTTCGAACCCTCCTCGCCGTCCTCCCCTCGCAATGGGGACTACAGATTGAGTCAGAACGCAGGCATTTGCTGCCACAAAACCACCCCCATGAAAATAGGCCACTGGATGGTTTGGAGTTTTCGTGCGAAGACGATGTATTTTGCGTGCTAAAATTTCATTCTCGCGCAGAGCAACGCGGGAAATGCCACGGAAAGTCACGCCGCTTTCCTGAAAACAAAGCGGACATCAGATGAAGCGATTTGGGGGGACATGGACGACAACGCGGAGGCCAACCTGCAGAAGCCGAGCGCTGTTGCAGAGCTTTGTTGGGAATATATAATTGTAGCATTCATCTTCGTGTTTCTGCGAAGCACCAGCATGAAGAACCCATCAACGATCACAACGACCTTGCACAATATAAAGATTGCTGGACTCTTGCGTACCCCGTATCTTAACCTAACCATGTCCACGGATTCGAAAAGAGGGCGCTTGTCGTTCAAATAATCGACGTCACTCACGGCAAAGTATCTCAGTGTTAAGAACGTCCACGTGGTGTCGATGTGCCACCGTATTGACTTCGTAATGACGCCCCCGATACTACCCACGAAGAACGGAATAATTCCCAAGCCAGCTCTGAAGTATTGCAAAACCATCAGAAACACAAAGTAGCCACATGCCGCAACGATAACAAAAGCGGCGGATGCGACGAAGACGTCGCGATCGCTGGACCCAGCTAATAGAGAAGCACTCTCAAAGTACTTCATTTCCACAATTGCGGCATCGTCGGGGAACAAGACGCTCCAAGCTGTGGCTATACAAGTGGTGGCGAGGGATGCGGAAAACAAAAGGGCACAGTAGAATTCCGCTTTGGCAAAGTAGATAATGCATACACCAACATTGAACCCGTTCGCTCTCAGCCACTTCGAAACAGCACCCGGCGGAGACGACTTCGTGTTGAAAATGGAGCATTTCGTCACTTCTCGGCACGCGTAACAGACTAGAGTAGTTGATAACGCCCATCCAACAATGCTGCAGCAGATGCCTGCGAGGCACAGCTGATGCACCGACGCTGTCAGCATTCTTGAGTGGCGCACGCAAGGCACTACCTCACGATGTCGACATCTCTCATGTTTTGAAAAAGATGGTACTTGAAATATTTGAAAAAAAAGTTCTTGGTCTGCCTTTGTTTGACCTATTATTCGGTCTGAAATTGCAGTACACCACTTGGCCATCGTCGTAGCTACCATCTTACGCCTGGTTCCAACTCTGCGTCCGGTATGCAAATATGGCTATATGACTCTGCAATGCCCATGCCTACACGCCTCGCCACACTCTAAACAAGAAGCCATCGAACAGCGGTGCTCTTGCACAGTTGGGTCAAGGCTCATACTCTTCGTGTCACAGAGCTTTGGCCACAGTCTCCTTCCTGGTCGACATGGCCATCACCATCGACCACGCATGCCATCGGCGGTGCGGTACAACGTCGATCAACAGCAAGACATGCAGACACAACAGAGGCACAAGGACAGGCGCACAGACACACCTACTCCTCAACTGCGAAGAATAATAGGAAAGCACGCGTGGAAAGACGTTCGAGTGACTCTGGCGAACACTTGGCCGGCGGCCGGCGGCCACCGAAGTCACCACAAAGTCACCGCCGCACCGCCGCCCGCCAACCGTTTCAAGTTTCAAACGAATTTCAAACTGAACTTCCAGCAATCCATCAACGTCCACAATCCACAACGCCACTTTCGAAGTCGACCGCCACCCACCGTTCGTTCGTTCGTTCTGCCTCGAAAGTTTTGCTTCGTCGATTGATTGCGGGCGTGCTTTGTTGTAGGGGTGGGGTGGGGTGGGGTGTCCGCTGTGTTCCGTCAGTTGAAGCACAAAGACAGTGTTTGCGGCGTTGTGTGTTGGGTGCAGTCTGCGGAGTCGCGATTGAAAGGGCATGCGACACGAGACAAAATTTCAACGTGCGTCCTGCTGCGTTTCGTGACGAAATACGAAAGTGACGCTGGAATCACCGTGTTGTGATGCGCGATACTCGCATGTCAAGTGATTGATCCAGTCAAATATTTTTTATTGCGCCTTGTTTTGCTTTGAACTAGGAGAGTCTGCTTGTGGAAGGAACTCCGCGTGGATGCCCAGGATATGGCACGGAATTTTGTTCGTTGTCGCAGATGTAGTTGGAGAGCGATTTCGACGAGCACGCCATTGATTCGGACAACGTATAACGTTCATTGAGGACAAGCCATGGTGGGATTTCGGCCCGTGGAACAGTCTCATCTTCGCGGTTGCTCCCGCATTGCTGCCGGATGTCTCTAAATCTCAACGCGGGCTTGGGAACAAAGCCACCAGCATGTGGCTGCCGCGACAACGAATCTACTCATTTCGCAGAATCAGTCGTCAACGTGGGCAGTGTTGGCGATGTACCCGCGAATATTGTGTGCGTCGTTGTTGAGACAAGCGGTATCCAGCAGATATACGTCCCACCAGCACCTGTAGAAGCGAATTCCGCAGTGTTGCTGCGGCATACTCTGAATTCGGCGCCAAGAGCTGTGCCATGCGTGGAGCTCTCTATTGCCGATCGTTCAGCTTACAATGTTCCACTCCTTGCATGGGGCGCTGCGGCGCGGTGTTTGTTCCAACAATTGTCCGTCGGTGATGTTATCTTCGTTGAAGGCGTTGTCTCCAAGTCATTTCAAGGAAGGCGCCAGCTCAAGGCCACTTCCCGAACGCATGTGCGCTTGCTGTTCGGAGACTGGTTTTTCCGCAACACTATGTACATGTTGTTAGCCGTAGAAGGACAGCAGTCTCAACGAAAGCGCAAAGCCGATCGCATCGGACACGGCAGTTTGCGGAGAGAATCTTCATACACGACGAGCTCAAACTTCTGCCGGCTCTGCTCTCGTGGACGCGAGGTGGCAGAATTCTTGTACAAGAAAAATTATGCTCACTTTCAAAGATTCATGCAAGCCGCCCCGGAAACAGACCGATGCCACAAGCTGAAATTTGCCGACTTATGCGCCGTCGCGGATGGGTACGCGGTGACCTTGTTCTGCCCCGACTTCGCCTTGTTCTGCTCCAACTCAACACCTGTAGCCGTTCCCTCGATTGTGGTGTCGGTTGTAGGTCAACGGTTACAATCTCCGACTCTGTGTCGCTGCTGGGAATTTTTGTGCTCGACCGGATAAATGACTTAGGGCCAGCTCAAAAATCGTCTTCGAAGTCCCGAAAGAACAACACACTGTTTGTTGTTGGTGAGCCTTGGCACAGCAGCAGCAAACAATCATGGATGCAACTAGATGTACACGAGAAGGCATATTCGGTTCGGCAATTCTTAGAGGTTCGTCGTGCGAACTTGCTCCACCCCCACGGTAGCGTGCGGCACGACTTTGAATTGCATTACGGACTCTCCAATTCAGGCAATCCAAACTCGACACAATATGCTTCATGGATACAAATTGGTGTGGCACCCGTGGTCATTTCACCTGCATCGCAAACGTGCAACCGGTACTGGGCCCGCACGGGGCCTTGGAGCACATTTCAAGTGGGCATTTGTGAGCATGTCACCCCAGAGCAGCACCAGTCGAGAAAGTTTCGTTGATCATCTCTTGGGACAGGTGCAACCATCGAGCCAACGTGGCTCACAAGCTCACGTAGGACATTACGATGACAAGGTTGCCAGCGAAGTTCCTGGGATTTACGTGGATGTCTTGGTCCGCAATGCTGAGATGTCATGGGTCGATGGCGGTTTGTGCCGATCATTTTTCGTGAATAGTTGCGATGGTCATTGACGTCGGGTGGTATGCGTGTGTGCTTTGTGTGCGTGCATGATAGAACTTCGTGTAACACCAATTCTTCAACTGAATCGAGAAGATGCTGGCATTGCCGTGGACAGGGTGTCCGCTGTCTCCATGCGTTTGGAGGTTGCTGCACCAGAGCGTACTGCCGGTGCCCGATTAACCACCTTGGAGTTCCCAAACGCTGCAATCCTTGAATTAAGGAGGTTGTGCGAGTTGCTTTGCGGTCTACGGTCATGTTGTGTCCCCACGTCAGCCCCCTGCACGTACGAGGGCAGCGAGAGTGCTTCGTTGCAGCAATTAGGCGGAACCCTTACTCCTCGAGGCTCTTGTCCCAACACAACAAGCTCAAGCGATTTTGGCTCTACCAACCATGTACGGTACCTGAGCGACTGCATGATTTGCTGACAAGGTTGTAATGTCGATGATTCGCCCACGCGCAGGTGTTCTTCGGCCACGCGACAGCGAAGCGTTGTTCGTTCCGACGGAACTTTTGGATGCGAGGCCGTGTGACTTACGCCGGGTATGTGCAACAATCTATGCACGGCCAGAAGGAAGCTTCTTCAGCAGCCAGAGGATTGCGCTCCCTTCCGTTCCAAATGCAGCCACTGGTGTCTTGTATCAAACAGCCAGAACTTCTTGTCGAGCAAGTTTGCTCGAAATGTGCTGGAGTAGTACCGTTGCCACAGCAGGCACAGGCATCAGTCCTGCAAGAACACCCTGCATCGGCATGGACGGGCAAGGCAGTGCCAATGTCGTCCGTAAACCTGTTGTTGCAGCGCTGGGCGGTGCAAGAGTGGTGTAGGTGAGTTTGTGCATGTCTTGCTGTGTCTCATGCGCCGACCTCTGAAGTGTGCGGATTATTTAGGTGCGCGTCGCCGCTGCCATTGTGGGACTATCGGCCTGTCGTGCTTCTGGTAGAGCCAATCGGCGCAAACCCACGACTAAATCCACAGGGTGGGGATGCGGCGCCTGTCGTGGTGTTCGTCTCCCCAACAAAGCTGCGAAAACTGATATTTTGCAACGTGCCAGCGTCACACATCGTGGACGAATTCCGTCGTGATACCGCCTCACCCGAGTCATCAACGATTTCTGACGGTTTGCAGATGCATCACACCTTGGCCGTTGCACCGTCCAGCCGTCGCTAATTACGTTCCTCTGTCACAGCCATAGACACCAAAAGCCACATTGTTGCTCTGCTAGCAAGTATGTGCCAACAGTCACCACCATATCTCGAAATGAAGTTTCAAGTGCAGTTGACAATTCCACTGTCGGGTGATCTGACATCTCCGACTGCACCGGACTCGGCAGACCTAGACGGCGGAGGGACGCTTGCGGAACGATTCAGCGTGCACTCGTTGATGCAAATTGAGCTGTGACAACTTTAGGGACAGACAGACAGACAGACAGAGCAAATGGAAAAACAAAAATGATAAAATTGGGTTGTTTCGAGAAGTACATAACTGGAGTAGGTTGTGTCTAAATTTTACTGTGAAACAGTTGCACTTATCATGTTCTGTGTTCTGCATTTATCTTACTGAGGCTTCGGCTTTTCGGCCTCCTGTTCTCCTTCTTTTGTCTCGGTGTCGCCGGACCCGTCTTCAAACTGCTGCATGTACGCCGTTAAGTGTGGTTTGGGATCTTTGACCCTGGACAGAGTACCGTCCACAATGCGATGGCTGCATAGTGGGCACACCGGCTTGGCCTTTTCCACGTACATTTTGAACACCGAATATTTCGCGGGGAAACGGCATCCCGGGCAAAAGCTCCAATCATTGAAGATCATGTGCATGCCACTAACAATGCAGTAGGGGATCTTGTTCTTGCAGGCGTCGCACGACAATGCTGAATTTGGAACGGGTGCCCAGCAGTGCGGGCACGGTGTCTCAGCTTCATCAGCGTCCTTCTTTTTGGGCCGTTTGCGGACGAGCTTTTCGATGCTGCGTTTGTATTTTTCGTTGATACTTTCACGCATTTCTTTCTGCATCAGCTTGGCAGCATATTTGAATGCGACATTATCGCGACCAGCGCGCTTGCATTCAATGACGGCTGATGTGAGAATACCAACTTTGTTATTCGGGAACTTGCTGGCGTTTTTCGCAACGCGTGTCAGCAAACGGGAAGCCACCTCGTGGTCACCGAGTTTGACCCATTGCTTGGCCATAAGATAACTGTGGATGATCAACAAAGCATCTGACAATGACTGTGGAATACGAATTCGTTGGTCCTGCAGATCTTTGTAAGTGTCGTACAGCATGCGATGTGCGGTCGGGTAGTTGCCACTGTCTTGCTCCTGTCGAGCGATGATGATCGCCGTGTTCGAGGCCTGCTTGTAATTTCCAAGCGCCATGTACAACTGGAAAATGTAGTGTGGGTCTTTTGGCACTCCGTCTGTGTCACCCATAAGGAAGTCGATCAACGTGTTCGTCATGACGGTCGATCGAGCTTTGCCAACAACGTCGATGGCCTCCGTCATCTTTTCCTCGCCACACATGAGAAAGTAATTGAGAGCTTTTGAGTATTGTCCACAAATGGCATGGAACCGTCCAGCGTTACCCCAGTCCTTCCTACGTTCGTAATATCTGGCCACCTGAATGTACTGCTCGGGGCTTCCATTGGAACCCAGTACGTCGACGTAAACATTGACGGCATCGTGTGATGATGCTTCCTCAAATGCCTCTTCTGCCCGTTTCGACATAAGAAGGAATTCAATGGCTCCTGCAGTGTTGCCGTTGGCCCGGCAGTATTCAGCAATCATTTGCGCTCCCTTGGCCGAGTGGTTTTCGCGCACAATGTTGAAGGCCGTTTGGGCACGGTTGAGGTGCTCGAGGTAGAGACGCACCACGTTGTCAAGGTCACCGGCGCGCTCGTAACTTCGGGCGGCTTCTGCGTAATCTCTGGTATCTTCCTTCGCATGAGCATATTCGATGTGGAGTTTGGGGGTAGTGATTTTGGCCATGAGTGGCTGGGCCATGTCGAATTTCTTGTCGCTGATGTAGATGGACGCGGCCTTTTCAAACTCCTCTGCTTTGACGTAGAGCAGGGCTGCATCGGCGTTCATTGTCTTCATTTGAGCAAGAATCTTGGCACAATCTGCGCACAGCCGCTTGTTACCACTCTCAATCGCCATTTCCTTGCCACGTCGCACGTCGCCCAATCGAAGATTTGTTTTCGCGATGCCTTCGTAAATTGCAGCGCGTTCGTCCTTGGTCAGGCTATCCTCGGCGTTTCGTGCATTTTGGTAGTTTTGCAAGGCCTTCTGCCACTGGCCGCGGTGTTCGCATTGCTGCCCATACTTAATCGAGATGGACGGAAGCTTTTCTGGAGCCAGGGCCTCAGCGAGCTTGATGGCGTTTTCCCATTGCAACAAATCCGTTCGCATTTCCAGCGCAACGCTTGGTTTGGATGATTTTAGGAGGCAGTCTTCTGCTTCTTCGAATCGAGAGAACAACATGTGAATGTATCCGGACAGCAGTTGGCGATCCTCGATGTCCACCAACTTCTCCAGGGTCAGCACCATTCCAGCATCACCAAGGTGGCGGTACACTTTGATGGCCATTTCCAAGTTCAGGACCTCCATGGCTTTTTCGCTGAGACACCGCCATAGATTTTCCGAGCCCTCCAACGAGGCGATGGACCAAGCGGGCTTCAGGCGAAGCAAAGTTAAATTTTGAGCGAAGCACGTGGGCAGACCCTTCTTGTTGTCAGATTTCCGTATGGACCGAACGTCTGCATCAGTGTGGGTACGCAGAGTTAACTTGTCAATCGTTCCGTTCTTGAACTGGCCGGTGATGACTCCGTTTCGAACTAGGATGGGGTTGAAACTGTCAGGGACACGCGTTCCACTCTGTGACGTTTGGAGCTCACCCTCTTTGTTGAATTTTGAGGGACCAACGCGAGTCGCCCGTGGACCCCAGACTGTAAACTCTGAGTAGACGTAAGTGAAGAGTGAGTCGTCGGTGGCAATCACGAACACGCACTCATCGATAGAATCCCACATGACCCTGTTCACAGTGGCACCAATGTCGGTAATCTCGATGATGGTAGTGTCGGCTCCGTTGTACAAAAACACGCGGTCTGCGCTGTCGATGAACACGACGCGGGTGCCGATTTCGTTGGGGAACACGCTGTAGATGGCACAGTCATGACGGTATTCGCAACCGAGCAGAGGCTCCCAATCGGTCGTCGAAAAGAAGTGAAGAGCTCCGGACGAGCATCCATAAATGAGGAACTGCTGCGTCATTTGCGCACACGTGGCTTTGTCCTTTTTCGCAGGCAGCAGCTGCGGCTCGCGGCTGTTGCGACCCTGCTCAATCTCATGTACTTTGATCTGACCGTCATAGAGCACAGCCGCGACGTTCTCCGACAGGTACACGTCGGACACGGTTCCGAGGTATTCCTCCTCGTTGTTCAAGTCGTACTGCGTGTTCATGCCGGCACAGTTGTAGAACCAGACGCGGTTGTTCATGCCGACGGCGAGGTGCCTCGGGCCGAGTGAAATGAAGCTTGGCTCCACCTCCACCTCGAGCACATTGACCGTTGGTTTCTTCTTGTCGACCACGTTGGTGACGGAGACCTCCTGCAGCGAGCTCAAGAAAGCGACGCGATTTTCGCAGTGGTCGTTGAGAACGGGCATCGCAGCAATGTAGCTGTAAATGCGGCCGAGGAGGGTACTGACAGTAAGGATTTGACCATCCAACGTCCAGTGTACCTTGTCAACCTGGCCGTCCTTGCGGCGATCAAACTTTACGGTCTCGTTTTCCATCACGCGCCACTCCTTCCCGGTGTGCTCCACCAACTTGAGATGATCATCGCCGACGCATGCCGCGCGTCTCATCGACTGCGAAAAGTTCAGACCCTGCAAATTGTTCTCGAACAACGGCCACGAAGCAAGCTCTTCGCCGATGTCTTCCTCGTGCGTCGAAATCACGACGACGAAACCTTCCGAGAATCCGAGAATCATGTAGCCTTCCCCATACCACTCGTACGCAACAATCTCGCCATAGCGGCGCTGGAATTTCAGCTCCTTGGGTTTTTCCCCGCCCTTGAGGTGGTACAGCGCGATGGACCCACCGTCGAGGTTGATCGAAACCAGTTCGTTCTTGTCATCGGCTTCTTTGCCCTCCAGACGTTCCGCGCGGGACTTCCCCTTGGCTTTGGGGAATTGAATATCGATCGCCTTGGCCTTGAGCTGCGTGTGCTCGATGGTGTCGCCGTTTGGCTTGCTGAGAGTGAACGCACCGTCATCGGAGCCGAGCGCCAAGATGTTGTCCTTGCTCCAACCGCCGCACGTGATGGCTTTCGTGTGCTTACCCATAATCGGGATCTTCCGCTTCATGTCGCTTTGGTAGATGAGGAGGTTACCCTTCGCCGTTCCGACTGCCAGAAGAGGACTTGTCGAAGACCACTTCAGGAAAGTGAGATCTTGCATCTCCGTGCGGACGACGTTGAGCCGGCGCGATGACAGCGTCCAAATCGGAACGTCTGGGTTGTCCTCCTGCAGGATGGCCAGATTCTCACCGTCCTTGTCCCACGCAAGCTGGCGGCATGGGTTCTGATCGTTCAGAGCGACTTCATCCACCTGATTTCCATTTCGGTCAAAGATGTGGACGATGCCGTTTGCCCCCGCAGTTGCAAGAAAACTTCCAGATGGCTGCCAACTAAAGATCACGGCGCCGGGGCCGTGCTTCTTTTCGTTGAGCGAAAAGAGTTTCTTCATTGTGCGGACGCTGCTACTCACACACGACCGCCTCTACAGGCAGGCACCACCCGCCGTCGGCTCCAAAGGCCTACTAAGTTGCTCACTCCACAAATTGCGTCTCCTGTCAGCCGCTGCGGCTAAACGAAAAACGGTGGTTGTGCTCCACACACTCCGCGCGGACCGACGCACAGCAGCCACGAGACCAAAGCACGAACAAAATCGCAAAAAACAAAACAACGAGCGACGCAGCAAAACAAAAACAGAGGCACGCCGCATAGCAAAGCCACCTTCAGTCAACACCACTCGCCACACCACAGCACGCCATCGGTCCGTGGCAATCCAGACAGCAACCAACCAACCACTCACTCAATCAAGCAATCACGCAACGAAAGTCGATCCTTCACGTCACGGTAACGAGCGATTGAACGAAGGAAGGGATTTACGAACTCACTGACGAACTCACCAACGAACTCGCGAACTCGCGAACGTCGAATGATTGAAAGAACGAAGGAACGGACGAAGGAAGGAATGGAGGATGGAATGAACGAATGAATGAATGAATGAACATCGTCAAAGAGAAACCGAATGGCCGAATGACCGAATGACCGAACGAAGGAACGAAGGAACGAAGGAACGAAGGAACGAAGGAACGAAGGAACGAAGGAACGAAGGAACGAAGG
>ENA-OWNT01002093-OWNT01002093.1-seawater-metagenome-genome-assembly--contig:-NODE-2093-length-21756-cov-4.252272_pt1 | contig 21756 bp, 16 predicted proteins | sample MGYA00238136_ERZ651165 | MGnify/ENA primary metagenome ERZ651165 (study PRJEB26861, sample SAMN08777766) | seawater metagenome | isolation source: coastal seawater | place: USA: Florida | collected...
CACGTTCTTTCATGCATTACAATGCCTCAGCCATTCCGCTCCGCTCGCTGGCCGCCGCCGCGTTCCTCCGTTCGTTCGTTCGTTCGTTCTCCGAACTGCGAACTGCGAACTGCGAACGGCGAACTGCAAACTGCGAACTGCGAACGAACGAAGGACGGCGAATGAAGAACTGCGAACGAACGAACGGCGAACGACGAACGACGAACGAAGAACGAACGAAGAACGAACGACGAACGAACTGCGAACGAACGACGAACTGCGAACGAGCGAACGGCGAACGAACGACGAAGTGAGGCGGCGGAGGGCTGAGTGAGTGAGGGCTGAGTGAGGGCGGAGAGTGTGTGACAGTGCGACGGTGAGTGAGTGGGTGGGTGAGTGAGTGGGTGGGTGGGTGGGTGGGTGACTGGAGTGGCCGGCCGCTGTCAGTCAGTGAGTGAGTGAGTGAGTGAGCGAGTGGGTGAGTGAGTGGTCGTTGCGTTGCTGCGTTGTTGTTGTTGGTGTGTTGTGTTGTTGTTGTGTTGTTGTTGTTGTTGTTGGTTGGCCACAACGACCGACCGACCGACCACTTTTCGACTTTGCCATACCACGTGTCTTTTTCTTCTGGTTCCACAAGGGTTCCAGGCTCCAGGCTCGTCCTCCTCCTCCTCCTCCTCCTCTTCTTCTTCCTCCTCCTCGTTGGCGTCTTCTTCTCCTCCTTCTTTCTCTTCTTCTTCTTGTGCTGCTACTTGTTCTTCTTTTCGAGCTTACTTTCTCGTGCGTTGTTGTCGCGTCGTTTGTTTGTTTGTTTGTTGTCGCGGTGGCAGGCAGCGCGTGGGTTGGTCGCGTGAATGCTTAGCTTGGACGTTTGAGTCGTTTCGTGTTCGGGACGGGTAGGTTGATTCCCGTGCTTTCTGTATGTAATCCTTCCTTCGCTCTTTCGTTGCTCCTCTACTCTGATTGTTTGGTTGAGTGTTTCGTGGTCGTAGTCGTGGTCGTGGTCGTCGTTGTTGGTGTCGGTGTAGCTGCGGTTGGGGTTGTGGTCGGCGTGGTCGTTGTGGCCGTGGCATCACGACTGCTGTTTGCTGGTCTTGCAGCAACGCGGACTGCAGAACGATATCCGCGACTGCCACGTGGTATTGCCGTGTTTGTTGGTAACTGTGCAGGGGCATGTCCATTGTGTGCGCGTGCTGCAGATGCCGAGTAGGTGGTGCAAGGCATAATGCAAAGATAGCCGAGCTGTGGTTTGCCTGCCTTCCAGTGCAGACGTCAGCCCAATTGCCATTGTGGGATGCAGCCCACATACTTGCAACCAAGTTACCAACTACGGGGTAGGTGCAGGCGTGGTGTCGTTGCCACTCTGCATTCCGCTGCACATTCAGTTGACGAGGGCGTAAAGTTTTCAACACCACGAACTTGCGCCCTCCAGTAGTTGGTTTATTGTTCCTAAGTTGCGATTTAAGTCGCAAATCGATTATTTCTCGGACTGTTCCAACAAAAGAAGTCGTACCACGATGGCGGAAGAGGCGAACGCCGCTCCGCAACCGGCTGGCGATGGGCTTGACCCGGTCGACGACCCTGCTGATGTGGCAACGGAGACACCGTTGCTCAGCGTGACCGTGGTCACTCCCCACAACAAGCACGTGCCACTAGATGCCCCACTGTCCACCGCGGATTCGTTGATTTCTGTTCGAGAATGCCTCTTCGGAATGCCCGAGACATGTCACTTCACTTCGTACGACTTCGTGTTCCTTCAAAAGGACCCCGCCGGCGGAAGTGGCCCGAAAGGCAAGGGGCCAAAGCTAGTACCCCTTAAATCCGCTGGCACAGAAGTGAACGACTACCTCGAATTTGCGCAGGTCCCTGGTTTGGAAAACGTTGAACATGTTTACCTGAAGATGGTGCCCAAGCGTTACACTCTCCGTGCAGTGCGCGAACACGTGTGGAGACTGCGTAAAATTGTTGCAAATCCACCGGTGCCCCAGCGGCCACACCCTATGTTCGAGAATGGCGCTTCAACGGCACAAAGCAACGAAACTGCGGCAACTGGGGCAACTGCGGCAACTGCGGCAACCACTGCTCAAGCCAGCGCTACCCCTGCTTCACACGATTCGGCCACCGCGTCAACGACGGCAGACACCAACACCAGTGACACAGCTGCGCAGGACACTGCCGGGGCGCAGGAGGCCTCCAGCGCTGCGACAGACGTTGCTGCACAACCTGCAGAAGAAAACAGCTCAGGTCCAACCAAGCCACAGCAGTTGGTCCAACACTATTTGAACTTCGACAGATTTCACGCGCAACAGGTCAAAGCATTCAAGGAGGTTCAAGCTAAGTTCCCCAATCAAGCAATCCCAGTGCCTTCCAAACTCACGCAATTGCACGACTACTTTGCCAACGGCCTGCTCGGTCCGGCCAACGACACCTCCACTGGTGAGCGCCACAAGTACAACCAACAGCGCCAATCACGCAAGAAAGGCAAAGGGAAGTCCGGCAAGGGACGCGGCGATGCTGGAAGCTCGACCAATCGATGCTTTCGATCCATCTGTTTCTCCGGTTTCAACCCGCCGCCCATGCAACGCCAAGTGCTCGGTGACCTCTGCTACCTCGAGCTGTGTACCACCGAAGGCAATACCTACGTCCTCACTGCCACACCCCACGGCTTTTTTGTCAATTCCTCCCGAGATCAAGACGTCTTCAGCCCGTACCCGGCCCACAGCCCGCACAAGAGCAATACGTTGCTAGAACTCTTGAGCAAGGTCTCTCCATCCTTCCGATCCAACTGGGCCGCGGCGCTGGAACACGCTGAGGCAACCGCCTCCCAACTCACCGACGACCCCGCTTTCTTAACTCTGCCATGGGCCCCAAATATCGCCGCCAATGACGTGTACACCAACTCGGACGAGCATTCATGGCTGGCTGCCGAACCGCAGAGCCACACATTCGACTTGAACCGTTCTGAAGAAGCTTTATCCGGACTAGGTGCCGAAAAGAGTAGCTTTGGTGCCATCCGAGACTGGAACGAGGAGTACCAGTGCTGCAAGGAGTTGCCTATCGCAACACCGCAGGACCGCATATTCCGTGCCCGTGCCTTGTCCAAAATGATGTATGAATTCCGGCAAGCTGCTCAAGAGGGTGCGATTGCTGTAATGCAGGGAAAAATCGCCCCCATCAACCCACACGACGAACCTCGATGCTACGTGTTCGTTCTGAACAACATATTTTTCTCGTTTGCGGTCGATGTTCGGGGAATTTTTGGTGACTGTGGCGGCGACCGCACGGCTGCTGCCGTGGCCAAACGCGACTTGGAAGGCGTACGCATCTTGAACCGGCTCGACATTCCCGGTCTGCACACGTTGGCCACTGTGGTGATCGACTACCTTGGCCACCGCATTGTGGCTCAGTCTATTGTTCCAGGCATTCTGCAAGGGGAACAGGCTTCATCGTTGGAATATGGATCCGTGGATCGGGGCCGTACTCTGCACTTCTCAAAGGAAATGGACGACATCATGTCACAGGTTGCTGACTATCTGTTTATTGAGTCGTCTGAAATTGTTGCGAACGAAGAACCCTTGTCAAGCGGTGCAGACACCATTGCGCCAGGCGGAGTGGACGCAGCAGTGCAGCTAGAGGAGTCAAAGGAGAACAAATTTAGAGTGAAAAAGGGTGAGACAGTGAAGTTTCGCGGACCTGTGGACAGTAAAGGAATCATCGGATCTGACGCCCGTCACTACATCCTTGATGTGCTTCGATTGGCACCAAAGGACCCAAATTATGCAGCAAACCCGAAAGCTACGCCGGACGCACAGTACACGGCGGTGTTCCGTCACGAGTTGATGGTGAATTATCGCCAGTTTAGCGTGCAGCAGCAGCAGCTGGAGGTGAAAAAGTCAGTTCAGGCGAAGGGCGAAGGAGAGGCGGACAGCCCCGAATCCGAGTCGCCGAAGCTCAAGGACGCCGGTGATGCCACCAAAGCCGCTGCGGAGGAAGAAGACACCTCTCAATTGGACGCTGCCATGAAAGCAGCAGTTGCTTCGGGCTTGCACATTGCGAAGTTCGATATTAATATGTTCACGGAGCACAAGCACGCCTTGACGCCCGAAGAAGTCGCAGGCCGTGAGGCTCAAATTCGGCAAGTAGCAGATTTCCTGACCTCCAAAGTTATTCCAATGTTCGCCACGTCTCTTCTGCGCGGCAACGGAAGTGTTGGGGATGGCGAGTCTTTGGTCTTGGCTATGCACAAGGCCGGCATCAATGTTCGCTACCTTGGAGCGGTTGCCAATAGCGTCCACTCAGGTGGCTCCACCGCTCCACAAGAAGTGAGCACAGCGCTGGCCGCTGCGTTGGCGGAGAATGGCAAGTTTGCTGTAGTCATCGCCGAAATCGAGATGGTAACTCGCGCAGTCAAAGGATTCGCTGGCGAAATCCTGCGTAGCGATCGTGATCTCCTCGACGCGCCGGCAGTATTTTTTGCTGCTCTCTTGAACAGCTTGGTGTCGCGCACGGCATATTCGCGCGGAGACTTCACTTCTGCGGGAGAGGAGGGAAACGCCGACAGTACAAGCGGGCACAGCGGCAAACGCCGAGACTACACCGGCAATGGCAACAAAAACAGTGGCGGCAAGGCCAATCGCAAGAAGCACAGCCACCACGACAAATATGGCTCGCTGCCGCACACACCATCGCCAAGCGAAGAAGTGGCGTACGCACAAGTTGCTCGCCTTCAGCTCGACCCGGCCAACCTGTGGAAGCAAATCCGAAAGCGAGTCCAGGAGAAGTTTGATTATACCTTACGCTACATCGTTCAGTCAGAGATTGACGAAGCAACTGCGAAAAGTGACAAGAATATCGATGCGGATCTGAGTGCGCACCGTGTTCAGCTCGTTCGACGAGTTTGCCAGAAGTGCGGTTTTTCTTTGGCAGCGCGCGATGACTATCGTTGGGACTCCGCTGAACCCGTGCGGACCGAAGATGTTGTTCGGGTGTTTCCAGTATGTAAAGATAGTTCCCCGTCCAGCCCTTTCAGAGATATTCAACACTACATCGAGAGTGGCCAACTCATGAGTCAAGTGGGACAACTGCAGCAAGGATACGACTTTGTGCACGAGGCGCTGGTGCAGCTGTACCAAATTTGCGGTGCGTCCCATTTGGACACAGCTGTGTGCTACCAAACTCTCGGCAGGATCCTTGCTCAAGGCGGCGACAAAAGTTCAGTCTTGTATCAGAAGCGGGCCGTGGCACTGTTCACCAAGCTTCGAGGGCGAGATCACTTTGAAACCGCGAGTGCCCTGGCTACCCTTGGCATTTTCCAGCACAAGAATGGCGACACCAAAGGAGCGCTAGAGAGTTTGCGGCGCAGCATCTACCTAGTGCAGCTCGTTAGCGGGCCGCTCAGCGCACAAACTGGGTTGTACTATCAAAACATGGGCGTAATGTACCACGAAGTCGGCCAAAGCGCAATGGCGATCGCTTGCTTCCGCGAATCGCTTCGCCGCACGCGTGCGAGAGATGCCACGGCCACGGCCACCACCATGCAATTGCTGGCGCAAAGTTATTTCCGTGCCGGTGAGTACGCACAAGCTTTCGAGTTGCAAAAGAAGGCGCACAAAACCGTCGAGACTCTCTATGGGAGCGATGATGAGCGCACCAAGAACGCTGCCAAAGCGCTTGAAAAATTGCAAAACGTCGCTGTGGCCGCGAAACATTTTGATCGGCACAAGGTCCACGAAGCGACTGCTCAGGCCGTGCGGGACCAACAAGCCTTCCTGCACGCTGCTGAGAAGAAGAAAAAGAACAACAGCGGCGGCCGCAGCAGTGGCGGCGGGAAGAAGAAGAAGAAGAAGAAGAAGAAACGCTGAATCAAAGAAGAAGAAGAAACGCTGAATCAGTACTGTGGTTCCAGGGCGACCAATCCAACGAAATGGAGCTCTGGCTGTACTCTGGTACTTTAAATTTTCAATCCGCAAAACACGCAACACGCCACACATGCAACATACATACAAATCGTGCTGTAAACTCTAATTTCGTAGTGCAGGCATACATACATTGTCATGCATCAGCTTGCAGAGCAAATTTTGTGCGTCGTACTTTCACACCAGTACCTTGGTAATTGGAGTCGACGTCATGGCGATTCACGGAGAAAGTTCAACGTTTCAATACTTCGTAAGTAGAGAATCTCGAATGGGCAGCGACGATTCGATTGGAATTGTGTAATCCTTTAAACTTTTGTTGTTGAGGATTGAGCTGAGACAACCAAATATTAAAGGCATGAGCAGAATCAGTGTTGGAAATCATTTCAGTGGTGCATCGCATCGCTGGAACGTGGTGTGTTGGTTTGTACTTAGCTTCCACGAATGTGGTACACGAGTATGATAAACGCATCGGGGGAAGATGGAAGAGGGGGAAGATGGAAGAGGGGGAAGATGGAAGAGGGGGAAGATGGAAGAGGGGGAGCTTGCATGACCTATGATTATTTTACTCGAGTATGCATTTAGTTAGTAGATTGGTAGATCTGTGGCATACAATCGAATGACAATGATGATGTATGGCATACGAATGCCGAAGTTGGTGGACATTGCATTGTGGTCACAATCATCCCACAACAACAGTGATTCTTTGACAAATTTCAAATTTGCAAAACCTAAAATCAGAATTTCCAAGACTACTGTTCACTCCAATAGGTACAGTATGGTATCACGGCGACATTACTATTTTACTATGAAATATGAAATATACAGTACCCGATTCATAATTTGAAACTTTGAAACTTTGAAACTTTGATCTAAAATGGAAAACGAATGTAAGAACGTCGAACGTCGAACGTCGAACGTCAAACAGCCGTTGTCGTCATCGTCGTTGTTGTTGTGGAGAGGTTTCTTCGATTGTTCGTTCGTTCTCTCCTTCCTGTCGTTCGTTCGTTCGTTCGTTCGTTCGCTCGTTCGTTCGCTCGTTCATTCGTTGGGTGGTTGGTTGGCTGGTCCCATAATCGTTGGTTGATTGATCGGCTGTTTGCTTGGCTGGTCAGTAGGTGGCTGAGTGATTGATCGATGCATTCACTGATTGATTGTTGGATTTGTTTGTTTGTCTGGCCGTTTGCTTCGTTCCATTGTGCTTCGTTTGAATTCGTGTCCATCCATCCATCCGTCCGTCTATCCGTCCGTCCGTCCGTCCGTCTGTCTGTCTGCCTGTCTGTCCGTTGTTGGGCGAATTTGATATTGAGTAGTTGTTTGCGCGGTTGCTCCTCCTGTCCATGTATCAACCCCCAAGAACGTTTGACCACCCCGAACACCCCCGAGACTTGATTGAAAATAAAGTTCTAGACTCGCTCGAATTCGTCGAGTATTTGATAGAAATTCAGGGCGCGTTCACCATGATAATGGCTTCACAATTGCGGCCGGATTGAGTAATTTACACCGACTTATGGTGTTATGGATTGCAAGGAGCCAGAATGCTCGTCGACGGCCAAAGACAAAAAGAATATGCTATTGGATGGACCTCATTGGGGATGACGAGGTCGTAAGCACGCCAGCGGGCATTCAAGCGTAGCTCATGTCTGCGGCTCGACGACAGCGTCGTGCGTTGCGTGCCCTAGCCCAGGACCTTCCCCCATGCCTGCTGCTAGACCGCAGTGGACCGTTAAAATTTTGGGTGCGAGAACGTTCAGACGGTATGTGTGCGTGCTTGGTGTAGCGCGTGCTTCCCGCGCGGACCCAGAAGCCCGCACGGGACTGCTGCTGTGCTCGTTCGGCAACTTAGTTGTTGTGTTGCCTGTGCAGACCCGAGCCAGAAGTTTCAGGTGACCATCGGCGCTCCGCAGTCGTGCACATGTCAGATGGATGCCCAGGCCTCCACACCGATCTCTGCTCGTCAGCCATGCGTCCACATTCTATTCGTCATGCTCAAAGTGCTGAAAACCCCGATTAACAGTGATCTGTGGCTAAAACCGTCGCTGTCCACTCGCGAAGTCGCGGCGGTTTTGGCGTATTCGGAAAACCAACATGTGGCACCTCGTCCAAGTCCGAGTCCCGAGACGGCGCCGAGTCCGACACTCGCGGCGGGACTGCTCGCTCCAAAGCCGGTTGAAGAAGGAGATACTTGCCCAATTTGCTTCGATGAATTGAGTTCCATGGCGCCAAATGAGCTTACGTGGTGTGCCAAGAGCTGTGGAAAGCAAATTTGCTTGGATTGTATGGGGTCGTATCTAAGCCACAGCAAAAGTACTTCGAAGCCACAGATATGCCCGCTCTGTCGTGGCACATGGCTGTTGGAGGACCTGCAGTCCGTTGCGGAAGTTTTAAAGCCCAGCACTGAGCAAGAGAAGTCAATAGCGAAGAAGCGTCCAACTAAGGCCAAGCAGTCACGTCCGGTGCATTGCTCCGAGTGCTCTCGACTTGTCATGTTGAAGGAGTATCGATGCTTGCACTGTCGACGGTACTCTCTGTGTGAGCGATGCTTTCGTAGTGGATTGCCAGCACATCTGCGTGAACCAGACCATCAGCATCACAAGTTCGTGTGGAGACCAAATCTGGAAATTGAAGAATGGAATGCCCCTCAACAAATTCAGCGTCAATCCAACAGACGACTGTGGCAAGAGTTGCAGACTCGGGAACTAGGACCCGGTGACTATGAGTTACTTCAGCAACTTGATGCACAGCCACGTGTTATTCCAATGTGGGAACACCTCACCGGTGCATTGAATAATCCCCGCGCCTTCGTATTTGGGTTTTTGCAATTCTTGTCCGAGAGCCGTGAGCAACTGGAAAGAATTGGGGTGCGACAGAACATGCATGTGCAAAACATGAACAACAAAAAGCCAGCAGTCGACGTTCCAAGCGATTACACGCCTCGGACTCCAGTGTCAGAGCTTCGACCCTTTCTCCGACGTGCGACCAACTGGATTAATCTAACGACCCAGCAACTGAAAGAATGTGTTCCTTCGTCTCTCCGGAACATTTCACCGTGGCAACCCTTCAGTCGGGAGGCTGGAATGCAGCAACAGGTCCTACCAGTTGTAAACCGCATTCGAATCCCACCTCTTTTGTGGACACCAGCTGCACACCCATTATTTCTACGAAGTGATCGGCGAACTATAAATCAAACGCTGACATTGTTAGTGAGCAGTGGCAGGACTCGTCAGCGTAAGTTGGGGCTATTCGAGATGTTGATCGAAGGGTCACAGATGCGCCGTTATATGATCAATACTCGTGCTGGAGCACGTGTGGGCTCTCAAGTGCCGCTCGACGACTTTTCAACGTTTGCGCTGCCCAGCCTCCAAGAGATTACGCAGCCAGTGTCAGCGAGTGCACAGCAGCGGAATACTCGTGGTGCAGATGTAGATTCAGCGGCGTGCGTTTTAGTCAAAATCCTCCAATTCACCTTTGATGTTTACTCCTGCCCGCTCTGCCTGCAATCCCTTGCTCGGGGTCTTCCGCGAGGTTCGGATTCTGGCTTGGCAGCAACCGACACCTCTGTGCCTGATCAGGCTGACAGGTTCCGAACACTGAGTTGCTGCGGACGCGTCGTTCACACAGCGTGCTTTCTCGGAGAGATGATGCGAGTGCGCGATTTCACGGTCTCAAACCCTCCGATGTGCAACAACTGTGGGCGCAGTTACTTCTCGGGCATGCCTTCCAAACGGCCAAAGCGGAAACGGAGTGGTTCACGTTCAAGACGTGAAGGAAATGCCGTTTCCTCAATCGTTCAAAATGGAAATATTGAATTGTCAGGATTAGCAAGCCTCGTAGTCGGCAATTCTGTCCAGACTCCAGCGATGCAGAGACGTGCGGCGGTGCATGAACCTGCGGCGCCTGGCGCCCTGGCACGGCCTAGATTTACCAATCAAATCGCTCAATCGGGGGCAGCGACGGACATTTCTATTGGGCGAGTGGTATCACAGGCCGACTCCAACGAAGCCGCACCACGTCTCTCCGCTCGGCAACGTAACGCCGAGAGAACAGCTCGGCGACAAGCTCGCGCAGAGGCTCTCAAGAAGCGCTTCGACGAAGTGGCGATGGCCGCAGATCAGCAAGCTGAGGAGGAAGAACGGCGCGAAAGGGCAAGCGGAGCTGAAGCATTTCCCGTGATGAGAGAAGTGTATGCATTGTGGTGTGCCGCGGCGAGGTCGAGGTCGAAAGTTGCTGCGACGCATATGACCAAGGCCATCTTTGACAAGTTCTGTCGAGGTACACGCAGCGTCTGGGCGCCGGAGTCACCGGCGTCGTTGACTGCTTCTCCGGAAGTTGGGGGTTCCTCTTTACCAACAATTGTGGTGGCGTCGAAGGCAGAAGTCGATAATATTTTCGTTTTCGTGACGAAAAGAAATGCAGCTGCTCGGTGGCTGAATTTTGACGCGTTTCGCGAAGTGTGCATCGAAATCTGCGCAAGGTGTGGGGTCCTTACTCACAGCATCTCCGGTGGGGCAGCATCTTTTGACGGCCTGGACTGGATCACCTTCACACAAAGGTTGCTCAATGTCTCAAAGAAACACTTCGAAAAGTTGAAGTCTGCTGCGGCCGAGAAGGTCAAGCGCCGCGAGCATGAACAAGCAGAGGCCGAACGCAAAGCAACTGCTCGCCAAGAGCAGCGCCGGCAGAGACAAAGAGAGCTACGACAGAAACAACTCGCCGACATTAAGGGACACACATCTGCACAAGATAACAGTCCATCACGTAACCATCGGTCGAAAGAGTCACAACAGTCATCCAATGGGTCCAGAGGCAAGCCGCAATCTCAACCTGATTCGTCTTTCTCAAGTGACTTCGAAGTGAGATCGAATCACATTGGTGTGGTTCGGCAATCTGGATCAACACCAGGAGAACTCTCCAGGCGCAATGGCACCAGCACTCCACCTGGCAGTGATGCACACCACCCACGCCATCATGTTGCTCCTGTTACTCAGGATGGTGTGGGAGGTTTTGGAAGAGGCATCGACTTATTTGTGGACGCTATGGCTACGACTCCTTCATCAGCAAATCCTGCAGCACACATACATTCAACCGAGCATCAGTCATCATTCGCTGTTACCCGCCGCCAGAAGTTGCGTGACCAGCAGCGAAAGATCAAAGAGCGAGGGGTGACCGCCGCTGTCGTGCGTGCGCGTCGCAGACACCACAACGCGCAAATACCACACGAGTTTCTACTCACAGCGTCATCGTTGGTCGCTGAACCACACGCAAACACTCCAGACGTGACCGGGGCGCCACAAGGGGGCGCCGCAACTCCGCAACCGTTAAGTCCAGTCAATACAGTTGGGATAGAGCACTCGAGCAGTGCTGGTCAACTTTGCGTCGCAGAACTCGAAGCTGCCAACCCTGAACCAGGGTCTCTCAATGCGGTTCGCGTGCCTGGTAATCACCGCGACCAGGAACATGGCGATGGATCACTGGCGTGCACAGCGGTCACAGGTGTTGCAACACACCCTGGCTCGCGTCATGACTTATTAATGGGAGCGCCTGCGCACTTGTATGAGGAAACAATCATGTCAGACAGTCGCAACACCAGTGATGCTGCTGTGGTTCACAACGTCACAGATGATACTGTGATCCACGAAGGCAGTGGTGCCAGTATACTTCACAATGACAATGATGCTACTGTGGTGCAAGATGCCAGTGATAACACTGCGGTCCACGATAACAGCCGTGTCACTGCGGTCGACCATGCCCGTGAAACCACTGTGGTTCATGATGCCAATAAAGCCACTGTGGTTCATGATGCCAGTGATTCTACTGTGGTGCAAGATGCCAGTGATAACACTGCGGTCCATGATAACAGCAGTGTCACTGCGGCCGACCATGCCAATGAAACCACTGTGGTTCATGATGCCAATGAAGCCACCGTGGTTCATAATGCCAGTGATGCTACTGTGGTCCACGATGCCAGTGATGCCACTGTTGTTCACGATGTCAGTGATGCCACTAAGATCCGCGGTGGCACAGGAAGCACAGAACACATTTCGCCATCAATCGAAGATCTGACTGTCTTTCATCATCCACGTCAAACGCATGTGGTAGCGAACAATGACACCCAGCAAGGTGTCGCTGTCGAGGATGCAACGGTGCTGCAACCTCGTCGCAAGATCGCCTCCCGTGGCGCGCGCAGTGCTGAGCGAGAAACTACTCGTTCCCCCGTTGTTGATGAACAGAACGTGTTGTTCACATTACGGAGACTGTTGTGCACAGAACCATTTCAGACCACAGTGAGCCCTGTGAACGGTGCACAAGTGAATACTGATGTCACGGCACCACTCATGAAACAATTGCTTCGTTCATTTCAAGCAACGCGCGTCGGCGCCAACGTTCGAGCGGCAAACTCTGAGCGGTTTCGGCTGACCAAACGCGATTTCTCTCTTCTCTGGGACCGTTCTGGCTTGCTGCAGGCTGGTGATGTTCCCGACAGTGTTGGGGTTCAACTCAAGCCAAGTGACGTGAACATGATGTACACCAACTACACAAGCAATTTCAAAAGACTTGCGTCTGATCTCGCCGCGCGTCGTCGGCTTCAACGGTCGGGCGTGTTGATGTCAAAGCCAGCCCGCAGCGTTGACGGGCAACAACCAATGCTCACTGATGATCGTACCATTGCGCTTCAACCACAAGAACTTGCGCTGTTGCAAACATGCGCCTACGCATGTAGCAAATGGCAACTGAGTCCATCTCTGATGCGAGATGCGCTGTCTCAGACCTTGTCGAGTCAACTCGAGCAGCAAACCCTCAATGATGTGTTCAGTGGGCACCGTGATAAAGAGTCGCAGCCTTACTCAAAAGATATGTCGAGTCGACGGGTCAAGCGATCCGCTGATAAACTGGAACAGCGAGCTTTGCTGAGGATGCAGTTGACTGGTGAACTACCACTTGCGGCATCTACGAGTGGAACGGCTGTCAACGAAAGCGATCACGCAATGGGATGGACAGACGAAGAAAGTGACAGTGGAGAAGACAGCGAAAAAATGTCAAGCAATCGCGGCGGTTCTCCACAACAACACACATCGCAAAATTTGGTCGCGGCACTGCGAAGGCAGTTTATCGAAATGGCTGTGCCATTGTCAGAGTTTGACAAGACGGCGCCCGCAGCTGCGTCTGGATGCACAGGTTGCCACGCTTGTCCAGCACGCACGTTCAAAAGATTCCTCCGCAGCTCCAGGCTGATGCGCCAGCGTGGGGACAGTTTGGAGCCGACATCGTTGCTCACATTTGCCGACGTCGATTTGCTCACAAATTTTGCTCTGAAACAGCAGCAACACGAACGTGCTTTGGACAGCGATAGAGCAAGTTGCCATGATCATCCTGTGACATCAATCCCAGACAACTCATCGTTGGAGGACAACACCGCCGGAGGCAGGTTGAAGCGAGTAAATCGCAAGAAGAACAAGCAGGACTACCTGTTGTGGAGTGGCTTTCTGTCTGCGCTGGTCCAAACGTGCTTGAAAACCGCTTTGTCAGCGAGTGAAGTTCTGAGCCGATTTCTGACGAAGCCACAGAAGCACAAGCAACGAAAGCCGTCCAACTTGTTGCCGAACTCCCAGCGGTCGTCCAGTCGTGTTGCCAGCGCTCCTGCGGTGCAGAGAAACGTGCAACATCCAACTGACATCTCTCATCAACTGAGCTTGCGGGCCAACGGGGTACATGTCCAGCGCACGTCCACAGCTGGCGCCGCTGGGGCCAACACGCTGACACCCCTGCACGATGGCTCGACATTAAGGCCACTACCTTTGGCATCCGCGCTACCAAGGATGCCACAACAGGCAGCGACCGCTCCGTTGCAAGTCGACACTGCTCGCCCTCAACGTGGCCATACCACAACCAGGTTATCTCCCGTGGTCCGTCGCGCGTTGGCGGTGTCGGCGCGACAAACCCAGCTCAGATCATCACGCCATTCCATTGCCAATAGTTCTGCCGGAAGGGAACAACGCGCTCCCGCCAACGCCACCGGTGCTACGACACGTTCGGCTTCACCCGCAACGCTGACGGGCATCGGAATGGCACACGACGTGGAATTGTCCCGGCGTACGAACGTTCGCCGCAAATCCAAGAGAGGTTCCAAACGCTTGGGCCGTAAATCAAATGCATCACACACGATAGCGGATTTGGACTCCCTGATCCAGGGACGGCACTTGGGAGGGCATTCCGCAAGTATGGATGCAACACAACTCAGCTCTAGTTCACATGCCACGACCAGTGCGACGCGTACTCGGCCATCCCAACGAGGTTCGCGCAGCTCGGGCTCGCCAAACCCTGGCATCTCGCTGCAAGCCAGGAGCATTGGGTCCGTTCTGCGTGCCGCTCGCGCTCAAATGGGCGATCGATGAGTATATGCCATACACATGCTACTCTATCGCAGTTGCTTCGTCATGCACTTTGAACTGCCGATCACAGCACCAAAACCTAAATTACTAACTCACAATCTGAAGTTTATTATTGAGAGTCTGCTCGCCCATTTGCGGTGACATCGACATACATGCACCAAGCCGTCCACTGCTCAGTTCGAAAAATGTATTCTCTCGCAGTTTGAACCAAGGTCCACGGACAAACTACTCGAGTATGTATCCATCCAATTGTCATCACTCGCGAGGAATTCGTATTTATTCGAGCTTCCACCTTCGACTCCAAGAATGACAGACACTACGCACATGTTTTCCTTTCGATTGCGCGGGAACTCTAATCGAATTGTGTTGTTGCTGCTCCAGTGTTCGTTCGTTCGTGCGTTCGTTCGTTCGTTCGTTCGTTCGTTGGATTCGTTCGATTCGTTCGTGATTCGTTTCGATTCTCGATTCATTGATTTTTGTATCACTTTTGACTCCAATTTTCAATTTTTAGTACACCTATCAACACTATTATGAAAACATGTATTTAGTACTGTACTGTACACTATTGCCCTTGTCAACCAACCGGTATGGTACTCAGTACTCGAGTATAGTTATAGATATACGTTCCCCTGTTCAATATTATACAGGCCAACCTCCAATTTCTCTGCAGCGTGGGCGGGAGCGGAAAGGCCGCTTGCTTATTTTCTTCCGTGCAGTCAATGTGCACTTTCTAAAGTGCACGACAGTGAAGAATTACGGTAATTGACCGCGGAGGTAGAGCAGCGTTTCTGGGAGTGGGGAATTGACCGCGGAGGTAGGTGGTGAAAAACGGCGTGACTGTAGCGTAACGACACCCTACGGCGCTGCGGCGTTACGGCGCTGCGGCGTTGCGTCGTCGTCGTTCGTCGTCGTCATCGTCGTAGTTGTTGCCGTCGTCGTTTGGCCGTGTCGTTGCGTTGCGGTGCGGTCGTTGCGGTGCGGTCGTTGTTGTCGTTGTGGTTGTTTGCATGTGATGGTGCTGCTGCAGCTGTTGTGGGCGGTGTACGTGCGTGCGTGTCGTTATGCTTGCTTGCTGTGTTCGGCATCTTGCTTCGTTCGTTCGTTCGTTCATTCGGTCGTTCGTTCGTTCGTTCGCTTGGTTGCTTGTGCGTTTGGCTGCTGTTCGTTCGTTCGTTCGTTCGTTCGTTCGTTCGTTCGTTCGTTCGTTCGCCCACGATTACTTGCTTGCTTGGTGCGAATGTGAGGTGTGATGCAAGGTGTGCGTTATGATCGCTGGTGCGCTGCGGCGAAATAATTCGCGAGCGAACAGTGGTGCCCTGTGGTGTGATGGTGGGGTGTTGACCGCATCTTGCACACATCGACGAGCTGAAACGCTCGGCCACCTTGCACGGTAACCGTAACCGTCGCAGCAGTTGGAGTGGGACGGGTTGCAGGGGCAGGTTGCGGGAGGATGAAGGTACTGATGGACATTGAGCTTTGTATGGGTTGCTTGGAGTGCTGGTAGTGTGTTTGTGGACCGTGGTAATTGAGCGCGAGGACATGAAACGGCTCGGCTTTGGCTTGAGCAGACGAAGAGATCTTTGCAGTTCGCACTGGCCACCACCACACACAATACTTGCGCGCCGCGGCGGAGCGCTCCCTGGAAAAAGTAAGTGGGCGTTGAATGAGTTGCGCTGCTGTTGTGCTTGGTTTCTGCGCTGCTGTTGTGCTTGGTTTCTGGTTGCTGAGCACAGCTTGTGCTAAAGTGGAGACGTTTTTCGTCCGGCAACAAAGAACAACAAGACTTTCACTGACAAAAACAACGCGAACACGTGGTTCCCCGATCAGCATCTCCAGCTCACAACAGTTTACTTGACTTACTTATCCTTGCTCCAACTATGGCAACCGCGCAAGCGCAACCCGTGCAAGCCGTGCAAATGACGCCTCAGCCAGCGTTTGCACAGGCCCAGGTCCTCCCACAGTCGGCTGTTGTCGCGCAACCGGTTGCAGGCGGGCAGCAACAGACGGTTGTGGTAATCCAAGGTGGTCCATCACCGCAGGCCCAGCAGCACCAATCGTGTTCCACTGTGGTGTTCATCCTCGGATTTTTTATCCCAGTAGTGTTCTGGGGTGGTACTTGCCTGATATGCCAGCGAGATAAGACACCGTGTGGACGGAGTCTTAACATTGCGTCAATAATTTTCGCAGTGATTCTGACGCTAACGATCACATTCGCGGTGGCATGGCCGTTTATAGTCATCGGCTCCTTTTTCTGAAGAATGCGTGTATTTTTGCTTCCCTGTTGTGCAAGTGAACATGGAGTGGTTCCACTGTAACGCCCGCGAAGTGTGATCAACGAACTGTGGTTTTGTATTTTTCTAATTTTTTCGAGCGAAAGCTGGTCCGTCGGTATGGTAAAATAAACCTATGATCCCCGCACTTCAAGTAGCTTTGCGCAGTGTGTTGTGGAGCAATCCCCCTTGGGCCAGAACGTGGCATGTTGGCTCGACAAGCAGGAGTTTGGTGTTCTATGACGCGACGCCATGGCACTGTGGGACTCCGTGGTATGTTTCGCCAGCCACTGTCATCGGTACATCCACAATTCTGCATCTTAAACTTCCACAGCGACCCGTGCATGATGCATGGTGCTTGCCATGGTGGATGAGTATGAGCTAGGGATCCCCAAATCATGGCCACAGTTCTGTCAGAGCTGTGGATGTGGCATGCGACCAAAGGGTAATTGTGCAATTGCAGATCGACCAATCGAATCGCCTGCAATATTTTTGTCTGTCATAAATTTACCCCTTGAAAAAGACAGATGATCTGTTCTGGGGTGTGGTGGCACTTGACGTTCTTGCTGCACCACACTCCAGCAAGTGTTAGTAAGTCAGTGTTGTGATTGCGACAACCTACTCGAGTCCGGTTCGATCCCGATTCGCGCGCATGATGTCCCCGGGATTTTGTGTGTCGGTGGTCGGTGGTGTCGACAACCAAGCGACGGAGACACACAACGGGTAGGTCAAGGTACGTTTTCGTTGGTGTTCCCCGGCTTCTTAACCTCCTACCTGTAGATACCCATCTGTGAGATGTCTTGTCCACACAACAATGCCCAAACCCCAAACCAAAACCACAAACTCCAAACTCCAAACTCCAAACTCCAGTTAGTTGAGGACGCTGGTGGTTCGCGCGGCCGGCCGCCGGTGACTGACTGCTCAAGCAGCAAGCTTTGCCAGTTCGATTGCGTGTCCCCCAAAACAGCATTGTGCGCAGCTGCGGGCGTCGTTCTCGTTCGTTTGTTCTCACTGGACTTACTTACTTACTTACTTACTTACGCACGTGCGTCGTCCGTCGTCGTATAGACTCCCCAGACAAGATGCAGCTTCGTGTTTGGGTGCTTGCTGGTCGTTGTTGCGTCCGCAACTCCGATGGGTTGGCGCTGACAATGAAGTTTTTGGTTGACCGTCGTCCGTCGTCGGTCACCACCTGGTGAGGTGATTAATTGCCCAATCATCCATCAATCGCCAACCAACAACAGTCGCTCGAGGGGAATGTCTTTGTTGTCCCGAATTGAGTCACTCATCACTTGATTCGTGGTGTGCCGTGGTGTGTTTACAGGAGTGAGGGTCTGGACAAAGTATGGAGTCAGTAAACGACGGAGCTCTGGCCGTGCGTGCGGTGGACGTCTTGCCGGAGTTCGTCAGTCGAGTTGGACAATAGTGTGAGGAGTGCATTCGGAAAGTATTCGGGTCGGAAGGCGCGAAATATTTTCACTTTTCACGGGGAAAACAACAAGAGAGGAGAGTTGCCGTCGAACGATTCCAGCGCTCTTGTGCTGTTTTGTTACTTAGAAAACAGTTGACTTTGCTTTGCTTTCGTTCATTCTGCAACGATGGCAACCGTGGCAACAGCTCAACCGGTGCAGGCTGTGGAAATGACTCCGCAGCAATATCCGCAGCAACATCCGCAGCAATATCAGGTCGCCCAGCCCGTTCACCAACAAGTTACTGTAGTTCACCAACATCAGATTATGGTAGGAGTTGACGGCGGTCCTTCACTGCAAGCCATCAATCACCAAACTTGCTCCATCGTCGTTTTCATCGTTGGATTCTTCATCCCGTTTGTATTCTGGGGCGGCACTTGCCTCATGTGCCAGCCGGACAAGACGCCGCTCGCGCGCGGCCTCAATATTGCTTCCATCGTTCTTGCTGTTCTTGTGACCATAGCGATCATACTCGCTATAATGTGGCCGCTGTACTTCGTTGCCATCCTCGCTTCTGCGGCAGCGTGACCGTGTGACGCTCACAACAGAACTACAAACTGGTCGATCGTATGCTGACGCAACTGGTTCATGTCTCCAGCAGCAATTTTGTATCAAGGGGTAATAGCTCTAGTCTAGAGCTATTACCCCTTGTGTGTATCAAGCTCTTGTGTAAAAAGTACTTGTAGAACAAGCTTTTTTACTTTTTTTTTGGTGTAAATAAAACGAACCCCATCCGTCATTGATTGGCTGGCCTCCCCCATGGCGTTGGACGGTCCCTCCACAACTGGCCAGTTCCACATGCATGTATGTGCGTACAATCTTCTTGAAGTTCGACTGACTGCCCGATATCACTATCGTCGAGATCGCACTCGCGTTCATGGATTGTTCGTGTCGTTTCGTTTCCTCTGCTATTGCTATTCTGTCCTGCCACACTTTGTTTCTTTCTCTCGGTCCACGCCACTTCAGACTTCAGACCCAACTCTTCTGTCGACACGGTCCAGACCTCGTCAACTACATTGTTGACGGTGGGCGAGACGACGTACACCATCACCAATATTCCAAGTTTCGGGAATATGCAAGGGGTAATAATAAAAGCAACAAGGTTCGTTTCTGCTGACTTCTCTTGCGCCAGGTAAAGCATTCCCTGTTGGAACAAGAACACGACGACGTACCCGGGTAGAGGTCAACGTGTCAACGTGCGTCCTTCGTCATGCGTTTTAAAAAAACTTGCAATCGATCTGCGATGTCATACTTTGTGTCGCCGAGCTCCGCCTTCACCGACACAAAATAAAAATAATGAAAAATAATGTGTTGCATGTGACTGAAGTAAGTCAGTATGCCATAAGTAGGCGTGATCGTTCCACGCGGGAATGGATCTGGATGGCGACAACATTGATTTAGCAAAACAAGTACTGTCACTCAAGATTAACTTTTTATTTTTGAGTGCATGAATGGGACTTTAGTTGACGAAACTGAGGAGCACGATAGGTTGATTTTTAATTTTTGAATGAGCTTGCGTCGACTGGCAATAACGAACGGTGCTGCTCACTCACAGACAGAACCCACAGTGAACCGCCGAACCGTCGAAGCGTCAAGCAGTCGTCAGCAAGGCAGTGGCGTAGTGGTGCAGTGGTGCAGTTGCTGTTTGAGAGTTCGTTGTCGGTTGGCGTTGTTGCGTTCGCGAGCGATAGATCTAATGATCTCGTTAGGTAGGGAGGCGTTGACAGTTGGTGACTGTCCGTCGTCTGTTGTTCATACTCCGTCGTTCGTGCTCCATTGTCGGTCACTTGCTGGGCTGTTGGTTGGTCAATCATGAGACACCAACGCAGAGTTGGTCAGTCATCACTTGACTTTGGTTCGCCATCGTACACCAGTCGGTTAGTTTTCAGTCGTCAGTCATCCTTCGTCAGTTCAAGGTTTGATGTACTTTCATTGTGCGTTGTTGTGTCGACTCTCGGCGTTCCTTTGAGTGTTGGCTTCGAGTGCAGTTATGGGTGTTTACGGGCACCGGCCTGTGAAGTCAGCGTCGAAGTTGATGCTGAACACAGTCGACCAGAGAAAGTGGAATTTCTGTCACTGGGAACACAACCCGAAACGATAACGGCAATTGGAACTTTTGAACGTTTCCAGCACTCTTTTGTTTGTGGATATTTAGAAAACAGTTGATTGTTTGCTCTTCCTTCATTCATCAACCATGGCAAACGCGGCAACCATTGCAGCCATGGGTGCAGTGGCAGTGGTGACAGCTCAATCTGTGGAAATGACTTCGCAGCGATATCAAGTCGCCCAGTCTGGCCATCTTCCGGGTACTGTCGTACATCAACAGCAGATTGTGATAGTTGGTCGCGGTCCTTCACGGCAAGCCATCAATCACCAAACGTGCTCCATCGTCATATTTGTCGTTGGCTTCATCATCCCGCCTGTGTTCTGGGGTGGCACTTGTCTCATGTGCCAGCCGGACAAGACGCCTCTTGCGCGCGGACTCAACATTGCTTCAATCGCTCTTGCTATCCTTGCGACCACAGCGATTATACTCGCCGTCTCGTGGCCACTGATGTACGCAGCCTTGGTTTTAGGTTCGACATGATGACTTCTTCTTAGGTGTGAACATTTGTGATCGAACAATGACCTGGTGGATTGCTTTCTGACGCAACTAGTTCACGTCTCTACTAGCAATTTGTATCATACTCGAGTGTGCCTTTCGCTCGTTGAAGAAAGCGTGATATGTAAAATAACAAGTTCCACCATCAAAGTATTTTCTCGTCTCGCACATGGCATGGATAATAGGGCACGGTTTCTCCGCAACTAGCAAGCCCAGCACGTGGAGTACAATTCTGTTGAATGTTCGATTCACGTCGCGATATCACCATTGTCGATATCGAACTCGCGTTTGTTGATTGTTCGTGTCGTGTCGTTACTTTTGCCATTGTTGTTTTGTCCTGCTACGTTTTTGCTCCTTTCTTTCGGATCGGACGACTTTTGACCCAATTCTTCAGTCGACTTTGGGCATCGCCCAGACCTTCTCTCTCCACTGCAGTGTTCATGGCCAAACAACTTTCACCATCATCTCGTGCAATTTTTTCGTCAGAAACAAGTTTCGTCTCTTGCCCAGGTCAGCTATGATAGCTATCAGCACGTTGTGACGACAAAGCTTGCCCTATTGGAACACAGCCGCGACGATGTATAGTAGATGGCGGTCAACACGCGCCCGGGCCCCTCGGCGTGCGCTATCCTGCAATTGGCAATTTTCAATGTTTCTGCTAGCGGAGGGCTATGTTGTGGTGCACGGAGGGTAGTCCAAGTTTGTTTTGACGCGCGCGGGATTCCAGGACGAAGACCGCGTCACTTTCCAAAATGAGTACAGTACTGTACTATCACTCACATTCACTAAAAACCTTCAGTGCATGAACGTCAGTTTTGTTTGTTGAATTGACCTCAAGAGTACGACTTTTCGAGTTTTCGATTTTCTTCATTTTCGCACTGCTCGTGCGCTTCACAACAAACAACTCACGACAATCCACTGTTCATCCATCCAACCAACGCTCTCGACAGTGCAATCCAATCAATCAGACTATTACAACGTCAACGCACTCAATTCACTCACCCACTCACTCACGATGCTATACTTTCTACAACTAATACTTCAACGTTTTCGTATGAAGCTCAACGCCCAAAAAAACACAAGTCTCAAATTGGGATGCTACGGACCGATCCGCCCACTCACTCACTTACCCACTCACGC
>ENA-OWNT01002095-OWNT01002095.1-seawater-metagenome-genome-assembly--contig:-NODE-2095-length-21741-cov-4.083503_pt1 | contig 21741 bp, 24 predicted proteins | sample MGYA00238136_ERZ651165 | MGnify/ENA primary metagenome ERZ651165 (study PRJEB26861, sample SAMN08777766) | seawater metagenome | isolation source: coastal seawater | place: USA: Florida | collected...
TCATACATGTTGTAATTAACCTTCCAGTCATCGGCAGTTGCATTCAGGTAAAATCCAGCGCCAGTTCCGAAATCCCATGTCTTTCCGGAGATATCGTCGTTGTCGTTTTCGCCCTTGATTCCCAACGGCGGTGGCGACGTTGTCGGGAGGACAATAGTGATCCCGAGCTCAGCGGCGGCTGAGAATGCGGCTGGGCCAGCTTTGAGGAGGAAGTTCTCGTCAGTGCATGTCAGGCCTGACAAGAAGTAGAGCGTGGCACCGGTTGCGTTTGCAGGCTCAAAGATGGTAAACTGCATCTCTGCCTGGCATTTGCTGCTTTGGTGCTTGAAGCGGCGGATCAAGCCACCGAAAGACTTCGCCGTTGAGTATGGTTCCATGTTGAGGCGTGAGTTGTGTTGCACCCTTAGAATCAGTCAGTCAATCCGGCAAAACGCACAATCGAAGCACTGCAAAACAAATGAAAAAAAAATCCTACAGCGCCACAAAGTCTTTCTCCATCTTATGGTATGACACTTCACTTGACTCGCAGCTGGCAGCCACAAGGTCTCCATTGCCGCCTGTGTTGTTTGTTGGACGTTCTAGACTGTCATCAGTCATCATTCGATGTGGATGGAATTCGTGAGTTCGTGAGACAGATCGACAGATCTTTGCCAACAAACCAACGAAGGACAACGACGAACAAAGCCAGACGAGAAGAAGGCCAAGCCAAGGTCATCGGTCATCGGCGACAACGAACAGTGGGACTGTGAGTGAACCAGGAACCGTCTCACCCTCTCGCCCACTCACTCACCCACTCCCTCCCACATCTCATCAAGTCATCTCAACTTTGTGTTCAGCGTCGAGTGAGGCATTCTTCCTCCTCGCAGATGAAGGTAGATAGGTGCCAAAATACTGCAACACTGCAACACTGTCGATTCCCGCCTGGACCCCACCGTGCCTTGCCTTAATATGACCATACTTGAACGCACGAATGCGCCAATGTCGTTGACTTGTGCGAGGAGATCACATGATTACATCCATCGTGACCCACGATTACCTGGTTGCACAAACGCATGCGGCTCAAGTATGATAGCTCGAGTATGGTACTCGAGTATCATGCATCACTCCTTCATTTAAAATGGCAGCGGGGTCACGACGATTCTCGTTGTATAGGCGAGACAGCATATGTCCCTCCCACCACAGTATGTGTAATCAACCGCGAACGGTCGTTGATGCGCATCGGAGATGTCAATTCTGGCAAAATCAGAAAGGTCTTGCTCCAATCACTTATTCAAGCACACACACACCGCAACGCAAACTGCACCATGTCACATTTTTGTGGACAGGAACTGTTGCTGTCGTATACCAAGTAAACTCGAGCATTGAACGTCACGTAGGCAAGTTCACTGCCAGGCCAAGCGTAAAAGCTCCTGCATAAGAAATTATTTTGACAAAAAATGCGCTGGTGCAAGTTAGATGGCTATTTGATATGAAAAATTGTTCGATTGTGATCACAGGTTGCGCAGACAAAGCAACGTTTCGAAACTGCTAGGGAGTCTGAAGCGAGTCACGACCGTTTCGTCGGACCAGTTTTTGGAGCGGCAGCAGTTGCGATAGGGGCGTCCACACCAGCAAACAATCCTTCGATTGTCTTTTTCGATGCTCTCGGTGAACCAGTACGCTCTTGCGAGGATGGCCGGGGCGAAGTTGCTCTCTGGACAATTGCTTTAGCAGCGGTTTCGAGTGTCGCGACATCTGGGCATGTCAACGTGCTCTCCGTGGCACCACCGACGAGCTGTGTGCCATCGCTGGTGTTGACTCCCATTGCTACAGAATCATGTTGGCCAGTGCCGTAATTGACGCTGTTTATGATAGGAGAAGGAACGCGATTGGCAGCATCGTCGCTTGAGGCTTGGAGTGCATCTGCGATGGACTCCACGTTCCCAGACCGTGCTGCTTCCAAAATGCGCGGTAAATTGTACTCACCCATTGTGTGCTCAGTAGCTGGCACGTTCAAGTCAAAGAGTGATTTGACCATTTCTGGCTGACCGGTCATCACGGCGATGTCGAACGCGGAGCTTCCGTCACAACTTCGAACATCAATGGTGACTTTACATGCTACAAGAGCTCCGATGACGTCCACTTGCCCTTGTCGGACTGCGAGGAATAGTGGATGTATGTCAATGTTGCGATTGAGAAAGTCATTCAATGCGCTAGAATCACAAAATCGCGTGGAAGAAACGATGAGCTCAAAGACGCTAGTGTGACCGTCTTGTGCAGCCACGTGCAAGGCGGACGACCCGTCTGGTGAAGTATACTCTGGATCGGCTTTTCCATCCAAGAGCATTCGCACGGCGTCGGCCCACCCATTGCAAGCTGCAAATATTAATGGCGTAAAGCCTTCTTCGTCAAAATATTCCACGTTTGCCTTGGAGTCCAGCAAGCGCCTAATTTCTGAACATGCTCCAGCTTCCGCGGCGTCCAAAAGTGCCTCGCCGTATCTTCGGTATTCTATTCCAGCCTGTCGTTCCGCCAAGCGGTCAAGGGCCCCAAGCCCGGCCTCTCGAATTTGTTGAGCAGCGCCTTCACTTAGACTTTTCATGGTATTTTCTTTCAGTGCCGGCAGGCGGAGTTCTGTGGTGCGTTGGTCCGGACGGCGTGCTTCAAGCGAGCTGGATGTTGCCGGACGAACTGTATCGCTTTCAGTAAGCGTTGTGTCCGTGGCGCTCAAAGATGGCGTCGTATGCGGACGTGATGTCAGAGCAGAGACTGCGCGCAGAGCTTGGAGTCGTGCCAAGTAATTCCGGTTCTCGGCATCGTCAGCTTCTCGAACAGCCCTGGCCTCCGCAAACAATCTTGCTATCGTGGACGGCACTTTGTTGCCCGCACGATTACGGTGATGCTTACCAACTCGATGCACCGGCAACGTGGAGTCTGGGTTCACGCCACCTCGCCAGACATCCGGCAGATAGGACTTTGTGCGCGGTGAGGTGTCTGTTGGATGTGTTGCGTGTATCTCGCCGGCTAGGGCTGAAATGTGCTTGGTTGGTGGGAATCGAACATCGTTTGCTGGATCAGGGTCGCTGCGAATATCGGCAAGATGTTTCCGTGCATCTAGCAGCCGCTGATGTAAGCGTTGCGCCGAGGCTGCAGTGCCCATGGCGCAATCAAATCTGCCTCCGTGCAACTGTCATTGCGAAGTGTCTGTCGAGCTTAACGCATGTCTCCACGTGTATTGCTTCGTTCAACATAGGCAACGTTGAAGACGCCACCATCAACTTGCGAATGGTGCCACAAATTACATTATGTCGTCCGGTGTCATCGGTTCACTTGCGGGAGAACCGCTGATGGAACTTTCAGCAAAAATAAGCTGTGCCGTCTCCTTTTCGAAAGTTGTTTGCAGCCACATCACTTGCACCACAGATGATAGCTCCATCCTCCAGTGACTGGATACGTGTGAGTGTTTGTCATCAACTAACGTGGACAACGGGGCCTTTATACCGCGCCTTGCCCGTGTCAACCCTTCACTTGTAAGCTGTCCATACCAACCCTGTTTCTGATGACTCTACTCTGCCGCTCTGCCGCTCTGCCGCTTCTGCTGACACAGATGACGCAACTCAACTCAACAGTCGAGGCACAACACACGACACACTGACTGGCATTCGCGGATCACGGACAAACTTCGAATGAGACTCAACTTGCGTTGTGAGAGCGGCGAACACAGACCGCGACGCCACCAGCAACGGACAGAAGTGAACCTGCCGCACACCCATGCCGCGCTCGACTAGCAGGGCGGTTCGCGAAGAGGTCATAGGCATTCTGTAATGTATTTGTGCGGTGTTACACCTTTCTTGACTTTGTTGCGTTGACAAGAAGGCAAACAGATACCATCCATTGCCATCAACCAACGACGATGGTCAGCAGGTCAGCACAACAACAACCAACGAACGACAACGGGCGACGAACGACGAACAACGATCGGCGATCGGCGAACGAAGAACGGCAACGTCAACGATCATCACAACGCCGCAGGCAGGCAACGTCGCCACCAACAGCGCACACGCTGAGACAGTCACAGTCACAGACAGTCAGTCACAGTCTCACAGTCGCTCATTCTCGCAGATGCACGACATATCCTCTTTCAAGATTTAAATGATTTACCCCTTTCAGCTCATTAATAAATTGTGAAATCCTAGTTGTGGGTATCTACCGTGGCGCTGTGGGGCGGCGCTGTCGCACGCACGTGCACACCGAACAGTTGAGTCATGTGAGATAATGATTCGAATTAGGCTTACTCTCAGACATGGAAGCATTAGGGCAATATTGTTGACGTTTCATGACTCATCGAATTCGCCGGCTGCACCACAACAGCGTCGTCGTCGTCGTTCGTCGTCGTCGTTCGTCGTCGTCGTTCGTCGTCGTGTTGTCGTCTTCGTCGTCGTCGTCGTCGTCGGCGGCGGCGGCGGCGGCGGCGGCGTCGTTGTTGCTGTTGTTCGCCGCTTCGCTCTGCTCTGCTCTGCTCTGCTCTACTCTCCTCTGCTCTGCTCTGCTCTGTCTCGTCTTGTAGCAAGGGGGACGACGTGGCAAACGGTCAGCGTGGCAGGCAGGAGATCGTTTTGGGGGAGTGTCGATTGCGCCCCCTCGTATAATAGTCCGATCGTCGTCGCGATTAATGGCGTACTCGAGCCGGGTGACCGCGGCTTCGCGATTTCGGTGGCACGACAAAAGCGACCAAAGCGGACAGACGGACATTCCTCGAATAAGGACGACTACGCAAGGTACTCAAGTCACACGCCTCAAGATGCAGTAGTGAGGTGTCATTGAGCGAGATGTCGATGGACAAAACTGGTGCAGGATGGATGGATCTTGGGCTTTGGCAAGTATGAGTTTGGACGCGGGTCAACTGAGCTGCTCACACGGTGCGCCCGTGTATTAATGAGCCGGCCTTGTTGGTTTCATCGGGTTTCCGCTTGCTATCCAAAAATAACAGTCAACGCGTGTGCCAACCTTAGATAGCAGAAATGCACACACAGACAACACGCCAATGTTCGCGCTCCTGGGATGTTTGAAATATTTTTCAAAGCAAACCGAATCACTACCGAATCCCAGAGACTTATCTGACGACGAGTTGAGAGAAATTTTGGAAACGGAAAACATTTCAGTGAGTGACAGTGATCAAAGAAAGGATCTTGAACAAAAATATCTGACTCTTGCTGCACTCAAAATGAGTGTTTCCGGCACACCGTCTCTTCACAAAGAAAGGAAGAAGCTCGGCGCTTTCGAGTGCTACGTGTTGAACAACTATGGTGCCAAACCAAAATCGCACAGCACTCTTCCAGCAGGCCATGTTCCTGACGTTGCGATTGTTTGCCTGCATGGATTCGGCGCCGGCGCTGATCAGTTCGAAAATATATTTGAGATGGCCTTGCGCACACACCGCAATCTTGCGACAAAGCGATTGCTAATTGTCTGCCCACAAGCCGAGGAAATCGGTGGAGCACCTGCCTGGTTCCCGCTAGACCCCATGAAATGGATGATGCAGTTTGCGCAAGGTGAGGCGGGCATTGCTCGACTCATTAGAGACGTGCCGCCTGGTATGGTAGAAGGACGCGCTAAAATCCTCGCCTGTTGCAAGGCGGTCGCAGACTTGTGTGGATTCAACGACTTTGGGCGCGTCATCATCAGCGGGTTCAGCCAGGTACATCGCGTCAATTTCATTGCTTGCGGCGACGCTGACAGTTCGTAACGCTCACTGGAATGCTGTTGTTTGCCATACTGTTTTGGTCTAGGGTGCTATGATGGCAAACGATGTCGGGTTGCACTTGCCGAGTCGACCACGTGCTATTGTCTCCCTTTCAGGAATACCTTTAATCGTAGAACGTTGGACAGAAAAGGCGCGTCAGGCGAAGATGAAAGGACTCAAAGTTTACGTGTCGCACGGACGTCAGGACCAGTTGCTACCGTTTCAGGCGAGTGTCTGGTTACAAGGTCTTCATAAAAACAACGGTCTTGACGTCACCCATCGGCCGCATAACGGGGGCCACGACATCGGCGGCCCTGCCGATATTCAAGCGTTGGCCGAGTATCTGCACAAAACCATTAATGCTGACGGCGACTCGAAGAAATGATTGTATCACAATTTGGTAAATTTTCCGCCACAATCCCAACACAATTGCATTATTGTTTTACAACATATCACTATATTTTGGTCACCTTCGTTGGTTCAGCCCTGTCAACTGTTGCAATGCCCGGCAATATGCCTGGCAATCTTCTGCAGAACTGACTAAGTTTCCTGCTTTCGATATGCTGGCTAACTGTACATTGGACAAGTGGGTTTTGATCGAAAAACGTTTCTCTGAATTATTGCCATCATCTTCGATGTGAATTTCCACGATCTTCGGAAACCGCCATAGAACACAACAAATGAACAAAGATGAAGAACCTCAGGCACGGGAGTACAAACGTCATGCGAGCTAATAGCACACCTCACTCATCGGCAAGGCACCGCACACAGTTTCCTCGTTTACACGTCGCCACAGCAATGTCCTCAGGTCCTGCGAGCACCAGATCATTGTTGCAGGATTTCGTCCGTCCGCCTCATGCATTTCGAAAATTTGGCCTGCTCGCAAGATTTCATTCACTGAAAGTCCGGTGTCTTCATCAACCAGCTCACTTGTCGAGTTGACATCAATGCGTGGTGAGTCAGGGGCTACTTGTTGGGAATCGGGCACCTTTTGCGGGCTTCGCAAAAAGTAAGCGGTGTTGTTGGGCTGTGCACCGAAGTAGCTTTGGTTTTGCCGATCCTGAGCACTGAGAAGAATCGAGGCATTGTACGCGGCAGTGGCGCCACGAATAGGTGATGTAGCTGCGTAGAGATCACGAGATTTTCCCTGACTGGACCGCAATTCACTCTGTCGGGACGATGGTCGCGGTGAGGGGTGTGGGCGTGGCAACGCGTCAGATGAAACAGGGACAGTGTCGTGGCGTAAACGTGGAGTCAATGGTGGTGTCACCGGTAGCTTCGCTGCGTGCGTTTGCCGAACTTCCGCGGAATTGTAGGGTGCGCCTACCCCAATCTTACGCAATTGCAGTAAGCATTGTTTTGCGAACTGCAAATCTGTCACATGCGAGTCAACAAATTGCTTTGCTTCGTCATCATTCAGAATCTGGCGAAGGCGGTTTGTAACGTGGGCGGGGTCCTGGAATGCGACGGCACATCACATAATTCTTAGGCGGTGCATGCACCGTCAATTTCATGAACAAGAACACTACCTGAGAGCCAATAGTTCCGTGTTCAGAAGAAGTGGGTACAGTACCTGTGCAAAGTCAACCACCAAAAAAGCATTCCATGGTGAAGCTACGGCGGGACAGCGATGGACGTGTATTGGAATCAACGAACGGACCACCAGCACTCCGGAGTTGACCTCGAAGCTGTCCGTTTTCTCGTTGCAACCGAAGGACACGTGTGGGCAAATCTTCCACTTCACGTTTCGTGGCACTTTGCTTGACAAGACTGCACCGGTGAACAAACTTGCATGTTGATATGCTCTCGAGCCCGAATTCATCCTCTGTTGCACAAGCGTCATGAAAAGATATTGTCAGAAATACCGGCGACAAGAAGCAAAAACAGAATCTATTTTGCTACCTGGATTTATCGTTGCGATAAAAGTTGTGTTCGAATTTCCACCAAGGGTGTCCGACACTAAAGCCTATGCACAAAACTATGAATCAAACTCTAGCCCGCAGAGTTCGCACACTGATCTGTGGAAGAGACGCACTGTCAGTTTTGAATTGCGGAACGAAACAAAGCCAGTGCTCTTGGTGGACAGCTTGTAGATGACCTGCGCAGAAAAGTTGGACTGAGACACGCCACCGCAGCCACCACACTAGCCAGTTACAGCTCACCTGCTCCAAATAGTGTAAACTCAAATTGATGTATCGACCCTCTGTTCGCGTAACAGTGTTGTTGTTGCGCCGAAAGAGCCTCTCGGAACCCGCCTGCATTGCGAAGGAGTCAGGATGAATAAGCAGCACCCAACTGGTGACACAGTGCGAACAAGACACAAACCAAGTCAACGAGTCTGAGTGTTGAGTAACAAATTTTGCCAGAAGTGAGGTTGTGGTCTTCAAGCTTTGCAGTGCACAAAATATAGCGGATGAGAAGATCACCAGTGACACGACTCCGCAACAAACAAAATTCTGCAAACCTTTAGTGTGAAAATACAGTGCGACCGTGAAGAAGCATTGTTCATTGGTGTTTCGCTGGTCACACGGTTGACGTTTCCCATGAATAGAAGGTTAATGGCCTCCTCTTCCGATTGAACAATAACTTCTTGCAGGCCAACCACCTCAAAGGAGCTTCCGTTGTTGGCATGCGTCGACGCGGCCTTGGAAGAACTCGAATTGTCGCCGCTGTTCTCTCGTAACTTGAGCTCGGCCCAATTCTCGAGTTTCTTACCTTTGTTTTCTGGGTTTAGTAGATCGTAGATGTGTTCATTGTATATTTCTACATAAGAAACGGTACATTGGATTTTGTGGTTTGAGCGCTCTTTTGCTCGCACTGTTTGGAAGTACGTTTCAATGGAGCGTGGGATAATTCCGCGTTCTTGGTAGGTGCCTCCTCCAGTGAGAGTGTATGTTTTCCCGCTTCCAGTCTGCCCGTAAGTGAAAATAGTGCCGTTAACTCCTTCGAGAGCTTTTTTGATGACAGGAAGTGATGTTTCCTCAAACACCTTTGCTTGTGTGGCATCTTCTGGGAATATTGTGGGGCAAGAGAAAAGAAAACGTTTTGATCCAGTGCGACGCTGGTCCCCTAAGCCGACGAACTTGGACTTCTCATGCTTTTGTCGTACATTGAATTCAATCAAGTTGGAGTTGTCAACAAGTCGATAAGAGCATGAACGGTTGTCATGCCGAGGTCTAATCCGCAGCGAGACGTTGATATGACTGAAGGGATCTTCGTTAGCACCCGCACGGCGTGCACTCAGTTCATCCTTCTTCTGAGTAGGTTTGTCCTTACCTGGCGAACTTTTCGGGGATGTTTTCCGCGAGATTGCGGCCTGGGCACGACCGTACATGGCGGCATAACTCGACTTTGTCGACATATTATCGTTCCTGTACCCGATCTACCGCGGCACACCTGAAGTATCTCAAAACGTATTGTTATCAGTCACCCGGAGCTATTTGCTCGTTGCCGGCCCAAGAATTGGGCCCTCGTTTCTTAAGTACTTTTGACTTCCTTTGTATCGTGTTTTTGTTGTGAGAACAAGGAGGATCCATCCAAGCCCCCGACACGGACTTCCATAGCCACAGTTTGCACTAACATGCCCCAGCCGCTGTACCGACCCAGAACCAGCTCAGAAGAAACTCTCAGAGAATTCGACTAACCGCGCTGGACTGCAACCGCGGCTTTCCTTCCCAAGACATCCACACTCTCGCAAACCACAAACCATCGCAGTCCCTGTCTGCCAAGCTTCCTCTGCGCAGCCCCACCTAGCAGTCCCTGTCACAATTCGCAACACAAATAAAACGAACATGGCGTTGTTGGACTCTGACTTCTTCGTTCAAAGCTTTGGCGTCTGTCTGTCGTCGTCGTCTGTCGCCGTCGTCGTTCGTCGTCGTCGTCTTCGTCGTTGTCGTCGTTGTCGTTGTTGTCGCCGTTGCGTTTGAATAGCTAGCTCGCTCTCGCTCCAACGGTTCCGCCTTTCGCCCCCTACAGCCGCCCACAACTACACTATCGCCGACAATACCGCCGAACGAGGAAATATTCCACAATCGCATCATTATAACACTCTTTGACTTTTGCAACTCTCGCCGTCGTCACTGTAAAATGGTAACGCCGTGATATAGCGGATTTCTGGTGATACTATTTCAACGCACTTTCAGTGTATAGACTACATGGCGGAGAGCGTTGGGCGTCTTCGTTGGCCGGTGCGTTGTTTGGCAAACTTGCACAGTGTTGATGACGACGACCGACGACGTCACGACGAAAGTCGTGTGCCGCATGCGTTGTCGACGCGAGGACAGTTGGTGCTGTCTTCAGTTTGGGATTATGGCTGCGATGGGACACCGTGGATCCGCGTCAAGGACTGCAGATGGGTAGACCGATGAAGAGCTGTGGTGGAAGGGTGGAGATGTGGCGGTATGGCGAACGTTTGGCAGACTGACTTTGGCGTGTGAAATGTTGTGTAGCTATGCGTTTTACTCTCGTGCTGCACTGGAGGTAGGTTGAGAAAGTCACCTGGAACGCGACGAACCATGAGTTTTTGTTCCCATCTATAGACGCAGTGGAGAAAAAAATGTTTTGCTCTAGGTTATATTGTAGTGGCGCGGTCCCACCAACTTTTATGATTTAGGCAAGTGGTATTTTTTTGTCGCTCGCGGACAGTGCGGTTTGGCCAAGTGTAAGAACGTGTAGCGCACACAAAAGTTATGGATGGCGTTGATAATGCGGAGGGATCCAAACTCATCCAAGGCGCACAACATAAGCGAGACACCAGGGTTGCAACGTTGCGTGCCAAATTAGCTCTCCGCGAGAGGAACGATCGCAGCCGAGTTATTCTCTTTGGAATTTGTGGATTCTCTGCCGCGTTGGTTGTTCTCTTAGTCTTGTATGTTCTTCGGTATGTCGGCGTATCTCAGTCTTTCTCACGATTGAGACACGACGGCGTGATGTGGACCACAGCTGGCGAAGTTCGAAAATGTCAAGGTGTCGACTCCAAAATAAAGTCTCTCCAAGGTATGGTGGACCATGCTGTGTCTCAACGCGACTTTCTGAACGCAGGGAAGTACGACGCAGAAATTATTCGCTTAAGGGAATTGTGCGCAGAGTATCGTCGCTCGCACACGAATGCCGACGCCCCGGACACAGAGTCATCCCACACCCATGACAAACTTGCAAAATCTGAAGAGCATAAGGCCACTCCCAACCAACACCACGTTGCATCGACACGCAGTTAACACGGCCGCGCACAGTATAATAGAAATCGGGCATTATTTGGACAGTGAGTCAACACTTCAATGACACGCATCGTCAGCCAACAAACTGAGCCACCACTGACGCATTACCTTGTATTTATTTATTATCAATCTAAAATTCTAAGCCCACATCATGCATATGCGATCGTACAAGGCGGCCGCCATATCTACCAGTGCGATGTCTTAGTGATCAAACAGCAGCACGCAAGTTGTCCTCCGTACCCTGCTTAGGAGCGGATGCTCTCAACACGTACACACAGTCGTGTTCTCGCAGCACCGTCGATGGATCCGGAGCAGCAGACAAGTAACAATCTGCTTCACCAGCCAAACCCCCGTGTGCTGCAACAGGGGCCCACCCAGGTGCGCGCCGCCGCAAGCCAAGTGCAAGCAGTCCAAAGGCCTCGAGCAGATGTGTCTCCAGGTAATGGTACTGCAATCCAACCAGAGAATTTGGCAATCTGACACTACACAAAAGAGGGTTCTGAGCTAACAATCGCGTGGCCGCCTCGTACGCGGTTGCCCTGCTTTCGCTCAGGTGCTGGGAGTCGACTGACTTCTGAGACTCAAGGCCAGCGCCTGTTGCCGTGGCAATTGTCTGCGTGGGCAGTGGCTGTGGCTTGCTGAGTTTCTTTGGTGGAACGCCCCAGAGCTCCAACACAGCTTCAGCAGGCATGCCGCGACGAGTCAACAAGTGCCTTTTTTTCCTGCCCGCGCTGAGAACAATCAATTTTCGCAGCACAGGAACAACGATCGGATCGTCCACAAATCGCATTAAAAGCCCTTCTACGATACCAGTCGAGCACACATTGCCAGCTGCGACAGCTTCAACAGCAAGAGCACTCAATCGGTCAGAATGATTTGAGCGTGACCGCTGTCGCGAATCTCTTGAATGGGCCCGGTCCACTGAGCCCTCATCGTCGGAAGCAGACAATTGAGAGGTACTGGCGGTCGTCCACCGCGACACAGATAGATGCCCCACGCCAACTGCTGCCTTGGTCGAATGAGGGTTTGATGTGCAAAGGTACTTCGAGTGGTGCTGATGGAGAAGTTCGGTCACTACATGCAGAGAAGGTCGAAGTCGCCGAATTGCAAGCGTTGAGTGAATTGCTCTCCTGTTGTTACCGCAATATTAGTGAAAGTTAGGTGGGACAAGCGAACAGAGGTTAGGAGCCACGCATGACGTACATGTCCTCTAGTAATGGGTCTTGACGCCCGACTTCCGAAGATGCCGGGTCAATAATAATCGCAGCATAAGCCGTCATTACGCCGGCTTTCAACAAATCCACAGAACTGGTGGTGTCACCACGGACAAACCGCAACCGATCAACTCCGCGATGGGGATCCGAGCTAGATGTATGAACGGCTGTTGCTTTCACTCTGGACCACCGTCGACGTGCATTACTACCGCCATCGGCGTGTTGGTTCGCGGCGTCATCAGCGTCAGCGGCAACTTGTACACGGAAGCACTCGCGAATGAAATCTTCATCTTTTTCTTCCCACAAACCAAGAAAAGTGATGCTGATATTGCTGTAAACAACTTCTTGAGGAGAAGATTCAGCTTGGTCCCCAAAGCAGTACTCAATTGATGCAGACAACTGTTGGATGAGTGACCTTGCCGTTGTTGACAGCCGCCCGCCACACACGAGCACGTGCCTGTTGTGAGGCTGTGGTGGGTGCCTGTCAGCTGGGCTACCGGACACGGGGCCGCTGTCAGCCGGGCTACTGTCAACAGAACTACTGTCGGTTGGACCGATCTCGCGTTGACGCCCTCCGGGCACCGACTTCTTTCCACTGTTGTTATTGTTGTGATGGCTTGAATTGGCGGCGGGTGTTTCAGCCCAGTCATTGCCAATAACTTGACATAAAATTGCCTCAGCAAGTTCATTCTTTAAAGAGACAAGCTGCGATTCGTTGAGCGCCGCTGGCTCGTTTCCTTGACGCGCGGATTCCACAGGACCGGTTGCGCTCAGAGCTGACCTATCACTTTCACTGCTGACATAGATACCAATATCACCTGGCTCGATCCTTCGCAAACAATACACAACCTCAGCAACAGCAACACTACGATTACAATCGCGAACAACTGTTGCACTTAGCAGCACGTACAGGTGATCCGGATTGAAAAGCAACATCTTGCCACGATTACGTTTGTGGTGTTTCAGAACAGTGTTGGGATCCTGCTGGCGATTTTTTCTGTGTGGGCGATACACTCCCAGCAGCAATACTCGTTGAGCGCTCTTCTAAATGAGCAATGGAAGGCGTAGCAAACACTTTGTCAATACCACTCAATAAGGCAACGAATCTCATGCAAGCAACCATGTGCAACTAGCAACCTGCATCTTTGCCGCCACAAATCCCATTCGCTTGCCGATAGCGGCTTGAGGAATGTCCCCGGAATGCATGATTTGCGCCAAGCCACGCGAATACTCATCCATCCACCCCCACTCCTCGACATCATCCAAACTCTCGCCGTCCTCATTTGTGGCGAACGGTTTGTTTCCTCTCCTCGCATATTTTGCCCCAAACGCTTCAACTGGGAGGACCCATGTCTCAAACAACTGATTTATACCAGGCCAGAGCACTGCTTGGGCCATCAACGCAACTTTCAAACGTTGCGCGAACACGTAATGATCTCGGCCAGGGCGCCAACGCGGTAGAGATCTTGCTAACCTTTTGCTGGCAAGGCTTTGGAACTGGACGAGAATTTGAGGATGCGATCGATGGCTACTCTTGACGCCAACACTCTGAATGCCACGACAGCAGGCACACGACTTTATTTTGCCAGGCCCAGCAGGCGTGAGTTCTGCGATCGGGGTATTAGCTGCCTCAAACAATGCATCGACCTCTTGACTGAGACCCAAGGACGCATCATTTTGTGCAAGAATATGTTTGGCTTGAAGGGCCCACGTGGCCAGTCGCATGTCATGAATGTGGTCAGCATGGTTCCCTGCTCCCAAATCGACAACACTTCGATGGCGGAAAATGTTCATCACATCAGGGGCGGTCAGCGAGGTGCTGGCACCATGTCCGATGTCGGCACGACCTCCGTCGCCAAGTATGAAGACGTGAGACGCATGTCCGAGGTCTGCCCGATGAAGATCAGAAACTTGCTCCATTTCCAGACAAGTCACGGACCGATGAAACCGTGAGTCTGTGTCCACTAACTTTTGAATTTCTTGGAGTTTGCGACCACGAACGACAATAACAATCTGAGTTTCGAGCGGAACCGCAGAAGAGTGGCCTTCTCCATGTTGTTGCATCCGTAACGCCTTTCGCTTTTGGCTGGTGACAAGGGACAGTAGGAGCAGCAAAATTCTTTTGCTCAAGCTTTCTCGCATGGTATTGCATTGCGGATCTCTGCCACAACAAAATGAGGTCCGTACCGTTCAGGACGAGAAACAACAAAACAACAAGGTACAAATAACCACACACTTTGGATATCGGTCGTCATTGTCGTCAATGACCAAGACAATATGAGGTGCACTGTCTCGACCAATGAATGTCTTTTTGGGCTTTGCGACCAGCCACAATCGACCAGCCATGGCAATGCGTGGCAATACCAATGCAAAACTGGCCACAATCGTCGCCAGCAGAATAAACTCAGTGAAAATACTGTTGAATGGAATCCTTGGTCTGCCCAGTACTTCGATTGTGACGTTGTACTGCACGAGTGACACACAAACACAATTTAGTTCAAGGCAACAGCAAGCCATATCATACAGAAGTTGCCATGATTGCGGACAGTCACCCACCAAAGCACGATGAAAGGGAACAGAGACATTAGCACCTCCAGCAACATCATCGTTCTCCGCCAACTGAAAGAGGAACGAGGAGAACAAGACAATTGAAACAATGACAATGCAAGTTTCAAACAATATTTTCGCAAGCTGCTTCTTAGGCGCAAGGCGAGCTAAACTGATGATTCTCAAAATTCTGACGGCTTGCATGGCTCTTGTGACATCTGCAATGACTTCGTCGTTCAAGGATTCTGAGTTTGACACAAGCCAACTTGCAAGAAGCTCGATGACGATTGGTAGTACTGTTACCAAGTCCACAATGGCAAGGAAAGTAAACACGTACTGCCATCTCCGTTGCGCAAGGTACACCCTCACGATGTAGTCCCCAAGGAAGTACGTTGACACAATGGAATCGAATATCAAAACATTGACGTCTGAGAAAATGGTGTCACCAGAGTACGTGCATGCAATTAAGACCCCCACAGAAGCTATGGCGCCGGAGGCTTGGAGCAGATCCAGCGCCAGACCAAGATGAGTCCGGATGCAGCAGAAGTACACCAGTCGGTCCCGCCAAGACGCGGCAAGCGGTGTTCTGCTGTGACGGTTTGGCAAAATGAACATCGGCGTGCCGACATCATCATCAAAGTCGGAATCAAGGCGTTGCAAGCGATGCAAAACTCGTGGCAAAGCTGGCGGCGATGTCTGCTCAGCAACCGAAGGGCGGCTTGCTTCTGTCGTGGCTTTGGATGTGCTCGTCCATCCTCCGGAGCGGCTGTGGCGAACACGCGTGACGGGACCAGTTGAATTCAAGGTCCCTGCCAGGGGAGTGTATTCACTGCTCATTCTTCCCACACGCACCACTGAAGACTTCAAGCATTCGCCGATGCTGGGTGTCAGTCCTTGCTAATCAGTCAAAAACTTTCCCGTGTCCACAAGAGAAACGGAACAACTTGTTGCTATTCGATCTAGGCTGTGAGCACACCCAAATGCTTCATGTGTAGATTGTTCAGTGCACTGAATGGGTACACTGCTGATCGGTTGTCCAACTTCACCCAGGCTCGTTGATCCTGCATAAAGTGTTCCGATTTCGAATAAATTACTCTCACTCACGACCGTCTGACTGGATCTATGTTGACGCGCCTGCTGAGGCCAATTCACAACTGTCTACCACCAACAATTGCTCCAGCTCGATCAATATTTTTTGCACATACATCGTGGGCTTGCTTGTACATCCGTCGACCCAGGTGGGGGACACTTTCTTGAAAAAGTGAGGATACAACAACAGGCCGTCCTTCCACACGGCAGTGAGCATCGTTGCATTGACTTAATTAATCTGACCGAGACTCCGAGACTGGACCGTCAGAACAGGAAGGAACGAAGTAATGAATGTCGACGAACCAAACTGACTGACGTTCGTTGCCATGTTGCCACGTCGCGACGTCCCTACGACAATGACACAGACGTCCGTCCAGCGTCCAGCCGTCCGTCCGTACGTACACGACGGCACGGCTGGCCACAGCAGTTTTGATATAATACTGTTTGTAGATAACATTGTCGTCACAGTAATGCTATGTTACTTGCATATATCTACATTCAGTAAAACCAGGAAATGGCCGCCGATTTCGCGTGCATGCACACGCTGTGATGTGGACCTGTACAGTTACTACCGGCCGGTGTTGGGTTTTTCGTGCAGTTCGTTTGCGTGTCGACGACAGTTTTGACGTTCGTTCTGTGGCCGTTGTGGCCGCGTGGTTGGTCGAGCGGTCGGGTGGTGTCGTCGGCTGGGTGGTCGTCGGTTGCCTCGTTCGTTGTTGGTCGCCTCAATCGTTGGTTGCTTCGTTGCTGGTTGCCTCTTGTTCTTTGTTGGTAGACTTACGTGTTGGTTTCGTGGATGTGGATGATTAATTGCCGGCGGTTGTGGTCATGGTTTGCCATGGCACGAATGGTCGGTGGTTCGGCTGGTGGTTCTGTTGTTTGTTTTTCCCTCTCTCCTCCAGCGGCGTCGGTGCTTCATAGAGTTACAAGACGGGACAGCGTGGAGACAACGCAGTGTGCTGCTGATAGATGTAAGGATATTTTGAGGCCACTTTTCGCGCAAAGTAAACGTCTGAGCAAGTTATGCTGGCTTGCTGTTCTTCGCACTTTGGGAAGTGAACCGGTGTTCAATGTGATCAAATTTCTTACTTTTCGCGACGATGTCTGAGGATTCTGAGCAAGGTCGACAAGTCGCGAAGCGAGAAAGGCCCGCACCGCAAATCAGCAATGATAATACTGTTCATGAAGCTGTGAGCGAAGGCCGGACGTCCAAACCAAGTGCTGCTGATGGCATTTCTGGCATTTCCAAGAAAAGTAGGACGGGGTCTGTTTCTTCTGAAACGCCATTAGTTTCAGTGATAATTCCAGCGCACAATGCCATGCCATGGCTCGTTGAGTGTTTCCAGTCCATTTTAGCTCAAACTTTCGTCACCGATGCCGGTGCCGAGTGTCTTGAAGTAAGTATCTACAACGATTGCAGTTCCGACGGCACGCCGCGTGCCATCGAAGAGTGGAGGGACATATTCCGCAAACATCACATCAGCTTCGTAGCATCTACGTCAAAGGATTGGCAAGGCACTACCACTGAGAGATTGACAGTTCCTTCAACGCCGGGTGCCATTGACGAGCCGAGCACAGCGAGTCCTGTCGGCGCAGGGCTCGCGAAGAATCGCGCTGTTGCCCAAAGCTCAGGGAAATGGCTATGTTTCATCGATGCTGATGATGTGATGATGCCGCGACGAGTCGAGATGCAACTTGCCTATGCAGAGAGACAATATTCGTCGCAAGATCCAGTTTTGATAGGGTGCAGATTCAAGCGAGAGCCCAAGGATGCTACTCATCATTACAGTGCATGGTGTAACTCGTACGTCACCTACGTCCCGTCTCGCTGCCTCGTGCATGGCATGAAAATTTTAATGGCTTTTTGTTTGATCAAAGACTGAACCGACGCGAACTAATGCTTCAACAGTTTCGTGAAATCACTGTAATTCAACCCACTTGGTTTATGTAAGTGGTGTTTTCGTTCGATATGCTCCGTGTCCTTGTTGCAAAGCGCGAGTCGCCAATATTATCTCTGAAAATTTTGCTGTGCAATCAACCGTTAGGTCTCGTTCTACTTTTGACACGGTCGGAGGTTATGTGATTCAGGTAATCTCACAATAAATCTCACACGAACTGCTGCTGCGCAACGAATATTGCCTTCATTTTGTCCGTATGACTCTGCCGTTGAACTATACAAGGCACCCAAAGCTCCTCATCCGCTCCCGTCAGATTTGATTTTCTTTCATCAGCTGCTTGACCTTCCAAAAGCAAAGGTACCCCAATCTGTCATTCATGGTGCTTGCAGACAATTCTCAGCATTGGTGCGGTGGGTGTTTTCTTTGAAGGTCGATCACGTTCCTGAAGTGCTGATGATGTATCGCTACCTGGAAACCAGCGTATCATGGAGAATTCCTCGCAAAGTCATTCAACAGGTGAAACTCCGCGCCTTTGAACGAAGAATATTAACCCGTCACATCGATGATGAGTCAGAAGCCGGCAAGCAAGTGTCTTGGCAAAAGTTCACCATCTGGGGTGCTGGCCGTGATGGTAAAAACTTTTTGAATCAATTGCAACCGGTAAGAGGTGTTACGTGCTCAATGCGGATGCTGTTTACGAACGGTGGACAGTACTGGCAAACAGTCGTCAAACTATTTGTTGCTCGTAGCAATTCCTGTCTCAAGTACGTTGCTTTTGCGATGTGGACCCGGCCAAGATACAGAGAGGCTATTACAACCCTCGGTACGGTTGTGGCACCATGGGGCTGTCTGTGGGTGTCCAACACCCAACTCCGAGCACCGTCCAAACCCACCTGCAACATTTGTTGTGCAGACCGACTAATTCCGACTCTCCCATTAAGCTTCCAGTGATCCATTTCTCGGACGCCCAACCGCCGGTTGTCATCTGCGTGGTACGTGAATCTAGTCAGCCACGTCTCAATACTTTCGCGACCCTGATTTCGAATCGCTCGGTGGCGCTGCTCTGACAGGCTATGGGACGCACTGGTGGCGCGCTGGAGCAAAACATTGTGTCTCGTGGATGGCGACAAGGCATTGACTACTGGCACTTCAGCTAGCTGAAACGGTGTCTCAAGTGTCGCAAATTCGGTCACATTGTTTCGTTGCAAACGTTGTACTATTTATTGATTGAGAATGTGGTAAATATTTTAGAGTAAGTTTGTTTTTCAATAAATGAACTATATGATCACAACAACACGACTTAGATGTAGGTCGTGACCTGGTCGCACGAGAGACCATAGTATCCAGAGAAGCAAGTGCAAACTCCAGAGTCGCGGTCGCATGAACCACGGTTGGAGCACTCTGCTTGCTCACGGTAGTCTTCCACCGTCAACACGTTACGGGCGACAGTGCAGCTGAAGTCATTGTTGCTGCCGAGTTTGGGCTGCTGGCCAGAGTCGCAGTCGTTGCTGTTGTAGAATTCCAACAAATGCTGTTGGCCCGTGGTGGAAGCGTCGACGAAAGTCACTTCGAAGTCAGTACCGTCGAAGTCGACCTCAACGCTGGGGATAGCGAAGTTTGGAAGAGCCTCAAGAGCATTTTGAACAGAAGCGGCGTTTTGGTCGTCGGTCCAGGTGTTGTCGTACTTGATGGGGCGCGTGTGGTACTTGCCGCCCATCTGGTCTTCGAAACTGAGCGCAAAGAAAGCGACACCAGGAGCAGTCTGAGTGCAAGTGAAACTTTGGATGTCGGCGCCGAGCTCATCGTCGCAAGAGGTCTCGGGGTCATCGCCGTGTGGGCAGCGGCGCAGAGAGCAATCGAAGCCCTCGTAACCACGGTCGCAAATGCACTGCTGGAACTTGCTGCGCTCCCAAGCATTTCCGCGGGTGCCAGCGCCGGAGACCTGCTGGTCGTCACTGATAACATCGCCCCAAACGTTGGTGTTGGCATCAGTGCCGGCGTCGTAGAACGCGGTGTTGTCGGTGACGCAGACACCGTGCCCAGAGCAGGAGTTCGGGCAAGTGGTGCGGCGGCAGCCTTCACCAGTGAAACCGGCGAAGCACTTGCAGTCGCCAGTGGCGCGGTCGCACAAACCACGACCGCCGCACTCCTTGTACGTGTGCTGGTTGACGAAGGTGCTGTCCTGCGTGATGACGGCGGTGTTCAAATCCCAATCGTACTCTTCGGTGTACGAAGGCTGGGCGTTGGAAGGAGTGTAAAGCCAATCAGTGCTGGCAGAGTCCGACGTCGTGAAGCTGGGGGAGTAAGGGCACTTCAACTGCGAGCAGTCCGACCCGGTAAAGCCGGGCTCACAGTTGAAATCACCCTGAGAGTCCAAGTCGAACGCGCGGATGGTTGCCTCGGAGGACATACTGCGCATGTACGAGGAGGAAAAAGACGCCTCGGCGGCGCCGACCAGAACGAGTCCGACCAAGAGCTTCATGATTGCGAGAACGGAGGAGGTTGGAAGACAAAAGAAACCAAGCATAAAAGAAGCGACAAAAAAGCTGTCTTTCTGTCGTTATCGTTCGATCTTTGTGAAGAAACCAGTTTCTGTCCACTTAGTCGACGGCGGTGGGCCTTCCTCTTCACCACGTTCACCGTCGACAGCACTTGCTGTTCGCATGCACAATACAAGACACCGACGTCAACGCCTCGACGAGTACTTAATCCACACGGCTTGCGTTCGCTTGGACAAACGATGAAAGCATCATACGTTGTATTTCAGTTCGTGCGTTCACAAGCACCGTCGGGTGGACGAACGAACGAACGTACGTACGAACGTACGTACGAACGAACGAACAGAGCGACGACGGCAAGCAAGCGCCATCGACAGACAGACGACGGATGGACATCCTGTGTCCTTCCTTCGTGGATGGTGTTGGGACAGCGGCGGCAGGCAGAGCAACAATGCAGTGGTTGTGTGTGCTGTGTCGTGTGTTGCGTTGCGAAACGGAACGCAAGAGTGCGTGACTGCGACGGCGACCGCAGCGCGAACGAGCGAACGATGGCGTTGGATAACGAACGAGCAAAGCGTTCGGTCGTTCACTGCCACACACTGTGAATCAATCAATCAATCAATCAATCAATCACTCGATTTGAAATTTTTCTTGGCGCACTTTTGCAAAAAGCAAAAGACGGAAGACCGCCCCCAGTCCCCCAGTCCCCAGTCAGTCAGTCAGTCAGCTCGACACGCTTGTTTGGTTGTAATAGTGCGCCACAAACACCAAACCCAACCGTGAGTGAGTGCGCCATTAGTGGTTTGTCCTTGTAGTCCTCCCTGCCGCGTGTGCTTTCTTTCTGTATTTTGTTTCTTGGTTGGTTGGTTGGTTGGTTGGTTGCTTGCTTGCTTGGTTTGTTTGTGCCTTGTTTGTGGCTGATGAATCTATGTTTGCGTCTCTTTCCGGTTTGATCGAAATGCTTCCGAAAGCAAACCACTTATTTACACCAAACGAGAGACGTTCCAACATGAACACTGCATCTTTGAGAGACTGTGAAGCTCCAACGGTAACACTCAAGTTAACTTTTGGTGGTTGATTTTACGAATGAGCAAGTGTTTCGAAAACCTACGATAGCTGCTCGGACAATTACTTTTTGAAATTCTCATCTCATCCTTCAGGGCGTCAACGACATAGTTAGCGTTTGTACAAGAGAAATTTACAAGTTTAAGTCAACATTTTAAACATGGATAGTCCCATGATTACAAAGAAGTTGTTGAATGAAGAAGCTGCAATTGCTGTCCTGGCGTCCATTGGATCAACCTGCGGTCGATCCTCAACCCCGGTTTTGCGCCTGAACTCGAACGTAGCACCCGAACCTTACTTTGGTGGTTTGGATACACCCGACAATGATTTCCTTGATTCGACATCTCCCATTGGCACTTGCACACCCTACACTTCCGATACCCAGAGTTCTGGCACAGGAAGCATCAGTCCATTCGGCTTATCGCCCAAGCTCGACTCCTTCTCAACCTTGTCAAACCACAGAACACACGAAGAGCTCCTCCAAACTGTTGA
>ENA-OWNT01002096-OWNT01002096.1-seawater-metagenome-genome-assembly--contig:-NODE-2096-length-21740-cov-9.592716_pt1 | contig 21740 bp, 10 predicted proteins | sample MGYA00238136_ERZ651165 | MGnify/ENA primary metagenome ERZ651165 (study PRJEB26861, sample SAMN08777766) | seawater metagenome | isolation source: coastal seawater | place: USA: Florida | collected...
AGCAATTAAGCAGGGTAGAAAAGTAGAAAAAGTGGAAGTTCTATGGGGCAAAAAAGACCCTTTCAGCCCTGCAGAGCAAGCGGCTGCGAAAGAAGTGAATAGAGCAAAGGTCGGGCGCAAAAGCAGAATTGAGGGTACGGAAGAGCGTATCGTAAAAGTTCCGCACCTGTCAGAAGATATCAAACAAAAGGGTTATGATGCAGCTGCTCCCATTTGTCGTATTGATAAGAACGTTGTCTATGAAGACTGGCGGGCAATGGTTTCAACCTTCAAAGAGGTGCCGAGAAACCCAACGGGGCATTTTATTGACTACTGCAAAAAGGTAGCCCGCGATCAGCTTTAGGCACCCTGCCCTATCTGAAATCAATCTACGCCTTTGAATCTCCGCGATTTCCAAAAATCGCTATCGGGGTCCTCTACCATTCTTTGAAGTGCATCTATTGCATATTCCAGCGCTTGACCACCAACCCATTGGTGACGCTTACACAAATCGTTGAAACGATCTATGTCTTCCTGGCGGGCTTTTTTTGCGAATTGCTTATCTCGGCCAGTCCGATAATACTCAGAGCGGAGCGGCATATCCTTGTTCTGATTAGCGATTTTTGCCTTTTTGCGGGGCGTTTTAGGTTGAGGGTTAGCAGCCGGCATCTCTTTACCGCCCTCGCGATCTAGAAACCCGCTAGATAATGCTTGCTGCTTAATCGCTTCTTTCGACGGCGCGTCGTTCTTTCGCTTCGCGTTCGGTTTAAAACTGCTGAGATCCATTGGATCATCATCACTGAAAATATTCTCAAATCCCAAATTATTATCCGGCATCACGCTACCTCACGCTTCGTTGTTTGGGTGGGTGCGTTACTCTCACCTTTGAGAATTTTCACAACTTCCTGGGCATAGGATCTGGTGTTGGCAATCGCGCCTGCCACGCTCTTCTTACTCTGATCTTGGGAACGGAGCGTGCCGCCAGATAGCATCATCTGTTTAAACGCCGCGCGTTCGACAAGGCGCGTGCGCATGACGGGAATCCCAAACTGTGAGAATTTTTCTTCAAGGTCAAAGTCGGTGCCAGACTTAATGGCCTTGTCTCGGGTGATAAGCATAGTGAATGGAATTTTTGCGCCGCCGCGTTGAAATTTGTTCTGGTCATGTACAATCTTTGCGGCGCGGCCAGCTTGCTTCAAATCAAGTGGAGACATTTGGGTCGGGATAATGACCAAATCGGACATTGAAACCGCGTAGGCCACGATGACTTCGGCCGTACCCTCTAGATCGACAATTACAAATGTTCTGCTTGCACTGGCTTCTTGGATTAAGTCCCGAATATTATCGGACGTTACAACCGGATCATCGACATGTTTATCGCGGTCATCCGCATGAGACACGCGTGAAATTACTTCAATAGAATCCGGTTTTTCCGGAAGTTTTGCCCAATCATGGATAGGATGATTGGGATCAGCGTCGATAATAGTTACATCCGCACCGTTGGCAGCAAGCTCGGTCGCCAACAAAATTGCGGAGGTTGATTTGCCAGCGCCTCCTTTTGGATTTGCAAATGAAATTACGGGCATAGCGGCCCCCTTTATTTAAAATTCGATTGTCGTCACGAGAAAGTAGCGTGATTAGATAACCAATAGGTTACCAAATCGGATATCGGATAGTCAATAGGATATCGGATACCTTCTAAGTTATCCGATATCTATATAGATATCTCTAATGATATCTGTTACCCGTATAGATATCCGATATCCTATGTGGTATCTGTTATCCTTTTAGATATCGGATAACTGGTTTTGCTGTTGGACGCCATCCAAGGCGCGAAGTCATTTGACGCTTATCCTAACGATCCCGATCGGGATCCTTGTCCTTTGACCTGCGGGTCTCCGTCAGGTCCTGCTTCCGCCGTTTGAATTCATCGCGGCTCGTAGAATGCTCAGAGACCGGTGTACCGGTGTCCTGACGCAAACGAATATAGTCCACACGTTTGCGATCTCGCTCATCGTGCAAGCGTTGTTCAACCTCTTCGATCACCTGTTTTCGACTGGCCTGCGTATGGCTATCTTTCAAACGCTTTGTTTCGGCTTGCTTCGGACGCGGTGTTTTGGGCGCGAAGCTCTGGTTACCATCATCCTGATCACCGGCCGTCGATTGGGTGTTATCCTGTTCCTTTGCTATGGGCTGGCGCGCTTGTTCGAATTCGCTGCGATACACATGCCGGCTTTTCTCGAGGGCAACGCGTTCCCGGAAAGATTTCGGCACCTGAACCAGCGATAGTGCCTTATCAAAGGTTTCCTTTCTCTCGGCGCTACGCTGCAGCCAAAGCATTTGAACATTCCGATTGTCTTCAGATTGGCGCTCTTTGAGCCTCCGGCGGTCCTTGACCAGATCATCACGCAGTTGCGCAAATTTGCTCTCCTGAGCGCGTTTAAGCTGTGCGCTGGCCTCCACCACCTTATTCTGCACTTCGCGCTCCTGGGCCTTCCTCGCGCGTTCCTGAGCCGCTTCAAAATACTCCTTACGCGCGCCTGCATTTGTTGCCGCTTTGAAAGTGCGATGGATAAGACCCTTTTCGCCACCTCCGATCGACTTTCGAGAAACCTGTAACACCTTCATGGCATTGGCTGCCCGCCCGAAGAATGTTTTTTCCATCGCGTCAAAGGTTTCGCGCTCGGCCGCTTGCTGCTGGGGCAAAGTGAAGGCGAAGTCGCGGGAGAGCTGGTCGAGGCCGGTGGACACGCCGCCGGCGCTGCGGGACTCGATGTGGACGGTGGTGGGGCCCACACGCTCGGCGAGGTCGGCGAAGGCGGTGCCCAGCGCGATGGGGTCGGCGCCGGGGGGAGCTGCGGTGGCCGGGGTGGCTCCGAGGAGGAGGCCCGCGAGCGCCAGGAAGGGGAGGGGACGAGTCAATGCCATGGTGACCTTGGACCTACCAGCTGGTGGCCCCGAAGGTGATGTAGGCCGCGCCGGCATCCGTTCCGCCCGTGTCTTCACCGGGAACGCCCACCAGGACGTCGTCGAAGCCATCTCCGTTGAAGTCGAAGGCGCCGGAGACCGCGTAGCCGGCCTTGTCGTCGGTGGAGGCTGCGTAGAGCCGCGCGTAGAAGTCGTTCTTGGTGACGGTACCGGCCGAGAAGGGGCCCAATGCAACGAACCCACCGCCGGCGTCGGTGTCTCCGTAGTCGTCGCCGGTGCCGCCCATGACGAGGTCGAGGTTGCCGTCGCCGTCGATGTCGCCGCCGCCGGCCACGCTGCGGCCGATGTAGTCGAGACCGGTGTCGCCCACGAACTTGGTGTCGGCGTTGGAGAGGTCGCGGGTGCCGGAGGGGACCGGACCGTTCCAGAGGTAGGCGGCGCCGTTGCCGCTGGCCACGCTGTCCTCGCCGTCGGCGCCGATGAAGATGTCGTCGTAGCCGTCGTTGTCGAGGTCTCCCACCCCGGCAGCGGTGCGCCCGGCGAAGTGGTTGTCGCCTTCGCCATACAGCTGGGCGTCGGCGTAGCGGAGGTCGACCGCGCCGCCGGTAGACGGCCCTAGCACGAGGTACACCGAGCCGGATGCGTTGCCGCCGGTGTCTTCGGGGGGCGCGGAGATGAGGAGGTCGGGCTGGCCGTCGCCGTCGACGTCGCCCGCTGCAGCGATGTTGCGGCCCACCTGGTCGTCGGAGCGTTCTCCGGAGAACTGGGCCCACGACACGCCAGGCAAGGTGCCCGACGACACGCTGGCGCCGGAGATGAGGTAGGCCATGCCCGCGTTGCTGGCGCCGGTGTCCTCTTCGTAGGCACCGATGCCGAGGTCGGCGTAGCCATCGCCATCCCAGTCGCCCACGGTGGTGACGGCGCTGCCGGCGTAGTCGTTGGCGCTGCCGCCGGTGAGGATGTAGTCGGCGTCGTCGAGGTTCACGTCGCCGGAGATGGGGCCCAGCAGGAGGTAGGCGGCGCCGGCGTCGGAGGCTGCGGTGTCTTCGTACCAGGCGCCCACCAGGATGTCGTCGTAGCCGTCGTTGTCGACGTCGCCTGCGGGACCGACGGACATGCCTGCGGCGTCTCCGCTGGACACACCGATGAGCCGGGCATCGGCGCCGGAGAGGTCGAGGGTGCCGGTGAGGCCGCCGAACACGACGTACGCTGTGCCGGCGTCGATGGCGTCGATGTCGTCGTAGGGGGCGCCCAGGAGGACGTCGTCGAGGCCGTCCCCGTTGATGTCTCCGACGGCGGCCACGGATGTACCCACTTCATCGCCGGCGGACTCGCCCATCAGCTGGACGTCGGTGGTGGCGAGGGGGATGTTGAGGATGCAGGGGAGGTCGGCCCCGTCGCAGTCGTCGTCGACGCCGTCGCCACACACCTCGTCGGCACCGGGATTGACGGCTGCCACGGTGTCGTCGCAGTCGTCGCCCACGGAGATGGTGCCGGAGGGTTGGTCGCAGGCGGTCTGGATGGTGGTGGGGTCGCCAAAGCCGTCGCCGTCGGAGTCGGTGTACCACTGGCTGGCGTCCACGGCGTCGTATTCGTCGGTGGTGCCGTCGCAGTCGTCGTCGTGGCCGTCGCAGTATTCGTCGGCGCCGGGGTTGGTGTCGGGGTCGGTGTCGTCGCAGTCGGTGCCGTCTTCGACGTAGCCCACGGGGGGCGTGCAGGTGGCGAAGGCGGTGGCCGGGTCGCCGTAGCCGTCGCCATCATCGTCGTAGAAGTACTCGCAGGGCTTGACCGTGAGGGTGGTGAGGCTGCTGCGGTACATGCCGTCGGAGTCGGTGACGAGCAGGCGGATCTCGTGGTCGCCGACGGACAGGACTTGCGAGGCGGCCACGGCCCCGGAGGAGTCGGGGGGGCTGGTGTTGAAGTCGCCGTCGAGGCTGCTGTTCCAGACCACGGTGAGGGTGTCGGCGGCGTCTTCGTGGTCGGTGGCGGTGCCGGAGAACGAGATGGTGTCTCCGTCGTTGAACTCGCTGCCGGCCGACGGTGCGGTGATGCGGACGACGGGCGGCTCGGCGATGCGGACGACGGTGGACGCGGTGCAGGTGGCGCCGGCGTCGTCGGTGACGGTGAGGCCCAGGGTGTGGGTGCCGGTGGACAGGCTGTCGACGCCGAGGGTGAGGGTGGTGTCGGAGTCGGGCGTGACGGTGCCCAGCTCGCCGTCGATGCTGGAGGAGAAGGTGGCGGAGATGCCGGAGGTGCCCACATCGGCGTCGTCGGCGGTGCCTTCGAGCAGGACGACCTCGCCGGACTCGATGACGGTGTCGGCGGCGGGGGCGTCGAAGGTGCAGGTGGGGTCGGTGTTGGGGCCGCCCACCTCGAGGAAGATGCTGTCGGTGTCGGTGTTGCCCTGGGGGTCTTCGGCCTGGACGGTGATGATGTGGTTGCCCTCCACCAGGTAGACCTCGCCTTCGATGAGGCCCGACGACGAGGGGCCGTCGATGGTGAGCGCGCCCTGTGTGTCGCTCTCCCACACCACGGACAGCTCGTCGGCGTCGGTCTCGGGGTCGGAGACCTCGGCGGTGAAGAGCAGGGGGACGTCGGCGTAGTAGCGGCGTCCTTCGGCCGGGCCGGTGATGGTGATGGTGGGTGGATTGGTGGGGAGGACGTCGAGGGTGACCTTGGCGACGGCGGACGCGCCGCGGGTGTCTTTGACCAGCAGGCTCACCTCGCCGGTGTCGGCGGTGGTGAGCGGGAAGGTGCAGGTGGTGGTGCCATCGGCGATGGCGGGCTGCTCGGGGCAGATGGCGGTGCCGCCCGACATCCAGGTGACCAGCAGGGAGCTGTAGTCGTCTTCGGCATCGGCCACGACGCCGCGGAACTCGATGTCGATGCCCTCGAGCACGCGGTCGCCGTCGATGTGGCTCACGATGCTGGCGGTGGGGTCGCTGTTGCTCACCGTGATGGTGGCGTCCTTGCCCTCGCTGCATGCAGACAGCAGCGCGAGCACGACTGCGCCGCGGGGGAGGCGGGCGCGGACCGGGAGGGACATGGGGGCTCCGACGATGGCCCGCAGTGTACCTGCCGCGGTGGGGGGGACGGGTGGGGAGTAGGGGTTGGGCCCCCTCCGTCGCCTGCGGCGCCACCTCCCCCTGAAGGGGGAGGACTTTTTGTGGGTCCCCTCCGTCGCCTGCGGCGCCACCTCCCCCTGAAGGGGTCACCTTTGACTACATCGTTGAGTAGCTGCTTGCAGACGGTGTTCTCGCCGGTGTGCCCCGACTTCGTCCGTCGAGCCAATAGGTCACAAGCCCGGTGGTCGGTCAGCCCACGCTTCGTCAGGCGTGTGGCGACCTCATCTTCGGGTCAATCGAGCGTGGCGACCCCTGAAGGGGGAGGACTTCGCGGACCTCCTGAAGTGCCGAGCAACGCGAGGCGGAGGGGGCCCAAGATGCGTCCCTCACAGGGGGAGGACTTCAAGCCCCAGAGTCCTCCCCTTCAGCGCGGCCTTGGTCAGCCTCGACCGAGTCGTTCGGAGCGTGAGCGCCAGCGAACAAAGCGACGAATCTGGCACCGCCCCATCGATTCGTCGTCCCCCGAGCCCATCGAGACCCCTGAAGGGGGAGGACCATCCACGAAGGGGCCCCCTCCGGCCCTTCGGGCCACCTCCCCCTGAAGGGGGAGGACTGTGAGAACAAGGTGCCGAGCCCAGCGAGGCGGAGGGGGCCCCAAACCCGAAGTCGCCCGGCCAGCGGCAACGGCTCGACAGAACCAGGCCCCAGCCGTCGACCCCTGCGAACCACCGTCCATCGGCACCGGACCAGCACAGGGGGTCCAGGGGGCGGTGTGGAGCGAAGCGAGTCGTCCCCCCGCCGGAGGGGCCCAGCCCAGAGGCAGCCTCAACCGAGGCTCCAGTGTTCTGTCGGCGGAACGCAAAACTTGTGCGGGTAGAAGACCCATCCAGGGGGAGGCACCGAGCCCAGCGAGGCGGAGGCTTCCGACCTCAGCCCGGGACCACCTTCGGGGCAGTGCTGAAGCCCACCGGCAGGTACACCAGGCAGGTGCCCATCAGGCCCGAGACCAGGGGGATGAGGCCCGCGCCGGCGATGGCCAGCCACATGACGTCGCCCGTGAACGGGAACCACACGAAGTTGAACAGCATGACGTAGCCAACGGCAATTCGGATGGCTCGGTCGGTGGCTCCGAGGTTCTTGGGCAGGTTCATGGGCGCGCTCACGATGCAGTGCGGGACTGCGCAGGAGGGTGGGGCAATGGACAGAGGGCGGCCTTCGCCCCCGCCACACGGCCGCTTTGCACCCCTCGTGCCACAATCGTCACAGTGCGTCTTCGCACCCGGGAGCCTGACCGCGGTCAGGCTCCGCTGAAAATGGGTGTCCGCCACGGCGCTCTGACCGCTGGCGTGTACGGCGCTTGCTTTGCCCAAGCTGCCAGCGTGTGGCGCCCCCGATGTCGGGCCAAGACGCACACGGGGTGGGCCAGCCGACCCACCCCACCCGAGAACAGCCCCTATCAGGCCATCATCGACCGACGGCGTACACGAAGTTCGCCGCCGTACCGGCCACCTTGTGTGTGGGATTCCACAGCGTCTTCGAGAAGCGGCGCGAGCCCGACATCCGCTTGCGGAAGGTGGCTTCGTCCATGCCGGTCTCGTCGAGGGCCGACTGGAACTCCTCGCGGGCCTTCTGGCGGGCCTTGAAGAGCATCATCTGCACGCGGCTGTACACGTTGACCGCGCCGTCACCGGTGGTCTCGATGGGCAGGAAGATGGCCTCCGGGTACCACGCGCCGATGAGCGACTGAACACCGTCGGACACCCCACTCGACGGCATGCAGCCGAAGGGCTTCACCGAGAGCGTCATGTGGTTGTACTTGTCCTCCACAAAGTGGATGAGCTTGCCCACTTCCATGTGGGCCTCGCCGCCCCGTACTTCGTTGCCATACGACGACTCGGCCAGCTGGGCGATTTCGTCGAGGTTGGGCAGCACGTAGCCATGGAGCCCCGCGGTGTTCGCGTACAGCTGGAAGACGCTGCGCACCACCTTGTCGAGAACCGCCAGAATCCAGAGCTTCTGGGTGCCGTCCTTGCCCTCGAGGCCCTTGCGGGCGTCGTCGTGCTCGCGGAGCTCGAGGCGGGACAGAGTGTCGTACTTGTTTTCCCAGATCATGAAGAGAATCCAAGCCGTCACGCTCTGCACGTCGACCTCGGCTCCTTCCGACTCCAAGAAGCGCTGCATCTTGTAGTTGCCGTCGCCTTCGGTGGTCATGGCCCAGAACTCACCGATGATGCTCACCTTGGGCTTGGGTTGGGTGCGGTCGACCTTCACCTTGCCCATCCGACGCCGGCAGCGGGCCAGTGCCGTGACGATGCTTGCATTGCGTGCGAACGCCTTGCGCAGGATGTCTTTGCACTCGACCATCGCGCGGTCGGTGGCGCCCTGTTCGACCTCGTACGGACGGGTGCGGTACCCGATGAGGTTGATGACGTCGCCAGCCATGATGGCGCGGACCAGCCCCAGCGCGAAGTCGAGGTTGATCTGGAGCCCCAGCTCGGTGCCCGTGGCCTGCTTCACGCCGCCCTGCTGCTGGAACAACATCACGCGGAAGCCGTCGAAGCCGGCATCGCGCAGGGCCTTGCGGTACTCGGTGACGTAGGTGCCGAAGCGACACGGACCACACGCGCCAGCGGTGACGAAGATGTAGTCGTTGAGGATGGTCTCGGTGGGAATCCCCTGCTCGTCGCGCATCTTGATGAGCGTCTTCACCAGGTTGCCCACGGTGAAGTAGGTGGGGCTGCACTGGCCGCGGTTGCCGAATTCCTTGCCGTACTGGAGCGCCTCGTTGTCGGGGGTGTCCATCAGCTCGGCCTTGTAGCCCAGGCCCCGCAAAGCAGCGGCGATGAGGTCGTCGTGGGCCAAGGTGAGCCCGCGCACCAGGATGGTGGTGTGGGGGCGCTGTTCTGCCGTGAAGTCGGTGTTGACGTACTCGGTGTACTGGTCGCGACCGAGGCCCAGCTTGCGGGCCTCCTGCTCGGCGAACTCGGCGAGCTGCTGCTCGAGACGTGCGCGCATGTCGTCTGTGAGGGCGTCTTCGGGGGGGAGGTCCGAGATGACGTCTTCGGTGATCTGAGACTCGTTCTCGACGTGGCTCATGGCGGCTCCGCGGGGTTGGACGAGTGAGTGGGGTTGGCGTGTAGACAAAAAGGCTAGCGGGCGGGGATGCGGCCGGACTCGTGTTCCATGCGACGCAGCAGCTGTGCGCGCTTCTCCGCAACCCGGCGGGCGAGCTCGACCCGGAGGTGCGACTCGTCCTTGAGTTGTTCTTCGACCATCTTCAGCTTGTGGCTGTAGGTCTTCACCCGGATCTGGATGGACCCACCGGGCTTGTTGGCGTCGAGGTCGTGCAGCGCCGAGTAGGGTGCCTTGGCGGTCTTGATGATGCGGTCGATGAGCCCGTAGGTGGGGGCATCATGGCCGCACTTGAAGCTCGACAGGTCGAGCACCGCGATGTTGGGATGGTAGGCGGCGAACCGAGCGGCCCACACCTTCTGCACGCTGTTGGCGCTGAAGTTCTCGGGCCACACATCGTTGAGGTCGAGGGGGTCGGCAAGACCACGCATGCGGCGCTTCAGCCAGGCGGGGTCTTTCGGAATGCTGCGAATCGACAGGACGGGGTAGCCGAGCACCTGGAATTCGTCGGGGATGCCGTGGTTGAGGCCGGGGTCGTTGTGGTAGGGCCGACCGATGACCAAGATGGCGACTCGGTCTTCGCGCTCCATCTGCTCGATGAGCTCCTTGCCCTTGGCTTCCTGGATCTGGTCGAAGCGACGCAATGCAGCGAAGCCCTGGTCGACCGCCCAGTCCGACTCGTCTTCCGTGATGCCGAGACGCTCGCCCCAGGTGTTGAACATCCGCTTCTTGAGGAGGTTCGGCTCGGTGAAGGTGAGCGCATCGTCGATGTACTCGATGCCTTCACGCGCGAAGAAGTCGACTTCCTTGGTGAAGGCAGACTTCACCACCAGCGGGCTGCCGGCCACGATGGGACACGCAGCGGTGTCCATCACGTTGTTCAGGAACGACGGGATGTGGGTGAGGCAGGGGTAGTAGATGAAGTCGAGCGGGCCCCGGCGGCGCTTTTCATCCGTGTGTGCATGGAACACGAGCTCGTGGATGTGCGCCTGGATGACCTTGCTGGGGTAGCAGGGGTCGATGCTGCCATAGCGGCCGCCTTCCACCCACATCTCTTCGGTGGTGGCGGGGGACCAGACCAGGTTCTCTTTCGGCAGGCCCACCGTCTCGAAGTAGGTGCGGAAGAACGGCCCGGTGCTGTAGAGGTTCATCACCCGCGGCATGCCAATCCTGATGCGGGACAAGTCGGCGTGCGACCGCTGGAAGCCACGGTTGACCACCCGACGGGCCACCCGGAACAGCATGCGTCGGCGCACCTTGACGTCTTTCTTCGAGCTGCCCGCCCGCGGCAGGGGCGTGGGCTCGTAGAAGTGCTTGAACGCGAGCTTGCTCTCTTCGTCGACCAGGTTGGGGTACTGGCGTCGAATCGCGTTGCGTTCCTTCGCCAACACCTTCAGCGCTTCCTTCGACTCGACCGTGCCCTTCTCACAAGAGAAGCCGGAAATGTATCGACTCGTGCGACCATCCGGCGTCTCGGTGTCGATGAATGTGCGGCTGCATTCGTTGGGACAGAAGTGGCAGACCGTCGACTCGTCGTTGCGCGTGGTGTACGCCAGGTCGATGGCCTGGTCGAGGCCGATGAAGGTGGAGTGGCCCCGGCGCTTGACCACACGGAGGGTTTCCATCGCAGCACCGATGGCGCCCGCTTCACCGGTGTGGGGGTGCACCACGACCTCACAGTCGGGGACCCGCTCTTCGATGTAGTCGACCTGGGCCTTCACGGCGGCCAGGTTGCGTTGGGTGCCACCCTGGAGCACGAACACCCGCCCGAACTCGGCGAGACGCGGCACCTGCACCACGTACTGCCACACGTTCTTGGGCAGCACCTTGGCCAGACCCGACAGCATCTCGGGAGCGGTGAAGCCTTCCTTCTGGAAGTTCACGCGGTCGGCGTCGAGGAAGACGGCACACCCGTAGGAGAACTTGGGGGAGAGGTCGGCGGAGAAGGCGGTGTCGGCGTAGTCGTGGAGGTGGACGCCGAATTGGTCGGCCATCGCCTGCAGCAGCATGCCGTTGCCCGCGCTGCATTGGTTGGACAAGCGGAAGTCGCGGACATCGCGAGTGCCTTCCTTGTTCTCGGCGAGGAACAGCACCTTGATGTCTTGGCCACCGATGTCGCAGACCACATCGGCATGGGGCACATAGCGCACGGCCGACATCATGTGCGCGACCGTCTCGACGATGTTGACGTCGGCCTTCACGCTCTCTTCGAGCACGTTGGCCGCGTACCCTGTAGCCCCGAAGCCCGTGCAGTCGAGGGTGGCTCCCTGGGACTCCACGTACCCCTTGATCTCGGCGAGGATGTCTTTGGTGTCTTGGATGGGGTTGCCCTTCGACAAGGTGTACGCCTTGTAGAGGACCGCGCCCGTCTCGTGGTCGACCAGCACAGCCTTGGAGCTGGTGGAGCCGCCGTCCAACCCAATCACACCCCGCACCACCTGCCCGGGCTCGAAGCGCGCGGCGTCGAATGGGGGAATGGCGAAGCGTTCCTTGAAGGCGTCGAGGTCGGCGCTGCTCTGGACCAGCGGTCCCAGAGCGGTTCCCGACAGACGTGCGCCACGCCCATGTTGGATGTAGTTCTTGAGGCCGTTGAGCCCCTTGTACTTGCCGAGCTCGGGGTCGTCTGCAGACTCGGCCATGCCGAACACTACGGCACCGAATGCAGCGTAGTATTGGGCGTTGTCGGGTGTGTAGATGAGCTCTTCGATGGGACGGTCGCGGGGGTAGTCGTAGCCGCGGGACTCCCAGGTCTCGGGAATCCGCATCCGCCAACACTCCACCAGGAACGGCAGGTAGGTGTTGGGACCGCCGAGCAGCAGCACCTCGTGACGCAGCGTGTTGCCCCGCGTGAGCACCGAGAGGTTCTGGTGGACGATGGCGTCGGCCAGCGAGTTCATGATCTCGACGCCGGGGATGCCGCTCTTCACCAGGTTGACGATGTCGGTCTCGGCGAAGACCCCACACTTGGCGGCGACGTGGTGCAGCTTGTGGGCGTCGAAGGGAATCTTGGCCACTTCCTCTTGCGGCATGCCCACCTTGATCATGCACTTGTCGATGGTGGCGCCGGTTCCCGAGGCACACTTGTCGTTCATCGACGTGATGGCGTTCTTGCCGCCGGTGGGGTTGCCGTCTTCGTCCACCTCATCGCGGAACATGATGATCTTGGCGTCCTGGCCGCCCAGCTCGATGACCGAGCCCACGGTGGGGTGCAGGCGCTCCACCGCCAGCGTGACGGCGTTGACCTCCTGCACAAACCGAGCCCCCAGGGGCTCGGCGAGCGGTCCGGAGCCCGAGCCGGTGACGAACACCCGGATGTTGCGGGCGTTCGGAAAGGCCGCGCCGATGCGCACGAGGAATTCGAGCACTTTTTCTGGCTGACGGGTCTCGTGGCGCTGGTAGTCGGACCACATCACCTCGAGGGTGTCGGGGTCGCAGACGACCGCTTTCACGGTGGTGGAGCCGATGTCGATGCCGATGGCGGCGGTGGTGACGTGCGCAAAGCGGGGCTCGGACGGCGCTGGCGTGCTGTCCAGAACATCCGCTGCGACGCTGTCCTCGGCGCACGGGGGGGACTCGTCTACGGGGCTGTGGCTCATCGGGGCTCCAAGCCGACCCGCTCGGGGGCAGGTCTTCCAGGCAGAGTCTGGTGAACAGACGGTGACTGACACGTCAGTCTACCTGGACGGTAGCCCGCTCGTTCGAGACCCGTCAAGGAGTTCGTGTGTGCTGCAGTCGATCTGCACGGGCATCGGTTAGGCGCCGGGCCATGTCCCGTGCAGCCCCGCTTTCCCCCGAAGAACGACGCACCCAGCTGTTGCGTGCAGCCCGGCGTGTGTTCGCCGACCGCGGCTACCACAAGGCCGGCGTGTCGCACATCATCCGCGAAGCCGGCGTGGCCCGCGGCACGTTCTACAACTACTTCGAGAGCAAGCGGGCCGTGTTCACCGCGGTGCTCGACGAGCTCACCACCGAGCTCGGCGCGGCCGTCGTCCCCATCGACGTCACCCGGCCCATCGCCCCCCAGGCGCGCCAGAACGTGCAGAACGTGGTGGAAGCCGTGATGCGCCCCGATGTGGTGCGCCTGCTGTTCTCCGAGGCCGTGGGCATCGACGCCGAAGGGGATGCCGCCGTCCGCGCATTCTACGCCGCCGCCGAAGACCGCCTGGTGCGGGCACTGGAAGTGGGCCGTGCGCTGGGCATCGTCCGCACCGAGCGCCCCCGCATCGTGTCGCGCTGCATCCTCGGAATGGTCCGCGAGCCCGTGTTCCTCGCGAGCCTTCGTGGCGAGACCCTCCAGCCCGAAGAGCTGGTCGACGAAGTGACCGCACTGCTCACCGGAGGCGCGCTCGAGGTTCGGCTGGACTGAGGCCGGACCCGCACCCCTTGAGGTGATTCATGGCCGATGCGCCTGTCCCCACTCTGATTGTGACGCACGAGAATGCGGATGTAGACGGCATTGGCGGTCTGGTCGCGCTGTCGGTGCTCTACCCCGACGCCCGCTTGCTCGTGCCCCATGGCCTCGACGCCCAGGCGCGGGCGGTGTGGACCGACCACGAGACCCACCTCCCCCTCCTCCTCACCGAAAGAGACCTCCCCGAGGCTGTGGCGTGGGCGGCCGGAGGGCTCCTGTTGGTGGCCGACACGGCACGTCCCGGTCGCATCGGTCCGGTCGCTCGCCACCTCGACCGCTTCGGCGAAGTGCGCTGCTACGACACCCACCCCCCAGACGACGCCGACCTGCCCCGCGCCCCCCTCCCCGATGCCGCGAGCTGCACCGCCGCCTTGGCGTGTGTGCTCTTCAACGCCGGCGAGGTCCCCTCCCCTGCCGTCGCGGGTGTGATGCTCGTGGGCATCCACGTCGACACGGGCCACTTCACCTTTCCGGCCACCACCGCGGTCGACCACCAAGGCGCCGCCCACTGCATCGCATGGGGCGCCGACGTGGGCTGGGTGCGCCAGTACGTCCCCCGCGGCCACACCCGCCACGAGCTGCTGCTCCTCGAGCGGATGGCCCACAACGTTCGCCACGTCGCCCTCCACGGCACCCGCATCGCGCTCGTCCACCTCGAGACCCACGACTACGAACCCGAGCTGGGCGCGCTCCTCACCACCTTGCGGGAGGCCGAGGGCTGGCCCGTGGTCGTGCTCCTCACCGCTGCTGCCGGACGGGTGTGGGTCATCGCGCGGTCCGACGGCTCGCTCGACGTGGGAACCCTCTGCGCCACGCTCGGAGGCGGCGGTCATGCCGAAGCCGCCAGCGCCGTCGTGACCGACCTGGGGCTCGCCGACGCCCTCCGGCTGGTCGAAGAGACCCTCGACGACCAGATCGGCCAGGGACGACGGGCCCGCGACCTGATGGTGCGTCCGTTCGTCGGCATCGAAGCCACCGCCCCGCTCCACCTGGTGGCCGAGCTGCTGCACAAGCACCGCATCAACGGTCTTCCTCTGTTCGAGCCCACCCACACCACCGAGCCCGTGCGCTGGGTGGGCCAGGTGAGCCGCCAGGAGGTCGACGCCGCCCTCCGCCACGGCCTCGAAGACGCCCCCGCATGGCAGATCAGCGCCCGTCCCCCCGGCTGGGTGCCCGCCGACGCCCCCCTCTCGAAGGTGCGCGAGACCCTCCTCCGTGGACAAGGCCGCATCTGGCTGGTGGGCGAGCCCGATGGCGACGCACCCGGTCTGCTCACCCGCACCACCGTCCTGCGCGCTGCAGCCGAGCCCGTCCTGGGGGGCATCCGGCGTCCGCCATCGCGCAACATCATGAAGGGCAAGCTGCGACGGTCGCTGGGCACCGGCTGGGAGGCCGTCGAGAAGCTCGGCGAGCTGGCAGCTTCTCGCGACACCACGCCCTGGCTGGTGGGCGGCGGTGTGCGCGACTTGCTCCGCGACCAGGCCGTCCGCGACGCCGATGTGGTGGTCGAAGGAGACGCACCGTCGCTCGCACGGGCAGCTGCGGACACTCTGGGCGGAAGCGCGATGGCCCACGAAGCCTTTGGCACCGCCAAGTGGACGCCGCCCGGATGGTCCCGCGACGACGAACCCATCGACATCGCCAGCGCCCGCGGCGAGCACTACACAGGCCGCGCCGTGCTCCCGAGCGTGATGCGGGCCGAGCTTCGCCGCGACCTCTACCGTCGCGACTTCACCATCAACGCCATGGCCGTGTGCCTGCATCCAGAACGCCTCGGCGAGGTCCTCGACCCCTACGGCGGCTGGGGCGACCTCCAGAACGGCGTGCTGCGGGTCCTCCACGGGCTGTCCTTCCACGACGACCCCACCCGGGCCATCCGCGCCGCCCGCTTCGCGTCGCGCTTCGACCTCTCCCTGGCACCCGGCACGCGGGGCCTGCTCGACGGCGCCGTCCGCAGCGGTGTGTTCAAGGAGCTGTCCCCCGACCGCCTGGGCGCCGAGCTCGACCGCCTGCTGTGCGAGACCGACCCCGTCACGGGCCTTCGGCTCATGCGCACCTGGGGCCTGCTGCCGGTCTTCCACCCCCAGTGGTCGGTGAGCGGCCCCTTGCTCGACCGCATGGCTTCGGTCCTCCAGGCCTGGCGCGAGGTGGCCGGGGCCTGGCGCGACCGTCCCGAAGAGCTCCCGCGGCGGGCCGACTGCGCGTGGTTGGTGTTCGCCGGAGGCTTGGATGGTCGGTATCGGGCCGACCGTGCGTGCCTGGTCCCGGGAACGAAAGACCGCCGGGCCCGCTTTGTGAAGGGGCCCGAGCCGGTGGTGAAGGCCGTGCAGAGCCTGGCTTCGGCGAAGCGGCGCGCCCATGTGGCCCGAACCCTGGAGCGCCTCGACGATGTGGAGTGGGTGGTGGCGCTCGGCTTTGCGCGGCGGCTCGCAAACCGCTCCGAGGTCGAGGAACGGCTGTGGTGGTGGCGCACCGACGGTCGGCACCTGCAGAGCGTGGTGGACGGCCGCTGGCTGATGGCGCAGGGCCACTCCCCCTCCCCGCTGTTCAAGAAGGCCCTCCGTCGTGCACGAATGGCGGCGTGGGACGGCGGCGACCGGGCGGCTCAGGAAGCGGCGGCTCTGGCCACATTCGAGTAGCGGCCCACAGACCTGACCGACGCCCGAGGGCTCAGGGCCAGGGCGTCCGGTCGAGCACCCGCCCGCGCAGGATGACCGTGCGGATCTGGCCGAGTGCGTCGACGTGGGTGAGAGGGTCGGCATCGAGGAGCAGCAGGTCGGCCCGCTTGCCTGCCGCCACCACGCCAAACGGCGGGTCGTCCTGTCCCGAGAGGAAGCGTGCGCTGTGCACTGTGGCCGACCGGAGAACCTCGATGGGCGGCAGTCCGGCTTCGTGGAGCAACGCCAGCTCTCGGTGCAGGGAGGGTCCGGGCAGCATCCCGGCCTGGCTGTCCGACCCCGCGAGCAGGGTGACCCCCGCGGTGTGTAGGCGACCGACGTTGTCGAGGGCGGTCGCCCGCTGGTCTCGCAACATGGCCAGGTAGTCGGCGATGGAGTCGGGCACGGCATCGGCGAGGGTGGGGTCGGACCAGCTCTCGAACAGCTCGGGCGGCGCGACCGCCTGCTCCAAGGGGGTGGGCGTGTAGCCGCCCCGGCCCAGCTCCGCGTAGGACTTGAACACCACCATCGTGGGGACCATCGGGATGTGGGCGTCCGCCAGCTCACCGATGGCGGCGTCGGGGATGCGTTCTTTGTAGACCCCGTGGATCCAGGCGGAGGCCCCCACATCCACCGCCGTGCGGGCATCGTCGAGGGTGCCGATGTGGGCGACGGTTCGCAGGCCGCGCGCACCGGCGGCGTCGACCAAGGCAGCGGCCACATCGGGTGCGATGCGGGGGGCGTCGCTCGGGAGGTGGTCGATGGCGACCTTGATGAAGTCGGGCTCGAGGGGCACGAGCGCATCGACGGCAGGTGCGGCGTCCTCGGGTGCAGCGAGCTGGCGCGTGAGGCGGCCGATGAAGAGGTCTTGGAGCGGTCCCGGGACGAACTGCCGGAGCATGGGGACCGGGTGTCCGCCGGGTGCGGTGAAGATGGGACCTGCAGCGAAGATGCTGGGACCGAGGCGGCTCTCGGCGGCCAGCTCGGAGCGGAAGGAGAAGATGGCATCCGGGTCGGAGCCAGGGTCGAAGACGGTGGTGACCCCCGAATAGAGCAACCGCGCGAAGTTGAGGTCGGGGTCGGGGAGGTTGGGTCGGCCCGGCGCGGCGCTTCCCGAGAGCACGTGGCAGTGGGCGTCGATGAGACCGGGAACCAGGTAGGCACCAGAGCCGTCGACCACCTCTTCGGCAGACCCTCCGGGCGTGTGGGCGTCGACCGAGACGATGGTCTCGCCTTCGATGCGCACATCCTGGTGGTCGAGCACCCGCCCCGTCACCACGTCGACCACCGCGACGTCCACGACCAACAGCCCGTCGGCGGACCGAGGGCGGGCGTCGACCAATGTGGGCGGCCGAGTCGCAAACCAGGCGGTGGTGCAGGCGCCCGCGACCAGAGCTGTGCCGCCACCACACCCGATGCCCCATGTCCGGACCTTGCCCACGCAACCTCCTCGGCGCGCGGACGGGGCCTAGCTTCCCGAACCCATGGCGGGCACGCGCTCGGCCTCCGGTAGCGTGAGCGTGAAGCACGCGCCCTGCTGATCCAGGTTGCGCACATCGAGTCGCCCGGCCCAGGTGCGTGCGAGCCGTCGGGCGATGGACAGCCCGAGGCCGTACCCGGATGCATCGCCACGCACGCCGCGGTCGAAGATGACGGGCAACAGGTCGGCGGGAACACCGGCACCGGCGTCGATGACGTCACAGCAGCCTGCACCGTCTGGCCCACGACGCACCCGGAGCACCACCGCGCTGCCCGGGGGCGTGTGGCGCAGCCCGTTCTGGACCAGGTTGAGCAGCACGCGCTGGATGTCGTCTTCGGCAGCTTCGACGAGGATGGGGTCGACGACATCGACGAGCACCGACCGTCCGCTGGCCCGGGCGAGCGGCGCTGCCACCCGACCCACCTCCACGGCCACCGTCCCGAGCGCGAAGACGCTGGGCTCACTGCGGCGGTCGGAGAGGTATCGGTTGCCGGTGTCGAGGATGCGCTGGGCCTGGGTGGCGATGAGCTGGCCGGCCTCCCGCGCCCACGCCGGGACGTCGGGTGCATCGGCGAGCTCTTCACCTGCCATGCGCAAGGCGGCGGAGGGGCTGCGGAGGTCGTGCGCCATCTCGGTGGCCCGACGCATGCGCTCCTCGGCCTCGGCGAGGGTGCGCGCACTGGCGAGGGCGGTGGCGGTCTGGGCGGCGAGCGCGCGCAAGGTGCGCAAGCCCCGGTCGACCTCGTCTTGGGACCGGGCCGGGCTGTCCACGTAGAGCACGCCCAGGATGCGGGCCCCGTCGACGGTGTTGTCGAACATCGGCACACACATCACAGACCGGACCCGCGTGGCGACGATGGAGTCTCGGCTGCGCAGCTCGGCGCGTTCCTCGACGTCACCGACCGCAATCTCGCGCCCGTGCCCCAATGCGGCTCGGATGACCGACCGAGACGGCGTGCCCGCGGGCCGACCATCTCCCCGCCACGCCGCCTCGACCCGGTAGCCCTCGCCGTCGACCAACACGCAGAACGCACGCTCGGCACGCAATAGCTCCGCACACGCGGCCACGGTGCGCTGGAAGATGCGGTCAGGCGTGCGCTCGGAGGCCAGCGCCGTGGAAATCTCGAGCAGCCGGTCGTAGCGCTCGGCCGGACGCCCCAGCTGTTCCTTGGCGGCATCCAGGAGGCTGCGGGCTTCGTCGCGAAGGCGCAGGTGACCGGTCTCTTCGGCCCACACCAGGGCCTTTGCAGCCGACTGGCGGGCGACGTCGAGCTCCCCGAGCGCCAGCCAGGCCCGCGCGCCCCAGGTACGCACCTCGGCGAGCAGTCGACCGGCCCCGGCATCCCGCAGCGGACCCTCGGCCCGTTCAAGGGAGGGGCCCACTTCATCGGCCCGACGGGCACAGGCGAGCAGGTAGCCACGCATCGCGTTGAAGCGGCTGAGCTCGCGGGTGGCTTGGGCGCGGTGGGCGGTGCGGGCTGCAGCCGTGACCCGCTCGAGGGCCCGAGGGTGCATCTGGAGGGTGTCGACTTCACACCGACGCCGCTCGATGCGCACCTTGACGGCCGCGATGGTGCTGGCGTCGAGGAGGGCGTCTGCCCGCTCTGTCCACTTCTCGGCTTCCGCGAGCTGCGACCGGGAGATGGCGACATCCGAGGCGATGAGGGCACACTCGACCTTCAGCCCGGCGCTGGTGGCGGGGTCGTCGAAGGCGTCTCGGACCACCGCCATCGCTTCGTCGAACCGACACACCTCGCGCAACGCTGCCGCCAGCCGGGGCCGGATGCGCCCCACCAGGCTGCTGGCTCGGACCGCATGGGCGAGCTTCAGGGCGTCGGTCCAGTGGGTGATGGCCGCCCCGGGGTCGCCGCCGCCCAGTGCGAAGGCTGCGGCTTTGTCGAGGGCCTTGGCTTGGATGGGGTCGGCGACGGTGCGGTCGGCGTGGGCCAGGCGCACCATGGCATCGGAGGCATCGAGGAGGCGCTGGGCGGCCTTGAAGTGGGCTGCCATCGCCATGGCCACCCGCTCGCGCAGGGGGATGTCGGGATGCGCGAGGAGAGCGGTCCAGATGGGGGCGGCCTCGGACAGGCGACCGGTGGTGGCGAACACCTCGGCTTCGGCCTCACGGACGTTGGCATCGGTCTCTTCGAACACCCGCGGGTGCTCCCGGGCGGACCGCAGCTGCGCAAGCGCCATCGACGGACCGTCGGACACCATCCGCAGGCGGGCCTCGAGCAGGAACAGCTCGGCAGGAGGATGGGGCATGCCGCCGCTGGCCGACCGGGCCTGCCGCAGCGCGACGCGGGCGGAGGTGATGTCGGCTGGGGACTCGAGGTGATAGAGCCCGGCCAGGGCGAACAGGGCGACCTTGGGGTGGAGGTCGGGGATGCGGGTGGCGGCCTCTTGCACCACCCGAACCGCGATGTCGCGGCGACGGCAGGCCAGAGCGGCATCGGCGGTGATGCGTGCGAGACCCGGTGACGGTGTGCGGACCACGATGGACCGACCCCAGCGGGTGGCGCGCGCCGGGTCCCACGCCACCAGAGAGCGCAACGGACGGTCGAGGTCGCGGGCATCGGTGGGCGGCGCAGCGACCGCGTGGGGGACCTGGCCGGGGTGGTCGGGGGACAGAAACGATGCGGCACGTTGGTGCACGCCAGGGTCGTGGCCGAAGTGTTGTTCGATGGTTCGGCCATCGAGGGGAGACGCAAGTCGAAGCCCGCCCGCCCACTCCACCACCAACCCACGATTCTGCAGAGACCGGCAGACTCGGGCCGTCTCGGCGAGCTGCAGCCCCAACACACGGCCCACACGCGCCCGCGGGATGGGTGCGATGCACACGGCGAGCAGATGAAGCAGCCGTTCGGCGCCCTCGGAGAGTCCGGCCAGCCTGGAGAGGCTCGACCAGGGCTGGGAAACGGTGCGGAAGTCGGAGCCGGGAACGCGGTGCAGCAGCGCCATCCCGATGTGTGCGGCCGAGTCGGTGACGACCGCGGTGGGGTCGATGTGGGCCACCTGGTCGGGCGACAGGGGGGGGATGGCGAGGGTGTCGAGCCCTTCTACGGTGGTTGTGCTCGCGCCGAGCATCTGGACGTCGGGTTCGCGCAACAGGGCGGCCAGCACGGACCGGGTGAGTGGGTCGACGGCCTGGATGTCGTCGACCACAACCGGCAGCATCGCCGGACCATGGCGCCTCTGCCAGGCCGCGATGATGCGCGCGGCGGCGTGGCGTGCGCGGCGAGCGGCATCCGGAAAGAGCGGTACATCGGGCTCGGCGCCCAGAGAGACCAGAGCCGCACGTACGGCGCCGCCCGCGAGGCGATGGGGCGTGAACACCAGGTAGGGCTGGCGCGCATGCTCGAGCGCCCGCACCAAAGAGCTCAGGAAGCGGGTGCGTCCGGAGCCGCGGGGCCCGACGAGACAGATGCGGCCCCCTCGGGTGGTCCATTGGTCGAGCAGTCGGCTCACTTCAGGGCGGGGCACCGGCCGCGCGTGCAGTCGACGCCACCAGGCATCTTGTGGAGACGGAGGAGTGGGTGGAGTGGACAACTGTTCTCCGGAAGCGCACTCTTCAGAGTGCCACAACACATCCAGGCGCGTGTCTGCTGTGTCGGGGAAGCCCCCTCAGCGAGGCCGAAGTGGGGCCTCCCAGACCGTGAAGACCAGCGCTTCGATAGGCACCAGGCCGCGCATCTCGTCATGTGTGCCGCCGAGGTGAATCCGCACGCGAATCCCACTCAAGAGGGGGTCGGACAGCGGCACATCGATCGGGTGTTCGGGCCTCGGTCGGGTGTCGGCCACCTGACGCTTGATGGGCACCGGACCCGAGTCGTCGACGATGAACCGGCGGCCCAGGACCTCGATGGTGGTCCAGTCCGTGTCCGCTCGCCGGACCTCGACGGTGAGGTGACGGAAGAGGTCGCCGGTGGGAACCGCGTGGCCCACGTCCACCGCCTCGATGCGCAGCACCCGGTTGGCTCCCCTCCCCCGCACCTTTGCTCGGATGGCCGACCGCAGCTGCTCGTGGTCGTGCACTCCGGGCATGCGGTGGTCGCCGTCGGGCATGTGGCAGTCTGTGCAGTCTTCTC
>ENA-OWNT01002099-OWNT01002099.1-seawater-metagenome-genome-assembly--contig:-NODE-2099-length-21717-cov-4.276109_pt1 | contig 21717 bp, 22 predicted proteins | sample MGYA00238136_ERZ651165 | MGnify/ENA primary metagenome ERZ651165 (study PRJEB26861, sample SAMN08777766) | seawater metagenome | isolation source: coastal seawater | place: USA: Florida | collected...
CGTTCGTTGTTCGTTCGTTCGTTCGTTGTCACCGCCGCCATCGCTGCCGTCGTCGTCGTCGTCGTCGTCGTCGTCGTCGTCGTCGTCGCCGCTATTCGTCGTTCGCCGTCCGTCGTTCGTCGAAGTCAAACTTTGGGATTGCGATGGCCACGCGCTGGTGTCGACACATTCATTTTCCTTCCTTCCTTCATTCGTCCTTCGTCAGACTTGGGTTGTTGGTGTTGTGCGTCCTTCGCGGTGCGTTCCAGGCAGCGTCGTCGCGCGCGCACGAACACACACACACACACACGTGAGTTGCATGGCCGCAGTGTCAGTACACAGCCGTCGTTGTGAAGAGCCGTCCGCGGTGCCAACTCATAATGAAGTCACCAATTGCCTCGTTCCGCTGGCCGCGCTCACCACGCTCTCACCACCACACAGACCTGCATGACGCTATTCAAACGGTGTTGCGCATTGGTGAACAGCGGCCCCCCACTGTAACTGTGCTTCAGCGCCCCGCTTGTTGCGGAAGCGCAGCAAGCACCAGCGGCTGCAGCAGGAGGACGAGGAGGACGAGGAGGCTCGAGTGCGGACTGAGGTCAGTATGCAAAGAGTGCCGGACGTTAAACAGTGTCGACACTTTTGCTTCTTTTCACATTTTTTTTTGAAACAACAACCGCTTCACACTTCCCCGTGTTCTCCCTCCACCATCCTTACGTCCACCAGCCTCCATCGAGTTTCTGTCAAGATGTCCGCCGTCTGCGCCTAGACCGACCGTGCAATCGTCACAACAAGGATGCCCACCCACGCCATATCTAGCCCAACTTACATCATGAGCCGGATCGTCAGCCAAAGCACTGAACCCAGAATATCAAGCGTCATACCCAGCACATCGACCACCATCGTTAGCGAAACTGCACCCGTTGCCTTAGACCCTACCCAAAGCGAATCAGGAGGACCCGAACCAGTCAGGGACTGAGTTGCATCCGAATGCCGCCCACACACAAGATGAGAGTAAGCCAGCGCGTTCCTCCGAACGACGATACCGCCCCCGTGGTATTCAAGCCGTGGAACATGCCAACCAGTGCAGCGGTTGACATTATCCCCGTCAAGAGGGCCAAGTCGCCCTCGCCGGCTTTCTCCCCGTCTCCGAAGGATGTCCTCGCCGGAACCTTCGGCGAATACCAGCTCACGGGATCCAGCCTTGGTAGCGGGGGCTTCGGCTCCGTCGTTGAAGCCATCGATGTCGAAACCGGCGGGTCGTTGGCCATCAAGACGATGGAACGCCGCACACAGTCCCGGGACGTCAAGATACGCCACGAAATCGAAATAATGAAGTGGCTCAGTGACGGGATGGCGCATGGCCGCAAGCCCATGCCCCGCTCTTCCTCCGAACCATGCTTGGCAAGCGCCGCACACCCGCTGATGCCTCGCCGTGACTCCATCGGCTCACTTCACGGGCGCACCGCGGACAGCGACTCTGCCGCCAAAGAAGACGGGCGTCAGCTGTCCAGCTCGTTTCGACCGTCGGCCGCTAAGTTCTTCAATGGCCACATCACCGCCATTCGGGACTGCGTCTTCACCCCCGAGCGCGTCCACATTGTCATGGCAGCTGCCCGCTGCAACATGGCGGACCACATCATGGCCAAAGGCCGCCTCGAGGAACCAGAAGCGCGCCGGTTCTTTCGGCAGCTCATCAGCGCCGTCAGCTACTGCCACAGCATGGGCGTGTGCCACAGAGACATCAAACTTGAAAACATCCTGGTTAGCCGCGACGGTCAGACGATCGAGATTGCAGACTTCGGGCTGTCCAAGTTCGTGGACCCGAACACCTTCCAATGCTCCGCGGTGTGCGGCACGCCCAAGTACATTGCCCCCGAAGTGATCTTGGAAAAGTTCTATGACGGCCGTAAGTCCGACGTGTGGGCATGCGGCGTAGTCCTCTTTGCGATGCTGAACGGTCGCTTGCCCTTCCACCGCTTCAAAGTGCGGTCATTGAAGGCCTGGACTTCCTTCGTCGAAATTGCGGCGAAGATGTCCGACGCCCGTTACTCGGCGCTCATCCGCGCTCAGTTCGTGAAGGCCGCCAGTTTGCCCCGCTACTCGTCTCGCAGCTACAGTGGCCGCGCGTTCGCGACGTCGTCCTCTACGGTGCGCGCGTCGACCGACTCCGGGTCTGACGCCGCGGACAAGCTGTTGAACTCGGACACAGCTGTTGAACTTATTCAAGAAATGATGGCATTCCGTCCGGAAGACCGCGCCGACACTGATCACATCAGCTTCCACACCTGGATGCACCCGGATGAGCAGGAGACGGAGCAGGACTCATTGGGCTGCTTGTCGCAGTGTTCCTCGTTGTCAGATGGCTCGGTCCGAACCAAGCCACGTGGTCTGTCGGGACATGGCAGTGGCTCCCTGTCGAGAACGCGCCGCGCGCATGCTCGTGACGCACCAGCGTGGGCTCCCGATGACAGTGCGATGGCCTGCACTGGGTGCAGCCGCACTTTCACAGTGTTTCGCCGTCGTCACCACTGCCGTCGCTGCGGGCAGTTGTTTTGCAATGCCTGTGCGAAGAAGCGTGTGCTGGCAAAGTTGCCCGCTGCAGCGCGCGATTTTGTTCCAGTTCGATGCCCCGGCGAAGTGGGCGGCCTGGGTAAGAGCGACAGTGTGGAGGACGCCATGCCCCGCGCTCTGCGGGTGTGCGAATCTTGTTGCGGAACTTCGCACTAAGTTCAAGGCATCAAGTAAGCTCGTGCCCACCCCCACAAGCACACAAAACATCACATACAAGCCGAAACGACGCTCTTGGTGTCGTTACACAAATCCACGCCGGACTTACAATGCGCCAGCGACATTCTATAAAACAATTCTAACTAAAATCTGTTACTACTTTACTTCACAAAACACGACCAGGTGGATGTGCACCATGTGCATTTATTTCTTCTTCTTCTTCTTATTTTTGCGGTAATTGACTTTTGCAGCATCGGGGTTCAAGGTTTGGCCGGGGACATACGTGAGGCCCTGGGGAGCCGGAGTGCACTTCTTCCGCAAATGACGGAAGAGCTCATTTCTGGTCTCGAAGGCTCGACCACACGTTTTGCACTGTGTTACAACGTCAGCGCTACCAACACCCGCAGAACCCTCTTGCAATACTTTGTACTCCGCGTCGTCGTCGTCGTCAGCGTCGAAGTCTGCTCCTGCGCCAGCTGCAGGTTTCACAACAACTGCCTTTTCTGCGGCACGAGCAGCTGCTCGCTGTTTTCGCAGCTTTCGCTTCTCGCGCTTGGAGAGACCTTTTGTGCTTTGAGTTTCGAGGACCTTCGCTTTTGCATTTGTTTTGGATGTGTTGGCACCGGCTGCAGCGGCAGTGTTCGCTTCAGCAGCTGCACGGGCGGCTCTTTGCTTTTGGTGGGCCGCCCATGCGATTTCAGCCGTGACATCTGTGACAGTCCCATACTTTCGGTCCAACATGGCAAACAAGATTTCTTCGCGACCAGCATACTTTTGCAGCACTGTGGGCACAGTTGCAAGTTTTTCCGGGTTGTGTTTGGCGTAAAACTCGTGGAGCAGCTTCGACCAGCCCGCCGGCTCGTCGTCGGTATTGTCACTACTGTGAGCGGAGCTGTCTGTGGCCTCCGCTTCTTCCGCGTCTTCCTCTTGCTTTGGAGCGCTTTCATCGACGACCTCGAGGTCTGGTCGCCACTTGTCATTTGCGACAAAATCAGCCAGGTCAATACTACTGCTGTCGCTGTCGCTGTCGCTATCGCTGTCGTCACCCGCGTCGCCGTCGCCGTGTTGTGGTGCTTCACTATTCTGAACTATCTGCTCGGGTTGTTGGCTGTCAGTTGCTTCCGGAACGTCGCCGTCAGTTTGGGTATCTGTCGCTGTCGTGGTGGCGTCCTCGGCCATTGCCATGTTGGCCACAGCGTCAGCAAGCCAGGCATCATCGTCGTCGTCTCCAGCTTGCAACAACTCGTCTTGCGTAGCGTCGCCATTTTCTTGTTCAGTAGCCGTCGCCTGCTCCCGTTCCTCTGCTTCGCCAATGGCGTCAATGGCATCAAACACATCCTCTGTTGTTGGGGCTCCTGCCGCAGCTGCAACAGCCGCCTTCAACGCGGCTTGTTGTCGTGCACGTCTCTCCGCAGCAAGCTGCTTGTGAGTCTTGCCTTTTCCGTGTTTCTTGTCGTACGCTTGCTGAGCTTTGCGGTGTTTCTTCGAAAGAACGTGCTGGTCGTACTGCTTTTGGGACTTGAACGTTTTGTTGCAAATGTCGCACCCGTGGGTGATTTCTTTCTTGGCCGTGAATTCGTCGTCGTCGCTAAAAGTGCCTGTTGTCGCGGTGCCATCGCGCATCTGCTGTGACTGGAGTTGGAATTTCACGTCCAGTAATCTCGTGCGTGCGCGGTCCAGTCTGTGGACGTCGAACTCCGGCCTAGCGCCGTACTGCTTGTCCAGGACGCGCAAAAGCGCTTCCTCGTCTTTGCCATCACGCGCATACTTGGCCAGCAGGTCATTGACGTACTGCTCCGTTGCCTTTTGTGGGGCCACTGTTTGCAAGAAGTTCAACACTGCAGTCTTCAGCTCCGCCAGCACAGCGTCAGCCTTGGCCTGCGCTTTGGCTAGGTCGTCCTCGGTTACGTCCTTTTCGTCGTCATCGTAGTCGTCCGACAAGTCACCGTCGCGCCAGCGCTGCAGGCGCTTCGCTTTGTCTGCCCGAAGTCGTTCCTTGTGCTCTTCGGCCGCTTTGCGCTTGTTGTCCGCGACGGCATTCAGCCTCTCTCTCTCGGCCTTGACTCTTGGGTCTCGTCGACTAATAAACTTTGCTAAGGTGCGCACTGCGGAGGAGAACTCGGAGCGCTGACGCTTCCGCAACTTTTCGTTCTCTTTGTCGATGGCACGCCGGTCGAGGCGGTTTTGTGCGTCACGGGGGTCCCACTTGTCCGCGAAGCCAAAGCTTCGCTTCGTCACGAAGCTCTTGAACACCCAGTAAAACTGTTTGATGTCAGCGTAGGCATCAGTGCTTGAACCGAACACAGGGAAATCCTCCGTCTTCAGACCAGTGGTAATGTCTTGAACCTCCAACTCGACGATTTCGGCAAAAATTTTCGAGTAGACCTGGAAGAACCCTTCTTCGTCGTCGTCGTCGAAACCATTGAAAGCAGCTGTGCTGCACAGATCAACGACCTTTTCTGTGAACTCCGACAGCTTAGTCTTTTCCTCCCCAGCGGCTGCTTGGAGGACTTCGGCTCTGTGGTTGTCATACCAGGCACGCTCCTGCTTGTCGCTAAGAATTTCGTAGGCGTACTGCACTTCCTTGAATTTCATGGTCGCGGCTTCGATGTCATTGATGTTCTTGTCGGGATGGTACTTGAGGGCAAGCTTCCGGTAGTTCAACTTAAGCTCGCGGTCTCCGGCATCGGTGTCGACGCCGAGCACTTCATACAAGCAGCGTTTCACACCGTTGTTGCGAGCGGCCATCTTGGTACACAGCAAGCGGTGGTCCAACTAATTCCAGCGGAAAGGGTTTGGCAGGCACGGCCCGTTCAGCGGCCAACTCTGTCGCTGACTGGCACACAAACACACGCGCAAGTAAAGTTCCGTTTTCGAATGTGACAAAGCACGGCAGCACCGCCGTACAAATCAACTTTTCACAAAAATAGGCCTCAGCAAAATACCTGCCTAAGGTGAATGGCGCCGCGACTGGCACAAGTAATCACGAGTGACTGTCCATGTCAGCCACGCTACCGCGAAGGTTTAGTGTTCGGGGGTTGTGTCCCACACATGTTTTTGGCGACTCCGATACCCAGCAGCAAGATAGTCCGTCTGCAGGTTACAACACGGACGGCTCGCTTTCCGTTGCCTCGTCTCCTCTCTCTCCCCGTCTCCCCAGACAACAAGAAAGGATCCGAACAGAACAGACACTTCGACAGTCCCCACTTTCGAAGGCCTCTCCACTGCTCCACTGCCACTGCTCCACTGCTCCACTGCCCCCACTGCCCCCACTGCCCCCACTGCCCCCACTGCTCCACTGCTCCACTGCTCCACTGCTCCACTGCGTCGACTACGTCGCTGCGCCATCGTTGTTCTATCGAACAACGAACGAACGAACGAACGAACGAACGAACTGGCAGGCAACAAGCAACAAGGCATGAGGCAGTGATGAGAGTGACCGCGGACGCACGGACCAGACCGACCGACAGTGACCGACAGTGAGTGAGTGCGGTGCAACGAGAATTCGCGTGCTCGGCGCACTGGCTGGCTGAGTGGCCACTCACTCACTCACTCACTCACTCACCCACTCACTCACTCACTCACTCACTCACTCACTCACTCACTCACTCACTCACTCATTCACTCATTCATTCACTCAGCTCCCAGCCCCAGTGACTCACAGCCGGACTGTGTGATGGATCTATGGTGGATTTAGAAGTACGCGGTGTGTTGAGTACTGATGTGGAGCTCACTGTTGTGTAGTAGGAATCTATGTTTGTGTAAAGAGTACTGAAGGTGCAACAAATGATGGAGTTTTTGCGTGGTGCATGGTGCATGGTGGATGGTGGATGACGGATGACGGATGACGGATGACGGATGACGGATGACGGATGGTGGATGGTGGATGGTGGATGGTGGATGGTGGATGGTGGATGACGGATGACGGATGACGGATGGCGGATGGAAGATAGTGGATGGTGGATAGTGGAGCCACATGCCACATGCCACATGCCACATGCCACATGCCACATGCCACATGCCACATGCCACATGCCACATGCCACCCCTGGCATCAAATATTTCAAGCGCTACGCAATCAGAGACGTTTCCATCGTGATGATGGTGGTGGTGGTGGTGGTGGTGGCTGTAGTGATGATGATGACGTGCATGCGACCGAACGAATATCCTGGTGGTGGTGCAAAACAATGGGACTAGAATGTGTTCACAACGCCATTGATCGTGGTGGTGCCCAAGAAGCCGGAAAGTGTCGAGGATTAACAAACTCGAGGGCGACCGTAGTCGCCACCGCATGTATCGTATCAGGGACCACGGAGGATGGATCTGAACTCCGCTCGTAATCTAGATCTTGCGAGTGCAGTATTTGCTCGGGCATCATTCACATAATGAAGGCAATATGTGTGAATGAATGCGCCGTTGATGCGCTTGGACAACGCTGGATAGCGCCAAAGCTCACGCCTTCGGGCCAGGCTCGGAGTTGGCACGTGATTGCGCAACCCACGATGACCAAAAGCTGTTTACCTCCGCCTTCCAGGTCTGCCATCGACTTCGCCATGTGCGCATTCCGCGCTGCCAATGCGCAAACATGGCGTTTTGAACGCTATTGGGGCCGCCATTCTCAGCATCAGCTGACGGTGTCTGGGCGGTCGCTGCGAAGTGGTCCGCAATCCAATTCAAGCACTCCAAGATCGTGGTGTGTAATATCCTCTTGATCTCAATGCGCAACACCAACGCTGCTTGCCTCCTTGGGAATGACTCTGTGCCATCGTTGCCGCGGCGTAGAAGTTCAACGTCTTCGTCGAGGGAGGTTGCATAGCTACGCAACAAGCCCTCGACATTGTCAAGTAAGCCCTGCACGATGTCAAACTCAAGGCGGGGGCTGCCGATGCTTGACGCATTCGCGGGGTCGAAGTTGCTGGCGAGTTCGAAGTCTGTAGCCACAGCAAACTTCAGCCGCAAAAGGGTCCACAGGTCCTGCGCGTAGAGGATGCGATTGTGAGGGAGTGAGAACAGGAATGTGCTGCCAAGGACAAACCGTGCATCCAATGCTTACCTTGGGAATTTCACCACTCAGCGGGATATTTGTCCTTGCAGCCAGCGTGTCCAGCTTGAGGGAGTCCTGGAAGTGCGCAGCGATTGTGGTGAAGAGGCGACAGCTGCTGTGCAATCCATCGGCCGCGTAAAGACAACTTACCCAGATTTTTTTCTTCACATCGTGAAGAGGGTCCACATCAGGTCCGTCCAGCGCAACCTGGAAACCGACCGTCTCGTACATATTGTCCGGCATTACGAAGCCGTAGTGGAGCAGCAAGTCCGAATTTGTCTGCACCCCGTACGATATGAACACCTGCTCGCCAGCTTTGTATGCTTGGTCGGCGAAGAACTCGACTGTTCCAGCGGTGTCATTGATTCCGTATGAGTACCTGGTCGCATCAACATGCATACAAATAATTAAAGTTGCAGTCAGCTGTGACGACACGATGGACCTCAGCACTTACTGAAGGGCTGGAAACGCGTTGTGGTGATTAAACAAGTCGGCGAATGGAACTAAGATCTGCAAAGGGCCCATGCCATTGATGTCGTCCTTCTTTGGTAGCAACGACGTCCCGTGATTTTGAGTGATATTGACCTTGAAACTTCGACTCTCGACCAGCGAATACGCCCACACAAAAGAGTCCCATGTGAAGGCGTCGTTTCCGCCTGGGAAAATCGGCCGTGTTGTTGGTTCATCTGCCAGGTTATCCAGATGGCGCCGGAGTACCGAGTAGATCTCCCATAACTCCAACCGAACCTGTTTTCACATAGAGCAGCCACACATAAGCAAGAATATTGAGGGAGTTCCCAGCAGCAGCCACACGGAACCAGCGGAAGTCGCTGACCTTTTCCACTCGCTGGATGACGGGGCATTTCTCGGGCTGCGGACGTACAAACAATCGCACACTGACTGTAAGAGCTCCACGGTCCCATATGCATGGCAAACACTATCATTCAATTCACCCACCGGGCACTGCAACTCCTCCAGGTCATCGGATGTGAAATACAGCAAATTAGTCAATGAGGTGGGTAAAGAAGCCAAGTAGTCCGACTGCCAACCGTGGTCTTCAACACTCTTCGCTACTGAGCCTTCGCCATCATAATAGTGCAACAACACGAGCGCAGATACTGCCTTCTCTGGGAGAACACCGTCAAGTTGACGAAGGAGCGACTCCAGCGGTGTCCCAGCCACAGAAAATTTGGAAATTACATACTTTACAGGGACACTCAATATTTTCTCTCCTATGCAAGACAATGGAGACCATACGTGCATTCAACACACACACACAAATTTAGTGTACGCCACCGGCTGAGACGAAAAAAAAATCTGCGCGTACCCATTTCGAGATCCCTTGTTGCCATTAGCCCGCGAACATCGTTGCCGAGAGCATCAGAGAAATGCCCAACACTCAGTTTGTTGCATTCCAAGTTCATACTTGCTATCATCCTGTCGAATCGAACCTGCTCCCCATCTTGCGACGCGCGGGTCTCCACTGTGCTAGCTGCAAACACCACGGCCAGGACGGTGCACCAGACTACTCCGAACCGCATCGCTGGCGTTCACGTCGGTGACTTCGGCAGGTTCACCACATTAGAAGGAATAATTTTGCAGAGAAATATGTGTCTCTTGGTTTTATCAGGAAAGATGACATGTTGGTTCTTCTCGCTGTGCACAGTATTTATTGCTTGGCTTGGTCACCGTTCATCTCGGCGTTGTCCCGCGCATGCAATGACTGTTGGTGCTCCCCCCGCTCTATCTTTTCTGCCACAGTGTTTTTCGTCTGCTCTGCCCTTTCCACTCCGGGCTCACGCGCGATAGTTTCTCCGTACATCGCAGTCTCGTCGCTACACAGCAAACGCAACTTCATAGCCACAGCCGCGTCGTGAGTCGTGCGTGCGTCAGCCATCGCAACAACCAACAACCAACCCCCGAAGTCCCGAAGTCCAAACAACGACGCAACACAACAACACAACAACTCCACAACTCCGACCTCGTCGGCGTCATGTTAGTCTCTACCCTTTCTCACACAGTTTGTCATTCCACCAAAACTCCATCGTTTCGTGCGTTATCATTGTACGAGCACTGTCCTCCGCGCTGTCTTCGTTTATCCCATAATGTGCAGTACTGAAAGTACACATATCAGTACTAAGTACCATGACACACGAGGCGACCGCGAGCGTGTACTGAAAGTTCCAAGGTCGGTACTAAAAGTACGCAGTCACTCACAGCCGCCGCTCATCGTTCATCGTAGTGCAGTGCACACCCGACGGCTGTATATCTACAACCGGGATTACGCTATTTAGTAGTAGGAATAGTGGGGATATGCAGTGTAATCCCAAATGTAGATAACAATGAATGTACTAGACGGAACAGTGAGTGAGTGAGTCCACCAACCCACAGTCAGTCAGGCACTCACTCACTCACTGCCACTCACTGATAATCAGTCAGACCGCAAGCACAGTGAGTGAGTGTGAGGTCACTGAGTGTGAGTGAGTGTGGGAGGGTGGGAGTGTGTGAGTGAGTGTGGGAGTGTGGGCCGTGGTCGTAGTACCGCGGCCTCGGAGTCGGCCAGTCCCCTCTCACGCGCAGTGCCCCGCGGCTTAAGCCACCTACCTGAGTGGCCGGCGGCCGCACGCACCACCAACCCAAACACTCACTCACTCACTCACTCACTCACTCACTCACTCACTCACTCACTCTGAGGCCGCAGGCCGCAGTCAGTCAGTCAGTCACTCAGTGCACTCACTCACTCACTCACTCACTCAGTTGAGCGAACGAAGTCAACGACGACGACGACGACGACGACGACGACGACGACGACGATAAAGAATGAACGACGACGACGACGACGACGAACGAACGAACGAAGAACAACGACGACGACGGCGGCGCTGTTGGTTGGTCGTCGTCGTCGTCGTTGTTGCTAGTTCGTTCGTTAGTTATCAAACCAAATCGTTGCTGTTGCTGTTGTTGTTGTTGTTGTTGTTGTTGTGTTTGCTTCTGCGCTGTGCCTGTCTGGGTTGTTTGTTTGCCCGTCCTTCGTTGGCGTGCTTGTCTGCTCTCGATGTCTGTTTCGGAGCTGGTTGTTGGTCGCTTTGTCGTCCATGTCGAAGCTGATGACGCTGATAGCAGTGTTGATTGAACGTAAGTCTCACTGCCGCGGTAGAGGTCCACTTCGTTGTCCTGAGCCGCATTGGTATGCTCTACATCACCTCTGCTGTGGCGGAGTGGAACACGTCGCTGCTGTTGTGCTGGCCAACGTTGTGGGTCGTATGCAGCCCCGATGCACACTGTAGCTTCTGATTGCAGCAGCAGGAAGATCGCCAGACCTTGTTGGCATGGCGCCTGAAGCAGTGCTGTAAGCGCGACAACATCCCACGGGTTGAGCACAAATTGTTGGCGAAGTGTATTCTGTGTGTCGGGGTTTCGTCTGTGTTCTGTGTCTGTGTCTGTTTTCTGTTTTCTGCTTTCTGGCTCTTGGTCGCGACACACTTTCGGCCTGGATTTTATTTTTTTGTTCGAGTTGACCAATTACACAACCCATTAGTCACCATGGTTCGTGAAATCCGTGTCCAGTACCGGCGCCGCCACTGCTACCGCACCAAGAGCAACAAGGTCAAGGTCACCAAGACCCCTGGTGCGTTCCTTCTCAAATGATCACTCGATTTTGTTTGCGGGTCACGTCATCTCACTCGTCATGTGCTTTGTTCCTTCTCGTTCTTGTTGGGGTTGACATTATTAGGAGGCCGCCTTGTCGCCCACTACCACGCTAAGAAGGCTGGTTCCGCCGTCTGCGGTGAGCCCCACTGCCGTGCCAAGCTCGCCGGCATCAAGGCTGCCCGCCCGAAAGCTGCCCGCCGCCTCAAGGGTCGCGAGCGCACCGTGTCCCGCGCTTATGGTGGTGTTTTGTGCATGAACTGCACCCGGCAAAAGTGAGTTTGTTGAGACAAAATCCCTGCGCTTCTTTTGCCGCGTCTGCATCTGCATCTGCATCTGCTTGGCGCATTGGCCGTGCTTCCTAGTTACGGAGTTTGTTCTCATTTTTTCCGCTTGTGTCCAGGGTCATCCGCGCTTTCCTTATCGAGGAACAGCAAATCGTCAAGAAGGTCGTCGCCGAAGCCGCTCGCCGCAAGCGCAAGTAAGCTTCTCAACAATTATTGAGATCATCATCTCATAATATAAATTCCAGGCCGTTCGACTGATGGGAGGCGGCGGCGCGGAAATCGACTCTGCCGCCGCAATGCTGCCGCTTCCGATTTTTTCCTCGATGCAGCGGTTGCCGTCTGCTTGTGTGTTCGTGGGTGTGTGTTGTTTGGTTGATATTCCCGATGAGGACAAATTATCCGCGCTTCTGATTGGGTATGCAAATACTCGCTTGACGACACGGATTAGGTTGAATTTTTATTCCGAGGGAACCTCAACTTGCTTTCTTGTTGCCTTGAGTGGCATGTGTCTGTGTGTGTCTGTATGCGTTTGAATGTGTCTGCCAAACACAGCTGTCGTGGGCGTGCCCATGTGGCGCTACATGGACACAAATTGCCCGCCTGTTCTTTGTGTACATCACACACCCTCGCACTCTCAGTATGTCTACAGACTACGAATGATGAAAGTATACTTTTATGCGGTTAAAAAATAAACCCAGACAGGGTCAACGTCGTATAATAGCGGTATCGCACACCACTCCGTCAAGTGGAGCTTCGTTTTGTCATCCTTTAAAACATTATTGCGTTTTCCCTTCCGAACGTGTGTCGGTTTCGTGTTGCCTGCGAACCTGCACATGTATGCAACATGGACCACGTGTGAGCTCATTGACATTGCAATGCGTCGCCGCGCCACGACACGCAACCGCACCTGTTGCCACAGTCCTTCGGCAGTTGCTTGACCAGTTTCAGCAACCAGCGTTGCGAAGCCGTGGGCTGAAGAAAGCTTCACTGACTCAGTATCGCCATCGAGAACATTGTTTTTAGAAGGTTCAAAATGGTTCTTCAACAGGTGGTATGGCGTGTCAAGCTCTTCGATCTGGACATGAAAGTATCAGGTTACAATCGAGTCAAGGCAGTATCGACCTGGCAAAGGGTACTTACTTGGCCTTTCTCCAGAACCATGATTCGGTCGCAGTCAATGATGGTGTTGAGCCGATGTGCAATGGTGACCACGGTACGGGATGAGAACTTGGCTCGAATAACTTTCTGGATCACACGGTCTGTCGCCTGTGCAGTTCAAAACAGCTCCACGTTGACAAACGTACAGCGACGCAGACAAAACAACTAGATCCATCGTACCACATCCACATTTGAGGTAGCTTCGTCAAGAACGAGAATTTCGTTGTCTTTAAGAATTGCTCGTGCCAGGCAAAACAGCTGCCGTTGCCCCATCGAAAAGTTTGTTCCTCCTTCCTCAACAACTGTTTGACAGCAAAAGACAGTTGCACACATTTGACGACACACAGCAAGACACACGACAACACTTCAACATCACAACGCACCAGCGTCAAGTTGGCCATCGAGGGTTTCGACACGAGGACCAAGAGACGCTGCTCGAACGGCGTTCCAGATGATATGGTCGTCGTACTCTCCAAAAGGGTCGAGATTGGACCGCACGCTACCAGCGCAACAATGTATGCCGTCATTCAATGAAATACAAACTTGAAAATGCTTTGGTGCACGCACCTCCCCTCAAACATCACCGGTTCTTGTGGAATGATTGATATTTTGTTGCGAAGATCGTGGAGACCCATCGCGGACGAAGGTACGCCATTGATGAAAATGCTGGCGGGGCGATCAGCTTCCACGAGTCGGAAGAGGGCAAGGACCTGGACAGCAGATTCTCGTGTCACAACGAATACCGCAACGTATGACAACACGTGCAAGAACAAAATGCATACCAACGAAGATTTTCCTGAACCAGTTCGGCCTGCGACCAGAGGTTTTGTGTAGTGTAGACATATCGCGCAGCGTTAGCGAGCGCTTGTATGGGCGGCACAGGTTCTGATTGGAGGTCGCGACCCAGAGCAAAAATTCGTACCGACAACTCCTATTTTCTCCCCGCGTCGGATGCGGGCGTTCACATGTCGTAGCACGAGATCCAGCTCCGGACGATATCTGGTCGAAATTCAGCCAATTTGCGCGATGTTCAGCCACGTAGTCTTGATCGAGCTGCAATACGAAACAGCTATGGAGGCCAACTCACCGAACACACAAATCATCAAGCACAATGCTGAACTCTGCGTAGTCTTGACGCCTTTCGAGCTCTTCAATTGATTGAGCCCTAGAACGAGGCCTTGGCTTGCAGCAATGCGACTGCAGAGGGCGCCGCAACGCCAAGGGATCACGGTCGAGCAGCAACGGAGGTTCCTGAGGTAATTCGGTGTACTGCAACAATCGCTCTGTGCTAATCATCATGTTCTCGAGCTCCGCGCTCTGACGCACAGCCCATTGAAAACTGCTTGACATCTACGTGTGTGATTTGAATGACGGTTCAACGAGTGAGACCCGAGTTGCACCGAATACGACACGTCGAACTGGGGAGCGACATACCTGCAGTGTCAAGGACAGCGAGAGGCCCACAAGAGACACCGTCGCTGAATCCAACTGACCAAGGACCGCAACAGCTCCCAAGGAAGTGGCTGCAAGAAAGATCCAGGCCAAAAAATCTAGCCTCCATCCAAACCACCGAGCGGTCGCCAGATTCCAAAAGTTCGCCCGGATGAAGTCATCGTTGACAAGAATCATGTGCTTTTCAAAGAGGCGAGTGCTGCCGTAACCACGGATAGTCACCAAACCGGTGAGAGCCTCAGACAACAATCGAAATATGGGAGAGCGAGCTACGCTCTCGATACGTTTGATCTCCTGCACCATGAACGAAGCGGCGTTTAGGTGAGGACAGCAACGACGAAGGCGACTCTCACGACGTACCCGAGCGGCGGCCATGTATTCCCTTCTCAAAAGAAAGAAGCCGATCCCAACGGGGAACAAGACGATCAACACATATGGGTTGACGACACACACGAGCACGATCGATCCAAGGACGGAGGAGCTAATGCTGAAGAAATCCATCGATGTCTAAACAAAACACAGTGCCGCCGTCAAGTGAGATGACGATGGTCGAAGCACCGTACTCAAACACGGAGTTGACCTGGGGCAGCATGTCGTCCATGATGGATAAGTCCTTCGCGAAGCGGTTCAAAATTCGCCCTAACATATGTTGAGGTTTGTAGTGCAGGTTTTCGTTAAAGGCGCTTCGGCATCAAACAATAACAACATGACAACGGCATGTCATACCAATAGGGTTGGAGTCGAAAAACAACATAGGTGCGCGAACAACTCTCAAGAGAGCCTGAATTGGAGCAAAATGTTTCACAGACAAACACAGTAAAGCTGTTGGTTGGCGCAACGTAGTGGCGGGTGCTGATGTACCATGTCGTGCAATTTGTTTGCTATGTCAACGAGCATCCCCATGAATGTGAACGCACGGGCGTACAGAAGAATAATTCCACAACCCACGATCACAGCCCAGATTGGCAGCTGAATGGAGTGAAACACAACAACACAACAGTAGACCATCGGCCGTTATGCACCATGTCAACAACTCCGCAGCAGCATCGTGTCACGAACCCGGCCATCTTGGTCTTCGTCCTCGGTCCACTCTGCGAGCCACCATCCGTGCAGCACGACCGTCGTTGTGGTTGCAACCATCAGAATGAATGAAATAACAGCCTGTGGCGCCCTCAGCCCAAGGCATCTGCAACAGACTTGGAAGCTGACGCTACCAACTGCGGATTCCTCGTCTTGAATCAAACTCTTGTTGGCACCACCAGATAAGGTCCGCACACTGCGTAAGAGGCGGGATTTCACCACACTTTCGTAACTGTGGTGGAAACAACAAATGCAGGCATTGTTATCAAAAGTCACGACATGAAAAGCTGAAAGGATAGGATCACACCTTTGAGTCTGAGACTGTGGTGTCTGGTCCAAAACTTCCATTTCCTTCTTCGTTAATTCCTCGTCTTCCGTGGAGGAAGACCGGGGCTTCCCTTCAACAGTTACTGCCCCGCTTGCTGAATCAGCAGGTTGGACGTGATCGCGATGTTTAAGCGCAGACATCTCATCTTTCAGCTCCTCCGCGGGTTTGCAGGGAGCGACCTGCCGTCCGGTGTCGTCCAAAATCACGACACCGTCCATGCCACGAGCAAACTGAAGTTGATGAGTGACGAGGATCACTGTTGCACGGAGAGTATCCCGCAACACCCCCTTGATGCAGCGGTAGAATAGATGAGCTGCGACCTGTACCAAAAAAGAGTTGGTGAGTCGCCGAGCCGCCGACAGCAGGCAACAACACTCAGCGTACCTTGGTGTCCACGGCAGAGAGGGGATCGTCCAAAAGATACACTTGCGACTTTGAGTATCTGTCGCAAACGGGAAATATAGCAAGTCAATGACGAGGGCGACTTGCTGGTACACGCGTCGGATTGCCGACACACATGGCAGTACATACACTGCTCTCGCGAGCGCCACACGCGCCCGCTGGCCACCGCTCAAATTGACCCCGCGTTCGCCAATCATAGTTTGGTCTCCGTGGCTAAATTGCCCAAAATCACTCAATAATGCGCAGGCAGCAGTGACGGTCTGATACCTACAAGAAACGCCTTAGCTCCACAGACTAATGGATTGTGCAAACGCTTACATAGACACACAAACCAGCTTTTCTCGAATGGATGCCCAAACAATATGTTGTCGCGCACAGTGGCTGACGTTATCCAAGGCTGTTGCGCAACATACGCTATTTTCATTGCGCCAGCGTCAGTATGCTGCAAAAAAAGGCACATTTGAAAATCACTTTATTGTCGTGCGCGCAAATACACACTGTCAGAGCACGTGCCGAAACAGTGTCTCTACTTACAGAGCCACGCGGTTGATTGAACGTAACAAACCCACTCTCTGGTGAAATTTCTTTCAACAAAGCCATCAGCAGCGTGGACTTCCCACTACCGACGGGACCCATCACTCCTGTCACTGACGATGTTGTTGCGTCAAAATCGATGTCGCGGAGTACGCAGCCACGAACGGTTTTCTGCACTTCTTGCGATGGGTCCGCCAAACTTAGACTTGGAGCAGACTTCTTTGTCGCCAAGCTTTGTGTCAATGTGCTGCTGCGGCCCCCAGCCCCGAACCGAGAGCTGCTCCTCGAGAAACCTCTGCTACCGCCACCACCCTGCTGCGCAAGTTGCCGAATCGTCGCACTTTTTGGAGTCTTGGCTTCACTTGGATCGGGCGCCGCTGCCGTTGCGGTGTTTGACTCCCTTGTTGACGCACTGGCATTAAGTCCACTTGTGCGTGCACGCGTAATACTTGCTGTTTCTTTAAAGTTCCATGAGCACCACATGCGTTTGACCGACAACACTGTGAAACCATGTGCATCTTCGTGTGCGTCAGCAGATGTTTGATCACTAAAGTCCAACACTAACTTCGATTCACTTGCTGCGGCTCTTGGAGGGCGCAGGCCTCTGGCCGGCAGGGCCAACGGCTTTGTGGTGTCGCTTGACGCACTCGAGCTTGCATCAAACCGTGAGGTATCGACCAAAGTCGCAAACAGCACGAAGTTGCTGGACGAAGGATCTCGTGCTGCGTGGCCCTCAATCTCAGCACGTAGTTCATCGCGCCGCGCTCGCAGGGAAGCCACTTCGTCAACGAAGCCCAGTTGTTGAGCATCACTCAATTCGTGCTCAATCAGAGCCAGCTTCTGTTGCACGCCAGCAACTTCATCGGCATTGCTCGCTCGTCGAAGACCTGCCTTTGTGTCGTCGACACAAAGGCCGTAAACAACTGATGCCAAAGATGAAGCGTGCTCAACTCCCAACAACGATTGCAATGAACCCCGAACCTCCAAGAAAGCATGGATTGACCCTTTGTTCTGCGTATCCGAAGCAAGTGTTTTCCAAAGATGCTGAATTTCTAGCGGAACAACGTCGTTGTTGCCAGTGCCTTCATCGCCCACACTGATGCCGTCCGGGGACCCAATGCACGATGCAGGGACCGTTTTGAACTTCAACTCCACTTCATGGTCGGGCTCGCCATCCTGCAAAAGCCCCGCAGCGAGGATAACGACAAAATTAGATCCACTGAAGTTCGAGTTCGAGGTGTCGCCTGCAGTCGTGCTTCCAAATTCACGGACGACCGTCCAACCACGACTGCTAATTTCATCAAAGCCAGTCATTGTCAACTCAGCGGACTTGATGTCCGCGTCCGTGGATGGTCCAGTTTGAGCACCGCCCCGAAGCCAATCGTACACGTCATCAAGACACGTAAAAGTTCTGATCGGTGGTTCTCTGGACTGTTCGAGGTTATTTGCCGTTGATGACGTGGCGTCATCTTGGAGGTGGGGAAGGTCGAGTAAGTCGTCCCCATTTGAGCTCTGCATGTAAGGGTTGAGGGCCGCGTCGAAGCCCTCGGGCTTTGGAGTGCGGAACGACGGAGAACGCGACTTTGGTGACGGCGACGGCGACGCCATGTAGTTAGTGGTGCTAGTATCAACAATGTATCCATTGGTTGCACTGTAGATCGCCTTTTCCAGGGTATTGTCGTCGTCGTTGGTAGTAGGCGGGGAGCCGTCTGTACCTTCTGTACCATTGGCATGTCTGTGCCTTGTTTGTGCAACATAATCTCGAACCAAATTCAATGTTTCCGCACTCAACTGCAAGCAACACGTAGATTGTGAGTGGGATGTCAAGACCCGGGACACCGTTGCGTTATGAGACCACTTGACGCTGGCGGACAACATACTTGAGAGGCTGCCTCCGATCTCGTCTTGGCTTCACGTGCATGAAAATCTGTGTCGCCCTCATTGAAACGATAGCTACAAATAGAGATCGCATAGTGATTAATGATTGATCAGACATACATACATCCACAGAACAAAGCCGACGCTCGTAATGATACCTTTTGTTCAGCAGTCGACGCATTTCGCGCCCGCTTAATCGCTCTGAGCGTTTAGTAGAGGCATCGTGCTCGGGAAGCAGCAAAAATTTCTGTGCAAAAGTTGCGACAACGTCACTGATCATGACCACACAGTTGGGCAGGAATGCACCAAAGAGATGTAGGGGCACACCTCCATGCGCTGCAACGCGATTTTAGTCTCGGCAAAAGTTTGGATGAAAATCGGCAGCAAGAACCCCAGGTAGCGCGATGCAAGATAGAGGAATCCCAACTGCAAGGCACGATGCACAATCATTGTTTGGCCAGCCACAACACGAGGTTTCGGCAGCAAAGCCGCACCGTTGGAAACACTATTTGAGCTGTGAGCGGGGCAGACTCTGCATCTGGATCTCCGTATCGGTAGTACACTGAGAAAATTACGAAGGCGGTGATCAACGGGATAACTTCTTGAGTTCCCTACACACACCAACATGCAACAACGTTCACAAAAGTGAGAAATCAAAACTGGCGAGGGCTGGATGCATATCTCATTGTTCACCTGGTTAACACCACGCAGCATTGTCGCTTTCTTGACAGATCGTGACTCCTGTCGTCTTGAAGAGTGGATTTGGTCCCTGAACGGTTTCTCCCAAGCGTACCTGTGATCAAATGGCCTCAGTGTTAACGCAGTTCTCGATGACTACGCCTCTTTTTGAATCAACCCCACAAAGACCGACACAGAACACGAACATTTTCATTATTCTATTCGCTGCAATCATTTGCCCAGTGCGCTTCACACGCCGGTCTGTCAGTTTTGCGGTCTGCGCCCGAAGACGCCCAAATGCGCGACCTGCAACACAAAGATGGCGGTCACAAAGTCTCATCGACCATGACTCGACACCAATCCAAAGCAGCTGTCGTGGAACATCACGACACGTACCAATGAACATTTGCGCCAGAATCAGCACAACCAGAAGAGGGAGACAAAGGAGCGCGAACCACCCGATGAGGTAAGCCATACAGCCAACAACGATTGTGATCAGGAAGGGGACCGACCAAATCGCATGAGCGAAGAGGCTCATTTGGTAGAATCGCTCCACGTCAGAAGACGCAATGTTCACAATGTGCCCATTAGTTGCTTCATGGAATGCCGAAACACTCAATCTGAGCGATTTGTTGAAAATGACACCTGTGCAGGCCGAGCGTAGATGCAATCCCATGCGCCAACCGGAGAAGAAGTACTCGTGGTGGGCGAGGCCCACAATAGCGGTCAAGACCACCAGGAGAACAGCTAGAAATTCTGCGGGTGCCGAAAAGCTGGCGATCATGCTGTCCCCCGCAATCGTGGTGCCGTTGGCCGTTGCATTTGTAACGTTGGCGAGCGGATCAGCGTCATTGCAGCCCGAAAACTCGCACAGCAGGAAAATAAGAACAACGGAATTGGCTATTGAGGCCAGTTCCTCGATCAGCAGAATGGGCCAAACGCGGAAGATTTCCCAGCCAAACGACTTGACGATTGCACGGTACAAACTGGGCTTCGTTTGTCTACCACTTCGAGTCAACTTCAGCTGTTCGTCCCAAGCGTCTTGCAGCTTTGACGTCACGCTGGCGGCGTGGTCACTCGCGATCGACTGTGGAATGTCCGTCTTCAAAATTGTTCGCTTTGTTCCGATTGAAATGATTCGATTGACCCAAATAAAGAACATTTTGGAACAGCATGATGCACGGCCGTACGGATTATGTGTCTCTTGGTGGCCAATGGTGAAGACAGTTTCGAAGCCACGGCCCGTTGATATCATTTTGTGCAGGAGATCTATGTGAACCCATTCCTCACGAACAGTGCTGTCGCTGGCTTCCTCTGCGTTGGCTTCCTCCTCACTGCCGGGCGGCCTTGAAACGTTGAGGATGGAGATCCGAATACGATGCGGGTACAATGTGCGCAACAGTTCCTCCTGTGGTTGTTGCCGCCGCGTGGCGAGTGGTGTGATGTCATTGGTGTTCACTTCGACCACTTCAAACTGGTACACATCGTAGTTGAGAATGTACTCTCCCTTAAACCCAACTTTAACCTCGAGATCAGGCCTGCCCATCAGTGAGCTTCCTGCGAGCGCTGCGGAATACATGGTGGCGGGCGCGCGAGAAGCGCAATTAAGAGAGGCTTTCAGACGACAGTACCACCTTCACATGGTCGATACGACCGAACACGCCGCTGCAATCAACTCGGCCGCAGCATAGACGCCAAATGCACAGCAATCACAAATTCTTGTTCTTCTTTTTCTTCTTCGTTTTCTTCTTCTTTTTCATCTTCTTTTCAATCGCACTGATCCCTCAACTCCTTTCATGTTTTGTATGCACTGGCGCGAGAGGCATCGCCGCTTGCGTGATTTGCGTGCAAACCGTACCACATTCACTCCCCCGACCAGCATCAACGTTGGCAACGACACTGTTGCTGCTTGTGCTTCAACTGTGTGGTGCAAGACCTGACCGGTCGCGGGCATTGAGGCCAGGCAGACAGACACACATGCGCACACAGACAGATGCAGACGTCGACACATACGCACACGTACTGTACATCGACGATCACAAAAACAAATACGCGACACGGAGGTACAAGACACTGCCACCCACCATGCCACGACCAACTAACCAACCAACCAACCAAATCCAGCAGTATTGTCACCGCCTGACACAACAACCTCCACGTGAGTCAGCAACTGCGATCGGGTCGATTGATCCACGAAATCATCCGCGCACTCGCGAACGCACGAATTGCGACGTCACCGTTGTTGTCACCATCGTCGGTCATCGTTGTCACCAGCCATCGTCGTCACAAACGAAGGAAGGAAGGAAGGAAGGAAGGAAGGAAGGAAGGAAGGAAGGAAGGAAGGAACGAAGGAAGGAAGCAAGGAACGAAGGAATGAACAAACAAACGAAGGAACGAAGGAACGAAGGAACGAAGGAAGGAACGAAGGAACGAACGAAGGAACGAAGGAACGAAGGAACGAAGGAAGGAACGAAGGAACGAAGGAACGAAAGAACGAACGAACGAACAAACGAATGAAC
>ENA-OWNT01002101-OWNT01002101.1-seawater-metagenome-genome-assembly--contig:-NODE-2101-length-21697-cov-4.493756_pt1 | contig 21697 bp, 29 predicted proteins | sample MGYA00238136_ERZ651165 | MGnify/ENA primary metagenome ERZ651165 (study PRJEB26861, sample SAMN08777766) | seawater metagenome | isolation source: coastal seawater | place: USA: Florida | collected...
TTCGTTCGTTCGTTCGTTCGTTCGTTCGTTCACTTTGTTCGTTCGTTCGTTGGTTGGTTCGTTCGTTCGTTCGTTCTTTCGTTCGTTCGTTCGTTCGTTCGTTCGTTCGTTCGTTCGTTCGTTCGTTCGTTCACTTCATTCGTTCGATCGATCATTTGTTTGACCGTTCGTTCTTTCGTTCGTTCGTTCGGTCTGTCGCTCGCTCGGCCGTTCGTTCGTTCGTTCGTTCACTTCGTTTGTTCGTTTGTTCGTCGATTGACTTCGTGCACTTCGCGCACTTCGTTCGTTCGTTTGATCCGATGTCGAAGTCAAACCAAGAACCGCTCACCGTTCGTCGTCGCCGCAGCCGTCGTCGTTCTCCTTCGTGAGTGTATTGCGTTGCCCCGATCGACGCGTTGAGGCGTTTGCGTTGCTGCGTCTGCGCTGTGGCGTTCCTTTGTGCTGCGTTGTGCTGCATTGTGACGTCGTCGAGTCTCCTCCACCCGACTTCTCAACCCCTGTCTGGCGAGTTCAACTCTTGCCGTCGACCGCAAGCGCGCGCATTCGAGTGTTGTTTTTGCCAACGAACACGATCAAGCGTCCACTAAATTCGCGCGGTTCTTCCGTGGCCCGTCAAGTTCAGAGCCAGTGGAACCCTGCCACTGTCTTCAGTATGCCGAGTTCTGGCCGCACAACGGCTGCGAAGCGAGCCTTGCTCTTAGTAGGCCTCCTGTTGGGCATCTGTGAGGTCCACGCAGCCACCTTCGTGTACGACAAGGAAGTAGTCCTTGCCAAAGGAGACGAGCTAGACTTCCCGCACGAGAGCGCCTTCACCGAACTCCTCAATTCAAAAACCGGCTTCCGTCTCACCGTCGAGACCAGTCCTAGCAAGGAGAAAAGACCGCACAGCCACGTTCCACTGTGGTTCGGATCCAACCCAACACGCAAAGGCCATGTCGGCATCAGCGTCGGGCACAAAGTCAGCAAGGACGCTTTTGAAGTTCGTTTGGGCGACGGTTCGCAACAATCGAACTACGTGTTCAAGCACCCCAGAGTATTCTTGGACACCAAGACCGAGCGGCGTATCGATGTTTCCACAATCGCCGACGGCGGTGGGCGTCGCGTGGACTTTTATCTGAATGGAGAGTTCGTAGAGTCGCATGAATTTACCAAAATAACGGGTGATCTGTACCCGGATACCAAAACTGGTGCGCACTTTGGGGACGTATGGGACTGGAAATTCGCGGGGACCCTCCACTCCATCAAGCTAGAGACTTTCAAGGCGACCGGGCCTCCGCCTGCGCCGCCCGCCAAATTGAAAACCCCTCCTCCGCCTCCTCCCAAACCCAAACCATCGTCTGCACCAACAACGTCAGACAAACGTAAAGCCAAAGTTGGCGGCAACAGGCCTTCGAAGCCGTCTATTGTAGACAAAACCAAGGACCGACTTGCTCGGCTTCCGAAGACGGGAAGTATCGCCGACAAAATCAAATCTCGAACTCGAACCCGCTCAAGCAAGCGTGGCGACGCAGCCAATTCGCCCAAGGTCGAATCAAAGGAAACTGTCTCTAAAGCTGAGAAAGAGCGTGCAGGTAAATCCACTGTGAAAACAGCTGACACTGTATCCAGCGACGCCGCATCCAAGGATGTGTCGAAGAGTGACAGCGATCGCCGTTTAAAAGACGCGACGGCCGGTGAGCCATCGACATCTGGTGATGCAGTCAATGCGGACGATGAAGTGAACGGGGGAAGCGACGCTTCAACCGCAGATGTTGATGCACCACCTACCTCGTCGGATCCTGAGCCGGTCATTCTGCAAGGCGCCGAGAAGAAGGAGAGCAGTGCTGTGGAGGATATTGTCCTTGTTGGCGAGCCTGCAGCAGCAATTGATGATTACCCGTGCGCGGACACGCCCAATTCTGCTGCACCTTCGCTGGGAGTGAAGCACAAGACTGTCATAGGAGAGAGAACGGCCGGGAATGTGACGGTCGACGTTGCGATTACAATTGACGCTTCTATCGATGTTTGCTGTGGATACCTGTCCACTATTTCGAGTCGGGATGACCAAGGCACCCGAGCAAAGTGGGTGGACGTGGACAGCAACGCAACCTCCTCGGAGGATTTACGCCGCAACTGTGCCCTCAGAGTGTTTTACGGAGAAGGCGCAGTCGGTGGCATTGTCATCACCGGGGAGCCAGGTGCAATTGTCACTGGAAAGTATGAAGTGTTGCTGGGTTCTTCTGACTCGCGCCACGCAGCTGTGGTGATGACTGGCAATGGCGCCATTGAGGCATCTCGTGCCATTGAGGTCAACTTGGACGACTCCGAGGAGACCGGCGCCACAGAACCTTATGACCCAAGAAAGTTCACAGTTGTGCTGGACCGATGTCCAACTAACCTTGTGCAGATCAGTATCGTCGAGCACACGGTTGCGCAGCAGCAAGAATGTGTGGCCTCAGAAGCCGTGTCGTCCGATGCGGATGTCGATGACTCTGCTGGCGAAGATGATGTGCCCCAGTCGACAGAAATGGCCGATGCAGTTGAATCTGTGGATGTTGCAGAATCTGCTGACGCAGCAGTGGAAGTCGAAAACGGCTCTAACGTGGCTACCGCAGAAGTTGGGTCATCTGATGCAGCTGAACATAGTCAGAATGAAGGTGTTGAGACGGAGATTGACTCTCCCAAGAGCACGGAGGAACAAAGCGCCGAGACAGATGACAATGAGGTATTACTGCCTTGAACTTCCTCCTTTCACTTCCCCACACTTTGCCAATTGCGCCGCGATGCTTGTTGCACGCTCTACGCTGTACTTCCTCCTCAATGCATATTTGTTTTATTGAGATCTGTTAAAACAGTAGTTGACCGATATCGCTCTCCTTAACTGCATACCTCCGCGCTCTTTTGCACATTCATTCGTTTTTGCCGAACAAACGTCCTCCTTGGGGGGAATACGTTGGCACCAAATTGTCTTTTGAAAACCTGCCCTGCCTCGCTGTCATGCTAGGAATCTATTCCAGAGATGGATGCTGAACCCAACGACCATACTTCGACGCCCGCCTCGCAACAACAGGACACCATCGCAAATTCGCCCAACGAAGCCGATGCCGTCTCAGTCGTTCACGCCTCAAAAGTTCGTGATACCGATGAAGTGCTGTCGAACGAAGCACCCATCAACGATGACAGCGACTCGCACTCGGAGAGTGAATCGCCGGACGTCGTTTACGGAGATGACATCAGCAACACCACCTCCACCGGCGAAGAGGAATTACCCAGAGAAAGCGCGTCTGAGGACTCGTTGGATCAATCAGAAATTGTTGATGACAGTAATGTACCCGATGCTGTTCCCCGCACTGACGTCGAGCCACAGGAGTTTGCGAGTAGTGAACAAAATGAGGACGTTCGCGAGCCACATGAAGGTGCTGCGAGTCCTGAATCTCCAGCGAGTGATGTAGTTGAAACGGGGAGCACTGACCAAGACGAAGACCTTAAAGTCGAGGAAACTGCAGTTGCAAACGATGAGCAAGACGAAGGTAACAACACTACACAGTCGAATGCAGCTGCCGCAAGGGCTGAACATCCAGCGAGCGATGTAGTTGAAACAGAGAGTGACACTCACGAGGACTCGACTGCCGCAACGACAGAGCCCAGTGCACCAATTGAAACAATGATCGCGTCTCCTGACTGGTGGCTGTCCAAAACCTACAGCGGGGAGTATAACAAAGCGGAAGTCACAGTTCTAGTCGAGGACTCGGTTTGTCTACTCGCGTGCAGAGCCGCACCGGATATTTGCCGCTGACCACAGTTGATCAATGTGAACCTTTTAGGACGAATTATTCGAAGTGCTCAATGGACCTTGTGGATTTGAAATGGTAGTCACAACAACGGTTGGTGCAGCATTCTACTCCTGATGCAATGTTAACTGCCGGGTGGATCTCGATGGTGCTTGCGGTGCTCACGACATTTCTCCACAAAATTGAAGGTCCCGAAACGCAGCAGAGGAATGTCAGAGGTCCCCGTTTATGCTGGTGCGTGGCCGAAAAGCGTGTCCGATGTTGTTATCCTCACAATAGTCGACTCATTGGACGTGGTTGCATTGCCTTTCAAATTGCAGGGGCAAACCCTATCCATAAGAACTCGGTGGGATTCTCCATCGGACATAAATTCAGTCACGACAAGGTAGCCCCGTCTTTTAACTTTGTTTCCATTTTGTTGTCATCGATCACTTGAGCTGACATTTTGCGTCGCATGCTGTCCATCACAGCTGGAAGTTCGACTCGCTGACAAGTCAAACTTAGACGTGTTGGAGTTTTCCCACGAAGCAGCCGTTTACGCACAACCCACTACACGACGTGTTCGTGTTGCTCGCTCGCCGGTGGAATCGGAAGGTGAACCTTTACAGACGATCATATTTTGTGATTCCATTGCTGATAAATGATGCTGTGGGTGCTGATAATCAGGAGAAAACGAGTCGAACAACCATGTGAAGAAGTTGAAGACTGTCGTCGACGTCTGGATCAATGATATGCACGCTGGCAGCCAGGTAGCTGCGGTTGCAGACGATATTTACAATACCGATGCCCGCGGAACTGATCCCGGGGTTACCTTTGGTGCGTAGCTCTTTGACAATAAATCCTCACTGCCATCGCCGATTGTGCGCAGTGTGACGGTCTACAACATGGTATTCAGGTGATGTGTGGGGTTGGAAGTTTGAAGGCAGCTTGGCCGAGTTCAAACTGCGACCCCTCTGTGCATTGACCAACTCCTCAGCCTTCCGCCAGCTGCGTGCTAAGACAGTAGTACCGCCAACGCCAACCACTGCGCCCAAGACGCGCAACGTGCCCCAGAATCCAGCGCAAAAACTACTTCAAAATCGAAAGAATCGGATGGCGCAGCACGCAGCGACTGATGGGCTCAAAAGAGCGGGAAGTGTTGCTGCTGCCGCGGGTAATGCAGCGGCAACCGCAATGGTATGTCTTGGTGTGGTCACCGTGCACGATACTGTGTCATCCAACAAGCTAAGTGCATGGACATGCAATACAGGAGCAAGTTGCAAGGGCCAAGGCGGCTACAAAGGACTCAAGGCAAGTGGACTCGCTCAAGCATTTATTCGACCGGGTTCGTTGTCCGCTTCCATGTGTCGGATTTTAAGTTTGTCCAGTCTTCAATCGTTCCTTGGCTTATTCAGGAGCCCTCCAACATTCGGAACGCCAGGCGCCGACATCGACGTGCCTTACGACTCGTGAGTGAAAGCCAATGTGAATTGACCGAATTCGATTGCGATGTGATGCCTATATTCCGTGGTAATTTGCGCATACGTATGCATGCAGGTGGAATCTTTCAACACCAGCTTGCAAGAAGCCGTCAATAACTTTTCAATTACGGCCGACGTAACGCAGCGCCTCGCTCTTGAAACTACGCCGCAATTGTTGGACTTGTTGGAAGTGAAGGTAGAGGGCTCACTTTGTTGATAAACTGTGGATGACTGAAGCGTTGACAAGATGGTTGTGTCCGTGTGCACGTGCTTTTGCTGGTGACACAGGAACGCCACTTTATTGACGAGTTCAACGCAATGCTCGACGTTCGCTTGCAAGAAGAGGCTGCCAAGCAAAAAGTTTGTCAAATTTCCGCCAACAGTTTCTCGTACATGATAAAATCTCAATTTTTTGTGTGTTTTGTGTTTTGTAATCAGATGATCGACGACGAGGAACATAGGGTTTTCTTACTGGAGCAAAAGGAGAAGCTCGAACAACACCATCGTGTCGCCCTAGACAAGATTGCAAAAGGAGTTCTCGTACGTTACAAAGATAGATCGACCAAAGTATACAAAGAGGACAAACTTATTCTGGATAACAACATGCGCTCGCTCCGCTTTGGGGACCGCAAGAAGGTTTGTATATCGAGACAACGATGTTGCTGTGTTCCGAGTCGTAGTATATCAAAATTCTAACAACAAATTGATTGCTGTTGCGCGACTAACGCCGAAAACCAGGTCGTCGCAATCCGTGATCTGGCAAGTGCGCGCGCCGAGATGCCACGAATTGCGCCCAAAGAAATCATTCGTCAACTCCAAGTGTACAAGCAGCGCACCGTTTTCTTGGAGTTGTCGAAGGCAAGTGCCAGCACACAGCGACAATGAGTTGGTCGATGGTTCGCACAGTTCTAAGTCACTATCTTTCGCATTTGGTCCTAGGGTGGCCGCAACAAAGGAGTTGATATCATCTTTGAATCTCCGAAAGTCGCGTTGGAAATGCTTCCACTGTTGAACATGTTAATCTCAGGATCAACAGGGAGGGAAAAAATCACGCGCGATCGTCATCAAGCCGAAGCAGTACGGTCCGTTTACCGCAACGCAGCCAAAACAATTCTCACGTTCGAAGTGAGTAAAGCGTCTGTGTATGTGTGGTTTGCTTGACAGCAAAGCAGCCCAGCAGGCCAGAGAAGACGAGATCCAGTTCATGTCCGTTCGACAACAGGAGTACGAGCGACGCATTGCCCGGGAAATGATGGAGCAAGAGCGGGAGAAGTACGAAGCGGAGCAAATTCTCTTCAATGCTGAAAGGGATGTTCGGCGTGTAATTCGGCGTTTAGTACGTTCCATCGGGCGCATTGCTGCGGAAGACCAGCAACATTGAGCTTTGGATCGGTTTATGCAGATAAAAAACAGAGAAAAGGGCGAAGAAGTGAATCTCCAGATGTACCGCGACCAGCTGCTGCTAACGATGAACGCAAGTGTGGAGGTACGTCATTTTTGTCGAATCTACATCGCCTTTTGAACTGCAAGTGTTGACCTTCGGGTGTATCTTCAAGGTGGGCCACAGCAACACGTCGGCGTTTATGCTTCACGCAGCTGACATTGTCGAGGAGTTGGAGGCGGAGTTGGGGGCAGATCTCATCGAAGAAGTAACCTACGGAATCGTTGCCAAGGCAGTTGTGGAATTGAACCTGACCATTCGAGATATGATCCAGGTACCCTCCAGTGTTTGCTCCACGATCACAGTCATCGTCCATACACGTTTTACACGTTTGCCTCCCTAATTCGACGTGTCTGTACGGTCAGGATTTTCATCGGCGATTTGCCACCTTGTCACGCATGAGAAAATCAAACGACTCGGAACATAGCGACATCGTTGTCTCGATTAAAGAAAAGCTTGGGAAGCCAAGTGGGACAGATTTGCTTGAGCCGGACACTCCTTGCTTGAACACTGACAAGGACTACGTTGGTCCAGCCATTCCCAAGATGCCCTACTTGAATGCTTCTGCCCCTGACGCCGACGAAGTAAGGTCGTCAAGACTTCAAATCGCAAGCAGCCAGCCCGGTATGTCTGCAATGGCATCAATTCGAGCGGTGCTCTTACCGCTTACCTGACTACAACGTGCTGGTGATATTCTTCTAGTCGGGGATCTTCCATTGCTGTGGAAATGCGCTGGCGACATTGTGGAACTGCTAGTTGACAACTGGCCGCGCATGGAGAATCTGAGTTTGGATGCGCGTGACGCCCACCATCAACTAGGGCAACACGTAAGTCGATGCTAGTAGAACGCTGCGATATTGGCTGAGACACAATATTTAATGAGACTCACGCGTTGCTTGTTTGCAGGTTGACTTGGCCGCGAAGTACGACGAAGAACTGCAAAAAATGCTCAGCAAAGAAAGCAGCAAACCCCAAACAAGGGAGGAGCTTGAGAGAGTGGCTGCTCAGTACAAAGAAGACCACGCTCGCCGTCACATGAAAGCGAAAGGCGAACAAAAAGAAGAGCATGAATCTTTGTCAGCCGTGTTGGCCCGACGACGGTCTGAGGCTGCGGGCAAGCTTGCAACTTCGGATGATGCAAGCAACGCAGCCATTGACACGCCATCAAGCCCACAAGAGGGGACTCAAGGCAGTGAACAAGCAACTGAGGCGGATACTTCATCGAAATTGGACCGTGACACGAGCGTGCCGCCATCCAAACTCGATGATGAAGAGGGTTCTGACCAGAAACCGTCAGAAATTGAGTCGCGCCAGCTTGAAGATGAGGAAGAGGACGATGCTGAAGACCCCAACAATCCTGATGTTTTGGGCGGGGCAACTGAACCACAAGTCAGCGATTCCGACGCTGAAGAAATTGCCAGAAAGCAGAAAGTTCCTGACGCCGGAGCAGTTGATGATAACAAGCTGGGGGATTGCTCTGACGATGACACATTTGTTGATGCGAAAGGGAAGGATTGCTCCACTTGGAGTGGCATGATGTACGACCCTATTTCGTTGTTCGATCGCAAGTTCACGTTGGGATTCATTTTGTAAGATGTGTGTTGGCAGGTGCTCTGAAGCCACGTTCAAGTTCTTGGGGTACACCAAGGCTGAAGGAGAGAAAATTACTCAGTCTTGCCGCTTCACGTGTGATATGTGCGACACCCGGGATGCTGTGGCAGGTACCAAGGGTGTATCGAAACACTACAAAGGTGAGTCAAGTCCGCATGCAGTGGTCTCGACAAGTATATCCTGTGGTCATGACTACACTGTCTACAATAGGACGTCCTGTGAAGAGTGTAGTACTGCCGGATCAGCATCGCGTCGACTTGCAGAAGATTGACAAACACAATGACGACGACTCAAGCGCAAACGAGTCTGATCGCTCCAAATCTTCCGAGCAGGATGTTGAAACGGCCGCGAGGCCCAATACTGCTGCCAACAGAGGACGCGGGGTTCTCCACGATGACTCTGTTGGAAGTGCGACACCGAGTGCAACGCAAGAGTCCCAGCAGAAACATGTGAATCAGGTAGTGTTGAAATGTTTACTGCACGAACACAAGTGTGTATAATCATGACGAAGCATTGTTTTGTCTCGTGTTCTAGGTCCGACGGGGTGCTCGTCGGCACAAGAGCTACACCAGCGAGGCACAGATTCCCGATGAAAGCCCAGAAGACCAAAGCCAGCACAGTGTCTCCTCATCACCGACGCAAGAGGAGCCAACACGAGACGAACCAACACAAGAGGAACTCGATGCAGAAATTGATAAAATTGCGCAATTGGAGTCTTCAGCGCCTGGAAAACCGCCGCCGCCGCCACCTCCACCACCTCCGCCCCCAGCCCGATCTCTCAATAACGACCAATCTCAGAAAGAGGTTGTAGAGGATCCAGTGCTGGAGTTCCTCGGCAAAGGCGTTTCAATTATGTACAAACGACAATCATCAAAGAAGTATAAGCAAGCTGCTCTCACTTGGACGGGTAAGGAGCATTGCGCAAATGCTACCGTGATCACGCTGCGTGTTTACTCGCTAGTGGGCTTGACAGGGGAAGCAATCACGATAGCGGCAACAGTCAAAGGAAAGCCCCACACTGTGACGTTAGAAGCACCACGATTTGTGACGGCTGGCGTTCCTGTCAACTTTGTCGAAAAACATCGCCCAGCAGCAGATGGTACGTGTGCCAAGCGCACCCCTTTTGTCACCACCACATTCTATGACTTTGGACCATTGATTTGTGCAACAACTAGAATTGCTTTTCTCCATTGTCGGAGAAAATTCTTCTGACTCTTACGACGTTGCCCTCACCGGACTCAGCAGTGCTGGCTCCGTCAACTTTGATCAAGTCTTGCAGGCTTTGGAACGTTATTTCCAAGCACCAGAATGAAATGACGCACGAAGCTGGTCTCAGACGTTTGGGCATGTGGTAGTCATGAATGATGTGCTAATTTTTTAAAAATGGAGCATATCACTAAAACTGCGACGGTGGTGGACCGACGTCCAGTCTCCAGATTCCAGACGGCGAGGCAACTGTCACAACCACCTATCGCGACCGTACGCACAACCACAAATCAGAAGCAGATTCAAGAAGCACACGTAAGATTTACTCCTCGCCAATCATTCGGCAAATTGGCACGGACCTCCTCGAACATGGGGCTTCCGGCACTTCTCCCGCTATTCCCACTTGAATGGCACGACGAAGCGCCCACAAGCAATCATGACACAAGCACAATAATACTCGGTAATTGGCGTGCAACTACACCGACAACTGTCACAAAATAGTCAGTAGTACGCACGTCAGTCCTAACATGTTGTTTAGCAGAGTTGGTGTATTTGTGCCTTCCACGATGCACGCGTGAACCATCGGATTCAAGAGCGGAGAAGGCACGAATACCTGCAACAATACAGAACAGCGATGATGTATCAATTTCAACTCGCTTGTTTTCATCACGAGTTTCGTTCGGCGTACCTCCACACGCAAATTCAGAAAATAATCTTCCGATGAGGGCATGTCGTCGTTGCTCCGTTCCGTCTGTTGACACAATTGCGGAAACGAGACAAGTTGACGAACGTTGACCAGTTGAGTCCACGCGTGCGAGTTGAACTTGCCATAATCAGATGGAAGCCATGGGCGGTCTTTACTGGTCCTGTGACTTGTCCTGGAACTGCATCAAACGCTGCTTGCTCGAAATCACTGTCGAATTGTCCCTGCATTCCATGGAATCAAATAGTCACGCCATCAATGTCACTAGATTGCATTCCTACTGAACGCGAAGGTAGAAAATAAAAGCCAAAACACACCTTCCCTCGTTCAATCTCCCCGAGGGATCCACCGGTAGCCAGTCCGCTCCCACACCTAATAACCAAAGGGATAATTGGACCTCGAAATGTCAGCCAAGATGGATAAAATTGGCCTCCACGCACCCAACCATCACACAATATGAACAGGAACAAGGTAGGAGCGCGTACCGACTGTGACGGCGAGCCAACGACGAAAAGGACTCCTTGCCGGCATCCGCCATGGCAAGTATATCTCGACACATCTCTTCGCTGTCGACCAGAATGTGTTTGGCACGAATGCGATTCACCGCGACGCCATTACCATCTCCAGTAGTCGAAGATCTGGATTCCATTTCTCCGGTGACACTTACTTGCAATTGCTCAAGGATATCCGCAGGTGGCGAACTTGCCCGGAAGGCGTCCGACAACTGTTGCTGGAAGCCCGACACGACTCCAAACACTACCTTTTCTTCGGCAGTTTGGTTTGGTGGTGATTCGACAACATCATATGATTGAAGCCCAGGGCGGCCGACACAACTGACAGAAACGGATGATGCAGCAACCTTTGCTGTTGTTGCAGCAGATTCACTTAAACATCTTGCTGTGGACCTGCACGCAACCCGCGAGCGTGCAGCCACGACGTGCCGACCTCCAGCCACGACGCTACGCACAAGCATCATCATCTTCCAAACTTCATGGCGCTTTAAAACAAAAATTCGAAGAGTGACGCGCAAAGAACTTTCGGATCTTTCTTGATTGATCCCAAATCACCACAACTTGACGTGTCGCGTGTGCATCTATCTGCGCGCAACCGTACGTCTATGCGTCGCTGTCAAGTTAAAGTGAGGTCACGCCACACCAATTGACAACAAGCCAAGTCGCCTCGTCAAGCCACATCGTTACAAGTAAGTCACATCAAGTCATACCACAACAAAGCCAACTCGCAGTAGTGTGGCGGTCACAACAACTCAACGCAAGTCAATTCAAATCCCAGTCGAGTTGTGACCATGCCATGCATGCGTTGCATGCATCCCATGTCACTGTCACTGTCACAACAAGGTTTCGTCACCCACTCAGCTCAAACGCAACGCAACGCAACGTCAACAACAGTTCACCGCCAAGCCGTTTCCGTTTACTTCCTCGGTGCTGTCTGTGTCCGGCTCCGTGTTGTGCATGCGTTCCATCCTTCCGCGACGCTCGCGCCAGCGTGTCAGCGTGTCAGCCAGCGTGTCAGCCAGCGTGCGCGAGCGCCCCAGCCAACACAAACGGCCACAGTGCAGCAACGCCGACAATTAGTTGGAGTGACAACGCATCATCACTGCTGTGGTCGTTGTTGGTAGAGGCAGTGGTGGCTGATTACGACCGCCTGGAAGAGAACGAGTGAACGAGTTGCGTGTGAACGTGTTGTTGCGTGTGGCGTGTTGTTGTGTGCTGCGTGTTGTCGTTGTTGTCGTTGTCGTCGTTGTCGTCGTCGTCGTCGTTAGTGAAAGTTATCAAAGCAACGTCGTCGTCGTCGTCGTCGCTCACTCGTCGTTTTCGTCGTCGTCGTCGTTGTTGTTGTCATTTTCGTCGTCGTCGTTGTTGTCGTTGTCGTCGTCGTTGTCGTTGTCGACGTCGTCGTCATTTCTTATCGTCGTTGTTGTTGTCGTCGTTGTCGTCGTCGTCGTCGTCGTCGTCGTCGTTAGTGAAAGTTATCAAAGCAACGTCGTCGTCGTCGCTCACTCGTCATTTTCGTCGTCGGTGTTGTTGTCGTCGTCGTTGTCGTCATCGACGTCGTCGTCATGTCTCATCGTCGTTGTTGTTCTCGTCGTCGTCGTCGTTGTCGTTGTTGTCATAAAGTTGTAATTGTTGCAAAGTTATGTCGTTGTTGGTGGTGGCAGTGTTGTTGCGGTTGTTTGTCGTCGCCGTTGTCATTGTTGTTCTCGCTGGTGTTGGCGGTGTTGTGTGTCAGCGAAAGTTGTCGTTGTGTGTTGCGTGCAGCGTGTTGGTTGTTGTTGTCGTCGTTGTCATCCTTGTTGCTGGGTGCCGGGGTTGGTAGGCTGTGTTTACGTCACAAGTTGATTGGCCACAGAAAGAGGGGGCTGTGACTCACACCGCAGGAACAATGTTTTCGAGCAAATACGGTGCTGTGGAGTGGTGTGCAAAAACGAACAAATTGTTTTTCGGCACAAAAACGTGTTCACGGGGGCGCTGCCCGGCGGTTTTCTCTGAGTTCGATGTGACCGCACACCCTTCAACACGTCGGTTGAGTCAGCACCAGGTCCCGTGGCTTAGGTCGGAAAACCAGTCAACACCATGCGTGTGCTACCAGCCCTCCAGCTCGTGGCATGCCTCATCGTTGCCTTCGCTACATCGTCGTCGGAGGCGGCGCCCGCGAAAGGCAAGGCCGGTGTCAAACCAGCGCGCAGCCGCGATGCTCGACTGAACAAGCTGTGGAAGATGGACAATCGCCGCACCGACTTGCACGAGAATAAAGTACTGGCCGCAGCGTGTAGTGCAGACATCAAGAAGTACTGTCCCAATGTTCCGCTGGGTGAACAGCGGGTGCGGCGCTGTATGCAGGACCACAAGTATGAGCCCGGTATCGACAAGCGATGCCAGCAGGAAATTATCTTCGACGAAATTTCTCAGGCAGCCTCGTACGACAACATCCGCATCGAAAAGTGCGAGATGACCGCCAGCGAACTCTGCAGCGCGGAACTGCAGGCCGTGGGCCTGGACGCAGACGACGCCGCCTCGCGCAACGCCAAAGATGCCATCGTGCGATGTCTGATTGCAAACCTTGACAAAATTGGAACTGTCGCCGAGGGCAATGGTGAGTCGGAGTGTGAGGACGAAGTGTTTCGGGATGTGCGCGAGCAATCAGAAGACATCCGCCTCGCACCGGACGTTAACGTTGCCTGCGAGGCGGACATGACGCAATTCTGCAGTGGCGTGAAACCAGGCCGTGGGCGAGTTCACAAATGCCTTAAAATGCACTTGACGGAATTGAGCCACAGCTGCTTGAATGCCGAGTTCACTGAAACTATGCAGGAGTCGAAGGATATCCGTTTGAAGGCCTCTGTGTACGAAGCGTGCAAAGGCGTTGATGTGCAGCTGTGTCGTGGGATCCGCGACGCCTCCGAGCGCATTGAGTGCCTGCAAGATCACATCAGTGATCCGGTGATGACCGAGGATTGTCGCAAGGAACTCGAAGACGATTTGGTGATTGAGTCACAGTCGGTCATATTCCAACCCTCGCTTCATCGCAAATGCAAGGTGTACCTTGACACGACCTGCAACGACGACGAGATGTCGCGAAAAGACCCTGAAACTGGGTTGCTGGTTTACGGATCAGACAATCCAGCTCTGTACTGCTTGATTGCTCACGCCCCAGAGATCAAGGACCGAGCCTGCCGGAACGAAGTGAAACGGGTCGAACGACAGCAAGCTTCGTCGGTGAAGTTTGATTTGCGCACGGCGCGGCATTGCCGACAGGATATCGCGAAGTTTTGCGAAGATGTACGTGCACTGCCACCATATCTTTTGGCTACCACACGCCGGTGCTGCATGGTGTCAATGTTTTTGCTGTGTGCTACCGATACAGGTTGTGGACTCTGAAGGCAAGTTGCACGCATGTCTCCAAAGTCACTTGGATGACCTATCATCGGCTTGCCGTCGAAGTGAATTTGCGGACATCAAGGTGTGTTGTGACGATTTGCGTTGTTTGCATAGTGTGAGTGTTCGTCTGCTTACTGTATGTCGCTTTTGTAGATGGTCGCAGCTGACGCATCCGTAAACGTCCGACTCCAGACCGTCTGCAAATCTGAATTGCGTTCTTTGTGCGGTGGCGACGACCCGGATGCCGATCATGGGTATGTCGAGCTTGACCAGGACTTTGTCACAGAGTCTATGTTGGGTTGTTCGTCCATCGAAATCGTATGATAAATGTTTTTTTGACTGGTGCACGACTTGTAGGGATGGCGTCGACGCTGATCGGGACTTTGTGTGCTTGACGTCGCATCTCGATGATAGCGCGATGGGAAGACCGTGCAAAAACTACCTGATGAATTTCAAAAAGTTAACTCGTGGTGATGTAAACATGAGACCACGCGTCGTGCGAACGTGTTCCAAAGACATGGGGCGGCTTTGCACTGATGCTGGTCTGGATGTTGTGACGTGTCTCGTCGACAATGTCGAAGACATTCACAGTCCTGACTGCAAAGAGCTGATACGAGAAGAAATTGAGTTGGAGGTCAGTGATTGTTGTGACTGCACTTAAACGGGAACCGTACTAAAGTTGCCATCTTGGGTTTGACTTTGCTTGCTACGTTGTGAACAGTCGCGAGACGTTGATCTTGACCCGAAAACGAGGAGTGCATGCTTGGAGGATCTTCAAACCTACTGCAGCGATCTCAAACGAGATGGTTCTTATGGGACAGACGGGGAAGCACAACAATGTCTACAAAAGAACTTCGAACGCCTGACCAAACCTTGTCAAAACATGCAGCGCAGAGTTATTGCTCGATCTTCCCAGAGCATTCGGTTCAAGCCAACGATGAGACGGGTTCGTTGCATGACCGCAGTACAAAGTGCATCAAGAAATGTGTTTGAGAAACGCCCACGACGGTTGCTCACAGGCATGCCAATCAGAAATGAAGTCTTTGTGCTCCCTCTTCAATCCAACCTCTGCAGAGATGCTCCTGTGCCTCAGAGATCATCGCGACGATACGGTAACAGTTCTTGTAGCGTTGAGCAGAGAGCGTTACATGTCCTAAAGTGTGTTCATTTTTGTGCTCACACAGTCAATGGGGACCCATTGTCGCGAGGAGCTTGTTGCAGATGAAGCTGCGATCAACGCAGATATTCGATCTGATGAGATTTTCATGGCACAGTGTCGAACGTATGTCGTTGTTTCAGTGGATGTTTCGCATGGTTGGGCGGTCAATGTTCTGTGTTCCTGTGTGTCTTTGCAGCACTTTACGTCGTTTGTGCTCTGACGTGTTGAACGCGGACAAAACGCCAGCAGACCAAGCTACGCATGCGATTGAGAAATGTCTGCTGGACAATGAAGACAAGATGCGTGCGCAGTCACGAGGTGGTCGATCCTGCAGAGAGGCACTGGAGGCACGTACCCACGAATTGAATACTCACCGTCGACCAGCATTCATTCATGCCTTGAAATTTACCCCACAGACAAAACTTAAAGGTCAGGCCAGTGATATCCGACTCGACCCCACTGTGAATAAAGCGTACGTGGCCATGTTGTCAACTTCGTCGTATAATATGCAGTTTTGACAGCTTTCAACGTGTTTATTGTGTGCCTTTAGTTGCGCAGAAGACGAGAAGAAGCTATGTTCAAACATTTCTCCAGGGGCTGGCCGTGTTCACGAGTGCTTGCGTGAACACTTCGGGACCTTGTCACCGGACTGTCAACGAGCAGAGTTTGAAGCGGAGGTGGTGGCGGTACGCAACATCTCATTGGCAATATTGCGCTGTGTGCGAGCATTATTCATTGACGTATTCTCCGTGTGCGTTCGCATGTACGAATCCAAGGCTGGAGACATTCTGCAGCAACCTAGGATTCGGGAGGCATGTGCGCAAGATATTGTGACAGTTTGCGGACCAGACCAGAGCAGTTCTCCCGGTGATGACGTCTTGGAATGTTTGAAGACGCTAGCAGTGGATCGAAAGTCGGAACTCTCAATCGACTGCCGCTCAACTGTTATGAAGGTTAGCATGGGGTCACTTTTGATTGTGTGTGTCAGGAACACTGCTGATTCGCGATTGCCCTTCGTGCAGGAATTGAAGCTCGAATCCAAGAATGTGCGACTCAACGCCAGACTTTTCAAGTCTTGTGAGCAAAGCTTTTCTGTGACGTGCCCAAAAATTGCTGGCATCGTCGAAATTGAGGCTGGCGCTTTGTCGAACAGCGAGTCGGAGGAGCTCATCGATTGTATGATGAATAATCGCAATGTACGTGTTCAAGTGTCGATACTTCTTTGTGCATGGATTTCTCAATATCGTAACTGTCGCTGCTGTTGAACCTGTAGGCTGTCAAAGATCCTCAATGTAAGGACGCACTCACGCATGAGATGATACGCCGAGCTACAGATTTCGAATTGGATCCTGGAATCCACCGTGATTGCGCCATGGACGTCCACTTTTACTGCAGCGATGTTGCAGTTGAGGCAGTCCATGCTTGTCTGAGGGATAACCTTGACGGCTTGAACCCGCAATGTAAGAAACGTGAGCAGCAGGAGCAGGTGTGTACAAAAGCCACGAATATTGTACTCCAACCAAGTAACTGTGACTTCATCGAGTGCTATTCCTTGCTAGGTGCGCGAGTCTATGGATATTCGATTGAAACCGACATTGCTCAGTACGTGCCGAGCAGAGGTCAGGAAGTATTGCGCGTCAGTCAGTGACGAGGAGTCTCCAGGATCACTATTGATGTGAGTGTGTGTCAAGAACCGGCCATGAAAAGTTATGGTGTGTAACACCGCAGGAAATTTGCGTATGGTTAGGTGCCTCGAAGACCACATGAAAGCGCAACAGTTCAGCAGCTCCTGTCGTTCACTTGTGTACAGCGAGCAGAAGCAGCAAGTCAGCAAGTTGAAGTTCAATGCTCCGTTGCTGTCAGCTTGTGACACCGCGTTGAGGAGGTGTGGGCCGTCAATCATGGTGTTACATTGGCGCGCCAATGTCTCTTAGTAAATTGTTTGTGCTACTTCTCTATGTTCCACAAAGAATGTGCCACGACTACTTGGAGGACGATGCAGCTGCCACACAGTGCTTGATCGACCACCGCGACGAGCCGACGATTGGCGCAAAATGTCGTTCAATTATTGTTCGTCAGGCGCAAGCACAAGCTAACGACATCAATCTCAATCCAGAGGTAAGGTTCTATGACGCAATTGTGTGCATCTTTGATTGTACTGACTTTGTTGCATGCATTCACATGGCACGCAGGTCAACAGTGCGTGCTACTTTGACCAAAGGGAGTTCTGTGAAGGCATTGCTTCCGGCGAAGGGCGCATTTACGAGTGCCTCGAAAAGCATATCGATGAGCTGTCCCCAGCATGCAGAGATGCGGAGTTCAAAGTGTTGAAGCTGAAGCAGGAGGACATTCAATTCAATCCTCAAATGCTGAAGTCGTGCGAGAAAGAGAAGATTCAATTTTGCTCCCGTGAGCAAAGACAATGGCGAAACACAAATGATGGCGAGGCTTTAATTGCATGTCTAGAGAAGAACCGCCGCAAGCCAAACTTTGGTGCCGCTTGTACAAAGGTACATTTTGTGGTATCGCCAACCGCCGTGTCATTCCCGAAGTGCCGCTAAGACAATGTGGCTCTTTGGTGTTGCACTTTGGTGTTGTTTGTTTCTGGCAGGCCGTGCAAGCCAATTTGAAGTTGGCATCGCAGGATATTGAATTACGACCTTCGCTCGCGCGCACATGTCAGAAAGATATTCAACGACTGTGTGTCGCCTCGTCATCTAGGAGTGAAAACCGTCCACGGGTACGTCTGTGGATCTGCTAGGCCACGAACCGTCAGGAGTGGATGTCAAATGTTAACTATTGCCAATCATTTGCTGCAGCACCGAGGAGCCGCAATTCAGTGCTTGCTGGACCACCTCGATGACATCGAGGAGCCGGCCTGTAAGGCAAGTGCTATGGATCAAGCCGAAGAACAAGCCAAAGACATCAATATCGCCGCCGCTGAGTTAGCAGATTGTATGGACGACATCCTACGTGTCTGCTCCGTAAGTGCTGGCCACGATTTCCATTGCTGTGGCATGATGTTTCTTATTTCACACGCTGACGTTCCCACACAGGACTTCGTCGTCGACAACGGCGCAAAGGAGCGGACATTGAAAGCTGGCGTTCGCCTATGTCTCACCGATCACCGCGAGCTATTATCCGACAAGTGCACAGCCGCGCAGTTCAAAGAGGTTCGCAATGTTTGAAAAGCGCGAAGTTGACGCAGTACATGACTTTTGTTTCATTTATTTTCGTGGACCGGTTGGTCGCACAGGCTGAACGAGAGTCCAAGCATGCACGACTTGCAGACGAAGGGCAACTGTTCGAAGCTTGTAGTTCGGAGCTCGTAAGTGGTGGCGTCATTGATGAAGCGGATGAATTGTTCTTTGAACTGCCCTGCTTTCGTGTAATGTCGTGGCAGAAGCGTGAATGTTCATCTGGAGGTGCGGATGATGGGACAGCGCTGTCCTGTCTCGTTTTGAAGAGTGACGAACCAGAAGTCGAGTTTTCAGAAGAGTGTTCAAGTGCCGTTGCCGCGTAAGACCACATTTCGATGCCTTGGTCTGTCTGCTATCATCGCGACTCAACTTCGAAGCAACCGCACTGTTAATCATAGGTATCAAAGTTTGACGCTGACTGATCTCCGACTAGTCCCTCAGTTTTGGGAACACTGTTCTCCCTTAGTCGCAACAATGTGCACAAAGGAGTTGGTACGTCGACAACTCCTTGCGACCTACGTTGCCTGAAGCATGTATGTGTGACGACCCGCGCTTCCGCATTATTGCAGGCCGCCAGCCCCAAGCTTACCAAAATTGCTGATCGTTCCGGCAACAACGTCAGACTTGTTGCTGGCAATCTCCTCGCCTCGAAAAACGTCAAACCAACGGTAAGTAAAACAGTGCTGCCATGGATGTTGTGACTGTTCCTGGAACTTTACCAGTGCGAATTCGGGACTTAGGGATTCATGACCAAAGACGATGCCAATGCAGTGTTTCAATGTCTCATGACCCGGCGCAATAAAGTTCGAAGCTCATCTGCTCGATGCGCCGCGGCTGTGATGTTTGTGGGAACACAGTTCACACAGGTTTGTTACCGACGCTCTATTGCGTGACATGCACTTCAGAGCTTCACAATTTCAATTGTGGATGCACTAAACTACATGCAGGCAATGCGAGTCTACGACAAGTTTGGTGAGACGTGTAAAGAAGACATTGACAGCCTCTGCGGGTGCGTCTTTTGCGTCTGTTGTTGAATTGGCGGTGACGTCACTGAACAATGCACTTACTACATGTTGCAGCAATATGGACGAAACCGACGCGAACGGCATTGTTCGCTGTCTTCAAAGCAATATGAAGAAGGTGTCCAAAAAGTGCAAGAAGTTGGTGAACAAGTGGAAAGATATTGGGTCGAATGCTGCGAAGCAGGTTTGCTCCATCTCCTTGGCCGTGCGAACCCTGGGGTTGTGCTCGTGCATCAACAGTATGTGTGTGAGCAGGTTGCAAAGAATGCCAAGCAGATCAAACAAGAAGAGCGGCAAGCAATCGTGAATGCTGGTGGCAAGCAGGCACTCAAAATAGCGGATATCATTTTGCGTGACGAGCGCAACAAAAAACGAACGAGTGGGAGCGACGAAGTGTTCCAGCTGAGCGGATGGGTTGCGCTGGCGTCCATGTTATCACTAGCTGCGGTTTTGGTGGTCATCATCTACATCGGCACTAAAGCTATCATCAGGCGCACGGGCTGCTGCGCAAGGAGTGAGGCTAATCGAAAAAATGTCACTTACAACACCGTATAAACTCGACGCTGGTGGAACAGCTATTTTAAAAATAATAAGGTTTGATATCAAAAAAAGGAAAGAATGTAACATTGGAATTGTTCGGCAGCGTGTGTGTCTCGCTACCATAACTACCGTTTGGGCTGTGGGATCATGGACGCACTTCGAAACACTCTTGATCTTTCACTCCGCCTTTTTTTGTGCGGCCTCTTCCTTTTCTAAATTGATCAACTTTTCGCAATTCTTCTTGCAGACTGCCTTTGTATGCTGTTTTGGGTTGGTCTTGATGTCTTTTGCCATTTTGTCGTAGTCGTCTCCGTACTTATCGATGAGTTTTCGGTAGTACTCCCTTGTGACTGGTGGGAGATGATATTTGCTTTTGCCAGTGTAATCTAGGTTTGGGTCCCGCAGATACGCGGTGATGTCAACGAAATCTACTTCCTTCAAAGTCTGGGGCGTCGGCTCTGTGGGCTTTTGCGGTTTCGGGTTCAAGTCTGCAATAGTTTTATTGGGGTTGCTGACTAGACCCAGGCGGGCGTAGTTCTGGTCTTTGGTGAGTGACTTATCCCACATCTTGCGCACCGTATCATCTCGAAATTTCAGCGCTTTGAACTTAGTCCGGTTCGACTTCGCCACACGAGAAACCTTGGCACGCCTGTTTTTGATATTCTTTGATCCCCGTCCCATTCTGACTGGAGTTTTTTTGGAATACTACGAGTAACTGCACGGGTCGAGATGTCACGTCTCTGACCAAGATCACCGGAGCTGAGCGCCACGAGAACTACTTGATGACTAGTTGAGAAACAGCAATCAAAGGGCAACTGAAACTAAAAACTTCGGTAAGTAAGTAAAAAGAGTACCATGTCCGCAATGCTCTCCCTCCTATAGTTGCAGCAACAAATGCTACTTCGCGTCCGGATCTCTGTCGACAGAATATCATCCGTTTTCCGTCCACCTGTCGTCATCCATCACGCTTCCTCCTTCCACCACCACGCGTCACTTCACCGTTGTGTTGCTTCGTGACTTCATGACACGCCACCGAGCCGCACACAACAGTACATCACCAAGCACACAAGCCAACACACAAAACACAGACACGAACGCACCGCAAATATCCCGCAACCACAACGACGACGACGACGACGACGACGACGACGACGACGACGACGACGACGACGACGACAACGACGACGAACTTTCCTTTGGCCACAACGAAGACGACAGCGGCCACAGCAACGCAAAAGCGGAACGGCGGCCACAGCGACACTCCGCTACTCCATAAATACCATGAGAGGGATTTAAGAGATACATATCGACCATTTTAGGAATATTGTAGATGTTACATTCCAAAAAAGGTACCTAATACTAGTATGTACCAAATTGGGGATATATCTTCTGCTATATACCATATTTGGCATTTACCTTTTTGATAGATTCCATTTTTGGAATTTATTGCGTTTCATGATGCTTTATATCCCAAATTTGGTATTTATAATACCGTAGATGAATAATATATCCCGTTACTGGAATATATGGTATATCTTATCTCCCTATGATGGGAGATAACTCCGAAACTTCCTTTGTGGCACGACAACACGCTAAAAACGACGACGAAACACGCCAACGAACGAACGAACGAACGAACGAACGAACGAACGAACGAACGAACGAACGAACGAACGAACGAACGAACGA